>JAABUN010005157.1_pt1 | contig 16623 bp, 20 predicted proteins | sample 5559311 | NCBI WGS metagenome assembly JAABUN01 (sample SAMN10711877, study PRJNA513370) | rock metagenome | isolation source: Antarctica rocks | place: Antarctica: Victoria Land, Siegfried Peak sud
ACAGTCGGGCGTCCGGCGACGATCGTAAGTTATCTGTTCGGCAAACTGGTCGCCTTTGAAAGAAATGCGATATTTCTTATCTTCGCCTTGGAAACACCATTTAAAGGTTGTCGCGTCGGCGCGAATTGTTGCGGTTGCCGCGCCGGTTTGTTTGACGTTTGAATTGTTGCAGCCGGAAATTTTCATCGGCGTCAAGCGGTCTAAATCCGTAATTGTAACGTCGGTCGAAGGCGGCACGTAGCGAATCGCGCACGCCGCCACCGTCTGCGTATCGGGCGCATCGACGATTATGTTGTAGCCTTCAAATTTATTTTGCGCCGAAACGTTTAAGGAAAGTAAAAAGAAAAGTGTAAAAACAATAGCAGTTTTGGAATTTTTCATATTGAAAAGATTATCGCGTAAAGATTTGCAGGCACAAAGAAAAATAAAATTGCAGACAAAAATCGGTAAATGCGAACAAAATTAATTGCTGCATTTTTACCGCCTTTCTGCCGTTATAAATTTTTATCCGAACAAACCCGGCGCGTCCGGTCTTTTCAAAAGATTATCCAGCCCGAAATGTTCATAGGCGAGGCGCGTCGCCATTCGTCCGCGCGGCGTGCGATTTAGGAATCCGGTTTGGATTAAATACGGCTCGATAATTTCTTCGATAGAGTCTTTTTCTTCGTGAATCGAAGCCGAGATTGTTCCCAAACCGACGGGACCGCCGTCGAATTTTTCGATGATTGTCAGCAGCAATTTTCTGTCAACTTCGTCTAAGCCGTAAGTGTCGACTTCCATCCGGTTGAGCGCGTCCATCGCAACGGCTTCGGTTATGCGCCCGTCGTAATCGACTTCGGCGTAATCGCGCACGCGGCGTAAAAGGCGGTTTGCAATCCGCGGCGTTCCGCGCGAGCGTCTGGCAATTTCGTGAGAACCGTTTTCGTCAATCTCGACATTCAAAATTTCCGCCGAGCGTTTTATAATCGTCTGCAAATCTTCGATGTTGTAGAAATCAAGGTGAAAAACAATCCCGAAACGACCGCGTAACGGCGCGGTAATCATTCCTGGACGAGTGGTCGCGCCGACTAAGGTGAATTTCGGCAGCTCCAGTTTTATCGAGCGCGCCGCCGTTCCCTGACCAATCATCAAATCGAGATTGTAATCTTCCATCGCCGGATAAAGAACTTCTTCAATCGCGGGATTAAGGCGATGAATTTCGTCGATAAACAAAACGTCGCCTTCCGCCAGATTCGTCAGAATCGCCGCCAAATCTCCGGCTTTCTCGATAATCGGACCTGCCGTCGATTTCAGTTCCGCGCCCATTTCGTTGGCGACGATATTCGACAGCGTGGTTTTGCCGACGCCCGGCGGACCGAACAGTAAAATATGGTCGAGCGCCTCGCGCCGTTTTAATGCGGCTTTCATAAACACGCGCAAGTTTTCCTTGACCTTTTTCTGCCCAATATATTCGGCAAGCTGCGTCGGGCGCAGGGATAACTCAATCTTCTTTTCTTCGTCGAAGGCGTTTCCGTCGCGGTTGTCGTTCGTTTCAAAATCTTCAGTCATTCTTCAAATTAACCTTTTGCAAGAAGCTGCAAACTGCGGCGCAGTAATTTCTGCACGCTCATTTCCGTTCCGTCCTGCATCGCCTGTTTCAACGATTTTTCGGCGGCGGCGCGTTGATAGCCGAGATTTACAAGCGCGGAAAGTGCGTCTTCATAAACGTCGCCTTCGGACGCTTGTTGCGAGACGACGCCTTCGGCTCGCATTTCGGCTGAGGAAACAGCGGAAAGTTTGGCGATTTTGTCGCGCAGTTCGATTACCAATCGCTCGGCGGTTTTGCGCCCGACGCCCGGAATTGAGTTTAATCGCGCGAGATTGTTTTGCCTGATTGCGCCGATTATTTCGTCCGCGCTCATTCCCGAAAGCGCCGTAATCGCCGATTTCGGACCAATGCCGGAAACGGAAATAAGCAGCAAAAACAATTCGCGCTCTCTGACGGTTTTGAAGCCGAAAAGCTGAAAAGCGTCTTCGCGCACGTATGTGAAAATACGCAAGGATACTTGTTCTTCGACTTCGCCCAAATCGTAAAAAGTCGAAAGCGGAATCATCACTTCGTAGCCGACGCCGTTGGTTTCGACAATCACGGAATTTGCTTCTTTTTCAACGAGTTTTCCCGATAAATATGCAATCATAATGTTTCACACTTGAAACAGAAATTGTAATAGATATTTATTTTCGGGGCAACGACGAAAAACGAAATTGACATCTATCGGGCTGCGAAGTTTTTCACAAACGCGAAAATTAAGTTTATAATCAATCTCACAACAATGAAGTCCGAAAAAATATCAGAATTGACGACCAATCGCCTGAGCGTTTATTTGCGCTGTCTGAACGCGCTTGCCGAGAGCGGCGAGAAGACTGTTTCTTCCGAAAGTCTGGCGAAACGCTTTCACCTTAATTCAGCACAGATACGAAAAGATTTAGCTTACTTCGGTGAGTTCGGCGTGCGCGGCGTCGGTTATTATATCGACGATTTGCGCGAGCAGTTGCAGAGAATTTTAGGTCTCGAAAAAGAGCATCGCGTGGCGATTATCGGCGCGGGACGTTTGGGCGCGGCGCTTGCCGATTATTATGGTTTTACAAAGTCGAATTTTTCGGTCGCCGCGCTGTTTGACGCCGACGCGGAGAAAATCGGGCAAACCGTGGGCGGCGTCGAAATTTTCGATATAAAAAACTTTGCCGACATCGTAAAAAAAGATAAGATAGACGTGGCGGTCATCGCCGTTCCCGCTCCGTTTGCCCAAAGCGTTTTGGAAATGGTCGCCGCCGCCGGAATCAAAGCCGTGATGAATTTCGCGCCGACGCCTTTGAAAGTCGAAACGGGCGTCAAACTGAAAACCGTCGATTTGACGATTTCGCTCGAAAGTTTGTCGTATTTTCTGGCGCAGCCGACGAGCAGCTCGAACGGCAAAAATTTGAAATCGGACGTGAGCGCGCGAAAACGCGTTGTCGAATCGGCGAAAGTTTGAAACTTTCAAGCGTAATTTTTAGTAATAAATATCACAGAGGTTAATGTTTTATGTGCAGCAAAAATTTTATCAAAAGAATCGTTCCGTTTTTTCTGACCTTCGCGGTCGGACTTTTTATCGCCAGTTTCTTTGTCACAATCGCCGCGCCGACGTTTCGTTTTTCGCTCGGCGGCGAGCGTTTCGGGCGTCATCAGAAATATCATCGAATGATGGAATTTGAAAATCAGCGTTTGAGAGAAGAAAACGAGCGGCTTAAAGCAGTCTCGGAAGCAAAGGTTAAAAATTTTTCGGGAACGTTTGAAACGGATAAAGACGGACTCGTCAAGCGAATCGAAAAAATGGAAGCTACCTTTGAGGTTGGTTCGGGCGACGAATTAGTTCCACCGCCGGCATCGATGCGAACTATTCGCAAATAACCTTGTAAATAAGCAAAAAACACAAACCACAGACGAACCAAAACGAACGCTTTCGGTAGAATTTTTCCAAAGCGTTCGGATTGTGTTAATCTGTGGTTTCTTTTTTATGGACGAAGCTGAAGCCAGACGGTTAATCATAGAAATCGGAAAACTGCTTTACGAGCGCGGTTACGTCGTTTCTTCAGACGGAAATGTCAGCGTGCGACTCGACGAAAACCGAATTCTGGCGACGCCGACGCAAGTTTCTAAAGGACGAATGACCGAAGACGGATTGGCAATTACGGATTTAGACGGCAATCCTTTAAATGATAAACGCGCGTCGTCCGAGTTGGCGATGCATCTTTTGATTTATAAAATGCGCCCCGACATAAACGCCGTCTGCCACGCGCATCCGCCGCACGGAACTGCTTTTTCTGTTGCGGGTTTGGCGATTGACGCGCCGATTTTGTCGGAAGTTATTTTGACTTTAGGCTGCGTTCCTTTGACCGATTACGGAACGCCTTCGACGAGCGAGTTGACCGATTCGATAAAGCCGTTTGTCGAGCATCACAACGCGCTTTTAATGGCAAATCACGGCGCTGTCGCCTACGGCGCGGATTTGTGGCAAGCGTTTGATAGATTGGAAACCTTAGAACACACGGCGAAAATCGCAATTTTGTCGCGCGCGCTCGGCGGCGCGAACAATCTGCCGAACGACGCGATTGAAAAACTTATCGACATCCGTGAAAAAGCCGGATATTTAAACGAATCGGCGCGCTGTCAATCGTGCGGCTACCTGCACGAAGCGAAAATTGCGTGCGGGCTTGACGGAAATTCGGTAAATGGAACAAACTCTACGGACGCAAAAATTTCCTTCACGCGCGAAGAACTGATAGAATTGCTGGCGCAAGCCGCGAATATTAAATAAAATTTATGTCCGCCATTCTACGCTTTACACGAAACACAACGAAAAGTTTTGGTTTCAGAGTGAATATGTTGAAGGCGAAAAGTTAAAACTCGAATCGCTCGACTGCGATTTAGGCGTTGACGAAGTTTATCAAGGCATTATTTAGAAATAATTTTTGAGGAGAAAAACACGAAATGCAGGAAGCATTGGGAATGGTCGAATGTAAAGGACTTGTGGCGATGATTGAAGCGGCGGACGCGATGGTCAAAGCGGCGAATGTCCAGCTTATCGGTTACGAAAAAATAGGCGCAGGGTTTGTAACGGCGATTGTGCGCGGCGACGTGGCGGCAGTCAAAGCGGCGACGGACGCGGGCGCGGCGGCGGCTCGTCGGGTCGGCGAACTCGTCTCGGTTCACGTTATTCCGCGTCCGCACGGCAGCGTTGATGATGTTTTGCCGCTCGGTTTGAATTCGTAAATAGTAAATAGTAAATAGTTTTTTCTATTCACGATTTACTATTTACTATTCACAAGCAAAAATGATAATCGCCAGAATTTTAGGAACAGTTGTCGCCACGCAGAAAGACGCGCGGCTCGCGGGCAAAAAACTGCTTATCGTCAAGCCGATAAATCTGGACGGCACAGACCAAAGCGGTTACGTCGTCGCGGTCGATACGGTCGGCGCGGGCTTTCACGAAAAAGTTTTAGTCGTTGCGGGTTCGTCGGCGCGGCTTGCGGAAGGCAACAAAGATTGCCCGGTTGATTCGGCGATTGTCGGCGTGATTGATACGATTGACGTAAATGAAAATGAAAGTTGAGCAGAGCCGAAATTTTGCGCTTCTTTTACTGCGAATTATCGTCGCGTTAATAATGTCGGTTCACGGCATCGCGCGAATTTATTACGGAATCGTAGACGACTTCGGCGAATTTTTAACGTAATAATTTTCCGCTCGGCTTTTATCTGGCGTGGTCAATCACGATTTTTGAAATTGTCGGGAGCGTTTTTCTGGCAATCGGTCGCTGGGTTGTGCCGCTGGCGATAGTTTTCGCCGTTCACCTGCTGTGCGGAATTTTACTCGTGCATTTGAAGGAAGGCTGGTTTGTCGTCAGCGCGGGCAAAAACGGCGCGGAATACAGCGTTTTGCTCATCACGGTTTTTACCGCGCTGGCTGTTTCGCATTTCGGTGAAATTAAAAAATAAATGCAGTTAGCTCGCGTCATCGGAACGGTTGTCGCAACCGTCAAAAACTCTTCGCTCGACGGGCGAAAGTTTTTGATTGTGCAGACTTTGAACGCGGATTTGACAGCTAAAGGGAAACCGCAAGTCGCGCTCGACGCCATCGGTGCGGGAATAGGCGAACTGGTTTTCTGGTGTCGCGGCAAAGAAGCGAGCTTTCCCTTTAAAAGAGATTCGACGCCGACCGACTGCACCATTGTCGGCATCGTCGATTCGGAAAGTCATATTTATCAAGTAAGCAGCAAGCGGTGAGCAGTATTTTCTGCTTTTTCTGCTTACCGCTTACCGCTCACTGCTTACTACTAAATGTTATTAGCAAAAGTTATCGGAAACGTTGTCGCCACGCAGAAAAACCAGCGTTATGAAGGCGCGCGCGTGATGCTCTGCCGGCAGATTACGCCCGAAGGCGCGGATATGGAAAACACTTTGCTTGCGCTCGATTCGGTTTCCGCAGGTGAAGGCGATACGGTTTTAATTGTGCAGGAAGGTTGGAGCGCTTCGACCGCCGCGACCGGAACACAGGGCGCGGCGATTGATTCGGCGATTGTCGGCGTCGTCGATTACGTCGATTTGCTGCGAGACGAGAAAAAGGGCAAAAATAAATAAACCTTTTTGCCGTTTTCACATTTTCAAACAATGGAAAATAACGAGGCTCAAAAATTAGCCGAACGCATCGCAAATTTTCTTTACGAAGGCGAAAAGGATGTCGGCGATTTTGCGTCCGTGCGAAAAAGCATCGAGCAAATCAACCAAAGGCTCGACAAAATTGAGATAAACTTAAATTTACAGTCGCCGAAAAATTCGCACTCCGCACTCCGCACTCCGCATTTGTTCCATCCGAGTCAGGAAAAATTCAAGATTAACGAAGGCGTCGCGCAAGAATTTGTTGAAAATTCGGAAACGGAAAAACCCTGTCCATTCGAGCCGACCGGAAAATTGTGCGACCATTGCTCGATGTGCAGTTCGCGCGGATTTTGAAACAGTTGTTTTTATAAATTTCACAAAGAGCGTTTTTCGATAAATGCACGCTTTCGCAGTTTTTAATCACCAAATCATACCAGCCGAAAATTCTTTTTTGTCCGCCGTTTCTTCTGCCGCGCTTTACGGCAAAGGCATTTTCACAACCATCGCAATTTACCGCGCAAAACCTTTTTTGTGGGAAAAACACTGGCGAAGATTAACCGCAAACGCAAAAAAAATCGGCGTCGATTTGTCGGAATTTTCCGAAGACACGGTGAAAAATTCGCTCGCCGAAATCGTCGTAAAAAACAAATTTGCAAATGCCCGTGCGCGCATAACTTTTTTTGACGGAACGGCGAGCGCGATTTGGACGGGCGCGCCAAACGCAGAAAGCAAAACGAGTTCTCTAATTCAAACCGCTGATTTTCGCTCGCTTCCGCGCAATTTTCGCCTCACGGTTTCGCCCTTTTTGATAAATTCAAAATCGCCGCTCGCGGGCGTCAAATCCTGCAATTATCTGGAAAACATTTTGGCTTTGGAAGACGCAAAGGCGAACGGCTTTGACGAATCGATTCGGTTAAACGAACGCGACGAAATCGCTTCGGCGGCAACGGCAAACGTTTTTTGGACGAAAAACAATAAAATTTTTACGCCCGCTTTGGAAACCGGATGTTTGGCGGGAACGACACGCGCTTTGATTTTGGAAAATTTCGCCGTCGAAGAAACGAAAGCAGATTTAGCGGAATTTGAGCGGGCGGACGAGATTTTCTTGACTTCGGCGGGCATCGGTGTCGTGCAGATTGCCGAATTTCAAAATAAGAAATGTAGCCGCAAGGCGCACGAATTAACGCGAGTAATAGAAATCAGTTGATAAGCAAAAATTACGGCTTGGAGAAAAATCTGAAAATTATTATTCATCCATTTTTCAAAATTTCTTTATAAAGTTTTTGCGTTTCGGCAGCCATTCGCTCGACGCTGAATTTTTCGATTGCCGCGCGCCGCGCGTTCGCTCCCAAATCGCGCCGCAAGTTTTCGTCGCTTAACATTTCGATGACGGCGGCGGCTAAGGCTCGCGGATTTTCCGGCGGCACGAGTCTTCCGGTTTTGCCGTTTTCGACGATTTCGCTCCCGCCATCGGTTTCTGTGGCAACGACGGCGCAGCCAGCCGCCATCGCTTCGACAATAACCAGACCGAACGGCTCAATGCGCGAAACTGACACGAATACGTCAAGCGCGCGGTAAATTGACGCAACGTCGTCCGCCCAGCCGAGAAGACGAATTTTGTTTTGCAAATCAAGTCGCGCGATTAAATTTTCCAACTCCGCGCGATGTTTTTCGCCCGCCGAATTGTCCCGACCGACGATTAAAAAACGTGCGTCGGGAAATCGCTGCAAAATCTCCGGCGCGGCGCGCGCGAAATCCGTCTGACCTTTGTGAGTAGCGATTTCGCCGACGACACCAACGAGAATTGAATTTTCAGGCAAATCCAGACGTTGCCGCAGAGCAATTTTTTCGCCGGGATTTTCTTCGCTTTTATTGAACTGACTGATGTTGACGCCGTTGTAAATCAAGCGAATTCGTTCGGGCGGCAAAAGATTCTGCGCCAGCAGCGAGCGCCGCACGGCGTTTGATACGGCAATAAAAGTCGTCGCGTCGTTCGGCAAAACGAATCGGTGAAATCGTTTGAGCGGAAACAAAAGATGGCGCGTCAAAACCAGTTTCGCGCCCGCCGCGCGCGCCGCAAATGCCGCAATCGGATAATCGCGCGCTAAGTGCGCGTGAACGATTTCGATATTTTTCGCGCGGATAAATTTCGCCAACCGCCGCGCGCTGAAAATGTCGAGCGAATTTTTCAAAGGCAGCCGAACGATATTTTCCTTGGGCAAAAACGAAAGCCGCGTGAGCCAAACGACATGCGCCTGCGCAGCGACGAAAATTTCGCATTCGTTTTCTTCGCCGCGCGCCGTTTGCAGATTTTCGCACAAGTCAACTAAGTGCCGCTCGCCGCCGCCGAAATTCACCGCCGAACTGATTTGCAGAATTCTCATCGGTCAATCATAAAAAGCACGTCTGCAAGCGGTAATAATAAACCGAAAATCCAAAATCCGAAATCGGCAATCGAAAATAAAAAAATGGCGTGTCTCACGATGGAAACACGCCGCAAAGGTTTTTCAAATTTATAAATTTGAAAAACTAAAATTGGAAACGCGCTGAAAATTGAATCTGGCGTTCGCGATATAAAGTGCTGTCGGTTGAGGTAACAAGACCGAAATTGGTGCTTGGACACAAAACCGTGTTTGTCGTTGTCGAAAGCGGACATGTGGCGCTTAAGGGAGTGCCGAAAGTCGGACTGACTTGAAGAAATCCAGTGTTTTCCGCAAAAACCTGTGTTCGGTTAAAGACGTTGAAAACTTCTCCCAAAAGTTCGAGATTGTATCTTTCGCTAAATCTGAAACGTTTTGAAATTCGCGTGTCGAGGTTTGACAAACTCGGCAAGCGAAACGCATTACGCGATAAAAGCGGGAAGCGCGTGTCGCCGCTCGTGCCGTTGAGGCTCGTGCTGGCTCCGGTTGTCGAAAGAACGTTTCCGTCAAAAGGTTTGCCCGAATAATAAGCATAAACCGGTGCAATCTGCCAGCCGTTCAGCAGATAATTGTAAATCGATTTTGCGTCGCCTTTGTATAAAGTCGGCGCGAAAACCGCGCTGATGACAAATTTATGCCGTACGTCGTTGTTGCTCGGTCCGGCGTCGAAAGTTCTGTCGAAGACGTTAAGCGGGCTGTTGTTTTGCGTGAAGGTCGCCGAGTTTTGGTTTGTGTCGGTCGATTTTGCCAAAGTGTAACTGGCTTGAACTTGCAGCCCGTCGGTAAAGCGACGATTAAATTGCAGCACCAAAGCGTTGTATTCAGACCTGACCGAGCTTTGAATTTCAGTAACCGCCTGCGTTCCGATAACGCGGCTGAAGCGCGGAAGCGTGAAAGTTTGCCCGTCAAAAGCGCCGCTGCTGACTGTGAAATTGGTAATAGAAGTCGGAATGGAATTGAAATTCTGGTCAATAAACGTCGGAAGATTGCGTCCCAAACTGCCGATGTAGGAGACAGACGCGACAGTGTTTTTAGCGATTTGGCGCTCGACGATAAAATCGTATTGATTTATCAGCGGCGCTTGAAAGTTTTTCTGGAAAAACTGAATCGTTCCAATCGGAGCAAGCGCCGTGCTTCCGGCTTGAACGCTTAATGGACCGGTAGCGCACGAGGAATTGTTGAAAGTTCCTACTGTCGGAATTGCGACAGGACTGGACGATACTTTCGGGAAAATCGGCGCGCACGGATTTTGCACCTGAACGGTGCTGCCGGCAATGCCATTGCTCGACGGAAACGTCAGCACCGACGGAGAATTGATTTGAAATTGTCCGCCCGCGTTTCCCGTGTTCAAGAGCGCGTTGGAGATAGTCGAATTGATGATGCGACCATAATAAATGCCGTATCCGCCGCGAATCGATGTTTTGCCGTCGCCGGTTAAATCGTATGCGAAGCCAATGCGCGGTCCGAAATTGTTTTTGTCGCTCGGCAAAGTCGAAGTCGCGTCAGCAAACGTTCTTCCAATGTTCGGTATGAGCGTATTGCTGTAACCCGTGCCGGTATTGGGAAACGCCGCTTCAGGCAATTTTTCGTATTCATAACGCAAACCGAGATTAACGGTCAGGCTCGGTGTAACGCGAAAATCATCTTGAGCGAAGAAATTGTAGTCGTAGGTATTGAATTTAATTCCCGGATTTCCGAAACCTTGCGCGAAGTTGCCCGAATAACAAAGTCCGGCGGTTCTGGTTGTCGCCGAAGCTGCAAAACCTGTCGGCAGCGGGCGTCCCGAATTATTGATGGTCGAAGCGCACAGCGTTTTATCAGTTACATTTGCTGCGCCCTGTGAATACAAATAATCAATAATAAAATCATTGATATTCGCGTAAGAAAATGAACCGGCTTGGAAACGCAGATTTTCCAAATCGTCCGAGACTCGGTTGACGTCGCCGCCGAATTTGAAAGTGTGGCGTCCTCTGGTCATCGTAACCGTGTCGGCAAATTGAATGCGGCGCTCGTCCGGGTATTTGCCGCGTTCGAGAAACGTCGGTGTGCCGAAGGCAAAAGTCGTATTTCCGTTAAATGAAAGACTGACGTTCGGAGAGCGTTGACCTGCTGCGGTGGTTGCCGTGGTCGGTTCGCCGGCGAGAGGCGCTTGGCTGTTTTCAAACTCGAAATCACGCGAGTATTGAAAACGGGCTTCGTTTAATGTATTAGCCGAAACGGTTGTTTGAAGACGTAAATTTACGGTGTCGATTTTTACAAAATCGTTGCCGAAACTGTTGCGTCCCAAAAAATTGACCGCTTGAGTTTGAATACCGGCAGGCGAATCAAAGCGCACGCGATTATACGTCGCGGTGAACAGATTATTTTGATTTATTTGAAAATCAATTTTCGGCAAATATAAAGTCTGGTCGCCTTTGCGCGGTGTTTCGCCGGTCAAACTTTGTAAAAAGCCCAATGTATTATTTGCCTGAGTTTGCGTTACGCTGCGACAAGCTAAAATTTGTCCGCTGGTTAACGGATTAGTGCTGCTGGGAGTACAATTTGCGGGTAATGCGATTGTAATCGGGGCTAAATAACTAGCGTCTCTAATGGCGGCGAGACCGGGGAAATTACGTTTTTGCTGGTCATAACTGAAAAAGAAAAACAAACGGTCTTTGATAATCGGACCGCCAATTGTTCCGCCGAATTGTTGACGAAGGTCAACAGGTTTGGCTGCCGCCTGTGTTACGCCGACGCCCGGAACGGAAACAGACGTAAAAGCCAACGGGTTGCGCGCGCCGTTGCGGTTGTTGCGGTTGTAATAGAAAAGGTCGCCGTGAAACTCGTTCGTTCCCGATTTGGTAACCGTGTTGACGACCCCGCCCGCCGCGCGTCCGTATTCGGCTGAATAATTTGAACCGTTGACTTGAAACTCGCGGACAGCCGATTGACTGATTGAATAGTTGATGCGCGTGCGTCCGCGTTCTTCCGAGAAAAACGCTTGATTGTTGTCGCCGCCGTCCACCGTCGAGTTGTTCAAAAGACCCGAGATGCCGCGAAAGCTGATTAAACCGAACGTGCCGTCGGGAACGGTTGCGGGCGTCAAAATTACGAAATTTGAAGCGCGGCGTCCGTTAATTGGCAGCTCGTTAATGGAAGTTTGGTTGATATTTGTCGCGTTAGCGTTATCGTTTGTGTTGATAACGGGCGCTTCAGCAGTTACTTCGACTTGCGCGTTTTGACCGGCGACGCCAAGCGGAACGTCAATCGACGTAACTTGTCCGACTTCGACGACGACTCTTTCCTGCGAAAAGTTTGAAAAGCCGGTCGCCGTAACACCGATTGTGTATGTGCCGGGCTGCAGGTTGGCGAAACGATAGCCGCCGTCGTCGTCGGTCGTCGTCGTTTGCGTTTGGTTTGTTCCGGTGTTGGTAACGGTGATTGTCGCGTTCGGCAAAGTCGCTCCCTGCGGGTCAGTGATTTTGCCGCGAATGCCGCCGGTTACGGTCGATTGCGCGAACATTTGCGCGACGCCGAGAGACAGGCAAAACAACGCCGTCATTAAGAATTTTATCGAAAATTTTCTGGTCATTTTAATTTTTGACTCCGTATATTTTTTGAATGTTTTTAACAAAATTGCTTTATCGGATATGAAAAAAGAATAATTTGAATTTTGAATTTTGAATTTTTATCTCGCTTTTTGGATTTCGAGCGCGCATTGTTTCGTTCTCAAATTCTGAAAAAGAGATTTGAATTTTATTTCCAAGGTGTTTTAAGTGTTTAATCTTTCGCGTCTTATGCGATTTCCGAAGCTGAAATTTTCGGAAACGTCCGCTGCGTTATTGCAATTGACAAAGATTTACTTTTTCTTATGCAAATTGAGTTCCTTTTATTCGCGCCTTGCGAAGCGCGCCATATCGATATATCGAATTATCAACGGCTGAAGTTAATTTTCCGTTACGTTTTTTGCAAAAATTATTTTTGCTTTCCGATGACAACTTAAATCATTGCAACTTTTCTATTCCGTCAGGCGTCAATAGATAACGACGCGAAGGACAACGGCGAACAGTCGTTTGAAAGCCGCAGTTTTTGTTCTTTTTTTGAATTTGCCGCAATTTCATTACGGAAAAAACTTCAAAGGAAAGAATAATCAAAATGAGCGGTTTGAGCGGATTTCGTAACTTGACTTTTCGGCGACGGTGTTTTAGATTATTCAGGCGTCGGCGAAAATCCGGCGTATATTACAAGGTTTAACGAGTCGGGGAGGGTTTTATATTATGTCGCATTTAGCAAATCAAGCGGTTGACGGGAAGACGCACGTTCACGGGCGAATTATGGCGAGCCTGCCGATTGAAGTCAGTTGGAAAGACGCCGAGAGCGGCAATGTGATTTCGGTCAGCGGTATGACGGAAAATCTGGGCGAGACGAGCGCGCTGGTCAATCTGGAAGTTTTGCCGCCGGTCGGAAGTGAAGTTAGTTTGAAGATTTTTGACGAAGACCGGATGGTCATCGAAATCGCAACCGAAGTCATCCGTGTCGAGCGCGACCCGGGCAAGCCGCTCGCCGCGCTGTCGATTGCCGAAAACTTAAAAAAATGGAAACAAAACGCGCTCACGGCGGCGCAGGATTGGGTTACGAGACATTGGCAGCTAAACTACGAAGAAGAATGGGTTAACTAATCTTTTTCGAGTTTCGTTAATTTATAAACTTAGCAGCGGAGAAAGGTTTTTATGCTTTTCTCCGCTTTTGCTTTCGGTTAGAATTTCCTTTGCAAAGCCAACGCTAGAAACTCTGACAGCATCTTTAGAAGCAATGAAAAAAGTATCAAGCACGGTTTTAATTTTAGTTTTTTCTATTTTTGCGTTCGCGCAAAAGCAGCAGCCTTTGACGCAAGCCGAATACGTCAAAATGCTTTACGATTTACAGAAATCGCCCGCTAAAAAAGACGAAATCATCGAAGCGGTGCGCGCGCGCGGCATCGCGTTTGAACTGACGAGCGGCTTGCGTGGTTTAACGACATCGAAAAGCCGCAACGACGCCGAGCTAAAACGCACGCTCGAAGAAGCCGAACGTCGACGCCAAAACCCAACAACTGCGCGCCTTCCGACCGAAAAAGAATCGAACGAAATTCTGCAAAAAGCGCGCGCGGCGACTTTGGCGGCTGTCGAAGAAATGCCGGATTTCGTCGTCAAACAGCAAATCGCGCGCTCTGCCGCATACGCCGGAACAAACAATTTCCGCAATCTCGACCGGCTTGTCGTCGCCGTCAATTACCGTTCGAGCGGGCAGGAAGATTACCGAGTTTTATCGCGCAACGGAATTGTCCAAAACAATGCGCAGTCGAAATCGAGCTATGAAGAAGTCGGCGGAACAAGCTCGACCGGCGAATTCGTAACGGTTCTGGCGAAAATTTTCAAACCCGAAAGCGAAACGAAATTTGAAGTTGCCGATACGGATACAATTCGCAATCGGCGCGCCGTCGTTTTCAATTATTCGATTGAGCGCGCCAAGGCTTTGCAGCAAATCACCGCGTCCGGCTACACGAACGCAACGACGATTTCCGGTATGCGCGGCAGAATCTGGATTGACCGCGAAAACTTTCGCGTCCTTCGAGTGGAAAGCGCGGCGACCGAAATCCCCGTCGATTTTCCGGTTCGCACGGCAAATAGAACGATTGATTACGATTGGGTAACGATTGCCGACGAAAAATATCTGCTGCCTTCGCTTTCTGACGTTCGCCTAACATTCCGCGAGCGAAGCGAAGTTTACGAATCGCGCAACGTAATTCGTTTTAAGGAATATCAAAAATACGGCTCGGAAGTTAAAATTCTCGATGACGACGAAGAAGTTTTGCCGGAAGCAAATCCGAAAAAACCTTAATTTAAAAAGAAATTACAAAAATTATAAAGCGAGCGTTCATAAGAATTTTGCAATGAACGCTCGCTTTATTTTATTCGCCGATTTTAGTCAGCACGAACGCCGCGAGAAATCCGAGAACCGTAATCAATCCGGCGAAATCGTGCGCTTCTTCAAACGCTTCGGGAATCATCGTGTCGGCAAGCATTGCTAAAATCGCGCCGGCGGCAACCGCGGTCGTTCCGGCGATAACGTCTTCGGAAAACCGGCTGAAAATCGAATAACCGAGCAGTGCTGAAATACCTGAAACAAAAGCAATCGTCGCCCAAACGCCGAAAACATAAGTTGCTGACCGATTCGCCTTTTTCATTCCCGCCGCGCTCGAAAGACCTTCGGGCAAGTTCGATAAAAATATCGCCACGACCGCAACCCAGCTGACCGCGCCGCCGCTAATCATACTGACGCCGATAACGATTGATTCGGGAATCCCGTCGAGCAGCGCGCCGACCGCAATTCCTAAACCGCTGCCGCTCGCTTCTTCCTCCGAAACTTGCTGCTCGCCCGACCGGTTGCGATGTTTCGCGCCTTCCTGCCGATTGACCAGCCAATTCGCCGCCGTATAAACCGCCGCGCCGCCGACAAACCCAATCGCTGTCGCATCGAACCCGCCGCGCTTATACGCTTCGTCCATCAAATCAAACGATAGCGCTGAAATCAGCACGCCGCTGCCGAAAGCCATAATTCCGGCAATCAGACGCTGCGAAATGTTTAAATAAAAACCGATTGCCGCGCCGATAACCAGCGCTGAACCGGAAACCAATCCCCAAAAACCGGCTTGCAGCCAAATCGGAAACATTTATATTTTTCCTCTCTTTTATTTTTATATCGCCGACAACGAGAAACTCAACTTTTTCGGCGATAAACGCGGACAATATGTCTTTGAAGTTTTGGTTCGGCAACCGTTTCGCCGTTGAACGCGAAAGTGTCGAGTGCAAGTTGCCACATCATCGCCCAACGCTCCGTAGGCGTCGTATTTTTCAAATCGTCAGTTTCTTCTTTAAAGGAAGTTTTGCGGGTTGGAATATTTCTTTCCGAGACTTTCATACGTTTATTTCATTCGGCTTTTGAGCGAGAAGTGGTCTAAATAATCGCTCAAAATATATTGTCCGGTCATAGCAAATTTATTTTATTACTGTTTTGGTTCAGGTCTGTTTGGTAACGTCGCTTCTATGCGATTGATAAGTTTTTCTCGCAAATCAGAACTATTAGCCCAAACAATATGATTATATTGCCTTGTATCAAAATGGAGTTTTTCTACGTCGCTATCTCGACAAGTCCAAATAACCGGAATGCCTAATCCTAATGCAAAACCTGCTTCAAAATAGACGCCGCCTCGTTGACCTGTGAAATCAGCAATGAGTAATCCACTTTTACGAATTTCGGCAATAATTCGGTCATCAATTTTATCATTGTGTTCTGTTCGGTCTATGCGAATCGGAACATAGTTTGTTTGTTCAAGCGCTGGTTTTAATCCATTATCCCAAACTTCATTAAGGTCGTTGTGAAACCACATTGCTACGAATGCTTGATTAGGTCTAAGTTCTTTTTGTGAAATTTCTGTTAGGTGTTTCCAGCCAGCTAAATCTAATCGAAGATTAGGACCACTTAAATTTTCAAGATAACCCAACCCAATTGCTTTCTGAAATAGATACAAAAATGCGCTGTAGTTTTTTGCGTAAGCTATTGGGTAATCTGTTTCTTTAAACTGCACAACTTCATCTGCGGAAGTTGTTTTATTCATAATATACAAAAGAATCCGGTCAATACATTCAAGCGGATTTTTAGGTATTACAACAGACTCTTTTAATTCTCTAAGGTTTTCAACCCATAATTCTATACCTCGCTCAAAATGCTCACGTATTATTGCGGAGTATATGTAACTATCCGGCAACGCATAATACAAATCTTGTGCTAATCGTTCTGACAAACGATACTCACCACACACTGCACAATTTATACGCGCTCCGGGTTTAGGCATATTCCAAGAATATGCAGGAACGGCACTTTGAGATGGTCTAATAAAACGACACAGAAAACTCTCGTATAATGAGAGGATGAGAAAATACGATCAGGAATTTAAAAAGCAAGCTGTGAAGAAATATTTGGATGGGCAATCAGTGGCTTCGATTTCAA
>JAABUN010005158.1_pt1 | contig 16615 bp, 13 predicted proteins | sample 5559311 | NCBI WGS metagenome assembly JAABUN01 (sample SAMN10711877, study PRJNA513370) | rock metagenome | isolation source: Antarctica rocks | place: Antarctica: Victoria Land, Siegfried Peak sud
TCTCGGCGGCCGTAGTCTTGGACATCCCACGCCCTACAGCTTCGACTATCTTCTCGCGCAAATCTTCCGAGTAGGCTTTCATGCGCCCATGATGCCTGTGGATCAATGAGATCGCAAACTGCTCTAGGTAATTCTGGAGCACAGCATACTGAAGACTGAGCTACTACACAGAATCGGTGCTAGAAGTAGGGAGCGTTTTCCTGAAGTTTTGACAAAGACGCTTTGTGCTCAAGTTTGGGATGTGACAGTTTGCGTCACCAAAGCGCTTAGAGATTTCCCTATATTCCAAATTATGGTCTCAAGTCTCTTCGGAAGCAAGGAAATCTTTCAATGCGTTGAAGGTCGCCTCGGAGGCTTCTTCCGGTATGAAATGACCGCTTGGCATCGGAGCATACTTCGCGTTAATGCATCAACTATTCCAAATTTCCCGGACATTGAAATGCTTGCCGACCACACCCTTCTCGCCCCACATGACTAGCGTTGGACAGGTGAACTTTCGTCCGCTCTGTCTATCTTTCGCATCATGTAAGCGGTCGATGGACCAACCCGCGCGGAAACACTCGCACATGGCCGCAATGGCCTCAGGTGTCCGCAGGTTACGCAATGAAACTTACGAAACCCTTACCGACTTCTTACAAAATCTTTAACGGTTCGACTCTTGGCGGTGGGGAGTGGGCGGTTTGCTACTCCGAGTGGCTTATCCACGCCTTTGTGGTCCAAGGATCTGCGGATTCCTGCTGCGTGTATCGACTACGTAGAATCGGTTTTCGGAGACCGACCCTCACACGGTTCGGCCATCTTTGGTATCTATATGTTCGAGGAGGTCCGAATCATAAGCATCCGAGGTGGGTTTCCGGGCGCCACCTCCCACGGGCCTATCCCCGATGACCGCCGGTTCCCTTGTTTACCCCAAGATGATCGGCAACATTACGCCCAGCCCGAGCACGAAGAGCCACAGCGCGGGTGCCGGGGTGCCTGCGGGGCGCTGTCGGCGTGATTCGCGGGCGGCGATGCGTGGGTCCAGGCATCGCCAGTCGGCGCGACGGCGTTCGAGCAGCAGAAACATGCCGGCGGTTACGGCGCCGTAGATCAGGTGTCCGATAAGCGAGGGCAACCCGGCGCTGGCGGCTGTGGGAGTCTAGGTGAAGCTGCCGCCGAGTAGGATAGGAAACAAGGTCAGTTGTCCTACGAACCACCAGACCAATCCGTACAGCAGGCCCCAGGCAATGCTGGAAGCGACATCGGGCGATTCTTGCCGGAACAGGGCTCCGTAACTCATTCCTATAAGGGTGCCGATTACCATGTGAACCGCGAAACCGAGCAGCGTCGACGAGCCGCCTACCAAGCTGGCTACCTTCGGTAGTTCGCCGACGGCTACCATTACCAGTCCGAACAGCAAACCGCCTGCCAGGCTCGCTATGGCACCCCGGCTCAAAGAGAGCAGCGTGCGCATAGCGGGGCCCTCCGGCTCGCGGTTGATCGGGTCCGACTCGTAGAAGAACAACACCCAGAGCCGATCCAGGCCAGCGTAAATCAGGCCAATCAGCAAACCGTAAATAGCATGACCTATAAGCGAGCCAAACAACAACGTGCTGCCCGCATGCTGGTATGACCAATCGACCGGGTCTCCTCCCAGGATGGGTAGCAGCGTGAGCGGTCCTAGAAACCACCAGAAGATACCGTAGGCCAGCCCCCAGCCTAGAGAAGACCCTAGGCCGCGCACATCCCTTTGAAACAACATTCCAAAGCTCGCGCCGATGAAGATTGCGATCGCGAAATGAAGCGTCATACCTACCACGGGCGAGTCGGAGTTGACCAGGCCCGAGATCAGGGGAAAGAAATCGACCTTGGCCATCCACCGTCCGAAGGCCCAGCCGTGTAGGGAAAGCTCTCTTGTTGTGAAGGAGGTAGATAATGTCGGAAATAGATACTTCAGCGGCACGCCGCGCGTGGTAGCCCACGCCAAAAGTTTAAGCGTTTTGTAAGGGTCCGGAAAGGTCCACGTAAGATCCGGGGTTTATCTTGGTCATACTGATGAGCGCCCCGATCTCCAGACATCCCAAACGACGCGAAAGGAGCCTGATGCCTGATGAAGACCACACCTGTCCCGAGGGAAGCCCACCTGGAACCCGAACAGTTAGCCATACAAGCGGAGAAGGTCCTGCGCGGTAACGATATGGGAGGCTGGACGAAGGCTGCGCCGGACCTCTACCCGCACCAGTGGAGTTGGGACTCGGCTTTCATCGGCATCGGCATCGCCCACTACGACACCCGCCGCGCCGCGCAAGAGATCCGGCGTCTACTCGACCACCAGTGGAAGAACGGGAAAATCCCCCATATCGTCTTCAACCCCGATGCTCCGCCGGAGAGCTACTTCCCCGGTCCCGAACACTGGGCCAGTGCCGCCGCGAATGCTCCCAACGCTCCGCCCAGACCCGCTCTTACCTGCGGCCTCTGTCAGCCGCCTGTCCACGCCATCGCCATACGCCGCATCCTAGAAATCGCAGAGAAGCAAGGTGGCGATACCGACGAAGCGCGAAAGTTCCTCCGCGAGGTCTATCCGAAGCTCCTTGCCTGGCACCGCTATCTGGCTACTTACCGGGACCCCGAAAAGTCCGGGCTCGTGACCATCTACCACCCCTGGGAGAGCGGAACGGACAACTCTCCTCGCTGGCACGCTGCCCTACAGCGGGTCGAGGTTGGGGACATGCCCGAGTATGAGCGTCGCGACCTTCAGCACGTCGCGGACCCTTCGGAGAGACCTGTCCACGACATCTACGACCGCTTTATATGGCTCGTGGAGCTCATAAAGCGAGCCGGCTGTGATGAGAGCACTGTCTACGACACCAATCCTTTTCTGGTCAAGGACGTGCTGATGAGCGCCATCCTGGTCCGCGCCAACGAGTCGCTGCTGGAGATAGGAGATATAGTCGGAGCCCCCGATGAAGACCGCTCCACGCTCCAGCACTGGATAGAACGCGGACGCCGGGGATTGGAGGAACGCTGGGACACGGATCTCGGCCTCTGCCTCGACTATGACCTGCTGGACAAGTCGCCGCTCAAGGCTCGCACCATCGCCGGTTTCTCTCCCCTCATAGCCGGTACCGAAGACCCGAAACGGCGCAACTCCCTGCTCAAGACCTTCGACTCGATCTTGTTCGCGGGACACCCGGACCTGCGCTGGCCGCTGCCGCCGAGCACCGGCCCGGAGGAACCCGGCTTCCACCCGCGCAGCTACTGGCGCGGCCCGATCTGGCCGGTAATGAACTGGTTGATGTGGTGGTCGCTGGAACGCTCCGGCGAGCGAGAGAGGGCGGCCCGGCTCAGAAGGTGCGGCCTCGCCCAACTCGCGGGCGGGAGCTTCGGAGAATACTACGAACCCTTCACCGGCGAGCCTCTGGGCTCCGACCAGCAGTCATGGACCGCCGCCGTCGCGCTCGACTGGCTGGCGAGTGAGGGGGTGTCCGAAGCCTCATGAATTACCAGCCCATAGAGAACTACGGGATCATCGGTGACATGCACAGCGTGGCCCTGGTGGGCACGGACGGATCGATAGACTGGTTCTGCTTCCCGCACTTCAACTCCCCGAGCGTCTTCGCGGCTATCCTGGACGATGAGATAGGCGGACGGTTCAAGATCTCTCCTGTAGAAGATGGAGAAAACCGCAAGCAGCTCTACTGGCCGGATACCAACGTCCTCATTACGCGTTTCTTCACGCCGGGCGGGGTTGGCGAGATCACGGACTACATGCCGGTCGGTGTCCCGGCGAACGGTCACGGCTACCACCAGTTGATCCGGCGCGTCAGGGTGGTTCGCGGGGAGATGACCTTCCGGATGGAATGTACGCCGGCCTTCGATTACGCCCGCGCCGAACACGAGACCGAGATCACCGCCGAAGGCGCGTGCTTCCGCGCCCCGCAACTCGACCTGGGATTATCGACGCAAATTCCTCTGGAACCCAACGGCAACGGTGTTCTCGCCGAGTTCACCCTGCGGGAAGAGGAAACAACGGTGTTCGTGCTCGGGGAAGTCGAAGACGGGGCCGGCTGCGGAGTTCCGTTCTCCGAGTCCGAGGAAGAAGAGCTTTTCAGGGAGACCATAGAGTACTGGCGTCGCTGGCTCTCGCAGTGTACTTATACCGGGCGCTGGCGCGAGATGGTCCGCCGGTCGGCGCTGGCGTTGAAGCTTCTAACCTTCGAGCCCACGGGCGCGATCGTCGCGGCTCCCACGTGCAGCTTGCCGGAGAGCCTGGGCGGCGAGCGCAACTGGGACTACCGCTACACCTGGCTACGCGACGCCGCTTTCACCCTGTACGGCCTGCTCCGCATCGGGTTCACCGAAGAGGCGTCCCGGTTCATGGACTGGATCGACAACCGCTGCAAGGACTCCGGGTCCGACGGCTCGCTGCAACTCATGTACGGGATAGACGGGAGCAGCGACCTGACCGAGGAGACGCTTGACCATCTGGACGGCTACCGCGGATCGAAACCGGTACAGATCGGGAACGGCGCCTACGACCAGTTGCAGTTAGACATCTACGGTGAGCTGATGGACGCCGTCTACCTGTACAACAAGTACGGAGACCCGATCTCCTACAACCTGTGGACCCGTTTGCGGGTGCTAATCAATTGGGTCTGCGACAACTGGCAGCGCAAGGACGAAGGTATATGGGAGGTTCGCGGCGGACAGCGCCACTTCGTGTACTCGAAGCTCATGTGCTGGGTCGCCGTGGACCGGGGCCTCAGGCTGGCCTCCAAACGTTCATTCCCCGCCGACCGCGAACGGTGGCTAACGGTGCGGGATGAGATCTACGAGGAGATCATGGACAAAGGGTGGAACGCCGAACACGAGACGTTCGTCCAGTCTTACGACGCAGACACTCTGGACGCCTCGAACCTGATCATGCCGCTGGTGTTCTTCCTCTCCCCGAACGATCCACGGATGCTGGGCACCCTTGACGCTATCAACCGATCCCCCAAAGAAGGCGGGCTTGTCACGGGCGGCCTCGTGTACCGCTACGACGTGAACGAGTCGGCGGACGGCCTCGCGGGAGAAGAAGGGACGTTCAGCCTGTGTACTTTCTGGCTCGTCGAGGCGCTGACACGGGCCGGGAGGGTCGATGATGCCCGGCTCATCTTCGAGCAGATGCTCGGCTATTCCAACCACCTCGGACTGTACGCCGAGGAGATCGGCCCCAGCGGCGAAGCGCTGGGTAACTTTCCTCAGGCCTTCACGCACCTGACCCTCATCAGCGCCGCGTTCAACCTCGACCGTGCCCTGGGCACCGGTGGACAGGCTGACATCTTACCGTAGGGCCAGCTTGGCAGTCTTGGGGATCAGGCAACTCTGGAATCGGCCTAGCGGCAACCGCCTACGACCCATTTGTCAGACCGTAAGAAATTCCGGAATAAGCGCCAGAGCGCCTGTTCAACCGATTCGGGCGTTGCGGCGGCGGAAGATCCACCAGATCGTCAATACCAGGGCAAGGAATAGCACGTTCGGCGCCCAGAAGGCGATCCCCAGCTGGAGTTCATTCCTCCCCATCCTGCTCCCAAAGAAGGTGAGCATGGCCCCGAGCGGCAGGACCTCGACGCCGGTGGTCCAGGCGTAGGTCCGCAGTGGAACCCGCACGACGCCCGCGAACAGACAGACGGTGTTAAAGGGCGCTAGTGGAACGAAATCTTAAATACGAGCAGCGCATTATTGCTTCGATAAATCCTACTTGTTGCTGTGTAGTCATGGGGACTAGCGTACAAAGCCTGCATGTCTTTCTCTGCGTGTTGGAGTAAGGTTCGCTTCCGGCGGTCGGACGAGAGCCAGGCATAGCGCAGCCCGCCGTCTCAAACCACCTGCACGCGCTAGAGGGGCACCTACGTGGGGGCTCGCGTGCAAAAATCCGTGCCGGAAACCTGGATACGTTTCATCCTATCCATTCTCATTACGGCCCTGTCTTTCAGCTATCCGCTAAGCTTTTAAACCGACTGCGTTTAATACGAGGGGACCCTGGAAGGGATGAATTCTCAAGCGAAGACGCATGATCTTCGTACCCTTGGCCCAGCGAAGCTTGGTCTTTCCAACGCATGCCCCCTTTTTTGGCTACGACGAACGTGCCGTCTATGTAGCACTCTGAGAGATCTATCTCTCCACGATCTTGGAGGTCTTCGGCCAATGCTTCGAGGACATCCGAAAGTACCTCTTCCTGGGTCCACTTCTGAAAGCGCCGGTGACAGGTTTGGTAGGGTGGGTAGCGTTCTGGCAAGTCCTTCCAGGGTGCCTCGGTGCGGAGTATCCACAGGATGCCGTTTAGAACATCGCGTGGGTCTCGCCAGGGCTTGCCTCAACCATCTATGGACTGGGATGAGAGGCTCCAATATTTCCCACTGCTCGTCCGTGAGATCCATGCTCTCCTACTCCTCCTAAAAGAATATACGACAGAGCCACTATATCCTCACTTCTTCATTTATGAGACAGCCTCTAGTCATAATTTTATTGTGCATATTCAAACGGCTATAAGTCGAAGACCACTCGGCATCGGAAGCATCGTTTGAGTAAGGCCTTTCCATGCTCGCTAGAGTACGGAATCAATACTCTACGCTCTTTTTTCGGACAGTCTTCTATGAAGTTTTACTTGGAAACTCAGATACAGCATGCTACTTTGCCTCAGAGAAGGTACGGTTGCGGCAGTCGCTTGGGAGGCTTGGCAGTAAGTCTCCGGAGACCGCCAGGCTCATAGCGCCTATGAGTGACAGGGTTTATGTCCTAGTTTGTAGACGAACGATGCTCCCTCACTCTCAGCGGCGCAGTTCGCGCAAGTTATCCCATAGGACGTAGAGACCCACGATCAGGACTCCGGCAACGACTATCTCCCAGAAAAACTCGAATAAGATGATGAGCGTCGCTGCCACGGCGAGCCCGATATTGACACTAAACACCAGGTTGACTAACCTCCCCCGGAACCCTGCCTCCACGAATGCGAACAGAGCGATGCTAAAGACGAGCCCCGATATTAGATGCTCTCCCTGAAAAACCGCGATGCCCAGGAAACTTATGAGCATCAGGCTGACGCTGATAGCGGCCCAGGCCTCAGCGACGCGGCTGACCCGCAGTTCATCCTCGGAGGCTGGCTGCATGGCGCGTCCGATGTGCGCCCGTACCGGGTCTCGCTCTCCAGCCTTCAATCGTGTCGCGCGTTCTTCCAGTGACCGAGAAACGGATTTATCCTCGGCGAGCCGCGAGCGTAGCGAATCCATTTGCGCGGAGAGTATCTGGATATTCTCCACTGCGGCTTCTCGGGGCGCGTCGAGGTGCGAGCGGTCACGGGTTGCTGCGATTTCCACGCCGAGCCTCTGAAGCTCCTGATGTTTCTCGGAGATGTCTTTTTGAAGCGAGGCTCGCTCTGAGGAGATCTCCTGCAGCCTTTTGTCTATGGTCTCTAGCTCGACGCTCGCCGGCGGGACTTTGTCCAGGCCCGCCCACCCGACGGGGTCGTACCAGGCTCGCGCCACGCTCTTGTCGCGGTTGTACATGGGACCGGCGGGCGCATCCTCGCCCTCGAACGGATCTCGGGCGTAGAAGCCCCACAGACCCCGGTAGCCCGCGACCCAATCCGGCGGCGGTTCTTGCATCAGACGCGGAGGTTCCCACGCCTTCTCTTGACCCGGTCCTATGGACAATCCATCCCCCCTTGCGTAGTCCACAAATGGGATAGTGAAGTATCCGGAGCCGCCTTCACCGGCGAATTGTCCGAGACGTTCCTGCCAGAACTTTCGGACGTTGGCGATTATTCGGGCGAGTGGCTTGGGTAGGGGTAGGGAGAGCTCCGTAAGGTATTCGCCGGAAGCGAAATAGCTAGCGTGAGAGCCTGCGGCAACGTAGATCACGGGGTGCTCCCCGACTTTTTCGAGTTCGGGATCGTCCCACCGACGACGCAGATTGTCTCCGGTGTAATTGTGCGAAGCGTAAGCCGCCCACTCAGGACGCACTTCGCCTGCCGAGGTTTCGGAGAGATAGACGTAGACTTTCTCCCAGTCGGCCTCGTGGTCGTTGGCTCCGAAGAATCCGCTGCGCCAGTCATTGAACGGATAGAACAACCAGTAGCTCAAGACCACCCAACCACTCTGACGGGTCACGCGACCGTGGTAACGGTAACGTTCGTCAGCGGCCATCACGCGCTTGTAGGTCTCTCTGGCCGAGAGCGCGGCTTCGCCCGGAACACGGCCACGAGCTAGAAGCGTGATCGAGTACAGCGCGTCCACGAAGCGCGAGAAATATCCCACTCGCGCCAGACGGCCCCGTCCGGCCCGGAAGTCAGTGCGGGATCTCCAAACATCTCCACCACGCTGTAGGAGTCCGGTCTTCTTCCGGGTCTCGGCGAACTTCAGGAAGTGTACGGCCCCGGCTTCATCAAGGGGTTGTTGCGGCAGGGTCTCAAGCGTCAACTCCCCTTCGGGAACTACGCGGACAGCCTCTTCGCCGGGATGCTGCACCCAGAGACCGCACGAGCGGACGTAGGGGTCAACGTCCATCGGGTAGAAATTGTCGCCGACTGTGGAGCGCAGCACGGGCTCGAAGCGTCGGAGCAACTCTTCAGCGTACTTTGGGTCAACGTATTCGACGCTCATGAGGAGCCGCCGGTGTGTGGGCGTGTGTCTCGTCCCAGATGAAAGGCTTCCCGGATATCGTGGGAGTTCAGGTATAGGACCATCAGCACGGCGTAAGCCATGATCGGGTAGACGTAGAAAGGTTCCAGGACCACGTAGATCCAGAGTCCCGCAGCCAACGTAGCTCCCTCCCCAATAGCCGCGAGCAACCACCCTCGCCGTTGCAACACCAGAAATCCGAAAGCAGCCAATAGCAGTAGGATCGCCGCCGGAGCGAAGAGCGCCACTGCCGCCGCTTCGGCCAATCCCGAGGAGAATGGCGAAAGTGGATCGAAGCCCCGCCAGTCCACACTGAAGAATTCGTAGAGTCCGAGCGCGGTCAGGCCCGCGACCTGCAGGGCTAGCAGCAGCCCGATCACCCGCACCGGGAGATCAAAGGTCTCGTCGTTTCCACGCCGCCGCATCATGCGCTCATTCTACAATCCAAGCCCAGAAGATTCGGTCGGCCAATCTTCTAGCCGGCGAAGATTTTTCCAGGATTCATTATTCCGTTTGGATCGGCGAGCTTCTTTATCCCCTTCATAAACTCCACCGAATCGCCGTGTTCCTTTTCGAGGTGGCCGATCTTACCGAGGCCAATGCCATGCTCGCCAGTGCATGTTCCACCTCGCGCCAGCGCGTAGTCCACGATCTCGGCATTGACCTCTTCGGCCCGCTTCTGGTCGGCTTCATCGTCGGTATCCACGGGGAAGACGGCGTGGTAGTTTCCGTCGCCGACGTGACCGAGGATGACACCTTCGAGGCCGCGATTCTGTATGGTTTCGCGGGCGTGGCGCAGGGCGCCGGGAAGGTCGCTTATCGGGACGCACACGTCCGTCCCCATCATGCCCATGCCTGGATAGAGATCCCGGATAGCGAGCGCAGCATCGTGACGCGCCTCCCACAGTTTCTCCCGTCCCGCCGCGTCCGACTCGAACTCGAAGCTCGCACAATCCTCTGCACGAGCGAGGTCTCGAACCACTGCAACATCCTTCTCCACGCTCGCTTCGGAACCGGAGAATTCGAAGAAGAGCGTTGGGGCTACGGCATAGTCCGTTTCCTTGTAGGCGTTTACGGCCTCGATGGAGCGAGCGTCCACCAACTCCACGCGGCCTATTTGCATCCCGGAGCGGATCACAGCGACCGCCACTCGTCCCGCCGCTTCTATATTCTCGAACACGGCTCGTCCGGCGAGTATCTTTTCGGGTATTGGATACAGCCGCAGGATCAGCTCCGTAAACACTCCAAGAGTCCCTTCGGAGCCGACGAAGAGGCCGGTCAGGTTGTATCCGGCGGACGATTTCATGGAGAGGCCGCCGGTGGTCATCACGGTGCCGTCTCCCAACACGACTTCGAGGCCGAGGACTTGATCCCGCATGACCCCGTACCGCACCGCGTTGGTGCCGCTAGCGTTTGTTCCCGCCATCCCACCGAGCGATGCGTCCCAGCCGGGATCCACCGGAAAGAATAGCCCATGCTCCAGCAGCGCGGCATCCAGTTGCTCCCGCGTGACACCTGGCTGCACGCGGGCAATAAAGTCGTCCGGTCGGACCTCCAAGATGCGGTCCATGCGACCGAGGTCCAGGCTGATACCACCCTGCACAGGCAGCGTGTGGGCCTCCAGACTACTCCCCTCGCCGAACGGAGTAACCGGAACGCCCCGCTCGGACGCGAAACGCAAGACCTCAGCGACTTCCTCCCGACTCTCCGGGTAGACCACGACATCTGGCGGACGTGGAGCGTGGTAGGTAAACACTCCACCGCCATGCCGTTCGAGGTCTTCGCCGGTCGAGACTATCCGGTCTTTCGGCAGAATGGCCCCGAGTTCCGTAAGAAGCTCCATGAGCTACTCGGCTTCGACGGGGTTGGTCAGAGCGCCTAGCCCCTCAATCTCGATAATCACTTCGTCTCCGGGTTTCATCCACAGTTGCGGGTCACGAGCCATGCCAACTCCCGGAGGAGTCCCGGTGATGATGACGTCGCCCGGTTCGAGGGTCATGCCGGAAGACAGAAACGAGACAATTTGAGCGACCGAGAAGATCATCTTGGAGGTATGCCCCTCCTGTACGATTTCACCGTTGAGCGTCGCCCGGATGGAGAGATTCTGGGGATCTGGAACTTCATCTTTGGTGACGATGCAAGGCCCGATGGGACAGAATGTGTCGATGGATTTACTGCGCGTCCATTGACCTCCCTCGGAGAACTGCAAGTCTCGCGAAGACACGTCGTTGGCGTTGGTATACCCGAAGACGTAGTCCAGAGCCTCTTCCTCGGAGACATTGCGAGCCGCCCGACCTATTATGACGGCAAGCTCGGCTTCGTAGTCGACCTGTTCGGTTATCTCTGGTATTCGGATAGCTTCGTTGGGTCCGACAACGGAGTTCGAGTATTTGCCGAAGACTATTGGTTTTTCGGGGATATCCGCGCCTGTTTCCTCGGCGTGATCCGAGTAGTTGAGGCCGATACCGATGAGTTTGGCAGGGCGCTGTATCGGAGCATGCAGCCGGGCATCCTGAAGCGGAACCATGTCCTCGCCCGGTTCGGGACTTCCACCGGCTACTATAAACTCGATCATGCCGGACGCGGAGCCGCCTAACGGACGTATCTCCTCTCCCTCCAAAGCTCCGACTTCGAGTGCTCCATCCCCCACCGAATAAGTTACAAGCTTCAAATCGACTCCTCTCGAACACGTTAGGAACAGCGAAAAACATCTTATCAGCAACGGCCATTGTCCCGCTCAACCGAAATTTCCTGGTGTATTCAGTGCGTCACGACGCTTCTTTTCGAGCCGCCACAATGGTCCTCCGCTTTCATGAAACGCACCATCCTCGAACCACGACGATCCCCATCAACGCGAGCGCCGGTGCCAAGGCCAGAGACGCACCGATCCTCTTCCAGGCCGGGCGAGTCTCCCGGACCTCGTACACGACGTTCATGGCCTTCGTCAGGATGCGGGCGCCCATCGTTACAGACCAGAAGGCTCTTCGTTCGTCCGGCGGCAGCGCTCGTCTCGACCTTCCGCTCCGACCTTCCCTGGCGCGAGCGTGCTTTCCTGTCCTGGATGGCGCCCCGCGGCATAGTAGCAGCCTCCGTCGCCTCGGTATTCGGTCTGGAGCTTGCGGATTCCGGAGTCCCTGGCGCGGAGTCGCTCACCCCACTGGCCTTCCTCGCCACCGTCGCCGTCTACGGCCTGACCACCGCGCCGGTAGCGCGTAAATTGAACGTCGCAAAGAACAGCGAGCAGGGTAGATAGGCGAAAGCCTCTCCCCAGCGGACTCTACATGACCCAAGCAGTAGTCCCAGATATGGATTCGACATCGCTACCCGCCGGCTATAGCGAACCCGCACAGCCCGTACACTGTTATAAGCTCATTGCAGCTTGCCGACGGCTTGAGCCGCAGAGGTCGGTCAGGCGCTTTGTATTGGCTTGACGACCGGTACGTCAAGCTCGGTGCCTATCGAGTCGTTCATGTAGTTCGAGTAGGTGGTGAGGGCCACGTGGGCGATCATCTCCAGGATCTGCTCGTCGGTGTATCCAGCATCCCGGACTTTTTCGAATACCTCGTCCACCGGGTGCCCGCGAGTCTCATCCACTTCCCAAGCGAATCGCAAGAGGGCGGCCCTGTTGGAATCTTCGGACTCGAACCGTTGTATCCGACCACGCTCGTCGCTATCGAGGCCGATCTGCTCCGCAACTGCGGAGTGGACCGACAGTCAATAAGTACAGCCGTGCTTGTCGGAGATCGCCACCGCGATCGCCTCCTGATCCTTGTGTCCGAGCGCTCCCCCGGAGAGAGTACCCCTGAGATCCAGATAACCCTTGAAGGCCGCTGGGGAGACCGCCATCTGACGGAAGAAGTTGACGACCTTCCCTCCGGTTGCCTGCTTGGCCTGTTCGATCAGGGGCTTGGACTTTTCCGGGGCGTTCTCGGGCTCTACAGCGTGTGTGCGGGGCAAAGTGTTACTCCTATCGTCTATTTCGGATGCTTTCATCATACCTGATAGTAATCCAATCGCGTGGGAACTTTTAGTGCCAAGGAGATGACGCTTAATGCTATGGTATTCGCGCAGCATCGAAATCGAACGTTGATCATGTTCTACCGAACGAAGTTTTCTACAGAGTAGGAGGTACGTGTTGAACAGCGAGGATCTTGACTCCACTCTGGATGCGACACCCCGGACAGCCGCGTCCCATAGCGGTCGGGTGGACAAAGCCCTGGCTCGCACCAGCGACGCTCCCCTGCGTACGGACAACCAGCTCGAACTGTTGAAAGATGGAGCCCAGACGTTCGACGATTGGCTCGCGGCCATAGGCCGGGCGGAACGTTGGATCCACCTTGAAAACTACATCTTTGTTGCGGATGAAACCGGTCGACGCTTCTCCGAAGCGTTGTGCGATAAGGCTTCGTCGGGGGTGAGTGTCCGGGTTCTCTACGACTGGTTCGTCTGTCTGGACGTGCCTCGCTCCCACTGGCGAAAGATGCGGGATGCGGGCGTGGACGTCCGGGTCGTCAATCCACCCACGGTAGGCACACCCCTCGGCATCATCCGCCGCGACCATCGGAAGCTGATCGTGGTAGACAGCCTCTACGGCTCTACGGGTGGAGTGTGCATTTCAGGAGACTGGCTGGTCCGTGACCCGAATACCGGACTGCCTTACAGAGACACCGCCGTCAGCGTGCGAGGCCCCGCAGTGGCGGAGATAGAGAAGGCTTTCGCCGGAACCTGGAGAGAGTCCGGTAGTCCCCTACCCGAGGACGAGCGTATTGAAGCGGCGGACATTGAGCCGATCGGCGAGGCAAACGTGCGAGTAGTCGTACAGGAGCCGCGCATGATGCGCACCTTGCGAATGCTGGAGTTGCTCACCGCCAGCGTGCAGGAGCGACTGTGGGTCACGGACGCTTACTTCCTCTCCATGCCGATCCTCACCGAGTCGCTAATGGCGACTGCTCGGGATGGCGTGGACGTGCGGGTGCTCGTCCCCGCCACCAATGACATACCCTGGATCGGGGCTGTATCCCGCTCCGGCTACCGGCAGTTCCTCGAAGCCGGTGTCCGTATCTTCGAGTACTCTGGACCCATGATCCACGCCAAGACCATCGTGGCCGACGGATGGTGGTCGAAGGTGGGTTCGACAAACCTCAACCTCAGTAGCCTCGGAGCCAACTGGGAGATAGATCTGGTGGCGGAGGATCCAGCCTTCGCAAAGAAGATGGAGGATTTGTTCGAGGAAGACATCGCGAACTCGCGAGAGATCCACTTGGTAGAGCCTATAAAAAGCGGTCGCCAGCCCCAAATACGCCCGGATGGCCCCATTGACAGCGCCGACCGGGAAGCCCGATGGGGAGCCCGACGCGGTGTCGTAGGAAGCGGCTCGGGCGCCTCGGCCACAGTAACCAGGGTCGGTAGCGCTGTGATCCAGAAGAGCGGCGCCCCCCTCCAAACTCACGAACAAGCATTTGCCGTTGGCGCAAGCGCCATCCTACTCGGGCGGGACTGCTCGGCATCCGCTTCCCCCGTTTTCTAGCGTGGCCGTTGGCGACTCTGGGCTCATTCTTCGGCGCCATTGGGATATTGCGGGCCGCCCGCTCGGCACTATCGAACCGCTCTCCCGATCAGCCCGAAACCGACTCTGGAAACTTTCGCGGGGCTGGAAGAGAGTCCTGAACTAGAAAAGGATTGTCCCAACCTGAGCTCTTACTATCCTCGTTGAGTTGATGTTTTCTAGGTTGCCGGAGATCAAAGATGCTAGATCTCGACATTGGTATATGGAGCTTGCTCTTGCTCGTCGGAGCGGGAATCGTCTCCGGGCGCTCAACACGACCGCTGGTGGAGACTCCCTAGTCTCCTTTCCAGCCTTGCTCGTGGTTAAGTACCCTCCGCTACTAGCCAACGTCACCAACAACATCGGCGCCTTGCCATACTATCTTCTCGCGTCCGACATATGCTCGGCGGTGAAGTATCCGTCACGGCTGTAGACGCTCGATGCTCCATTCCTCCCCCGCTCGCCGGTACACGAGTCGGTCGTGCAGTCGGTTCTCGCGGCCCTGCCAGAACTCGAAGCTCTGCGGAGATATTCGATAGCCGCCCCAGTGCAGCGGACGCGGCACTTCCATCCCCTCGTACTCGGATTCTATGGCGTGGACACGCTCTTCCAGGGCGGCGCGGTTCTCGATTTTACGGCTCTGATCGCTGGCCCACGCGCCTACGTGACCTCCACGGGGACGACTCCGAAAATAAGCGTCGGACTCTTCCTCGGATACGCGGGTGGCGCGGCCTTCGATCCTGACTTGCCGCTCCAACTCACCCCAGTAGAACAACAAAGCACATCTCGGATTGGCTGCGATCTCCTGGCCCTTGCGCCCCTCATAGTTTGTGTGAAAGACGAAGCCATGCTCGTCAAAGGTCTTCATCAGCACGACTCGGGCGGAAGGCTGTCCGTCCGGGGTTGCGGTGGCGACCGTCATGGCGTTTGGTTCGTGCAGCTTTGCTTCTACTGCTTCCTCGAACCAGCGTCCGAATTGCTCTACCGGATCGCCGCTTACATCGGACCTGCCTAACGTAGCGTGTCTGTATTCGTGGCGAAGATCGGCGATATTCGGGGTCAAACTACCAGCCCCAGGTTCCAGCGGCACCCTTAAACGGACCGACTATCTCCGGTGTGATCCAACCTCCGTAGAAATCCCCCGCCTGCGACTCGACTTTCTCTCCGCCAACCCAACACCCATCCATCCGCGACGGATAGAACGCTACGTAGTCTTTGAGTGCAGCGAAATCCGGCACAGGCTTCGGATAAAACCAGGCCGCTCGCTCTTCACGCCGCTCCTCCGTAACAAGGTCATAGTATCGAGCTGGTCCCTTCCACTCGCAGTACGTGGTCCCCTCCACCAACTCCAGATGCTCCATCCGAATGTCCTCCGGCGGCACATAGTAAACAGGCGGATGACTGGTCTCAAGAACCCTCTTCCCTCGCATCGTATACGCAACTGTAGCACCGCCAAACACGACCTTTATTTTCTTCTCCACGTCCTCCATCCTCGGCGGACGCGGGTAATCCCAGACCGACTCCTGGCCGGGACCGGGCTCTACTCGACGATGGGCCATAAAAGTCTCCTAGCCTCTGACCAACTTCAGCTTCCACTGCCAATTATACGAACCAACGAGGCCACGCACGGTAGCCGAACCCACGAAGCGAGAAAGGAGTTAGGCTACGATTCGGTCGCCCGGAATCCTTCGACCACGGATCTTAGCGACCCGACTATACGCTCGCGCTCCATACCGAGTTCCTGCCGCTGATAGACGTACAAGTCTATATTAAGCGCGGCGAGCAAAGTATCCGCGAGACATTCGGAGTCCAGATCCGCACGCATATGCCTCGTTTCCTTCGCTTCGTCCAACAACTCGGCCACCAGCTCACGTAGTCCCTCATAGAAAGGGTTGCGGTGCATCTCGATCCGGCGTCCTCCAACTGCGGAGTCCCTGACAGCCCCGAGCAACGCCCCGTTCTCCTCGTTGAACTTGGCCGAACGCCCCAGAAACCACTTGAGCCTCCCGAGCGCCGCCCCTCGACTACCTACCCTACGCCGGGACTCTTCCTGGAAATCCTCGATCTTCTCCCCAAGCAGAGCCGAACACAACGCACCCTTGTGCTCGAACCTCCTGTACAAAGTTCCCTGACCAACCCCGGCCTCGCGCCCGATCTCATACATACTAACCGCGTCCACACCTCGCTCGTCGAAAAGCCGCCGCGCCGCATCCATGATCTTGCCCCTACTCCTCGCCGCATCGCTCCGCTCACGCTTCGGAGCCACCTCGGAAACCTCAGCTCTCCGCTCAGACACCCGTCGCTCATCTCCTTTCTATGTGCCTTGACAATCGGACAATTGTCCGCTTATAGTAACAGATGGCTCGGCTTGGAGCAACGATGCCGAGTGTGGAGAGTAACGCGGAGGTCGCCCGAGATTACTCCGGGTGGC
>JAABUN010005159.1_pt1 | contig 16610 bp, 12 predicted proteins | sample 5559311 | NCBI WGS metagenome assembly JAABUN01 (sample SAMN10711877, study PRJNA513370) | rock metagenome | isolation source: Antarctica rocks | place: Antarctica: Victoria Land, Siegfried Peak sud
AGGCCGACCAGCTCCAGCAGCCGTAGCGCCTCCTGCTTCGCGACGGCCTTACCCAGCCCCTTCACCTGGACGGGCGCCTCCATCACGTTCTCCAGCGCCGTCATGTGCGGGAACAGGTTGAAGCGCTGGAAGACCATCCCGATCCGGGACCGCTGCCGGGCGATGTCCTTCTCGTTGCGGGTGTGCAGGGTGCCGCGTCGCTCCTCGATGCCGACCAGCTCACCGCCCACCCAGATCCGGCCACCGGTCAGGCTCTCCATCTGGTTGATCAGCCGCAGGAAGGTCGTCTTCCCCGAGCCGCTGGGGCCCAGCAGGCAGACGACCTCGCCCGCGTCGACGGTCAGGTCGATGCCGGTGAGCACCTCGTTGGTGCCGAAGGACTTGGTCACGTTGACCGCGCGCACCAGGTGCTCACCCGCCGCGGGTCCCCTCGGCGGCGCGCTCACTTGGCCGCCCCTGCCGCCAGTCCCTTGGCCGCCTTGTCGGCGTCGGAGCTGACCTGGGTCCCGAAGCCGCGACCGAACCGCTGCTCCAGGTACGCCTGACCCACCATCAGCACGCTGGAGGCGATCAGGTAGTACAGCGTCGCGGCCACCAGGACCGGGAACGTCTGGTAGGTGCGGTTGCCGATGGCCTGCAGCTGGAAGAACAGCTCCGTCCCCACCGGGATGGCCAGCAGCAGCGAGGTGTCCTTGAGCATCGCGATCGTCTCGTTCCCGGTCGGCGGCACGATCACCCGCATGGCCTGGGGGAGGACGACCCGGCGCATGGCCTTGCCGCGGCTCATGCCCAGAGCCTGGGCGGCCTCCAGCTGACCCTTGTCCACGCTGAGGATGCCGGCCCGCGCGATCTCGGCCATGTAGGCGGCCTCGGAGGCGGCCAGGCCGATCACGCCGCCGGCCAGGCCGACGAAGATGGTGTTGGCGTCGAACGTGGCCACCCGCCAGCTGCCGGAGAGGCCCAGCCAGTCGATGATCACCCAGTCGAACGGCACACCGAGCGCGATGCCCTGCTGGAAGAGGATGCCCAGCGCGCCCATGATCGTCAGCAGCACGTAGCGCGGGATGGCCCGGAAGAACCAGGTGTAGAGCCAGGAGACCCCGCGCAGCACCGGGTTGTCCGACAGCCGCATCACCGCGAGCAGCATGCCCAGCGCCACGCCCAGCACCATGGCGAGGACGGTGACCAGGATGGTGCCCTTCCAGAACCCTTCGAGCACCGGGCTCTGGTTCATCGCCTGGAAGACGAACGGCCAGTTGAAGGCCTGGTTGTTGATCAGCAGGTTGGCCAGCATCAGCGCCAGCACCGCCAGCACCGCGATCGCGACCCAGCGCCACGGGTGACGGACCGGCCGGGCCTGGATCAGGCCCGGCCGCTCCTCGGCCACCGGTGGTGCCGCCGGGGCCGTGGTGGTCACGGGTTGACGGCGAAGTCCGTGATGGCACCCTGCTCGACGCCCCACTTGGCGAGGGCGGCCTGGTAGCTGCCGTCGGCCTGGACGGCCTTCAGCGCGGCGGCGAGGGCGTCGGCGAACTGGGTCTCCTCCTTCGGCACCACGTACCCGTACGGCGCGGCCTCGTAGATGTCGCCGAGGGTCGCGAGCTTGCCCGCAGACTGCTGCACCGCGTACGCGACGACCGGAGAGTCGGCCAGCATCGCGTCGGCCTTGCCCGAGACGACGGCACTGGTGGCCTGGTCCTGACCCTTGAACTGGAGGATTTTGATCTTGTCGGCGCCGCACTTCTTCTGACGCGCAGGCAGGTCGTCGGTCTCCTGCACGGTGCCGGTCTGGACGGCCACGACCTTGCCGCAGGCCTGGCCGACGTCGACCGCCTTCGGGTTGCCCGCTGCGGTGGCCCACTGGGTGCCGGCGGAGAAGTAGCTGACCATGTTGACCTGCTTGAGGCGCTCGGCGTTGATGGTGAACGAGGAGATCCCGACGTTGTACTTGCTGCCCTGCACACCGGTGATGATCGAGGAGAAGTCGGCCGGCTGGAACTCGGCCTTGACGCCCAGCTTGGCAGCCACCGCGTTGAAGACGTCGACGTCGAAGCCCTGGACGGTCTTGCCGTCTCCGGCGAGGAACTCACTCGGTGCGTAGCTCGCGTCGGTCCCCACCTTGATCACCCCCGCGCTGCGGATGCTGTCCGGCAGCTTGGCCGACAGGCCGGCGTCGGAGCTGACCGAGACCGAGGGGGCGCCACCGCCGGTGGGCTGCGCGCTGAGGGTGTTCGATCCGCAGGCACTGAGGGCCAGTGCAGCCACGCAGGCCGTCGTGAGGCCGAGCTTTCGACGAAGATTCACAGTCTCTCTCTCCTCTGACCCCGCTCAGAAGACGAACCGGGGGCTCGAAGGATCTTCGCACGCCCGGGAGGCGATACGGCAGTGTCGAAGGGCTGGGAAACGCGATTGGAACGTGCGTCCGCCGTCAGCGCACTCGGTGCGCTCCCTGGGACGGTGCTGCGACGAAGTGCTCCGGCGCGGCGTAGCCGGCGGCGGCGAAGGCCTCGCTCACGGCCGAGGCCACGCCCTCGGCCCCACCCGCCGGGACGAGGGCGATGATGCAGCCGCCGAAGCCCCCGCCGGTCATCCGCGCGCCCAGGGCGCCCGCTCCGCGAGCGGTCACCACCGCGAGGTCGACGGTGGGGACGGTGATCTCGAAGTCGTCACGCATCGATGCGTGCGAGGCGTCGAGCAGGGGGGCCAGGTCGGCGACCCGGCCGGCGTCCAGCACCTGCGCCGCGGCCAGCACCCGGGCGTTCTCGGTGACGATGTGGCGTACCCGCCGTTGCATCACCTCCGCCGGCAGCGCGGCCAGGGCCGCGTCCAGGTCGGTGACGTCGCGCAGCGCGGGCACCCCAAGCAGCGCGGCGGCCTCTTCGCAGGTGCGTCGCCGCTCGGCGTACTCGCCGTCGACGTGGGTGTGCGGGGTGTTCGTGTCCAGCACCAGCAGCTCCAGGCCCGCCGCGCCCAGCGGCAGCGCGACCTGGGTGGACTCGAAGGTACGGCAGTCGAAGAACAGCGCGTGGTCGGCGGTGCACAGCGTCGACGCCGCCTGGTCCATCAGTCCGGTGGGAGCACCGACGAAGGCGTTCTCGCACCGGCGGGCCAGCCGGGCGCGTTCCAGCGGTTCGATCCGCAGCCCGTCCAGGTCCGCCAGGGCGGCCAGCACGGCACACTCCAGCGCGGCCGAGGAGGACAGCCCGGCCCCGATCGGCACGTCGGAGGTGAGTACGAGGTCCGCGCCACCCACCTCGTGGCCGGCTTCGGCCAGGGCCCAGACGACGCCGGCGACGTAGGCCTGCCAGCCAGCCATCCCGGGCTGCAGGTCGGCCGGGCCGAAGACGGCGCTCTCGCCGTTGCTGAGCGAGCTGACGCTCCACCGCCGGTCGTCCCGCGGTGCGGCGGCGACGGTGACGGCCTGGGCCAGTGCGAAGGGCATCACGAAGCCGTCGTTGTAGTCGGTGTGCTCACCGATCAGGTTGACCCGCCCGGGGGCCGCCCAGACGCCGGTGGGCGGGTGCCCGTGCCGGGTGGCGAAGTCCTGGGTGACGGCTTCGGCGTCGGCGGCGGTGATCATCCGGGAACTCTAGCGTCGGCGGGCTCAGGCACCGCTGAGCTCGGTGCCGGGGTTGCGGCTCGCGATCGTCCCGTGCACGGCCAGCAGCAGCACGACCGCGGCCGCCGTCACGACCAGCACGAGGGCGCTCGGGATGAGCAGGCACAGGGCGACGACGACGGGGACGAACGCCGTCGGCCATGGCCACACCGCCGCCCAGCTGCGGGCGGTACCGGCGATGATCATGGTGGTACCGGCCAGGAAGAGGCACAGGCCTGCGGCGAGCACCCAGGGCTCGGCGGAGTCGCGGTGCACGATGAGGTCCTCCAGGCTCACGCCGACGAGGACGGTCCCGAGGGCCAGCGGCAGGTGGCCGTACACGAAGAGGTCGTGCCGCTCGTCGGATGCGGCCGGGTCCGAGTCGGTGTCCTCGGCGGTCTCCTCTTCCTCCTCCTCCACCTGTTCCAGCCGGTCGGCACTGCTCTCGGCGGCGACGTCGAAGTAGACCCACCACAAGCTGGCGGCCAGCACCAGGCCCGCGACGCCGACGGCCAGCGCCGACCCGGCCCAGGAGGCGTCGTGCACGCCCCGGACCACCCCGCCCAGCGCCTCGCCCAGCACGATGATGATCAGCAGGCCGAACCGCTCCGGCAGGTGCTCGATGTGCAGGGGGAGACTGTCGCGCCCCAGGGTGGCCAGCACCGGGCCCAGGGCGTCCACCAGCACCGCGACAGCCCACAGCCAGTAGCGGGTCTCCCCGGGGGTGGCCAGGGACACAGCCCACAGCAGCGCGCTGACGCCAACGCTGAGCAGGTAGAACCGGATGGTGGGTCGGGCCTGCCGGACGTGTCGCCAGGCTCGGAGGTGGAGCAGGAGCAGCAGGACCCGGCCCACCAGGAAGCTGGCGGCAAAGGGGACGGCGTACTTGCCGACGGCCTCGCCGGCGCTGGCCGCGCACAGGGCGACGGCCGCCGTGGCGGCGAGCTTGACCACCCGGAAGACGACGTCGTCGGTGTCGAAGCGGTTGGCGTAGAGCGTGAAGCCGACCCAGGAGACCCAGATCGCCACGAACAGTCCGGTCAGCACGAGGAGACCGTGCAGGGTCAGGTCGGCGTAGAACACCTTGGCGAGCTCCAGCACCACCAGCACGTAGGCGAGGTCGAAGAACAGCTCCAGCCGGCTGGCTCCCCCCTCGCGCTCCACCTGGAGCCGGGGCGGACGGATCAGCGGTTCGCGTCCGGCTCTGGTTGTCATCGGGGGAGTCGTCATGGGGAGGGGGGGTCCGGCAGCCGGGCCGTCGGGTGCGGTGCGCTTCACGCGGTCCGACCCTACCGGCCGGGCAGGGCTCGGCAGGACCGCCTCTAGGCTGCACCCATGCTCGCCGCCTACGCCGCCGACCAGGACGCCGACTCCCCGCTCACGGGCCTGCGGGTGGGGGATCTGGAGCCGCCGCCGGTCCCCCAGGGGTGGGTGGAGGTCGCCGTCCGGGCCACCGCGCTCAACCACCACGACGTCTGGTCGCTGCGCGGCGTGGGCCTGCCCGCCGAGCGGCTGCCGATGGTGCTGGGCTGCGACGCGGCCGGGGTCACCGCCGAGGGCCGCGAGGTCGTCGTGCACGCCGTCGTCAACGACCCGGACTTCGTGGGCGCGGACGCCACCTACGACCCGCGTCGCTCGCTGCTGTCGGAGCGTTACCCGGGCACGCACGCCGAGCTGGTCCGGGTGCCGGCGGCCAACCTGGTGGACAAGCCCGCCGAGCTCAGCTTCGTCGAGGCGGCCTGCCTGCCCACGGCCTGGCTGACCGCCTACCGGATGCTGTTCACCCAGTCGGGGCTGCGGCCCGGCGACACGGTGCTGGTCCAGGGCGCGGGCGGCGGGGTGGCCACCGCCCTCACCGCCCTCGGCGCCCAGGCGGGCTTCCGGGTCTGGGTGACCTCGCGTGACCAGGCCCGGGGTGCCCGGGCCGTCGAGCTGGGCGCGCACCGCGCCTTCGCCTCGGGGGAGCGGCTGCCCGAGCGGGTGGACGCGGTGATGGAGACCGTCGGTGCGGCCACCTGGTCGCACTCGGTGAACGCGCTGCGGCCCGGGGGCACGCTGGTGATCAGCGGCGCCACATCGGGGGACAACCCCGCGAAGGCCGAGCTGACCAAGATCTTCTTCAAACCGCTGCGGGTGGTCGGCTCCACCATGGGCACCCGCGACGAGCTGGCGGCGCTGCTCCGGCTGCTGGTCACCACCGGGCTGCGACCTGTCGTCGACCGGACGCTGCCGCTGGCCGACGCGGCCGAGGGCTACGCGGCACTGGCGGCGGGTGAGGTGTTCGGCAAGGTGGTGTTCGAGCCTCGCTAGGGCAGGGTGAGGACGATCTGGCTGCCCGGCGGGGCGGCCTCGACCAGCCTCAACCGGGCCAGCGCCGGGTGGTCCTCCAGCAACCGTGCGCCGTTGGCGAGCGAGCGCAGCGCAGCCGTCTCGGACCGGGCGGCCTCCAGCCGGGCGAGACCCCGCTGCCGGGTGGCGACGACCTCGGCGTAGGCGGCCCGCAGCTCGGCCGGCAGGACGACGTCCTTCACAACGGCCGACCGGACCTCGACCCCGAGGGGCTCGCCCGCCGCCCGGGCGCGCTCGGTCGCCGCCGCCCCCACGGTCTCGCGGGCGACGCGCAGCAGGTCGGCGACCTCGAGGGTGACCAGCAGCTCGCGCAGCACCAGCTGGACGGCGAGGTACACCTCGGCCAACGGATCCTGTGACACCTGCTCGTAGCGCAGCGGGTCGCCGACCCGCCAGGTCAGGGCGGCGCTCACCTTCAGGGTCACTCCGTCGGCGGTGAGCAGCTCCTGCGGGGCGACGCTGCTCACCCGGTCGCGGACGTCGACCCGGGAGAGGGTCTGCCGACGGCGGCGCGGGTGCCGGCCGGGGCCGAGGACGTCGACGACCCGGCCGTCGACGTAGACGACGGCCTGCTCGTGTGCGTGCACGGTGACGTGGCGCAGGGCCATGGTGTTCCTCCGGGTGGATCTGGGTGGCACCTTCGGACGGGCGTACCGGCCGGGACACAGCAGGTCACGGGAACGGTCGGCGTCAGACGCCGCCGCTCGCAGAGCGACCCACGGCCACGTCCCGGCCGGCCCGCCTCCAAGGAGGGTTCGAACCTCAGCGCCGAAGCGCTGTGCCAGTTGGGCAGCACCGGGTACGACGCGTGGCATGTCCCGTCCTGCAGTGCAGGGCGGTCACCACTGATCCGGTGCGCTGAGAGCCTACGGCGGTGCGAACGGCTGGGCACCGGGTTTTCGTGCCCGACGGACTACTCGTCGTCGTCCAGCCGGGCCAGCCAGGTGGCCAGCCGCTCGACCGGCGTCTCGAAGTCCGGGTGCAGATCGACGAAGGACCGCAGCTGCTCCGCGAGCCACCCCAGGGTGACCTCGTCGTCACCCCGGCGCTTCTCCAGCTCCTCGATCCCGCGGTCGGTGAAGTACACCGGGCGCTCGACGCTCAGCCGAACGCGGCGTCGACGAGCGCCCGCTGCTGGGCCTCGTGCACCTTGGCCGAGCCCACTGACGGGGCTGACGCCGGGTCACGGGTCACTGGCAGGACCTCCCAGCGCTTGCCCGGCGCAGCCTCGGCCAGGGCGTTCGGCAGGTTGAGCGCCATGAAGGGCCAGGCACCCTGGTTGGCCGGCTCGTCCTGGACCCAGCGCACCTCGCTCACCTGCTCGAAGCGGCTGAGCTCGGCCGCGATCTCAGCGGCGGGCAGCGGGTAGAGCCGCTCCACGGCGACGATCGCCACCTTGGCCTCACGGCCGGCCTTGGCTCGCTGGGTGACCAGGTCCCAGCGCACCTTGCCCGAGCACAGCAGCACCGACTCCACCTCAGCGGGATCGGCGATCGTCGGGTCGGACAGCACCGGGCGCCACTCGCCCGTGGTGAAGTCCTCCGGGTAGGAGACGGCCTGCTTGTTGCGCAGCATCGACTTGGGCGTGGCCACGACCAACGGGCGGTGCCGCCCGCCGAGCGCCTGGGCTCGCAGCAGGTGGAAGTAGCTGGCAGGCGTCGACGGTTGGGCCACCGCGATGGCCTCCTCGGCCGCCAGGGAGAGGAAGCGCTCGATCCGCGCCGAGCTGTGGTCGGGTCCCTGGCCCTCGTGGCCGTGGGGCAACAGCAGCACGACGCCCGACTTCTGGGTCCACTTGGCCTGGCCGGAGGTGATGAACTCGTCGATGATGATCTGCGCACCGTTGGCGAAGTCCCCGAACTGGGCCTCCCAGAGCACCAGCGCCTCGGGTCGGGCGACGGAGTAGCCGTACTCGAAGCCCATCGCCGCGTACTCGCTCAGCAGGGAGTCGAAGACGTGGAACTTGCCCTGGGTGTCGTCGAGGTGCTTCAGCGGCACCCACGACTCCCCGCTGACCCGGTCGATGACGGCGGCGAACCGTTGCACGAACGTGCCGCGCCGGGTGTCCTGCCCGGTCAGCCGCACGGTGCGGCCCTCGAGCAGCAGCGAGCCCAGCGCGAGGATCTCCCCGGTGGCCCAGTCGATCGGGCCCTGGGTGATGGCCCCGGCCCGTCGCTGCAGCTGCGGCATCACCTTGGGGTGCACGTTGAAGGCGTCCGGGAAGGTCGTGTGAGCGTCGGAGATCTTCTTCAGCGTCTCCATCGTCACCGCGGTGCCGTGCTCGGCCGCGGACTTGCTGGGGTAGGCCGGCACCCGGCTGTAGCCCGAGTCACGCGGCGGCAGGTCCGGGTCCCGGACCTCCTTGAACACGCTCTCCAGCCGCTGCTGGAACCGGTTCATCACCGCCTCGGCGTCCTCGACCGTGATGTCGCCGCGGCCGATCAGCGCCTCGGTGTAGAGCTTCCGGGTGCTCCGCTTCCGCTCGATCAGGTCATACATCTTCGGCTGGGTGAAGCTGGGGTCGTCACCTTCGTTGTGACCGCGGCGGCGGTAGCAGATGATGTCGACGACGACGTCCTTGTGGAACGCCTGGCGGAACTCGAACGCCAACCGGGCCACCCGGATGCAGGCCTCGGGGTCGTCCCCGTTCACGTGGAAGATCGGTGCGGCGACCATCCGGGCGACGTCGGTGCAGTACACCGACGAGCGCGACTCGGCCGGGGAGGTGGTGAAGCCGACCTGGTTGTTGACGATGATGTGGATCGTGCCGCCGGTTCGGTAACCGCGCAGCTGCGACAGGTTCAGGGTCTCGGCCACCACGCCCTGGCCGGCGAAGGCGGCGTCACCGTGCATCAGCACGGGCAGCACCGGAAACTCGGTGCCGCGGTCGAGGATGTCCTGCTTGGCGCGGGCAATGCCTTCCAGGACGGGGTTGACGGCCTCGAGATGGCTCGGGTTCGCGGCGACGGAGGTCTTGACCGTGCTGCCGCTGAGCGCGGTGAACTCGCCCTCGGAGCCCAGGTGGTACTTCACGTCCCCGGATCCCTGGACCGTCCGCGGGTCGATGTTCCCCTCGAACTCGCGGAAGATCTGCGCGTAGGACTTGCCGACGATGTTGGCCAGCACGTTCAGCCGGCCGCGGTGCGGCATGCCGATGCAGACCTCCTCCAGGCCCGCGTCGGCGGACTGCTCGCAGATCTCGTCGAGCAGCGCGATGGCTGACTCGCCGCCCTCCAGGCTGAAGCGCTTCTGGCCGACGAACTTCGTCTGCAGGAAGGTCTCGAAGATCTCCGCCTCGTTGAGCTTGTCGAGGATGCGGAGGTGCTCCTCGCGGGGCAGCGACTCGTGCGGGCGCTCGACCCGGTCCTGGATCCAGCGACGCTGCGCGGGCTCGGAGATGTGCATGTACTCGATGCCGGTGGTGCGGCAGTAGGAGTCGCGCAGGATGCCGAGGATCTTGCGCATCTTCATCACGCCCTGGCCACCGGCGAACGAGCCGGTGGCGAACCCGCGGTCCAGGTCCCACAGCGTCAGCCCGTGGGTCTGCACGTCGAGGTCGGCGTGCTCGCGCTGGCGGTACTCCAGCGGGTCGGTGTCGGCCATCAGGTGACCGCGGACCCGGTAGGCGTTGATCATCTCCATGATCCGGGCCTGCTTGGGGATCTGGTCCTCGTGGTCGGTGGTGACGTCCTGTGCCCAGCGGATCGGGGCGTAGGGGATCCGGAGTGCCGCGAAGATGTCGTCGTAGAAGCCGTCCTCACCCAGCAGCAGGGCGTGCAGCACCTTCAGGTACTGCCCGGACTGGGCGCCCTGGATGACGCGGTGGTCATACGTCGAGGTCAGCGTCATCACCTTGGCGACGCTCATCTCGCTCAGCCGGTCGGGGTCGGAGCCCTGGAACTCGGGTGGGTACTCCATCGAGCCGACACCGATGATGGTGCCTTGGCCCATCACCAGGCGCGGCACCGAGTGGTTGGTGCCGATGGTGCCGGGGTTGGTCAGGGTGATCGTCGTGTCGGCGAAGTCGGTGACGGCCAGCTTGCCGGCCCGGGCCTTCTGCACCATCTGCTCGTAGGCGGCCCAGAACTGGGCGAAGTCCAGCTTCTCGCAGTTCTTGATGCTGGGCACGAGCAGCTGTCGGGTGCCGTCCTCCTTGGGCAGGTCGATGGCCAGCCCCAGGTTGATGTGGGCCGGGACGACCATCGTCGGCTTGCCGTCGACCAGCTCGTAGCCGTTGTTCATGGCGGGTACGGCCTTCAGCGCCTGCACCATGGCGTAGCCGATCAGGTGGGTGAAGGAGACCTTGCCGCCGCGGGCACGGCGCAGGTGGTTGTTGACCACCACCCGCTGGTCGATCAGCAGCTTCACCGGCAGGGAGCGGACGCTGGTCGCGGTGGGGACGCTCAGCGACAGGTCCATGTTCTTCGCCGTCCGCGCCGGGGCGCCGCGCAGCGTGCTGCGGACGGGCTCCTCGCTGGCCACGTCCGGGCGGTCGGCGGGGTTCGGCGGGTCGGCCGGCACCCCGCCCCGGCTGCCGGGGGTCGTCGGGCGACCCTCACGGTTGGTCGACGGCTTCTCCACCGTCGGGGTCGGCCGCGACGCGCTGGCGGTCGGCGCCGGGGTGCCGGCGGGCTCGGCGGGCGGCTCCGCAGCAGCGGCGGGCCCAGGGTCTGGGGTGGCGGCGGGCGGACGACCGTTGGCCCCGTTCGTGCTCGCGGTCCGCGCAGCGGCCGTCGGCGGGGTGGGGTTCGATCCCGGTGCCCCGTGCTCGGAGAAGTAGGCGATCCAGGCCTGGTCCAGCGAGCTCGGGTCGGCGGTGTACTGCTCGTACATCTCCTCCAGCAGCCAGTCGTTGGCGCCGAAGTCGGTCTCCTCGGTGGTCCCGGAGGTCGCTGTCGAGCTCGATGAGTCGGGCATGGTGGCCTGCTCGCCTTCTTCCGTGCGGAGTGCGTCTACGTCGGTGCGGCGGTGTGTCCGCCGATCAGGCTGCACGCCAACACGATCCGTACGCATTCCGGGCAAGCCCGGGTCCCAGGTTACCCACACCGCCTGCCCGGGGGGCCTCTAGGTGGCCGGTGTCGCGGCATGGCGCCACGTCAGCGTCGCGCGGCTGACCCCAGCGTCGCCCTGAGCCGCGTGTGCAGGACCGGCGAGGCCCGGCCCAGCCGACGTGCTGCGATCCAGCTGGCCCCGACCAGGCCCGACTCCGCGCTCAGCAGCTCGAGGCCGGCCGGCACCAGCGCGGCGAAGCGGTCCAGCACTGGACCGGGAGTGGCCAGCACCGAGCCTCCCAGCACCACGGGCTCGCCGGGTCGGGGGTCCAGTGCGGCCAGCGTGCCGGCCAGCAGCTCTGCCGCGCGGTCGGCGATCACGCCGGCCGCCGGGTCGACGTCGGCGAACCGGCTGACCAGGGGGGCGAACCGGGCCAACCAGGTCGGCGGGTGGTCGTAGCAGGCCTGCAGCAGGTCGAGGTGGCCGACGGCGCCGGCCCCGGCCAGGACGGCGGCGGTCAGTGCGCTCAGCGGGCGTCCCTCGTCCAGCGAGTCGAGGGTGGTCCGGACTGCGGCCCGCCCCAGCCAGTAGCCGGAGCCGCGGTCCCCGAGCAGCCAACCCCGGCCGTCGCGTCGTTGCCGCAGCTCATCGCCCGCCATCCGGCCCGCGACTGCGCCCGTGCCCGCGATGACGATGCAACCGGCCGGGACGGCGGTGGCGGAGGAGAAGCCCACGGCCAGGTCGGAGACCAGCACCGGGGCGACCTCGAGTCCCGCCGGCACGGCCGCCGCTCGGAAGCCGGGATCGGACGCCACCGAGGAGCCGCCCGCCAGCCCGATGACCACGCACCGGACCGGGCCTTCCAGTCCTGCCAGCGCCCGCTCCGTGGTCGAGCGGATCTCCGCCGCCGACCCGGCCGAGCCCACCAGGTTGGGGTTGCCGGGTCCACCCGAGGCGACCGCCAGCACCTGGCCGTCCAGGTCGGCGACGGCTACCCGGGTCGAGGTGCCGCCGACATCCGCCCCGATGAGCAGCTCAGCCACGCGAGACCCTCCCCCCCCGCCCCTGCGGGTGCATGGTGTCGGCGATGTTGCAAGTTCGTGCAATATCTGCCCGCCATACTGCATAACTCACGCATCTGTGTTTGAGTGTCGGTTACTTCGACGGGGCGAGAGGAGTCCGGTGCAGCGACGTGGCAGTGCCTCCGCAGGTCGTCCGCCGCGACACCGTTCCGCCGGCCCGGTCGTCGAGCTCACGCTACCCACCCCGCCGTGCTCGCGCCTGCGCGCACCGGCGTGGCGGCACCCTCTGTTCGGCGATCAGAGGGTGGACTGGGGGACTGGGACCCGGCGGTTCCTCGCTTCCGGCTCGATGAATCACGGTCTCGTCCCGCACCTCCGATGAAAGGCAGCACATGGACACCTCACGACCCCTGCAGCGCCGTCAGTTCCTGAGGATCGCGCTCACCGCAGCCGCTCTCACCCCGGTGGTGGGGGGATTGGCCTCCTGTGCTGCCGGTGGCGGCGGGCCCGCGGCCAGCTCGGGCCCCAGCGGGGCCGTCTCCGACACCAACCCCTTCGGCGTCGCGGACGGGTCGACCGTCGACGCGGTCATCTTCAAGGGCGGGTACGGCATCGACTACGTCACCTTCGCCGCGGACAAGCTGAAGATGGTGCACCCCACGGTAACGCCGAAGGTCTCGCCGTCGACCCAGATCGCTCAGGAGCTGCAGCCGCGCTTCGTCGGCGGGAACCCGCCCGACCTGATCGACAACTCCGGTGCCAACGCCATCGGGATCGCCACCATCGTCGACCAGCTCGAGGACCTGACGTCGGTCATCGACGCGCCCAACCTCGAGGGCACCAAGATCCGCGGCACGCTCTATGACGGGGTGGTCGAGCCCGGCACCTTCGACGGCAAGTTCGCCGCGCTCAACTACGTCCTCACCGTCTACGCCCTCTGGTACTCGGCCTCGCTGTTCAAGGAGAACGGCTGGACGGTGCCCAAGACCTGGGACGAGGCGTACGAGCTGGGCACCAAGGCCAAGGCCGCCGGCAAGTACCTCTTCGCCTGGGGCAAGGAGGCGGCTACCTACTACCAGACGATGGCCATCGCCTCGGCGATCAAGGAGGGCGGCGACGAGGTGCGGCTGGCCCTGGAGAACCTGGAGGCCGACTGCTGGTCCAAGCCGGCCGTCCAGTCGGTGTTCGAGGGCATGAAGAAGATCATCGACGCCGGCTACTTCAAGCCGGGCGGCTCGGGCACCCAGTTCACCGCCGCCCAGGCCCAGTGGAGCAACGACCAGGACGCGATCCTGTACCCCTCCGGGTCCTGGATCGAGAACGAGATGAAGGACACGACCAAGTCGGGCTTCGACATGACCGGTGCGGCCGAGCCCACCGTCACCTCGGGCAGCTCGCTGCCGTACGAGGCGCTGCACAGCACGGCCGGCGAGCCGTTCGTCGTGCCGTCCAAGGCCAAGAACGTGGCCGGCGGCAAGGAGCTGCTGCGGGTCATGCTGAGCAAGGACGCGGCGACCAACTTCTCCAAGAAGCTGCTGGCACCGACCATCGTCAAGGGCACCGTCCCCGCGGACGGCTTCGGCTCGACCGCGCTGGTCAGCCAGACGACGCTGCTGGAGGCGGCCGGGACGAACATCTTCTCCTGGCAGTTCGTCGACTACTACGGGCTGAACACCGACCAGCTCGTGGTCTGGAACACCTTCCTGGACGGCAAGTCCGACGTCGCCACCCTGACCAAGGCGCTGCAGGACATCACGGACAAGGTGGCGAAGGACAGCTCGGTCAAGAAGATCGAGGTGAAGTGACCGCGGTCGTCACACCGCTGCAGCCGGGCGGGGGCGCCGTCCCTGCCCGGCCGCGCCGGCGGAAGCTGACCCTGGACCGGGTCAGCTTCATGCTGGTGTTCCTCGGGGTGCCGCTGGTGATCTACGTGATCTTCGTGGTGTCGCCGTTCGTGCAGGCCGTCTACTACTCCCTGACCAGCTGGAGCGGGTTCACGCCCACCCAGACCTTCGTCGGGCTGGACAACTACACGCGGGTCCTCACGGACTCGATCTTCCTGCGGGCGATGCGGAACAACATCATCCTGGTGCTCATCCTGCCGCTGGTGACGATCGTGCTGGCGCTGGCGCTGGCCTCGCTGCTCACCGTCGGCGGCAGCAGCCGCGGTCAGACCCGCGGGCTCCGCGGTTCGGACTTCTACCGCGTCGTCTCCTTCTTCCCCTACGTGATCCCGGCCATCGTGATCGGCATCATGTGGAGCCGGATCTACGACCCCAGCAGCGGGATCCTCAACGGGCTGCTGACCGGGATCGGCGTCGACAGCGCCGCCTCGTTCCCCTGGCTCGGTGACGAACGGACAGCCATGGGGGCGACGATCTTCGTGATCGTCTGGGGCTTCGTCGGCTTCTACATGGTGCTGTTCGTGGCCGCGATCAAGGGCATCCCGGCCGAGATCTTCGAGGCGGCCCGGATCGACGGCGCGGGCCGGTTGCGCACCGCCGTCGCCATCACGGTCCCGCTGATCCGCGACAACGTCCAGACCGCCTACGTCTACATGGGCATCCTGGCCCTGGACGCCTTCGTCTACATGGCTGCGCTGAACCCGGGCGGCGGCCCCGACAACTCCACGCTGGTGATGTCGCAGCAGCTGCTGAGCACGGCGTTCACCAAGGGCCAGTTCGGCGTCGCCTGCGCGATGGGCGTGGTGCTGGCCGTGATCACGCTGGCGTTCTCGGCTCTGGTGTTCGGAGTCAACCGGTTGGCCGGCGGCAAGCAGGAGAGCCGGTGACCACCACCCAGCTGGACCAGCCTCGGCGGCCCGCACCCTCGCCCGCAGCGCCGGAGCGGCGCACGGTGGTGCCCGCGCGGGAGCGGGTCGTCGGCGGTGTCTCCCACGGCGTCCTGATCCTCTGGGCGGCGATCGTCGTGCTGCCGCTGCTGTGGACCTTCATGACGTCGTTCAAGACGACCAACCAGATCTTCTCCTCGCCGTTCACCTTCCCGACGAGCTTCAACTTCGTCAACTACGTCAACGCCTGGACGACGGCCGGGATCGGCAGCGCCTTTGTCAACACGATCATCGTGGTGGGCTCGGCGCTGGTGCTGGTGATGATCCTGGGAGCGATGTGCGCCTACGTGCTGGCTCGGTTCTCCTTCCCGGGGAACCGGCTGGTCTACTACGCCATGCTGGCCGGGCTGACCTTCCCGATCTTCCTCGCGATCGTGCCGCTGTTCTTCACGCTGCAGAACTTCGGGCTGCTCAACACCCTGCCCGGGCTGATCATCACCTACGTGGCTTTCGCCCTGCCGTTCACTGTGTTCTTCCTGTTCTCCTTCTTCAAGGCGCTGCCCGACGAGATCGCCGAGGCGGCCGCCCTGGACGGGGCCGGGGAGTGGAAGACGTTCTTCCTGGTGATGCTGCCGATGGCCAGGAACGGTCTGACCTCGGTGCTCATCTTCAACTTCCTGGGCCTGTGGAACCAGTTCCTCATCCCCGTGGCCCTCAACACGAACGTCGCGAACTACGTGCTGTCCCAGCGGATGGCCTCGTTCGCCAGCCAGGCCGGCTACGCCGTCGACTTCGGCGCGCTGTTCGCGGCCGTGGTGATCACGGTGACCCCGGTGCTGGTGGTGTACGTGATCTTCCAGCGTCAGCTGCAGGGCTCGGTCTCCCAGGGGACCTCCAAGTAGCACCCAGCCACTGCCAGGCCAGCTGGACCACCCGGACCGTGAAGAGGACGAGCGCGAGGTTGCGGACGGCGGTGACCGCCGTCGAGGCCACGACCATCGGGTACCCCGAGCGTCCGAGCAGTCCGTCGTAGAAGACGGGGTAGACGAGGTGGGTCAGCAGGGCCAGCGCCAGCAGGAACCCGGCGAGGCGCCGCAGCTGGTCACGTTGGCCCACCGTCGCGTCCTGCCCCAGCAGCAGCAGAGCGGCCATTGGACCGCCCATCCAGAGCAGGTACTGCGGGCTCAGGGTCTTGTTCGTCACCGTCATCACCGCGACGGTGGCGAGGACCACCAGGCCGACGCCCAGCGCGGTGGGCGCCGGGTTGCGGAAAGCCCGCAGGTAGAGGGCCGTGATGACGACCAGCCCGACGAGGGTGGCGGCCGTGGCGACGCCCAGCCAGAGCCCGACGCCGGGGCCGAAGACCTCGTACGCCTGGTAGGGGGAGTAGTCGACCCGCCAACGCGACGGCACGGCTGCCCGGGCCACCATCAGCGGAGTCGCCCAGACCGACTCGATCTGCAGCCCCCGCTCGGACTGCCAGCTCAGCGGGGAGATCAACCGCGACCAGCCACCGGCCACCAGGCTGACCGCGGCCAGTCCGAAGCCGACGCCGACGAAGGCCCAGCCGGCCGGCTTGCGGTCCGGGCGGTGGGACACGAACGCGGGGATCAGCAGTGCAGGCCACAGCTTGATCGCCGCGCCCAGTCCGGTGAGCGCGCCGGTGACCCAGGGCCGGCGCCGGGCCGCGAGCAGTGCACCCCCGGCCAGCACTGCCGGCAGGACGTCGAAGCGCAGGTAGGACAGCGGACCCACCAGCACCACGAAGACCAGCCAGAAGTCGGCTGCGCCGGTGTGCCGGCGGCCGCTGCTGCGCCACAGCGCTGCGGTGAAGGCGGCGTCCAGGGCCGCCATCAGC
>JAABUN010005160.1_pt1 | contig 16609 bp, 13 predicted proteins | sample 5559311 | NCBI WGS metagenome assembly JAABUN01 (sample SAMN10711877, study PRJNA513370) | rock metagenome | isolation source: Antarctica rocks | place: Antarctica: Victoria Land, Siegfried Peak sud
GCGGGATCGGGAAGATCGCCAGGGCGCCGTCGGACAAGCATGCCGACGCGCGCGCGGCGACGATCGCCACCGCGATGCTCGACTACCCCTGGGCCGTCCACGGCCACGGCATGGAGAACTCGGTGGTCATGGAAAACCTCGGGGTGCTCGCCAAGAGCGGTGCGGAGGGCGTCCTCGTCCTCGGAGCACCAACCGGCGCGTCCCTGGCGCTCAAGGTCCTGGACGGCAGCACCCGTGCCGCGACCCTCGTCGGCCTCACGCTCCTGGCAGCGTCCGGCGTGCTCGACGCCGAGAAGGTGGGCGCCGTCCTCGAGAAGGTCGTGCCCCCTGTCCTCGGCGGCGGCCGCCCCGTCGGCAGCCTGAGGCTCGCCACCCCGGTCATGGCACTGCTCGACTAGGAACGGCAGGACGATGGCACGACGACGCATCAGCGACGAGGACGGTCGCCGCGCACTGGCCCAGGTGGCCGACGGCTCGGCCGGCCGGACCGAACTTGCGACAGCGGTGCGCTTCACCCTCGAGGAACTCGCGGAACTGGCGCCCGGTAACAGCGTCGAGGTGCGCGTACCGCCGTTCGGCGTCACCCAGTGCGTAGAAGGACCCCGCCACACGCGCGGCACGCCGCCCAACGTGGTGGAGACGGACGCCGGCACCTGGCTGGCGCTCGTCGCGGGAACGATGGACTGGCACGAGGCGGTCGCGGCGGGCAGGGTTTCGGCGTCGGGTCAGCGCGCCGACCTGAGCGCATGGCTGCCTCTCGTCGGGCGTCGGGCGTGAACGCCGACCGTTCGGCCCGGACCGACTCCGCCGTCGGAGTGCGACGACGGTCCGCCGATTCAGGCGCGGACCCGGGCCGGGCCGGGGACAAGCGCGTGACGGACGACCTCGCCATGCTGCGCACCCGCACCGCCTCCGCCGTGCGCCGCCAGCCCCTCGGAGCCTGGCTGACGGCTCTCGCGGCCACCGTCCTCTATACCGTGTTTTCCGTCACCCAGTGGAACAGGCTCAGCTCGCCCTCGTGGGACCTCGGGATCTTCACGCAGCTGGCGAAGGCGTACTCCGGCTTCGGTGCCCCGATCGTCCCTATCAAGGGTGAGGACTTCAACCTGCTGGGCGATCACTTCCACCCGCTGCTGGTCCTGCTCGGTCCCGCCTACGGCTTCGCGCCGTCGGGCTTGACCATCCTGATCGTGCAGAACCTCCTCTTCGGGCTGTCCGTGGCTGTGGTGACGCGGGCGGGCATGCGGCTCCTCGGGCCGGTCGCCGGGATCGCCGTCGGAATCGCCTATGCCCTGTCCTGGGGTCTCCAGTCCGCCGTCGCAGCGCAGTTCCACGAGATCGCGTTCGCCGTCCCGCTCCTGGCTCTGAGCCTCGAGGCCGTGCTGCGGCGGCGTGTCCTGCCCGCCGTCGTCTGGGGCGGGCTCCTCGTGTTCGTCAAGGAGGACCTGGGGCTCACGGTCATCGCGCTCGGGCTGGTCATCGCATGGCGGCTGCGGGCCGTCGCCGGGCTGTGGCTCTCCGTCTGGGGCGCCCTCTGGCTGGTCATCTCGGTGCGCCTGATCCTGCCCGCGCTCAACGCCGGCGGCCAGTACGACTACACGGACCGGATCGACATGGGCGGGATGATCGCCGATCCCGCAGGCGCCGTCGTCGACCTCGTGGCCGGGACCACCAAGCACCAGACCCTCCTCCTGCTGCTCCTCGCCGGCGGCTTCCTGTTCCTGCGTTCCTCGTTGAGCCTGGTGCTCCTGCCGACACTCCTGTGGCGGTTCGCCTCGAGTCAGGAGGGCTATTGGGGGACGGAGTGGCACTACAGCGCGGTCCTGATGCCCGTACTGTTCCTCGCCCTGGTGGACGGCGTCAGATCCCTCCGAAAGGACCGCCACACGTGGCTCCGTTCGACGGCCCTCATCGGGGTGCCCGCCGCCGTCGCCGCCTGCCTGCTGCTCCTGCCGAACCAGAAACTCGCAGTCCTCGCCGAGCCCGGGACGTATGGGCAGTCCGAGCGCTGGGACGCCGCGCACCGCATGATGGACCTCATCCCGGAGGAGTCCACGGTGGAGAGCGGCGTGGTACTGATGGCCTACCTCGTCCCCGGGACGCGCGTGTACTGGCTCGGCAACCCCAATCCGGCGCCGCAGTACCTGATCGTCGACGTGGAGGACTGGAGCTGGGGCCCTGTCCGACCGGCCGATGCGGAGGCCCACGCGGAGCAGCGCTACCCCGGTACCGATTACACCCTCGTGTTCAGCGAGGCGGGTTACCAGCTCGTCCGGCTCGAACGCTGACGCCCGGTAGCCTTAAAGCATGACCTCCGACCAGCCCTCGCCGAACAGCACGCCCGAGCAGCCTGACGCCCGTAGCGCCGTGCCGATGGACGGCCAGCCGGCACCCGATCAGCGCGAGACAACGCCGGTCGCGAACGGGGCTTCCGACGCTCCGCAACTCAGGGAGATCACGGTCCGGCGGGCACCGAAATTCGTGCCCTTCATGGCACTCGGGGCGATCGTCGGTTTTCTCGCGGCCTTCGTCGTCGCCTACACAGGTCCGGCGGATCCCACCCTGACGCGCGAGTCGGTGCTCGGGTTCTTCACCGTGGCTTTCGCACTGCCCGGCCTCCTCCTCGCCGCGCTGCTGGCGCTCGTGTTCGACCGGCGCAGCATCAAGCGGACCGAGCGCGCCCGCGCGGAGCGCACGTACGACGACGACGCTGCCTGAACCGGGTTGAGCCGTGCCTGCCGTGAGAGAATGGCCGCATGATGCGCGGTGACGGACAACTGTCCCATGATCTTCTCCCCAGCGAAAAAGGACCCCAGGATGCCTGCGGTGTCTTCGGCGTCTGGGCGCCCGGTGAGGAGGTAGCGAAGCTCACCTACTACGGGCTGTATGCGCTGCAGCACCGAGGGCAGGAATCGGCGGGCATCGCGACGAGCGACGGTCGCAGGATCAACGTCTACAAGGACATGGGCCTCGTGTCCCAGGTCTTCGACGAGTCGACGCTCAACACGCTGACCGGGCACATCGCCATCGGGCACTGCCGCTACTCGACCACCGGATCCTCGCACTGGGCCAACGCGCAGCCCACCCTCGGCGCCACGGCGGCGGGCACCGTCGCCCTGGCGCACAACGGCAACCTGACCAACTCCGCCGAGCTCTACCAGATGGTCCTCGCGCGCCACGGCAAGCCCCGCGCGGGCGAACTCGCTCAGGGCAACACCACCGACACGGCGCTGGTGACCGCACTCCTCGCCGGCGACGACGATCGCTCCCTGGAAGAGACGGCCATGGAGCTGCTGCCGAGCATCCGCGGCGCCTTCTGCTTCGTCTTCATCGACGAGGGCACGCTCTACGCCGCCCGTGACGCCTATGGGGTCCGCCCCCTGGTCCTCGGCCGCCTCGAGCGCGGCTGGGTGGTCGCCTCCGAGCAGGCGGCACTGGCCACCGTGGGCGCCAGCTACATCCGCGAGATCGAGCCCGGGGAGTTCATCGCCATCGACGAGGACGGCGTGCGAAGCAGCCGCTTCGCCTCGCCGACCCCTGCCGGCTGCGTCTTCGAGTACGTGTACCTCGCGCGGCCCGACGCCGCGATCGCGGGCCGCTCCGTCTACGAGGCCCGCGTCGAGATGGGCCGCCAACTGGCCCGCGAGAACTCGGCAGTTGCGGACATCGTGATCCCGGTCCCCGAGTCCGGTACGCCCGCCGCCGTCGGCTTCGCGGAGGAGTCGGGCATTCCCTTCGCCCATGGCTTCGTGAAGAACGCCTACGTGGGCCGCACGTTCATCCAGCCCAGCCAGACGCTGCGCCAGCTCGGCATCCGGCTCAAGCTCAACGCCCTCGAGTCGGTCATCCGCGGCAAGCGCATCATCGTCGTCGACGATTCGATCGTGCGCGGCAATACGCAGCGCGCCGTGGTGCGCATGCTGCGCGAGGCGGGCGCGGCCGAGGTACACGTCAAGATCTCCTCGCCGCCCGTGCGCTGGCCCTGCTTCTACGGCATCGACTTCGCCTCGCGCGCCGAACTCATCGCCAACGGAGCCGCGATCGACGAGATCAGCACGTCCATCGGCGCCGACAGCCTCGCCTACATCTCCGAGGACGGCATGATCGATGCGACCCAGCAGACCCGCGAGCGGCTGTGCACGGCATGCTTCACCGGCACGTACCCCATCGAACTGCCCGACGACGGCATGGGCAAGAACCTGCTCGAGCGCCTCGACCCCGCCGACAAGTCCGGAGCCACGGGAGGCGACCCCGGACCGGACGCCGAGTTCGACGCCGTCTTGACTGATGAAGACAAGAAAGAGCGGGTATGAGCGCATCCAACCCCATCACGTATGCCAGCGCCGGAGTGGACGTCGAAGCGGGCGACCGCGCAGTCGAGCTGATGAAGGACGCGGTGCGGGCCACGCACGGCGAGCAGGTCATCGGCGGAGTAGGCGGCTTCGCCGGACTCTTCGACGTGTCCCGACTCGTCACCTACACCCGGCCCCTGCTGGCGACGTCGACGGACGGCGTGGGCACCAAGGTCGCGATCGCGCAGGCCATGGACATCCACGACACCATCGGCTTCGACCTCGTGGGCATGGTGGTCGACGACATCGTGGTGGTCGGCGCGGAGCCGCTCTTCATGACCGACTACATCGCGTGCGGGAAGGTGATCCCCGAGCGGATCGCGGACATTGTCCGCGGCATCGCCGCCGGCTGCTCCGCCGCAGGCACCGCCCTCGTGGGCGGGGAGACCGCAGAGCACCCGGGACTGCTCGGCGAGCACGAGTACGACGTCGCGGGCGCCGCGACCGGCGTCGTCGAGGCGAATCGCCTCCTCGGCCCCGAGCGCGTCCGCGCTGGCGACGTCGTCATCGGCATGGCGTCGTCGGGCCTGCACTCCAACGGCTACTCGCTGGTCCGCCGCGTCATCAACCAGGCGGGCTGGGCGCTCGACCGCCAGGTCTCCGAGCTCGGGCGGACGCTCGGCGAGGAACTCCTCGAGCCCACGCGCATCTACGCCGCGGACTGCCTCGCGCTGGCCCGGAACGACGCCGCACAGGTGCACGGCTTCAGCCACGTCACCGGCGGCGGCCTCGCGGCGAACCTCGCCCGCGTGTTGCCCCGGGGGCTCGAAGCCTCGGTGAATCGTTCCACGTGGGAGCTGCCCCCGATCTTCACGCTGGTGTCGCAGCTCGGCAATGTGCCGTTGCCGGACCTCGAGCGCACCCTGAACCTGGGCGTCGGCATGGTCGCGATCGTCGGGGCTGCGGGTGCCGATGCCGCGCTGGCCCAGCTGAACGCGGCCGGAGTGCCGTCCTGGGTCATGGGCAGCGTCCAGGCCGCGAGCGGCGAGGACACCGACGGGCCGGACTACGTGCAGGGAGCCAAAGGCGTCGACGGCGGATCCGTCCGGCTACTCGGCGGCTACGCCTGACGCTCACCGGATCCCGGACGTTCTGACGGACTTCGTTCCGAGGCACCGTCGGCGTCTGACTGAACGCCCGATGCCAGCGCGACAGCAGGAATGCAGGGACTGGAGATCCCCTTGACTCTCAGCGATTGATGCCTATGTTTGTAGGGGCAACATACCGGTCAGAGACACTTCCTGGAGCACTCAATGGCGATCTCGCCCACACGCGACGACAAATTTTCCTTCGGCCTCTGGACGGTGGGCTGGGAAGCCCAGGACCAGTTCGGATCCGCGACTCGCGCCCCCCTCGACGTGGTCGAGGCCGTCAACCGCCTGAGCGACCTCGGCGCATACGGCATTTCCTTCCACGACGATGACCTCTTTCCCTTCGGTTCCAGCGCCGGCGAGCGCCAGGCGCAGATCGACCGGCTCAAGGGAGCCCTCGAGTCCACCGGATTGGTCGTCCCGATGGTCACGACCAATCTCTTCAGCCACCCAGTCTTCAAGGACGGTGGCTTCACCAGCAACGACCGCGGTGTACGCCGCTTCGCCCTCCGCAAGGTGCTGGACAACATCGACCTCGCGGCCGAGCTCGGCGCGAGGACCTTCGTCATGTGGGGCGGGCGCGAAGGCAGCGAGTACGACGCCGCGAAGGACATCCGTGGAGCGCTCGAGCGCTACCGCGAGGCCGTGAACCTGCTCGGCGACTACGTCACCGACCAGGGCTACGACATCCGCTTCGCGATCGAACCGAAACCGAACGAACCGCGGGGTGACATCCTCCTGCCCACGCTCGGGCACGCGCTGGCCTTCATCGAGACCCTCGATCGCCCCGAGCTGGTGGGCATCAATCCCGAGACAGGGCACGAGCAGATGGCCGGCCTGAACTTCACGCACGGCATCGCCCAGGCCCTCTACCAGCACAAGCTGTTCCACATCGACCTCAACGGCCAGCGCAGCGTCAAGTTCGACCAGGACCTCGTCTTCGGCCACGGCGACCTGCAGAACGCCTTCTCGCTCGTCGACCTGCTGGAGAACGGTGGTCCCGCAGGCGGCCCTTCCTACGACGGACCGCGCCACTTCGACTACAAGCCGAGCCGCACCGAGGACATCGACGGCGTCTGGGATTCAGCCGCCGCGAACATGCGGACCTACCTCCTGCTGAAAGAACGCGCCGCTGCCTTCCGCGCCGATCCCGAGGTGCAGGCAGCACTCACGGCCTCGCGCGTCCCGGCCATCCACGAGCCCACCCTCGATGAAGGCGAGGGCTATGATGCGCTGCGCGCCGACCGATCCTCCTACGAGGACTTCGATGCCGACGCCTACTTCAACGGCAAGGGCTTCGGTTTCGTGAAGCTGCAGCAGCTCTTCATCGAGCACCTGCTCGGAGGCCGCTGACCATGGCGCTCGTCACCGGCGTCGACTCATCGACGCAGAGCTGCAAGGTCGTCGTCGTCGACACCCTGACCGGCGCCGAGGTCCGCAGCGGCCGTGCTCTCCATCCCCAGGGCACGGAGGTGGACCCGGAGGCGTGGTGGCAGGCCCTGCTCTCCGCGCTGAAGGACGCCGATGGGCTCGGGGACGACGTCGACGCCCTCTCGATCGCGGGCCAGCAGCACGGAATGGTGCTGCTGGGTCGTGACGGACGGGTCCTTCGCGACGCGCTGCTGTGGAATGACACTCGTTCTGCGGGAGCGGCACTCGACTTGATCGGAGAGGTGGGTGTGGACGAGCTCGTGGCCCGTACCGGGTCCGCGCCGGTCGCTTCCTTCACCAGCACGAAGGTGCGGTGGGTGCGCGACGCCGAGCCCGACGTGGCGCCGGAGATCGCCGCGGTGGCGCTCCCCCACGACTGGCTGACGTGGCGCCTCCGCGGCTTCGGACCCGAGGGCGAGGCACCCTCCGGTCCGGTGCTCGAGGAGCTCGTCACCGACCGCTCGGATGCGAGCGGCACGGGCTACTGGAACCCTGCGTCGGGAACGTACGACCTCGAGTTGTTCGAACGAATCCTCGGTCGCCCGGCGGGCGAAGCAGCAGGCGCCGGTGAGGCGGCAGGCGCGCGTGATACCGGCGCGGACGCGGTAGTGCTTCCCCGCGTCCTTGGGGCAGACGCAACCGCAGGCACCGTGCACTCCTCGTACCTCGCGTCGGGTGACCGCCGCATCGTCCTGGGTGCCGGGGCCGGCGACAACGCGGGTGGCGCCCTCGGGCTGGGCGCGGAGGAGGGCGACGTCGTCGTGTCCCTCGGCACGAGCGGCACCGTCTTCGCGGTCGCCGCAGACGCCGTGGTGGATTCGAGCGGGACCGTTGCGGGCTTCGCCGACGCCAGCGGCCTTTTCCTGCCGCTCGTGGCGACCCTCAACGCCGCACGCGTGCTGTCCTCGGTGGCGACCATCCTCGGAGTCGACCATGACGGCCTGGCCCGTCTGGCCCGTGCCGCCAACCCGGGGTCGGGCGGCGTCGTCCTCGTCCCGTACTTCGAGGGCGAGCGGACCCCCAACCTCCCGACGGCGAAGGCGAGCTTCCACAACCTCAGCATCATGTCGGGCACGCGGGAGAATCTAGCCCGTGCCGCGATCGAGGGGATGCTCTGCGGCCTGGCGGACGCGCTCGATGCGGTGCGCGCGGCAGGCGTCGTTCCGCGGAACCTGTTCCTGATTGGTGGAGCTGCACAGAATGCCGCCGTGCAGGAGGTCGCAGCGCAGGTCTTCGACCTGCCCGTGCGTATCCCGGCACCCGGCGAGTACGTGGCGCGGGGTGCGGCCGTGCAGGCCGCGTGGGTACTGACGGGTACGAGGCCACCCTGGACGGTCGACACCGCGGAGGTGCGCGCCGCCGATCACCGTCCAATCATTCTCGAGCAGTACCGGACAGCGGTGGGGTCTCTGACGTTCTAGCTGGCCGCTGTACACGACAAGAGGCACCGCCCGTCCGGGCGGTGCCTCTTGTCGTGGGGGGTGCTGCGGTGGCTAGAGGCCGGCTCGGTGGTCGATGCCGACCTGGTCGACCTTGCGGTGGAAGTGCATGCCTGCCCTGCCGCCGAGGACCGCCGCGATGAGCGGGATGAGGATCGCGATGGCGAGCCCGATCAGCCCGCTGGCGGTGAGCAGGCTGCCGTCGACCGGGATGCTGGGAGCCCCGTTGATGCGCGAGAGCAGGTTGAACTGGTCACCGGCGACGGCGGCGAGGATGGCCAGGACGATCGCGATGATGATGCCCCACAGCCACACAGCCAGGCCCTGCTTGGCGCCGTCGAAGCGTGCCATGCGGCCGGCGACGTAGCCGCCGCAGTAGTAGGCGATGAAGAGGATGATCGCCAGCACGATGCCGCTGACGATGCCGATGGTCTGGGCGTTCTCCTGTGCCTGGTTCGCGGCGTCGTTCGCGCTGCTCGTATTGGCCGCCCCGATACCGACGCCGATCGCCGCGGCGAGCGCACTCAGGATGACGGTGAGGCCGATCGCGGTCAGCCAACCGAAGAAAGCCGACCCGAACTTGATGCCGCCGAATCGCTCCCTCTCTGCGGCCACGACGTCATTGCGCCGGGCTCTCGGGGTACTTGCGCCCGCAGTGTTCTCTGATGCCATGATGCTGATGCTCCTTGGTAGGTAGGGTGACCCTATTGTCCGCAGCACGTACCGCGGACAATTTGATCAGTCTGCTTACTACCGTGAGGCCCAGGAGCGCCGAGCGCAAGTTCTTTTAGTTGCCCGCCGTCTACAGCAGCAGATATATCGACGCGGCCTGCCCTCAAAGTCCGCGAGATGACGCTGATTTTTGCTCAGCTTCTCCGATCACACCTCATACATCAACACCATAGCTAGATGTTTTGGCGACTTGTCATAAATCATCAGCCTGCTTACAGTGAGCGCAGTGTGCAGATCCAGAGTCGCACCCTCCTTCCCCCACCACCAGGAGTCATCCATGCAACAAACACTGCAGAACGGTCTGGCGGCCGTCATCGTGGTCGTCGCTGCGGCTGTCGCTGCGGCTGTGAAAACGCTCATCCAGAACGCGCTCGGCGGCCTGTCCTACGGCAAGATCCTCGCCACCATCGCGAGTGTGTTCATCCTCGGCATCGGCATCATCGCCGCCCTGAATCAGGTCGAGATCGCCACGACGGTGACCACTCCGATCCTGATCGCCGTGCTCGCGGCCATCGTCGTCGGTGTCGGCGGTGGCCTCATCGGCCCGATGTCCCGCCGCTGGGAGGGCTACCTCAATAAGGCCGAGCAGGAAGCACCGAAGATCAAGGCCCAGGCCGACGCCGCACCTTCCGCCGGCCAGCAGCTGAAGTCGAAAGCTCAGCAGGCCAGGAGCCAAGTTGGTCAGACGGGTAACACCACGTCTGGTCCTGCTGACGGCGCCCACCGCATCTGATCCACACCTGAACGCCTTTCACATCAGGGGTAATTGCCCCCACTACCGATAGGAGTATTCAATGATCACATCACAGGACCTCGACCGACTCACCGCGGGAAAGGGCACCGTCTACACGAACGACGGCGGCAAGCTCGGCTCGATCGGCGAGCTGTACGTCGACGACAGCACCGGCCAGCCCAGCTGGGTCACGGTCAACACGGGGCTCTTTGGCACCAAGGAATCCTTCGTGCCCCTGCAGGACGCCTCGGCGGACGGCAACGACCTGCGCGTTCCCTACGCCAAGGATCTCGTGAAGGACGCTCCGTCCGTCGAACGTGACGGCCACCTGAGCCCCGAAGAGGAGGAGCGCCTCTACCAGCACTACAGCCTCCACGGCTCGGGCACGACGACGACCACGTCGTCCGACCAGGGGCGCGAAGCTCCGGGCTTCCAGCCAGGCGACGAGCAGGTGGACCGCTCGAACAGCCGCGGAATCGTCGGCCATGACACCTCCGGCCCGACGACCGATGAAGCGATGACGCGCTCGAAGGAGGAGCTGCACATCGGCACGCAGTCGCGCGAGGTCGGCAGGGCGCGCCTGCGCAAGCACGTAGTGACCGAGAACGTCACCCAGACCGTCCCGGTCAGCCACGAGGAAGTCCGCGTGGAGCGAGAGCCCATCACGGACGCGAACCGCGATGACGCCTACGACGGCCCTGCGATCAGCGAAGAGGAGCACGAGGTGATCCTGACCGAGGAACGCCCGGTCGTCGAGAAGGAAGCTGTTCCCGTGGAGCGGGTGCGTCTCGACAAGGAGACGGTCACCGAGCAGCAGACCGTCAACGAGCAGGTGCGCGAAGAGCGCATCGAGCTGGAAGGCGACGGAGATCGTCGCTGACCCGACAATCGCCTGATCGCTGCGTCATCGAAGGGCGTGCCGCGTGCGGCACGCCCTTCGTGTCATGCCCACCGCGTCATTCTGCGGGACCGGGAGCTACGTCAGCGGCCCTGAACGGCGTCACCTGGATACCGAGCGGTGCAGGAGTAAACCGAAAGTGCTCGTGAGGCAACTCGGTCTGTCACCCTTGCGCGTTCGAGTCCGGGTCGGGATCACCTCTCCGGGTCCGCTGCGGAACGAGCATGCATCGTAAGGAAAGCCGACGGACACAGCGCAACCCACCGTCGCGCTCTCCCGCGAGGCATCCGGCCTGAGGTCACACGAAACGGCACGTCGTCCTTATAGGGCCTGATGCGCCGTGTGTGGCTTACAGAGATGGACCGAAGGTCAGCCGGTGCGGCGGGTACCGCTCTCCTCGCCGTCGTCGTCGAGCTCGTCGTCGTACTTGTCCGCGTACTCCGCGTAGTCCGGTTCAACCGGCTCGAGAGGTTCGGTGTGTCGACTGGACGCATGAGTACCCGGGCCTGTGAGCTCTCGCTGCAGTGCCGAATAATCAGTGGCCGGGCTGAAGTACTTCATATCCCTGGCCTGCTTGGTAGCTTTTGCCTTTTGACGGCCGCGCCCCATGGCGTGACCCCCTTTGTGCGTCGATCCGGAGGTGGTCGCTGGGGCACGAGGCCCAAGGCTGCAGCGAGGCCCCGGAGTATTCGGTCAATTTGTCGTAAGTATAGGCTACATGCTTTAAGCAGCACCCGAGTGCCGGTCCGGACAGCGCTCCTCCGCCATGACGGACGGGCCGGATCGCCGCGGGGCAGACCCTCCCCGGGTCCGCCCCGCGGCAATCTTGGATAGAGTCGAAGCCACATCGGAACGCGCCGGCTACGAACGCACTCAATGCAAGGAGACAGCGGCCCACCATGAGCAATGAGGAGCAGGTATCGAGGGACTCCGGCCACGAGCCCGGACCTGTCAGACCGGACGGACCGGCTGTTGTGCACCCCGACGAGGTGGTGCTCGACGACGCCGACATCTCGGCCGGGACGCTCGAGCCCGAACTGTCGGTATCGCCGGACACGCTCGGCCTGGCGGAGCCCGCCCTCGGACCCGCGCGGATCTCCAGTGATGTGGCTGAAGCCGCCTCGCTGGAAGAGGCGGCCGCCGAGGCCCGAGCCGTCGCGGCAGAGGCCGAGAAGGCCGGGACCCTGGTCGGCGGGCCCATGCCGGCGGATGCCCCGGTCACGGGAGCCGCTCCGGACGGCACTGCCCCGGCGGGTGGCCCGGCCGGAGACACCCACCACGACGACGACGGTGCCGCGTCAACTGAAGTACCAGCCGCCACCGCGTCGGATGACGGGAATGATGCCGGTCCGATCAGCCGGGACGCTGCGGCACGCACCGATGTCGCGCCTCAGCACGGCAACGAGCCCATCGCGCCTGATCCTGAAGCACCCACCGGTGCATCAGGTGCGGCTGCTGTCGGCTCCGTATCCCCAGGCGAACCCGGCCTCGGGTACGCGAGCCAGCACCCGGGGACCGATCCTGCGGACGTTGGTCCCGGCAACGCAGGATCGCCCTCCGAGCCGTCCCTCGACCCGGGTGGGAATGCAACGGCCGCGAGTGCCGCAAGGGTCCCGACGGCACCCGAGACGGACGCCGTAGCGGGTGCGTATCCGACGAGGGACCGCACGCACGCGCAGAGCAGCACCGTACCGCTGCTGCTGGTGATCGGCGTCGTCGTCGTGCTCCTCGGGCTCCTGGTCTGGCTGATCGGCTCGCTGTTCGGCGGGCAGCCAGACGAGGGTCGGGTCAACCTCGGTAAGCTCGCCGCCGCATGTCCCACGGACTTCACCGGAATCACCGGAATCACCGAAGAAGCCAGACTGGTGAACTGCACCGAGCCCCGCTTCGCCTTGGTCGAGAACGGCGATACCGCGACCCGGAGCCTGCTCGATACCTGACGGGACGGGACGGGCAGGAAGGGGAAGGACCGGACAGCTCCTCCCCTTCGTGCGTCAATTGACCTACCGAGCTGCGTGCACCAGCAGACCGCCCGCGTTCGTCTGCGCCGTGCCGATGCTGTCCGCATCGTACTGCTGGCGGTCGACGACGACGGTGTCGCCGTCGACGATCTCGCCCGCGAGGATGCCTCTCGCCAGCCGGTCGCCGATCTCGCGCTGCACCAGCCTGCGCAACGGGCGGGCGCCGTAGGAGGGGTCGAACCCGGTGAGGGCCAGCCACTCGCTGGCCGCAGCGCTCACATCGAGCTCCAGACGGCGGTCGTGCAGCCGGTCGCCGAGGGCCTTGATGTGCAGGTCCACGATCCGCGAGAGCTCGTCGAGGCTCAGCGGATCGAAGATCACGACGTCGTCAAGCCGGTTCAGGAACTCGGGGCGGAAGCTGGCGTTGACGGCGAACATGACGGCGGAGCGCTTCGCGGTGTCGTCGAGCGACAGGTCCACGAGAAACTGCGAGCCGAGGTTGGACGTCAGCACGAGGATGACGTTCCGGAAGTCCACGGTGCGGCCCTGACCGTCCGTCAGGCGCCCGTCGTCGAGCACCTGCAGGAGCAGGTCGAAGACCTCGGGGTGCGCCTTCTCGACCTCGTCGAGCAGCACCACGCTGTAGGGCCTGCGCCGCACCGCCTCGGTGAGCTGACCGCCCTCCTCGTAGCCCACGTATCCCGGAGGTGCACCGACGAGGCGTGCCACCGAATGTTTCTCCGAGTACTCGGACATGTCGATCCGGATCATGGCGCGCTCGTCGTCGAACAGGAAGTCCGCGAGCGCCTTGGCGAGCTCTGTCTTGCCCACGCCCGTAGGGCCGAGGAACAGGAACGAGCCGGTGGGCCGGTTCGGGTCCGAGACTCCCGCGCGGGCGCGGCGGACGGCGTCGGACACAGCCGAGACTGCCTTCTGCTGGCCGATCAGCCGGGCGCCGATGACCTCCTCCATCCGGAGCAGCTTCTCGCTCTCGCCCTGCAGCATGCGTCCGGCCGGGATACCCGTCCAGGCGGAGATGACCTCGGCGATGTCGTTCGAGGTGACTTCCTCCGCGACCATCAGCTCGGGGGCGTTCGCCGTCTGCTCCTCGGCGGCCTGTGCCTCGCGGAGCTCGCGGTCCACCTCCGGGATCTGCCCGTAGAGGATTCGCGACGCCATCTCGAGATCGCCCTCACGCTGGGCGCGGTCGGCCTGCGAGCGGAGGTCGTCGAGGGACGCTTTCAGGTCACCCACCCGGTTGAGGCCCGCCTTCTCGGCCTCCCAGCGCGCGTTCAGCGCGTCAAGCTCCTCCTGGCGATCGGCCATCTCGGCACGGAGGGCCTGCAGCCGCTCGAGAGACGCCTCGTCCTTCTCACGGGACAGGGCCATCTCCTCCATGCGCATCCGTTCCAGCGACCGGCGCAACTCGTCGATCTCCACGGGGGCGGAATCGATCTCCATGCGCAGCCGCGATGCGGCCTCGTCCACGAGGTCGATCGCCTTGTCGGGGAGCTGGCGTCCCGAGATGTACCGGTGGGACAGCGTGGCGGCCGCGACGAGCGCCGAGTCCGCGATCGAAACCTTGTGATGTGCCTCGTAACGCTGCTTCAGTCCGCGCAGGATCCCGATGGTGTCCGGCACCGACGGCTCGCCGACGTACACCTGCTGGAACCGGCGCTCCAGCGCCGGGTCCTTCTCGACGTTCTCGCGGTACTCGTCCAGCGTCGTCGCGCCGATGAGCCGCAGCTCCCCGCGCGCCAGCATCGGCTTGAGCATATTGCCCGCGTCCATGGAGCCTTCGGACGCTCCCGCACCCACGACGGTGTGGAGCTCATCGATGAACGTGACGACCTGCCCGTTGGAGCCCTTGATCTCCTCGAGCACCGCCTTCAGCCGCTCCTCGAACTCGCCCCGGTATTTCGCGCCGGCGATCATGGAACCGAGGTCGAGGCTGATGAGCGCCTTACCCCGAAGCGATTCGGGCACGTCTCCGGCAACCATGCGCTGGGCGAGGCCCTCGACGACGGCGGTCTTGCCGACGCCGGGCTCGCCAATGAGCACGGGGTTGTTCTTCGTGCGGCGGCTCAGCACCTGCACCACGCGGCGGATCTCGGCGTCGCGCCCGATGACGGGATCGAGCTTGCCGCTGCGGGCCACCTCGGTGAGGTCGACGCCGAACCTCTCGAGCGCCTGAAACGTGTTCTCGGGGTCCGGCGTGGTGACGCGGCGGTCTCCGCGGATCCCGGGCAGGGCGGAGGCGAGGGCCTCACGCGTGAGTCCGACGGAGCGCAGGACGGCCCCTGCCGCCCCGCCGTCGGCGGCGAGCGCGAGCAGCAGGTGCTCGGTGGACACGAACTGGTCGCCCAGGGTCTCCGCCTCCTGCTGCGCCGCGTTGATGACCTGCAGTGCACCGCGGGAGAACTGCGGCTGCGCCACGGAGGAGCCCGACGACGACGGCAAGGCCTTGATCGCGGCGCTCGCTTGGACGCTGACGTTGTCGGGATCGGCGCCGCCCGCCTTGAGGAGCGCGACGGCGATGCCGTCCCGCTGGTCCATGAGCGCCTTGAGGAAATGCGGCGTATCGATCTGCGCATTGCCCGCCGTGGATGCGTTCATGGCAGCAGCTGAGAGCACCTCACGGCTCTTGGTGGTGAAGTTGGTATCCACGCGCGGTTCCTTTCTGTTCTGATGAAGAGGGATGCGACGTTCACCTTGAGTGTACGTGACTCAACTTTTCGCACTCGGAGGTTTCTCTCCTTGCTTCGCCAAGGGCGAACGCTGCCAGGCGACGCCGGATCGCCGCCGCGGCTGGGGTGTTTCACGTTCTCGGACATAATGGCTAAATGGGGAAACTTCGCCGCGCCACGTCCGTCCTGACCACCGCCGTCCTCGCCCTCACCCTCGCGGCCTGCACCGATGACCGTCCGACGTCGGAGGACGCCGCCCGGACGCTGGCCGAGGGCCTCGCCCGGCTCGACGTCGGGCAGTCCGCCTTCACCGCCACCGACCCGACGGACGTGACCGACCAGCTCGCCACGATCATCGAGGGGTTCGCGCCAGAACCGCCGCAGGTCACGGTCGCCGGCGTCGAGGAGACGGGCGAGGACAGCGCGACGGCCACCCTGGACTACGCCTGGGACCTCGACGGCACGGACGAGGACTGGACCTACAGCACGACGGCGGACCTCACGCGCGTCGAGGACGTCTGGCAGGCCGCGTGGGACCCTGAAGTCTTCGTGCCGAACCTGCTGCCCAACGAGAAGCTGACGCTCACCAGCGTCCCCGGGGATCGCGGGGACATTACCGGGGCGGACGGCGAGGTCATCGTCACCAAGCGCCCCGTCATCCGCGTCGGCATCGACAAGACCCTCGTCCCCGAGGCACAGCAGGCCGCCTCCGCTCGGGCACTCGCGGCGCTGCTCGAACTCGAGCCGGCCCCGTATGAGGAGCAGGTCGCCGGCGCGGGCGCGGGCGCGTTCGTCGTCGCGCTCGTCCTGCGGGACGACGCAACCCGGACCGTCACGGACGCCCAGATCGACGCCATCCCGGGAGCGCTCCGCCAGGCCGACACCCTCGAACTGGCACCGACACGCACCTTCGCCCGTGAGTTGCTCGGCGGCGTCGGTGAAGCGACCGAGGAGCTGGTGGAGCAATCCGACGGCGCCATCAGGGCCGGGGACATCACCGGCCTCGGCGGACTCCAGCTGCAGCACAATGCACAGCTCGCCGGAACGCCGGGTCTGTCGGTCAACGCCGCGCCTCTGGACGCTCCGCAGACGTCCAGTCAGAACCTCTTCACCAAGGAGCCCGTGGACGGCGAGGACCTCGCGACGACGCTCGATCCCCGACTGCAGAGCCTCGGCGAGGAGGTGCTCGCGGACGAGCCCTCGGCGTCGTCGATCGTGGCCATCCGGCCCAGCACCGGCGAGATCCTCGCGGCGGCCAACGGCCCGGGCAGCGAGGGGCTCCAGA
>JAABUN010005161.1_pt1 | contig 16608 bp, 13 predicted proteins | sample 5559311 | NCBI WGS metagenome assembly JAABUN01 (sample SAMN10711877, study PRJNA513370) | rock metagenome | isolation source: Antarctica rocks | place: Antarctica: Victoria Land, Siegfried Peak sud
TTACCATACCATATACTGGCGCTGCCTGAGCTTCTATTGGCAAAGGTTTAATCGTAAACTTTCCATTGCCTTTATTTTCGATATAACTGGTATTAAGGTCAACGGCCCTCATAGCCACAGCATTTTCCTTATCTTTTGCACTCCACAAATCATCCATTGAAGCTTGTCCGAATGATTTAAAGGTAGGGTATCGTTTGCGCATTGATATCATCTGGCTTATCATATCTTCTCTTGCATGCATGGGAAAAGATTTTCTTGTGCTGTCCTCAGCCATTAAATAGCAAAATAACATAGGATCTACCAATCCGTTATTATCAAGGTCTTTAGCATACATCATCATAGGCTCCGCAGGAGTTGCCTTAAAATTAGAGTTAAGGCCGAGGTTACCAGCTACATAATCAATGTCGCCATCATTATCAAAATCACCGGAAACCAGGCTGTTCCACCAGCCTGTATGTTCAGCAATACCTGATGATGAATTTACAGAAACCAGGGAATTACCTGTATTCTTCAAAAAAGTTATTGGCATCCATTCACCAGTAAGAACAAGGTCAGGCTTTCCGTCGTTATCGAAATCAGACCATAAAGCATCAGTAACCATTCCAATGCTTTGTAATTGCGGGCAATACTGCCCTGTAACATCAGTGAATTTTCCATTCTGGTTCTTCAATATATAGCTTTTTGGTGCTAAAGGGTAGGAACCCGACACCACCCGCCCGCCTACGAACAAATCAAGATCTCCGTCTCCATCAATGTCTGCTGCACGCACACATGAGCCATCAGAAAGCATTTTAGGAAGAGCTGAAGTACTCTTCATAAACTTTCCTTTTCCGTTATTCAGATACAACCTGTCCTGGTTGGCCGGATCGTTGGCAGGAAGTTCATAGTTTCCGGTTACGACATACAGGTCAAGGTCTTTATCATTATCAGCATCAAAGAGAAGCACTCCTAACTCCTGCGACTGGTGAATATCGTTCTGCATAAAACGTTTAGCGTCCATAAAGAAATGCGCGTTTTTGTCCTGCATAAAAAATACACCAGGTTTGCCGGGAGAACCGCTAATGTAAAAATCGTCGAAGCCATTATTATCCACATCACCAACAGCAATGCCGGGACCATACTGGCTGAATTTATGAGGGAGAGTGGGCTGTATATTAAAGTCAACCACATCTTTTTGCTCATGTTTAAACTTTATTCCGTAACGGTCGGAAGCTGATGTAAAAAGAGGTGTTTCAGCAGGTTGAGGAGATACAGGTTTAACTTCTGCAGCATCTTTGTAAGAGATGTTTATTGACTGATCAGCTCTAATGTTTGTAAGTAATTGGCTCTTGCCGTCAGGCCATCTTACCCTCAATGAGTCTAATGAAGTGACTGTGCCAAGACCAAAGTGAGCCCTGGCATCAACAGTAGACAAATAACCGCGGCAGGGCTGCTGTTCGTATAGCTGCTGCTTGTTTCCGTTATAGTAAATGCGAACAGAAGCACCCATACCACCAATGTTCATGCCCTTTCCTTTAAGAGCTACGGTGAGGGTATGTTCCTTGCCTTTCTGCAATGTATTCTCATAGATAAAAGAGGGATCATTTATGTTGTTTATTACCAGGTCAAGGTCGCCGTCGTTATCGAGGTCGGCATAAGCGCCGCCATTTGAAAAAGAAGGTTTATTTAGTCCCCATGCCTTTGTTGTGTTGTCAAAGGTGACACCGCCGGTATTTTTAAATGCATAATTAGATATCTTAACAACAGGAAGGGCATCAACTTTTGCAAGAGTTGAATTTAGAGCGCCTGCACCCTGGCCATTATCATAAGAAATATAATCAAGATCGGTGACGTCACGGGGATAACCATTGGTAATGATCATGTCGCGAAAGCCATCATTGTCAAAATCAGCTACAAGCGGATCCCAGCTCCAGTCGGTCTCATAAACGCCTGCCAAATACCCAACCTCACTAAAGATTGGATGACCTTCAGGAGTCATACCACAATTTAGCTGAAGTGCATTTCTGATATACTGGTGCTGATAATTAAATTTTTTACTATTTATATATGTGATGTAATTATCACCCATCAGCATTCTCTTCTTTCGAAGGTTGCTTTCGGGAAGCATCTCCAGTGATATCAAATCAACAAGACCATCATTATTTACATCGGCCATATCAGTACCCATCGTAGACCATCCCGTATGTTTGAAATAATCAGTGATGCGATCAGTAAATGTCCCGTCTTTATTATTTACGTATAAAATATCATTGGCAACAAAGTCGTTGCTCACATAAATATCAGGATACCCGTCGAGATTGATATCTGTTATAGAAGCAGCATGTCCCCAGCCTTCGATTAAAATGCCTGCCTCACGTGAAACGTTAGTGAAAGTTCCATTCCCGTTATTGCGGTAAAGCCGGTCAGTATTTGGGGCTGAGCCATCAGTTATTTTTGGTCTGTAGGCTACAGGTGTTCTTCTATCCATAACATTTGTCACAATATACAAATCGAGGTCACCATCATTATCATAATCAAAAAAAACTCCCTGGGTGCTGTAGCCGTCATCATCTATACCGTAAGCTTTAGCCGATTCTTTAAAAGTGGGAACACCATCTTTATTGAGTCCCTGGTTAATGAATAGCAGGTTTTTTCTAAGATTAGGATCTTTAAGAAACGTAGAGCTTACATATATATCCATCCATCCGTCTGCATTTATATCTACGACTGAAACACCGCTGCACCATTTTCCTTCGCTTCCCACACCCGCCACATTAGTGATATCTGCAAACTTTAACGAACCTTTATTAAGGTATAATTTGTTAGAAACCATATTGCCCGAAAAGTAAATGTCCTCTAATCCATCATTGTTAAAATCACCTATGCCTACGCCACCTCCGTTGTATATGTAGGTTTCATTTAAAATATTTAAGGCATCATTTTCATAAATAGTATTTGTAAAATCAACACCGGTTTGTGAAGCAGAAAGTAATTTGAAAAGCGTAGTACCGGTATCAGATGTATGAGGTGAATTTCTTTTATCTGCATGAGGATCCCTTTTCCAGCTAACAAGTAAAACTAATATAAGCAAGGCAAAAAGGGGGAACCGTAAAGCGGAATCTCTTAATATCATCTGGACAGTAATATAATTAAGCCGCTAAAATTATAATTAACTTGTCATCTAATTTGCTTATTAATAATGCAGACGAAGCAAATTCTGTTAAAGATTAATAAAAATTTTTTTCTGATAAGCTATCCCTGTTATTTTAGCGTAGAATTAATAATAAAATGAATTTTTGTAATTTTAACTGTGCTGATATATGTAGAAAAAAACATTTTTAAATTGCTTAGATTAAATTTTTATTTTATTACAATATTTTTTTGAAGAAATAAATCCTGTGAAGATATGTTGATGAGGATATAATTAGTTTATATAGAAAATGAAGAGTTTATATATTTTATCATTGTCAGTCCTTCTGCTGGTTTGTACCCGCCCGTTAGCAAATACAAACTGGAAAAAAACTTCTGAGAACGCCGATTATATTCACCGGTCAATAAAAGAGGTAACAGATGTCATGGTTCATGATATTTTTTCACCACCGGTAGCAAGCCGTATTTATGCTTATATTACTGTTGCAGGATATGAAGCAGCAAGATACAGTAATCTAAAGTACATTTCTCTTGCTGCACAATTACATGGTCTTACACCTTTGCCAGAGCCAAAAAAGGGGAAAGAGTATAGTTATTCTCTGGCTTCTGTTCAGGCAATTCTTACAGTGGGCAAGACTATGGTTATTTCAGAAGAAAAAGTCGAAGAATTTCATAAAAATATATTGCAGGAGTTTAAAGAGACCGGTATGCCGGAAGACGTATTCGAAAACTCTGTTTTGCTTGGACAACAGGTAGCAGATCATATTTTAGAATGGGCATCGAAAGACAATTATAAAAAAATCAAGTCAATGCCGCGTTACTCTGTAAGTTATGATGTTTCATCATGGAAACCTACGCCTCCCGCTTATATGAAGGCAGTTGAACCAAACTGGAATAAGCTTAGACCTTTTTTGATAGCATCTGCACAGCAATACAAACCTGTACCTCCTACGAGATTTTCAATAGAAAAAAAGAGCCAGTTTTACAAAGAAGCCATAGAAGTTCGGGATGTTGGTTTGAAGTTGTCGCCTGAACAAATTGAATTAGCCAATTTTTGGGATTGCAACCCTTTTAAGATGAATATTAACGGGCATGTTATGTTTGCGACAAAAAAAATCTCTCCCGGTGGTCACTGGATTAATATAACCCGTCTTGCCTGTAAAAATGCGAATGCCGATCTTGTACGGTCTGCTGAGGCTTATGCCTGTGTATCTATAACCTTAGCTGACTGCTTTATAAGTTGCTGGGATGAAAAATACCGGAGTAATGTTATAAGACCTGAAACTTATATTAATCAATATATTGATCCTGACTGGGCTCCTTTGATCCAAACTCCCCCTTTTCCTGAGTATACAAGCGGTCATAGTGTTGTATCCACAGCCTCTGCTGTAATGCTTACTAAATTATTTGGCGACAATTTTTCTTTTGCTGATTCTACTGAAGTTGAATTTAACCTGCCTGTAAGACATTTCAAATCCTTTAAACTCGCGGCAGAAGAAGCAGCTATCAGCCGTTTTTATGGCGGTATTCATTACATGCCCTCTATAAAAAATGGTATGAAAGAAGGAAACAGAATAGGAAATTTTATTTCACAAAAATTAAGAACAAGGAAAGAGGATTTTGCAGGTATAAAATAAATTGGTGGGTTAAATAGTTATTTAAGAATCTCTCGTTTCTTTTTGTAAATCATGAGATCAAAGAACCTGCAAAGTTTTACAAAGAATATTATTTTTTGGGATGACAAACACTGCTCCCCCTTTAAAATCAATGTCATTAGTGAGGCCCCAATAGGAGCTGCCTGTTTGTAGCATTGAAAGTTTAATAAGCTCCATAGGTGCTTCTTGTTGTATCATTCTCAGGTGACTCTTACGGAATCTAATCTCATATATCTGTTTTTCTTCTATAAACAGGAGGTTCTTACCGAGCTAAAACTTTCACATTAGTCCCCCTTTAGGAGGTTAGGGGCTTAAAGCAGGTTAATATGCAGAGAACTGAAGTTTTTTAATGATGAAATCTTTAAATCAGAAATACTCCATTTTTCATCTTTCTGCTGGCTGTAGATGGGTACGACCACACACTTCATTCTTGCTGCTTTTACTGCAATCATGCCATTAACTGAATCCTCGAAACAAATACATTCAAGAGGAGAAGATTGTAAAGCTTTTGCACAATCAAGATAAACTTGCGGATGTGGCTTACCATAGTCCAGCTTTTCAGCAGATGTTTTTACCTGTATATGTTTTTCTATCCCTAAAAGATTAATTACAGTATCAGCAACACTCATCGGAGAAGAAGTGGCTAATCCTATTTTATATCTTCTTTGCAGAAAGAAATCAAGAATATACTCAGCCCCGGGCATTGCTTTACCATTCAGTTTTATTTTTTTTATCACGAGGTCAACTATTTTTTCTGCTGCCTTTTCAAGCTCAGTATTGTCAAATTTATAATCGCGCAACCACCAGGACACAAATTCACTTGTTCGCAATCCGGTTGTTAAAGCAAAATCTGCGGCGCTCATTTTCTTTCCATATGATGCAAAAACTTCTGTTGCTGCTTCAGTCCACAAGGGTTCGCTGTCTATAAGCAAACCATCCATATCAAATATCACTGTAGTAAGATCCATGTAAGCATTTTATTGGGGGCGCAAAGATAGCCTTGGGTGATATCAGAAGTGTATAAAAAAGAATTTAAAAAACTTTTTAAAAAAATTGGTTTTACAGATAACTCTGGTTACCTGAGTGCAAAAACAACATTCACTTCATATTGAAATTTCATTTTCTTAAAATCAATATTTGGCATTTGTTCGTTACCGGCATCCGCCGCGGCTTTTGCTTCCATCCTTACGTTTGCATACATGGGTTGAGGGAAAGGATTAATTTCATTTGGTTCATTTATAGTTAGTGCTTCACCGGCTTTTTCATCAAGGGCATCAGCAAGATAATTTGCTTTCTCTCTTGCAGCCTTTACTGCCTGTATTTTCAGTTGCTTTTTAAATTCCTGTATTTTACTATGACTTACCCTGGAAATAAAAAAATTCTGAGTAGCTTCATCATCTAACTTCTGCACCAGTTCATCCATCTTTTTTGTGCCTGATAACTTAACCTGGTAAGTGATGCTTGCTTTCAGATCAGGGTTTTTCTTTTTATTTTTTTTATATATCCATAGATTTCCATCCCAACCCTGGTAGCCCTGCATGCTAATATCATTTTCAGTAAGACCTATACTTAAAGCTGCCTTTAAAAAATCATTTTTTATAGCATCGATGTCTATTTTCGAACCCCCTTTTTTATCATACTCTCTTAGTTCTACCTGCACATATACTTCATCTGGCACTACTTCCATTTCGGCGAGCCCGGAGACATTTATTGTTTTTTGCTTTATTGTTTCCTTCGTTGGTTCCTGGCTTATTGCAGATAAGCTAAATAAGGTAAAAAAAACAATCATGCCTGTAAAAATTCTTTTCATAACTTTAATTTTTATAATGATTACATATGTACTGCAATTACACAAAATAAATTTTAATCAATTCTGTTCTTAACATTGCATTTACATTCGTTATTTTGCACCATCTGATTGCTGTACTTAAATCAACTGTATGACTCAACTGGTTGAAAAATTAAAACACATTAAAATAGTACGCGCCATAGTGTATGCAATTGTTGGTGTCTTTTCATATCCGATGCTTGCAGTTGTGAATAAACTTAAAATTGAAGGAACTGAAAATATAGAAAATCTTCCCAAAAGAAATGTTCTTTTTGTAAGTAATCACCAGACGTATTTTGCTGATGTTATTACTTTTCTGCATATTTTTTGTGCCGTTAAATGGCATAGACGCAATAGATTGGGTTTTCCTATCTACTTATTGAATCCTTTCACTAATGTCTATTATGTAGCTGCTGAAGAAACAATGAAAGGCAGTTTGATAAGCAGTTTTTTTACTCTTGCCGGGGCGCTTACTGTAAAAAGAACCTGGCGTGCAGAAGGTACAGAAGTGAGGCGAGGTCTCGACCCCTCAGACACACGTAAGATTGAACGGGCTTTACATTCAAGTTGGATAATTACTTTTCCGCAGGGCACTACCAAACCTTTTGCACCTGCCAGAAAAGGGACAGCCTACATAATAAAAAATCACCAGCCGATAGTAGTTCCGGTGGTTATTAATGGTTTTTGGAGAGCTTTTAATAAAAAAGGTTTGGCATTTAAAAAGAAGGGATCATTATTAACTGTCAGAATAAAAGAACCTTTGGTAATTGACTATACACAACCGGTAGATGTAATACTTGAACAGGTTATGGATGCAATTGAGCAAAGTAAAAAATACATGCTGAAAGGCCGGCACCATAGAATGAAAGCAGCGGAAAATAAGCTGTCTGATAAAAGTAAATCGGTGTGATTTTTTACCGGATTAAGTTCTTTATATGGATTAGAAAATAGGAGAGGTTTAAGGTACAAGCAAAATAAATTATTCAATATGGAGGCGCTGTGAATTAATTTGAGCGTCACCTGACTTCTGCCTGCAGATTCTTTATTAGCTTTTTGTCATCTGTTTCTATAAATCAGTTTTCGACTTAAGCTTCCAATTCTAATTTTTTATAAACAGTGCCTTAAGTTCGATCGCATCATCAGGCATCATTTTTCCGCTGAGTATCAGTCTCAGTTGTCTTCTTCTGAGTGCGCCATCATACAATATTTTTTCATGCTCTGTTTCGGTAATAACCGGCGGAACAGGTCTTGGTTTACCTGCAGGGTCTAATGCCACGAAGGTAAAGTAAGCTTCATTGCTTTCATAACGATACTGATGCAATATATCTTCGCCCCATACTTTTAAATGAACTTCCATAGATGTATTGAATGCCCTTGATACTTTTGCCTCGATTTGCACAACATTTCCAAGTTTTATTGAATTTTTAAAACTTAAATTATCTACACTCGCTGTCATACACGGTAAGTTGCAATGGCGTATTGCAGCCATGCTTGCGGCGATATCCATCCAGTACATGAGACGACCACCCATAAGATTGCCAAAAGTGTTTGTATCATTTGGCAATACAAATTCATTCATTATAATAAAGCTGGCACTTGCCTTCCTTCCTTCCATGCAGATACATTTTTGCGAAGGTAATTGAATAAAAATAGGTTGTCCTCCGAACAATATCTGAATCAAGGATTACAATACCTGGTGGAAAAAGCTGAAAAAAGATTTTGTGTCAAAAGGAGCGTCGCAAGGATGATGCTATAGAAAACAAATGCCGGTACCAAAAAAAATCTCAAAATGAATTTCAGACTCAGTTTGCACTTGATGGGAAATGAAAATAACTCTTTATTGTTGATACGCATCTGCTGTATCTAACTTATTTAGAAAATCCTCCGCAGCATTCAAAAGAGTTTGCTTTTTTTCTGATGACATTTTATCAAATGAGCCGATAAGCATTGCAAGCCGTTGATTTTTTCCAATAAAATCACGGTGAACATGCATAAATCGCCAAAAAAGACCATCCCACGTTAGCTGCCAGTCGCCTTTTTTGTAATCGCTCATTTTCATAATGTAATTGCTGCCGCTTATATAAGGCTTGGTCATCATAAGGCCACCATCGGCAAATTGTGTCATGCCATAAGTATTAGGAACCATCACCCAATCGTAAGCATCTACATACATTTCCATAAACCATCTGTACACTTCATCGGGGTCAAATTCGCAAAGGAGCATGAAGTTGCCGAGCACCATTAATCTTTCTATGTGATGGCTGTAGCCTATCTTAAGTACCCGGCTGATTACTTTATCAACCGGCGCAATACCTGTTGTTGCAGTCCAAAAGCTTTTGGGAATTTTCCTGGTAAAGCCCCAGTAATTTCTTGTACGCTGCCTGCTGCCTTCGCGTTCGTACACGATACGTATATACTCGCGCCAGCCCACAATCTGTCGTATAAAACCTTCCAGGGAGTTAAGTGGAATATTTTCCCGTGCGGCAGCGGCAATAGCTTTGTCAATAATATCCTGCGAATTGAGCAGTCCAATATTGAGCATTGGCGTTAAACTGCTGTGATACAAAAAACTTTCATTACCTATCATAGCATCTTCATATACACCAAACATGGGCAAACGGTCATGTAAAAATTGTTCAAGCCAGTCTTCTGCTTCTTCAAATGTAACAGGAAAAAAGACATTTTCTGTTTTGTTGTGAGAATCTGTAGTTCCATAATTTTCTGCGAAGTGTGTGTTAACATATGTCCTGGCTTCTCTTACAAACTCATTTTCTTCAGGAAATTGTATGGCAGGTATTCTTTCACCTTTAGCAATTTTTTTCCTGTTTTCATGGTCATAAGACCATTTGCCACCTTCTGCCTGTCCATTGGCTGTAAGAAGAATATTGCGTTTTTTTCTTTGCCATATATAAAAATCTGTTTGAAAATATGTTTTCTGTAAGTTGAAAAAATCCTCAACTTCTGTCAATTGGTTTAAAAAATTTGGCGTAGCATGTTTAATTGTATTAATGTTATGAAGAGAAGCAGATGCAGTTAGTCTTTTCTCCAGCCAGTTATCCGTTACATCTGCATAATGTATTTCAGTTATCTGTTGTTCAGCAAGATATGGATTGAGTAGTCTTATGTCACATTTAGGATCTGTTGCAGCTATATACTCTGCTTCTAATGATTGTTTTTGCAGATATGATTTATAAAATTGCATACTAGCCCTGTGCAGAACCAGCTTTTGTTTTATAAATGTATATTGATGAAAAAACAACCATTCCTCTACAAGGAATACTTTTCTTTCAGGGCTTAATGCAGTGTTTTGCTTAAATAACTGGTGAGGAAAAATAAGTGTGACAGCTTTCATTTGTGTAGCCTTTTTATTGTAAATAAAATTCCTGTTATTGGAACATTAATTGCAGCAAATTGTTTGTTTAATACAAAATTGAATATATAACGATTGCAAAAGCTGAAAGCCATTGAAAGGGTAGCGGTTGTTTGCAAAGGTATTGCAGGTAAAGAATTTTTTATTAGGTATCAACTGCCGATATTCGCAATGAATTTCCATCTATATCAATGAATGTTTCTTTTGACAATACTGAAAATGCGTTTGCTTACAAATCAGATGAAGACCTGAAAAAAGCCAAATATCTTTTTACCTCAATGAATTTTCAATGGTTAGTTAATGCCGGCGTTCGCCTTACTCCCTTTGCCATGAAATCAGGATTGCCAGTAGGAGGACTGATACGGGATACTATTTTCAAACAATTTGTAGGTGGTGAGACACTTGAAGAAACGACTGCTGTAGCAAATATTCTTACAAAATATGGTGTAAATGTTATTCTTGATTATGGTATTGAAGGCAAAGAAGGAGAAGAGAATTTTGAGCGTGTTACACAGGACTTTATAAAGGTTATAAATTTTGCTGCCACACAACCACATATTCCTTTTGTAAGCATAAAAATAACTGCTTTTGCCAGGTTTAAGTTGCTTCAAAGGCTGCATGAGGCGCCACGCCTGAGGTCTGGTATTCATGATAATGAAGCTGAGGAGGAAGAGTGGAAAAGAGTAAGAGAAAGAATGTGTCGCATATGCAGAGCTGCTGCTGAAAAAAATATTGGAGTACTGGTAGATGCAGAAGAAAGCTGGATTCAAGATCCGGTTGACAGGCTTACAATAGAAATGATGGAAATATTTAACAAGGAGAAACCGATTGTATATAATACTATTCAGCTTTATCGGCACGACAGGTTGCATTTTTTAAAGTTATCTCACAGCATCGCGCGGCAGAAAGATTTTATTTTAGCTGTCAAGCTTGTCAGAGGTGCATACATGGAAAAGGAGCGGGCCAGGGCCGCAGAAAAAGGCGTACAATCACCTGTTCATATTGATAAAGAAAGCACAAATACAGATTATAATGCCGCAGTAGCTTTTTGCATAGAAAACATCGAAAATATTGCCTGCATAGTCGCCTCTCACAACGAAGCAAGTTGTTTACTTGCCGTGCAATTAATGGAAAAAAAAGGGCTCCCTTTGCATAATCCGCACCTGCATTTTTCGCAACTCTATGGCATGAGTGACCATATTTCCTTTAACCTTGCTAAAGCAGGTTTTTGGGTAAGTAAGTATTTACCTTTTGGACCCCTTAAAGAAGTCATTCCCTATCTTATGCGCCGGGCCCGTGAAAACAGCAGTGTAAGCGGGCAAACAGGAAGAGAATTGTCACTGATAAAAAAAGAATTGAAACGAAGAAAAATGGGTTGATATTTTATTTCCAAACATTTTATTCAAGATCAGGCATCGCTGCATCAAATTCCAATAGTTTAGACGTAAGTACATTTGCTCGTCGTACTATAAAGCGAATTTATTTAAAGAAAAAATAACCGATAATTATTGCGGTAATAACTCCTATAAAATCAGCCATTAAGCCTGCCCATACCGCATGTCTTACTTTTTTAATACCCACACTGCCGAAGTAGAGGGCAATGATGTAAAATGTAGTATCTGCGCTACCCTGGAATATGCTTGATAATTTGCCAACAAAAGAATCGGGGCCATAGGCAGGATTAGCAAAAACATCAAGCATTAATCCCCTGGCTCCGCCGCCGCTGAAGGGCCTCATTATAGCGACTGGCAACGAAGGAACAAATTCAGTGTTGATTCCGGTAAAATGCAAACCATATGCAATAGTATTGGTAATATATCCTAAAGCTCCGCTGTCTCTGAATAGTCGTATAGCAACCAGCATTCCTACGAGATAAGGAATAATTTTTAATACTATACCAAATCCCTCCTTGGCACCTTCAATAAACGTATCGAAAACAGAAACTTTTTTAAGGAAACCTGCTGCCACAATGGCTACAATAATAGTTAACAGTATCGCATTGCCAGTAACATTGCTAAAGATGTTTCTTTGTTCATCAGACATAGCTGATACAGCATATAGGGTTCCCCCAACCAACAACAGGATCACACCTATTGAAGCCAGGAGCACCCAATCCCACTTTACCTTTTGCATAAAGCTAACGATGATGATGGAAGCCAGTGTAGTGCAAATGGTGGCAAGCACACAGGGTATAAAAATACTGGTAGCTTCTTTTGAGCCTGCGGCAATGCGATAGGTTATAATAGACAAAGGAATAATGGTGAGCCCGCTTGTGTGCAGCACCAAAAACATAATTTGAGAATTGCTTGCCTGCTCTTTATCACGATTGAGCGTTTGCAAACTTTGCATTGCTTTTAAACCAAAAGGCGTAGATGCATTATCAAGTCCCAGTAAGTTTGCACTGAAGTTCATTACCATTTCCCCCATAGCCGGATGACCACCGGGCACTTCAGGAAATAATCTTTTCATAAAAGGGTTGAGCTTACGGGCAATCCAGCCAATAGCGCCTGCTTTTTCAGCGATATTCATAATACCAAGAAAAAAGACCATAGTGCCAACCAGCGGAAAGGCAACATCGAGCACAGAAGATTTGGCAGAGTCAAAAATACCATCAACCAAAGTTTTGAAAATAGCAGTATCGCCAAAAAAAATGCTCTTAATAATTGCTATAATAAAAGCTATAAGTATAAAAGCTATCCAGACAATGTTTAAAGCCATGCAGATAAATATTGCGTGAATATCCAGAAAAATTGTTAAAAAGGCTGTTCAAACTTTTATGACTTAAGTATTAGTTAAATGAAACGCTTTAGACTTTTGGATTAGAGAAATTATTTCTCTTTTTTTGGCTGGCTACTGGAAAGTATTATATCAATTACGTTAATTTAGTTTCCCTCTTTTTTTCAATCCTGTCATGCAATTCTTGTATTTCACCTGGAAATTCTGTTTCAAGGAGTTCAATGTATTCAATAAAATGAGGAGTATCCCGATATATTTTAATTTCGTTAATAACCTCTTTATCTATATATTCAGATTTAGTAAACCCAACCTGGTGAAATATCCTTTTTATTTCTTTGGCAGCGGCTTCTTTTTGCTCATTATCAAATGCTCTTTTAAAATCGATCAAATAAATTACTATTTTTATTACATAGGTCAATCCATAATCAAAAGATCTTTTAATGGCCTCATCACAATAATAAAGACAACTATTCCTGAAATCCAACTGGTTATTTGCTTCGTATTTTTCCGCAAATGCAAGAGCAGCATTAGCATAACAAGTGACAGGTAAATTATAGCTGGTGCCATACTTTTTAATAAGCGCTTCTATCTTTTCAGTATTTAACGGAAAAAAATGATATTTTACAATTGCATCCAATGCTTCCACTGCGCTTTCCTTACTAGGCAACTTTTCTTTTTGAATAAGCCTTTCAAGATATTTGATTAGTTCCTCGTCTTTTTTATTCTTACCATCTTCATTTGCTTTTTTTAAATCATCTGCTCTTTGTAAAATTCCTTCTACTGATTGGTTGAAAAGTGGATTTACTGTTTCGTTCAATTCATTTTGCAACTGCTCTAGATTGTCCTGTGTTTGTTTTAGTTTTTTATCTACATACATGCCAAAAGACTCCTTTGTTTCTCTTTTAAATTTTTCAATTATTTCCAGCGATTCTTGCCTGTACTTTTTCACTTCGTATTGAGTTTCACCTAACTTTTCATTTATATATTTACTATTATTATCAAATAGTTTCGTTATATGATTTGTCTTATCATCAACATAAGATTTAAGTTTTTCGTTAATTGCTTTAGCTATCATTTTTCTGCCTATCGTTAAAATCAGAGCAACCAGCACCGCAAGAATACCGCCTCCCACTAAAAAATTATTGCTGAACCAGCCATTTACTTCTTCCTTTACTTTTGTTCTGAATGCATCTTCCAGGTCTTTATTTGGTACCCGTGTATAATTCTTTTCATCTAACCTTGACTGTAATGAATCAAATCTTTTTTTAAGTAAGGATATACTATCTGTTTGTTGTGCCTTTGAGGAAGAGCATATAAGAAGAATAAACAGGCTTATGATAATCTTTCTCATACACATGAATTTTAATAAATGATGGAAAGTAATGGCCTAACAAAATACAAATTAGAAATGGCAATCAAAAGAATAATGTCGCTTTCGGAAATAATATATATTTGTTTTCCTGGTATGAATATTTGCACCATAAAGATCACTGGAAAATTTTTGGGAAGTATTTATAATGTTGAAACTTGTTATGGTCATCCTATTGTATCGATATATTCAGAAAAAGGAATCTTATCACTGCAACTTATACCTTAAGGTGTATTTAAAATGACAAAAGCAATTTTTTTATAAGCGAAAACTGCTATGAGAACTTCATCAATTGTAAACGCATTATTTTTATTCTAAAATAAGTTAAGTATAAAATAAACTAAGGCGATAAAAGCCGATAAAACTTAAACTTCTCTAATCACCTCCCATTACCTACTTTTGCGCCCAAATTTAGTTGACGGTCACAGCTATACCAGCAACTGTAATAAAAAAATTATAAATAATTATGGGTTTACAAGCGGGCATAGTGGGATTGCCAAATGTGGGAAAATCAACTTTATTTAATGCACTTAGCAATGCTAAAGCTGTTGCAGCTAACTTTCCTTTTTGTACAATAGAACCAAATATCGGTGTTATTACCGTTCCGGATGAGCGACTGATCGCATTGGAAAAACTGGTAAATCCGCAAAGGGTTGTACCGGCAACTGTTGAGATTGTTGACATTGCAGGACTGGTAAAAGGTGCAAGCAAAGGTGAAGGTTTGGGCAACCAGTTTTTAGGAAACATCAGAAGCACGGATGCCATCATACATGTACTACGTTGCTTTGAAGATGACAATATTATTCACGTAGACGGAAGTGTAAACCCGGTAAGGGATAAAGAAATCATAGATACTGAATTGCAACTAAAAGACCTGGATAGTATAGAAAAGAAAATTGCCAAAAATGAGAAAATGGCAAAACAAGGTGATAAAGAATTGCTTCGCGGTCTTGAACTGCTGAAAGAGCTTAAAGCTTTTTTAGAACAGGGAAAAAATGCACGCGGTTTTACAGTAAGTGCAGAAGATAAAGAAAAGCATTTTAATGATTTGTTTTTGCTTACCATGAAACCTGTTATTTATGTATGCAACGTAGATGAAAAAAGTGTTGTTAGCGGAAACAAATTTTCAGAAGCTCTAAAGGAAGCAATTAAAAATGAAAAAGCAGAAACGCTTTTGATTAGCGCATCTATAGAAAGCGAAATTGCGGTAATGGAAAATTTTGAAGACCGGCAATTGTTTTTAGAAGATATGGGATTACATGAGAGCGGTGTTGCAAGACTTATCACTTCCACTTACCGGTTGCTAAACCTGGCCACTTATTTCACTGCCGGCGTGCAGGAAGTAAGGGCGTGGACGATTACAAAAGGAATGCTGGCGCCACAGGCAGCAGGCGTTATTCATACTGATTTTGAAAAGGGTTTCATAAGAGCCGAAGTTATTAAGTACGATGATTTTATAAAATATGGTTCAGAAGCTGCATGCCGTGATAATGGGAAACTTGCTATACAGGGAAAAGATTATTTAGTGGAAGACGGGGACATTATGCACTTCAGGTTTAATGTGTAAATTATAAGTAAGAATTTTTTTGTAAGAGAAAATTCTTAATATTTTTTTTGTTACCAGCAGAAACTCTTAGTTCATCTCCGGTTGTGTTACTCGCTTATACTCGCAGGTATTCTATTGAGCAAAAGAATATTAAATCTTTACTTTTTTAAGTAAACATATTAAAAGTATATTGCATAGTGATTTGCGTCACAACAATCAAAAAAAGCGAAAAGGAAGTTGTTGATTATCAATAGGATTTTTATTAGGAGTGACGGAAAGCATCGCGTTAGCCACAACTTCAATACGATCAAAAAGAAATCATCTTAGGAAAACTAGTTCGCAATAAAATGCTATAAAGTTTGCTTTATTAACTTAAACGATATGGGAAAAATAACTATTGTTCCTTCTCATCCTATGGATTATGAAGAACAAGACATTCGGGAACTAATTGAGAAAGTAAAAGACGATGTCCCTAAAGAAATAGAATTCAACTATAACCCAGCCGAACTAATGAGAAAAGGAATGTACGGAGTTACATTCTGGCAATTTATCAAGATTTATTTAGAAGATGTTCCCGCAGAAATCAGGGGAGCGATTATCGCCAAACTACTTGACTCTGGAATTGCTGTTATTAAAAAAGTGCTAAAGAGAAGAAAAAACAATACCAGACCGAATGGAGTTTTCATTTATGATGAAAATAAGAGTAAAATCGCATCTGCTGTGATTTCCAATTCAAGACAGAAATCTAGAACAGAAGAAGAGTTTAGCAAATGGACATCTGATCAATACAATAAAAAGCAAAAAAAGAAAAAAAGCTCAAAGAAAAAGGAGAAGTAAACTAATATGCGGCTAACATTAAGAGGAGTAGACGAAAAGCCCCAAAACGAAGCCCCGATAAGAACGACTTACCGGGGCTTTTTGTTCTACTCCATGTTGACCGAAGCCGGCGCAACCTTAGGGTGCAAAGTAGCACAC
>JAABUN010005162.1_pt1 | contig 16600 bp, 17 predicted proteins | sample 5559311 | NCBI WGS metagenome assembly JAABUN01 (sample SAMN10711877, study PRJNA513370) | rock metagenome | isolation source: Antarctica rocks | place: Antarctica: Victoria Land, Siegfried Peak sud
CCCATCGGCGCCGCACGTCGCCCACCCGGGCCGCAACTCTGACAACCAGCCCGACGCTGGCCCGCATCGACAGACGCCCAAACCACCGATCGCCCGAGCACAGACCGATTCATTTCCAGGCTCTCAGCGCACCCTCCAGCACCCGCAGCACCGGCGCCTGATCGGCCAGACGCTGCTCCAGCCGCTCGGCGGCTTGCGCGACCTTGGTGAACCGCGGCGGCAGCAGGCCGATCATCGCCTCGATCCGGTGGAAGGCTGATTCCAACGCGGCCAACCGCGCCGGAACGTCCTCCAGCGCCGCCAAACCTGCCGGAACATCCTGCATCGCCGCCAGCCGCGCCGGGACATCCTGCAGGATCGCCAACCGCGGCGCCGGATCATCCCGCCCCAGCAGCGCCGCGGCCGTGCCCTCGAGCGCCGCCAGCCGCCCGTTGAGCAGGACATGGTCATGCGCCAGCGCCGCGTGGGATTGCCCGCGGGCCGTCGCCTCCGCTCCCGCCAGCAGCAGCGGCGCGGCCAGCCAGGGCGCCTGGCGCAGCGCGCCCCGGACCAGGCCGGTCCGGTGCGCGGCGTGGAAGGCGATGTAGTCGTCCCAGCCGGTGGAGACGTTCGCCAGCGCCGAACTGCCTGCCGGAATGCCGAGGCGCCGATGCCAATTGGCCAGGGCCCGCGGCACGACGGCGAGCTCGCCCTCGGCCAGCAGCCGCAGGTGGAACTCCCAGTCGCCGGCGATCCGCAGCGCCGGGTCCCAGCCGCCGGCGCGCAGCGCGGCCTCGCGCCGCATCAGCAGCGCCTGCGGCTGGAAATTGGCGGGTGCCAGCAGTTCCTCGAAGCCGATGGTGTCGAAGCGCGGCCCGGTTTCCATCACGGATTGGCGGTGGACGCCGCCGTCGGGCGCGATCTCCTCGAAAACCTGACTCCAGCGGGTCACCACGCCGGCGAGCCGGGCGGCATCGGCCTGGCGCAGCCGGGCCACCCCGGCGGCGAGGAACTCCGGCTCCCAGGTGTCGTCGTCGTCCAGCAGCGCGACCAGGGGGGCGGTCCCGGCGGCGAAGGCGGCGCAGGCCTCGACCCAGCGGCCGGCCGAAACCGGCGCGTGCAGCAGCCGCACCCGGTGCCGCAGGGCCGGCGGGATTGCAGCGTCCACAACCGCCTCGACGGCCTCCGCCGGGCCGCCGTCGTTCGCCACCACCACTTCCCACGCCGGCAGGGTCCGGCCGGCGATGGAAGCCAGGGCGCGGCCGAGCAGCAGGCTCCGGTCACGGGTGCGGAGCACCACCGAGACCATCGGGTCGGCCTCCGGCAGCGGGCCGAACGGTTCCGGCAACCAGCCACGGAAGGCCAGCTCCGGTGGAATCCCTGTCAGGAGGCCGATGCCGCCGTCAGCCGCCATTCGGCGGAACCTCCGGCCGCGCGACCGGCCAGGCGACCAGACAAGGGGGATCGGGAAGGCCGTGCGGCGGGTCGGCGGGAAGGCTGCTGGCGGCCATGCGGTTCACCCGGAGGTTTTTACCACTAGAGGGAAATTCGCCCAGCCATGCCAGCACAAGATGCCGGCGGCGCTGATCATCCGCGGATTTGGGGCGCAGGCCCGGGGTTGCGGGAACGTGCGCGAGGTTTTGCGATGCCGGGCGCAACTTGCCCCGCGCGCGCCTGTTCGCGGTCTTTCAAGGGGAGGCCGACATGCGGGCACTGACTTGGCACGGCAAGGGCGACATCCGCTGCGACAACGTCCCCGACCCGAAGATCGAGGCGCCGCGGGACGCCATCATCAAGGTCACCGCCTGCGCCATCTGCGGCTCCGACCTGCACCTGATGGACGGCTACATGCCGGGCATGAAGTCCGGCGACGTGCTTGGCCACGAGACCATGGGCGAGGTGATCGAGGTCGGGGCCGGAGTGTCGAACCTGAAGGTCCGCGACCGTGTCGTGATCCCGTTCAACATCGCCTGCGGCGACTGCTTCTTCTGCCGCAAGACGCTGTTCTCGCTGTGCGACCGCTCCAACCCGAACGCCAAGCTGGCGGCCGAGGCGATGGGCCACTCGCCCGCCGGCCTGTTCGGCTATTCGCACCTGCTGGGCGGTTTTCCCGGCGGTCAGGCCGAATACCTCCGTGTGCCGTTCGCCGATGTCGGCCACGTCAAGGTGCCGGACGGGCTGACCGACGAGCAGGTGCTGTTCCTGTCCGACGTCTTCCCAACCGGCTACATGGCCGCCGAGAACGCGGACATCGAGCCGGGCGACACCGTGGCGGTGTGGGGCTGCGGCCCGGTCGGGCTGTTCGCCATCAAAAGCGCCTGGATGCTCGGCGCCGCAAGGGTGATCGCGATCGACCGCGTGCCGGAGCGCCTGGCGATGGCGAAGTCGTACGGCAAGGCGGAAACCATCAATTTCTCCACCGTGGACGGCTCCGTCTACGACCAGTTGCAGGAAATGACGAAGGGCCGTGGCCCGGACCGCTGCATCGACGCGGTCGGCACCGAGGCGCACGGCACCGGCAGCTTCGATGCGGTGCTCGACAAGGTGAAGACGCTGGCCTACCTCGGCACCGACCGGCCACACGTGCTGCGCCAGGCCATCATGTGCTGCCGCAAGGGCGGCACGCTTTCGATCCCCGGCGTCTACATCGGCTTCCTCGACAAGGTCCCGATGGGCGCGCTGATGAACAAGGGTCTGACCGTGAAGACCGGCCAGACCCACACCCACCGCTACCTGGAGCCGCTTCTGAAACGGATCGCCGCTGGCGAGATCGACCCATCCTTCATCATCACCCATCGGGCGACCCTGGAGGACGGCCCGGAGCTGTACAAGACGTTCCGCGACAAGGAGGATGGCTGCATCAAGGTGGTGATGCAGCCGTGACCCAGGGGACCCCAGGGGACCACGGACCATGTTCGAGGCACGCGGCCTCGCCGCCGGAGCGACCGTCGGCGTGCTGGAACGGGCGACGAAACCCGAACCCTCGGCCCCAAGCCAATTGCCTATGACGACCATAATCGGTATGAGTTGATGCCAGTTCCCGCATCCGGTTTTTGGAACACACAATAGACCAAGTCCTGCGCCACCTGACGCAGGACCGTTCCCGTATCTGGCGGCCATCGCATCGTTCGGGGCAATGCCATGCCGGCCAACGGCGTCATCACTCGCCAGCCAGCGACACCCTGCCCAACCGGATGATCGACACCAACGGCGTACCTCCGGACATCGCCGAAGCCGACGGAGAGGCGCCATGGACAATGCCGCGCTGCAGCAATGGGTCGGCCGTTCCGAAACCGTCGTGGACGAAGCCTCGCTCGGCCTCATCCGCCGTCTCGCCGCGCTGCTCGACCGCGATCCCGGCTCGATCACCACCGGCCTGCCGCTGCCCGAGGGCTGGCATGGCGTGTTCTTCGGCCCCCTCGCCCTCCAATCGACCCTCGGCGCCGACGGCCATCCGCGGAAAGGCGACTTCCTGCCCTCCATCGGGCTGCCGCGCCGCATGTTCGCCGGCCGCCGCACCCGCTTCCTCGCCCCCATCCGGGTGGGCGAGATGGTGCGGCGCACCTCGGTCATCGCCAGCATCGCCCGGAAGCAGGGTCGCAGCGACCGCATGGTCTTCGTCACCATCCGCCACGGCATCACGCCGGCCAGCCTGGAGGTCGAGGCGGTGGTGGAGGAACAGGACCTGGTCTTCCGCGGCACGCCCGAACCCAATTCCGAACCGCTCGCCAAGGCCCCATCGCCAACCGATGCCGACGAGCCCCCCCAAGGCATCCCCCCCGGCGCCCACCGCATCCGCTTCCAGCCCGACACCGCGCTGCTGTTCCGTTATTCCGCCGTCACCTTCAACGCCCATCGCATCCATTACGACGCGGACTACACCCGCGGCATCGAAGGCTACCCGGCGCTGGTGGTGAATGGCGGCCTGACCGCGCTGTTTCTGCTGGAGCTGGCCCGCAGCCGGATGCGCGGACGCATCGCCGCCTTCGCCACCCGCAACGGCCGCCCGCTTTTCGCCGGCCGGCCGGCCACCCTGGTCTGCCACGCCGAAACCCCGAATCGCCTGCGGCTCTGGGCGCTCGACGACCGCGACCGCATCGCCGTCGAGGCCACCGCCGAGGGCGCCGCATGACCAGCCCCGGGCCCGCCCCCCCACGCGGGCCGCTTTCCGGCATCCGCGTGCTGGACCTCACCGCCGTGGTGGTCGGCCCCGCCTGCACGCTGACGCTCGCGGAGCAGGGCGCCGACGTGGTGAAGCTGGAACCCCCCGAGGGCGACCTGCTGCGCCGCCTCGGCGGCCCCGCGCCCTCGCCCGACATGTCGCCCAAGTTCATCCACTTCAACCGCGGCAAGCGCTCCATCGCGGTGGACCTGAAGCTGCCGGCCGGCCTTGCCGTGCTGCGCCGGCTGGCGGACCGCGCCGACGTGCTGGTCACCAACATGCGCGCAGCCGCGCTGGACCGCCTCGGCATCACCTGGGAGGCGCTGTCCGCCGGCAACCCGCGGCTGGTCTACTGCACCATCGCCGGCTTCGGCCGCCGCGGCCGGCATCACGACAGCCCGGCCTACGACACCATCATCCAAGGCATGGCGGGCTTCGCCGCGGCGCTCGGCCGGGTGGTCGGCGAGCCGCGCTTCGCCCCCTTCGTGCTGTGCGACCACATCACCGGCATCATCGCCAGCCAGGCCGTGACCGCCGCGCTGTTCGCCCGCGAACGCAGCGGGACCGGCCAGCAAATCGAGGTGCCGATGTTCGAAAGCATGGCCCACTTCGTCCTGGCCGAGCACCTCTACCGCCGCACCTTCGACCCGGCCGGCCCCACCGGCGACCCGCGGGTGATGAACCCCGACGCCAAGCCCATCCCCACGCGGGATGGCCACATCGCGGTCTCCGCCAACACCGACGCGCAGGCCTTCGCCTTCTTCGACGCCATCGGCCAGCCGGCGCTGCGCGACGACCCGCGCTTCAGCTCCATCGCCGCGCGGTTCCGCAACGTCGATGCCTACTTCACGCTGCGGGCCACGGCGCTGCGGGCGCGCACCACCGCCGAATGGGCCGCGGCGTTCCGCGCCCGCGACATCCCGGCGATGCCCTGCAACACCATCGAGGCCTTGCTGGACGACTCGCATCTGTGGGAAAGCGGCCTGCTGCGGCGGGAGGTCCACCCGACCGAGGGACCGATGCTCGGCCTCGGCCGCCCCGTCACCTTCGCCGATGCCGGGCCGGACGAGCTGAGGCTGGCGCCCCGCCTCGGCGCCGATGCGCGCGGCGTGCTGGCCGAGGCCGGCTACACCCCGGCCGAGATCGAGGCGCTGATCGGCACCGCGGTGCGCCCTCCCCCCGGCGACCGCCACGATGCCGGATAGCCCCGCCGGCCCGCTCGCGCTCACGCCGATCGGCCGGATCGGTACGCCCTGGCCGACACCGGCGGACTGCCCGCGCAACGGCCGGCAGCCGCTTCCCGTCCCGGTCTGCCGGGTGACGGTCGACGCCGCCTGGCAGCCGGGGCTGCTCGGGCTGGAGGGGTTTTCCCACCTCATCCTGCTGTACTGGCTGCATCTCGGCCGCGGCCCGAGCCTGGTCATCATGCCGCCCTTCGATGGCCAGCCCCGCGGCGTCTTCGCCACCCGCGCGCCCTGCCACCCCAACCCGATCGGCCTGTCGGTCGTGGCGTTCGACGGCTTCGCCGCGCCCGGCGTGCTGCTGGTCCGCCACCTGGACTGCGTCGACGGCACGCCGCTGCTCGACATCAAGCCCTACCTGCCGACCACGGACGCCGAACCGGAGGCCGCCATGGGCTGGCTGGCGCCGCACGCCACGCCGCAGCCCAGCCGGCAGCCGCCCGGCGATGCATGAACGCTTCCTTCATGCCGCGGCGATGGAGGCGGCGCGCCTGGAAAAACCCGGACTCACCGGCAGCGGCGCAGCGTCCCGACGCCGCAACCCTTGTATCCCCCAGCCCTGCGCGTAGAACCCAGGGCATGAGCCGACGCCCCGCCGCCGCCAAGATGGTTCCGCATCTCGTCACCACCTCCCCTGACCTCGCCGCGCTGTGCGAACGGCTGCGGGGCGAGGAATTCGTCACCGTCGACACCGAGTTCATGCGCGAGCGCACCTACTGGCCCGAACTCTGCGTGGTGCAGCTCGGCGGCGACCACGAGGTGGCGGTGGTGGACGCGCAGGCGCCGGGCCTCGACCTGGCGCCGCTCGGCGTGCTGCTGGCCGACCCGGCCGTGGTGAAGGTGTTCCACGCGGCTCGGCAGGACATCGAGATCTTCCTGCTGCGGTTCGATGCCGTGCCGACCCCGCTGTTCGACACCCAGGTGGCCGCCATGGTGGCCGGCTTCGGCGACCAGGTGAGCTACGACCAGCTCTGCCGGTCCCTCGCCGGCGCGCAGATCGACAAGGCGCACCGCTTCAGCGACTGGTCGGCACGGCCGCTTTCGGCCTCGCAGGTGGCCTATGCGGCGGGGGACGTCACGCATCTGCGCGCCATCTACCGGGCGCTGCGGGCGCGGCTGCTGGCCGACAACCGGCTCGACTGGGTGGCCGAGGAGATGGCGGTGCTGGACCAGCCCGCCACCTATCGGGCGGACCCGGAGACGGCGTGGGAACGCCTGAAGCCGCGCACCCACAACCGCCGGTTCCTCGGGCTGCTGCGGGCCGTGGCGGCGTGGCGCGAACGCGAGGCGCAGCGCGTCAACTTCCCCCGCCAGCGGCTGGTGAAGGACGAGACGCTGCTGGAAGTGGCGGCGACCGCGCCGGAGGACCCGGCCGACCTGGCCCGGGCCCGCGGCATCTCGGAAGGCTTCGCCAAGGGGCGCAGCGGCCTCGGGCTGCTGGCGGCGATCGCCGCGGCCCGCGCGCTGCCGGACGCGGCGCTGCCGGAGGCGCCGAAGGAACGCTCCGGGCCGGCCGCCTCGCCGGCGCTGGTGGCGCTGCTGAAGGTGCTGCTGGCGACCCGCAGCGAACAGCACGACGTGGCGCCGAAGCTGCTGGCCAGCGGCGACGACCTGGACCGCCTGGCAACCGAGGCCGAGCCGGACGTGCCGGCGCTGCGCGGCTGGCGGCGCGAGGTGTTCGGCGGCGCCGCGCTGGATCTGAAGGCCGGGCGGCTGGCGCTGGGCGTGGAGGGGCGGCGGATCAGGCTGATCCCGGTGGGATGAGGTCGGGGTGGCGCCGGGAAGGCCGCCGCGCCACCCTGCCGGCATCAGGATCGCAAGGGGACAGGTCATGCAGGCACGGGAGTTGGGCCGGTCGGGCATCGCGGTGCCGCCGGTGGTGTTCGGGTGCAACGTCTTCGGCTGGACCGCCGACCGGGCGATGTCCTTCCGCCTGCTCGACGCCATGGTCGAGGCCGGGCTGCACGCGATCGACACGGCGGACGTCTACTCCACCTGGGCGCCCGGCCACTCGGGGGGCGAATCCGAGACGATCATCGGCGAATGGTTCGCCGCGCGGGGCCGGCGGCGGGACGTGACCCTGCTGACCAAGTGCGGCATGGAGATGCCGGATGGGAAGGGACTTTCCCCCGCCTGGATCGCCACCGCGGTCGAGGCCAGCCTGCGGCGGCTGCGGACCGACGTGATCGACCTGTACCAGGCGCACCGGGACGACGAGGCGACACCACTGGAAGACACGCTCGGCGCCTTCGCCCGGCTGGTGGAGCAGGGCAAGGTGCGGGCCATCGGCGCCTCCAACTACACCGCGCCGCGCCTGAAGGCCGCGCTGGAGGCCAGCGCCGCGCACAACCTGCCACGGTTCGAGACGCTGCAGCCGCTGCACAACCTGCTGGAGCGCGGCATCGAGGCCGACCTGCTGCCGCTGTGCCTGGAGCAGGGGGTGGCGGTGATCCCCTACTCCTCGCTGGCCTCGGGCTTCCTGACCGGCAAGTACCGGTCCGCGGCGGACCTTGGGAAAAGCGTCCGCGGCGCCCGCAGCGTGACGAAATATATGGACGCAAGCGGGATGCGGGTGCTGGCGGCGCTGGATGCGGTGGCGGCGCGGCTGTCCGCGACCCCGGCGCAGGTGGCGCTGGCGTGGCAGATCGCGCGGCCGGGCATCACAGCGCCGATCGCCAGCGCGACGGGGCTGGAGCAATTGGCCGAGTTGGTGCGCGCGGCCAGCCTGGCGCTGGATGCCGAGGCGATCGCGGCGCTGGACGCGGCGAGCGCCGGGTAACGCAGCCGTACCACCCGAAACGTGCTAGAAACGCTTTGCTCATGCCAACCGTGCTGCGCATCGAGGGCTTTCGCTTCTTCTTCTACAGCCTGGCGGGCGCTTGACAGAAACCAGCTTCGCCTCCCTTTCTGCCGCCGCCTTCCGCTAGTTCGAGACACTCACCCATGCACGCCTACCGCACCCATACCGGCGGCGCCCTCCGCGCCTCCGACGCCGGCGCCACCGTCCGCCTGTCCGGCTGGGTGCATCGCAAGCGCGACCATGGCGGCCTGCTGTTCCTCGACCTGCGCGACCATTACGGCCTGACGCAGTGCGTGGTCGCCCAAGGCTCACCCGTGTTCGACGCCGCCGACCGCCTCCGCCCCGAAAGCGTCGTCACCCTCACCGGCGAGATCGTGCTGCGGCATCCAGGCACCAGCAACCCCCGCCTGCCGACCGGCGAGGTGGAACTCCGCGTGCGCGAGCTGGTGGTGCAGTCCGAAGCCGCCGTGCTCCCCATCCAGGTCGCCGGCGAGGCCGAGTTCCCCGAGGACCTCCGCCTCCGCCACCGCTTCCTCGACCTGCGCCGCGAGAAGCCGCACCGCAACATCATGCTGCGCGCCGGGGTCATCGCCTCGATCCGCCGCCGGATGATCGACCAGGGCTTCACCGAGTTCCAGACCCCGATCCTGACCGCCTCCAGCCCCGAGGGCGCCCGCGACTACCTGGTGCCATCCCGCCTGCACCCCGGCACCTTCTACGCCCTGCCGCAGGCGCCGCAGCAGTTCAAGCAACTGGCGATGGTGGCGGGCTTCGACCGCTACTTCCAGATCGCGCCCTGCTTCCGCGACGAATCCTCCCGCGCCGACCGCTCCCCCGGCGAGTTCTACCAGCTCGACTTCGAGATGAGCTTCGTGACGCAGGACGACGTCTTCGCCGCCATCGAACCCGTCCTGGCCGGGGTGTTCGAGGAATTCGCCGGGTTCACCGGCACCCGGCGCGCGGTAACCTCGGCGCCCTTCCCGCGCATCCCCTACGACCAGGCCATGCTGGAGTTCGGCTCCGACAAGCCCGACCTCCGCAACCCGCTCCGCATCCGCGACGTGACCGCGCATTTCCGCGGCGGCGCCTTCGGCCTGTTTGCCCGCGCCATCGAGAAGGGTGCCGTGGTCCGCGCCATCCCCGCGCCCGGCGCCGGCGGCAAACCCCGCAGCTTCTTCGACAAGCTGAACGAATGGGCGCGCGAGAGTGGCGCCGGCGGCCTCGGCTACATCACCTGGGAAGGGGCCGAGGCGCGCGGCCCGATCGCCCGCAACCTGGAAGCGCCCCGCGCCGCCGCCATCCGCGCAGCCTGCGGCCTCGGCGGCAACGACGCCGTGTTCTTCGCCTGCGACCAGCCCGCGCCCGCCGCCAGGTTCGCCGGCCTGGTCCGCACACGCCTCGGCACCGACCTCGGCCTGCTGGCAAAGGACGAATTCCGCTTCTGCTGGGTCACCGACTTCCCGATGTACGAGCGCAACGAAGACACCGGCCTCATCGATTTCAGCCACAACCCCTTCTCGATGCCGCAGTGCGAGCTGCACGCGCTCGACACCATGGACCCGCTCGACATCAAGGCCTTCCAGTACGACATCGTCTGCAACGGCATCGAGCTGTCCTCGGGCGCCATCCGCAACCACCGCCCCGACATCATGCTCCGCGCCTTCGCGATCGCCGGCTACTCCGCCGAGACCGTGGAAGCGCGTTTCGGCGGCATGTTGAACGCCTTCCGCTACGGCGCCCCCCCGCATGGCGGCTCGGCCCCCGGGATCGACCGCATCGTCATGCTGCTGGCCGACGAGCCGAACATCCGCGAGGTCATCCTGTTCCCGATGAACCAGCAGGCGCAGGATCTGATGATGGGCGCCCCCGCCCCGGTGGACGCCGCCCGCCTCAAGGAATTGTCGCTGCGGTTGGACCTGCCGTCCCCAAAGGGTGCGCCCGCGGCCAAGACGCCCTAAGTAGGTCGCCTGGTCCGAAGGACGCCCCGATGCCGTTCCGCCGCCGCCTGCTCGCCGCCGCCTGCCTCGTTGCCCTGCTGCCGGCCCACGCCTCGGCCGCCGAGCCGGGGGTCGAGGCCATGGTCGCCCACCGCGCCGCCTACCGCCTGACGCTCGACCGCGCCCGCGACAATTCCGACATCGCCCGCGCCGAGGGCGCCATGCTCTACGAGGTGGTCGACGCCTGCGACGGCTGGGCCAACCGCCAGCGCTTCTCCCTCACGCTCACCAACCGCGACGGCCAGGACGTGGAGACCGCCTCCGACTACTCCACGTATGAAACCAAGGACGGCCGCAGCATCCGCTTCTCGCTGACCCAGACCTCGCAGGGCGCGGTCTCGCAGCGCATCATGGGCGAGGCCGAGGTGACGCCCGAGGGCGGCCGGGTCCGCTACACCGAACCCTCGACCAAGGAGGAGGCGCTGCCCCCCGGCACCCTGCTGCCGATGCTGCACACCATCCGCTCGCTCGCCGCGGCGCGCACCGGCGCCCGGATGCTGGTGGTGCCGCTGTTCGACGGCACCAGCCCGGACGGCGCGCAGGACACCACCACGGTGATCTCCGGCTGGCAGGCCCCCGGCGCGCCGGCTGCCACTCCGCCGGCCGGCGCGCGCTTTCCGGTCCTGGCCGCGCTCGGCAGCGCCCGGATGCGGGTGGCGTTCTTCGACCGCGCCGCCTCGGCCAGCGCCGGCGGCGCCAGCGCTCCCGACTACGAGGTGGGGCTGCGCTACTTCGAGAACGGCGTGGCCGACGACCTGAAGATGGATTTCGGCGAGTTCAGCGTGGACGGGCGGATGCAGGAGTTGGCCATCCTGCCTGGCGGCTGCTGAGCGCCAAGCAGGTTGGGGGGAGAGAACTCCCCCGCCTTGCTGCCTACCCCCGCCGCAGGTTCCACAAAAATGGGTTCGGCCCCTGCAGCACCCCGGTCAGGTCGCTGCGGAAGGCCGTCCGCAGCCGGAACAGCCCGGTCGGCGCGAAGGGCACCGCGTCCCACGCCGCCTGTTGCAGCCCTGCCATGGCGCGCGCCTGGTCGGCCGGGTCCGCCGCGGCGATCCAGGCTTCCACCTCGGCCTCCACCGCCGTGTCGCTCGGCCAGCCGAACCACGCCGCCTGGCCGTGCGCGCGGATGATCGGGCTGACCGCCGGGTTGGCGATGGCGGCCGCCGGGAAATTCGTGTTGTGCAGGTTCCAGCCGCCCCGCGCCGGTGGCTCCCGGCTGCTGCGCCGGGCGACGGTGGTGGCCCAGTCGCTCTCCACCAAATCCAGGTTCACGCCGATCCGCCGCATCAGGTCGGCGGTGACGCGGCCCTGCTGGGTCACCGCCGGGAAGTCGGTCGGGTTGATGAGCACCACCCGCTCGCCGCGGTAGCCGGCCTCCCGCAGCGCGGCGCGGGCGCGGTCCGGGTCGGGCGGCGGCGCGGCGAACTCGCGCACCGCGGGCAGGCCGCAGGGGAACACGGCGTGGCATTCGCGCCAGTCCTCCGGCAGGGCGACCGCCGCCATGTAGTCCGGCTGCGGCAGCGCGTCGCGGATGGCGCGGCGAACCTCCACCCGGTCGAATGGCGGGTGCAGGTGGTTGAACCGCAGGAAGCCGAGGAAGCCGTTCGGGTCGTAGACCTGGGTGGTGACGTTGCGGTCGCGCGCCAGCACCGGCACCAGGTCCGGCAGCGGGTATTCGATCCAGTCGATCTCGCCGGTCCGCAGCGCCGCGGCGGCGGTTCCGCCATCCGGGATCCAGACCATCTCCAGCCTATCGAAATGCACGCGCTTGCCGCCCGAGGCCGCTTCCGCCGGTTCGTCACGCGGCACGTAGGCCGTGTTGCGGGCGTAGCCGGCGCGGCTGCCCTGGACGAACTCGTCGGCCAGCCAGCGCCAGGGGCCGCTGCCGGTCATGTCCGTGATGGGCCGGTCGGGGGGCGTGGCGGCGGTGCGCTCCGGCATGATGAAGGCGGGGCTGGCGGCGGGCTTAGCCAGGGCATCCAGCAGCGCGGGGAAGGGCCGGTGCAGCCGCAGCGTCAGCACCTGGTCGTCGGCGCTGCCCCATTCCGCCACCGCGCGCGCCAGCACCTGGCCGAAGCCGTCGCGGGCGGCCCAGCGGCGCAGCGAGGCGACGCAGTCGCGCGACCGCACCGGCTCGCCATCGTGGAAGCGGAGGCCGTCGCGCAGGCGGATGGCCCAGCGCAGCCCGTCGGCCGAAATCTCGTGCCCCGCCGCCATCTGCGGGCGCGGCCGCAGTTGGGCGTCGGTGCCGTACAGCGTGTCGAACACGCAGTAGCCATGGGTGGTGACGATGGTAGTCGGGTTGAACACCGGGTCCAGCGCGGCGAGCGCCGCCTGCGGCATGAAGCGGAGGGTGCGGGCGCGGGCGGTGCCTTGTGCCTGGGCCGGCCGGAGCAGCTTTGGCCAGGCGGCGGCGGCCGGCACCGCGAGGGCGGCGGCGAGGGCGGCGCGGCGTCGAATCATGCCGGGAGCGGGCAGAGGGCCTTTCGCCGAATTCACCGATGCGCCAGTCATTCACCGCCCTCCGCGAACAGCAGCCGGTCGATGTGCCGCGCCCCATGCAGCACCCGCACGACCTGCATCCCTTCGGGGATCAGGCGGTATAGGATCAGGCATGGCCGCTCGACCAGCATCCGCGCGTCCGGCGCGATGTCGGGCCGCGCCCAGATGGAATGGCGACGACGCTGCGGCTTGTTCTTGCATTTTCGCACCGTTCATGTTACGTTCTGTGTCCCCCAGCCCGGTGCCCGCCCATGCCCCGCCGCCGCCACACCCTCGAAATGCCGCCGCCCGTCCGCCCCCGCGTCTCGCTGCCCCGCCGCCTCTCCACGCCGCGCCCCTGGCGCCCGCTCACCGACCTCGAATGGGCCGTCCTCAGCCCCTTCGTCTTCCGCCACACCGCCGGCCGGCCCATCCAGGATGCCAGGCTTCGCCTCGACGCCATCTTCTGGATCGCCGCGACGCCCAACGGACCCCGCCAGGACTTCGTCCAGCCCTGGCGCGACTTCTACTCCCTCCCCGACCGCGCCGCCCGCTGGGCCGACCTGCCCGAGCGCTTCGGCAAGCCCGACACCGTCTCACGCCAGTTCCGCCGCTGGGCCCGCGCCGGCCTCTGGCCCCGCCTGCTGTTCGCCATCGCCGACCCCTCCCAGCCCGGCCACCAGGTCCTCCGCGGCCTGGAAAGCTGGCTCTGCCGAGCCTACCGCCGCGCCTGGCGCATCCTCGGCGTGCCCGGCATCTTCCTCGCCCGCCGCCTCGGTCTGCTCTCGGCGCTCCGCGCACCGCCCGAAATGCTGCCCGACCCGGATTTGTCCGAAGACGTGCGGATGCTCTCCCTCACCTACCGCGACGCCATCCGCCAGCGCCGCCTGCACGACATCCCGAGGGGCTTCTTCAGCCGCTGCGCCAAGCTGTTCCGCCTCGCCGGGGGCCGCGCCAGCATCCCCTGGTACTTCGCCCCAATATGAAGGCCCGCCGCCTCCATCCTGCCCGCGCCGACTCGACCCGCGGTCGCGTTGCCTTACCATGCGGCCGGCCCGATTGCTGCGGCCCCGGTCGCCACGGCCCGGCCGCCAAGGGAAGGGAACACCCCGATGGATAGCCTGCCCACCGCCACCGCGGCCGCGGACCGCGCCGAGCCGGTCATCCGCTTGCACCCCGAGGACGGCGTGGTCATCTCCCGCGCGGTCCTGCCCGCAGGCACCCCGGTGGCCCCTGGTGCCACCACGGAAAGGCGCATCCCGGCCGGCCACAAGGTTGCGGTGCGCGGCCACGCCGCCGGCGAGCCGGTGCGCCGCTACGGCCAAATCATCGGCTTCGCGACCGAGGCCATCGCCCCCGGCCAATGGGTCCACACCCACAACCTGGCGATGGGCGACTTCGCCCGCGACTACGCCTGGGGCATCGACGCCAGGCCGACCGAACCGGCCGCCGAGCCGGCCCACTTCATGGGCATCCGCCGCGCCGACGGCCGCGCCGCCACGCGCAATTACATCGGCATCGTCACCAGCGTGAACTGCTCGGCGCACGTCGCCGAGCTGATCGCCCAGGCCTTCCGCCGCAACCCGCTTACCAGCGAGGACCCGCTGGCGGAATGGCCGAACGTCGACGGCGTGGTGGCCCTGACCCACAAGACCGGCTGCGGCATGACCGCCGGCGAGCCGCTGACCATGCTGCGCCGGACGCTGGGCGGCTTCGCCCGGCACGCCAATTTCAGCCACGTGATCGGCATCGGCCTCGGCTGCGAGGTCAACCAGATCGGCGGCCTGCTGGCCGAGCAGAAGCTGTCCGGCCGCCTCCGCAGCATGGACATCCAGGAGATGGGCGGCACCCGCAAGACCGTGCAGGCCGGCATGGACTTCGTCCGCGAGGTGGTGGCCGAGGCCAACGCCGTAACCCGCGTGAAGGTGCCGGCCGGCGAGCTGTGCGTGGCGCTGCAATGCGGCGGCTCGGACGGCTATTCCGGCATCACCGCCAACCCGGCGCTGGGCGCGGCCTCGGACCTGGTGGTGCGGCACGGCGGCACCGTGGTGCTGGCCGAGACGCCCGAGACCTACGGCGCCGAGCACCTGTTCACCCGCCGCGCCGTCAGCCAGGAGGTCGGCCAGAAGCTGGTCGACCTGATGCGCTGGTGGGAAGCCTACTGCGAGCGCGAGGGGGCCGAGATGAACGCCAACCCCTCGCCCGGCAACAAACTCGGCGGCCTCACCACCATATTGGAGAAGTCGCTTGGCGCCATGGCCAAGGCCGGCACGACCAACCTGGTCGACGTGGTGCGCTACGCCGAGGCCGTGACGGCCAAGGGCTTCGTCTTCATGGACACCCCCGGCTACGACCCGGTCGGCGCCACGGGCCAGGTGGCGGGCGGCGCCAACCTGCTGTGCTTCACGACGGGCCGCGGCAGCGTGTTCGGCTGCAAGCCGACGCCCTCCATCAAGCTGGCCACCAACACGCCGATGTACCTGCGGATGCAGGACGACATGGACATCAATTGCGGCACCATCGTCACCGGCGAGGAAAGCGTGCAACAGGTGGGCGCGCGCATCTTCGCGCAGATGCTGCGGGTGGCGGGCGGTGAGCGGACCAGGAGCGAGGCGTTCGACTTCGGCGGCGCGGAATTCGCGCCCTGGGTGCTGGGGGCGACGATGTGAACGGTGGGCCGGAACGCTATCGCCCGGCATTCGCGGCGGCGCTCGACCTGATCGCGCAGGCGCTGGCGCGGGTGCGTGCGGCGGGCGCGTCCTTGCCGGTTCTCGTCGGTGGTGCCGTCGTTGAGATCGACACGGCAAGCGCGGTCTGCACCGGCGACTTCGACCTGCTTGGCGGCGACGAGGCGGCGATGGCGGCGGCGCTGACGGCCGTGGGTTTCATGCGTGAGGTTCGGCAGGGCCACAAGCTCGGCGGCTGGCATCATCCGGAGTCTGGCATCGGGGTTGCGTTCATCTCAGGTGCCTATTTCGACGGCCGTGGCGATCGGGCCCGCATCCGGCTGCTCGCAATGCCTTCGGGTGAGGTTCCGATCGCCAGCATCGAGGATATGATCGCCGACCGCATGGGGCAATGGGAAGCCTCAAACCGACGGGATGGGGCGATGCTGGCTCAGGCGTCGTTGCTGCTGGCGCTGGCGGAGATGCCCGACCGGACCTATCTCGACCGGCGGATCGGCGAGGAAAGCATTGGCCGCGCCGGTCTGGCCACCTTGTGGGAGGGATGGGATGAAGCGCTGCACCCTGGATCAGCGCAGTGCTGAGATCGCCCGCAAGGTGGCGGCAGGCGCAGCCTTGCCGCCGGCTGCGGTCCTGCGCCGTGCCGGTGATAGCCGCACCGAAAGCAAGCGCGCCCTGCTTGAAACCCTGCGCCGTGTCGCGGCCGCGCAGGGGCGGAAGGAGCCATTGTCGTCCGACTGAATCACCCCCGCCGCCGCGGCACCACGTCCCGCAACGCCTCGCGGCTTTTCCACTCCGGCTCCAGCGGCACCACCCCCGGCCGTGGCGTGTACGGCGAAAGCACCGTCGCCTCGAACCCCGGAATATAGCGCGGGCAATTCGGAAAGATGTGTTCCGGCCGCACCAGCAACTGCGCGCCGGGGAATTCTTCCAGCAACGGATCATCCTCCGCCACGCTCGCCGTGCCGTTCACCCGCAGCCGCGCCGGCATCTCCGCGCTGCCGATCGCGATGAACAGCAGCCCCACCCGCGGATTGGCCGCGACATTCCCCAGCGACTTGAACATCCCGTTGCCGTCGTAGTCCGGGAGGCTCTTGCCGGGTTCCGGGGTGGTGACGGGCACGTCAAACGACCAGGCCTGCGATGAGGGTGCTGAGCAGGGCTTTGCCGCGTCGGCGTGCGTTGTGCACGAGCTGGAAGAAGCCGAGGTAGAGCGGCAGCTTGTCCTGCGAGATGCCGCGGTGCGGGCGCAGCCA
>JAABUN010005163.1_pt1 | contig 16600 bp, 11 predicted proteins | sample 5559311 | NCBI WGS metagenome assembly JAABUN01 (sample SAMN10711877, study PRJNA513370) | rock metagenome | isolation source: Antarctica rocks | place: Antarctica: Victoria Land, Siegfried Peak sud
GTAGCAGGCACAGGGTTAACTTTAGCACAGGCAAAAGAGGAATTAAGAAGAGAAAGAAGGGTTGCTTTACCTTTTATTGGGTTATCGTTTTATGATGCCCGCCGTTATGGAATTACTGAACCTCTTTCTGCCGGTGGCGGAAGAAAAGGAGCCGTGGTTATAACCGGAAGCGGAACTGTAAATACCAATGCAACTATTGAGTATAATTTCTTAGATTATTGGGACGTGCCAGACAATGAATTAGCCTATAACCCTGCTGCTGCCGGAAGTGCACCGGTAAAAAATCCGAAATAATTTTAAGATGTTGAAATAAGTACAACAACTAAATAATTTAAAACTCTTAAGGGGATTGTTTAACTTCTTTAACCTTTATAGTTGGCACAATCACCATTTTGTTTTATTGCCGGTGTTGCTTTTAACGCTTGGCAACAAAAAATAGTATCTCCAATTTTTCCGCTCTTAAATAAAAAAAGCCGTTCATACAGCATTTTTTAAATTCCTGTTGTCCTATCTTAGACTTTCTTTAAATAAAAATTAATGTACATGAGAAAAATTTTAGCACTCCTTTTGGGATTATTTGTGCTTGTGGGTCAGCAATTTGCTCAGAACCGCACTTTGACAGGAACGGTAACAGATCAAAACAACAATCCTGTTTCAGGAGTTTCTGTTATTGCACAACCAAGCGGAGAAGGAACTTCGACAAACGAAGCCGGAAAATTTACATTACCTGTAAGCGGACAGGCAACAACTTTACAATTAACCGCTGTTAACTATGCAACGCAATCTATAACAATTGGAGGGCAAACTTCTTTCGATGTTAAATTAAATCCACAGGAAAGAACGCTTTCTGAAGTTGTGGTAACAGCATTTGGCATCCGCAGGGATAAAAAGACCCTGGGCTATGGTGTAACCCAGTTAAGTTCTGAGGAAGTTACCCAGGCTCATACTACTAACGTAACCAATGCATTGGCAGGAAAGGTTCCGGGAGTAAGAATTAGTGGAGCCGGTGGAGCATTTACAGGTTCCAGTATTATTATTCGTGGTATTACCACATTTACCGGTAGCAACCAACCTCTTTTTGTTATTGATGGCGTTCCTTTCGATAACAGTGGTGGTGGACAAGCCCTGCAACGTGGAGCGCCTGTATCAAACAGGGCAATTGATATTAACCAGGACGATATCGAAAGCATGAGCGTGCTGAAAGGACCTTCTGCTGCTGCATTATATGGTTCAAGAGCTTCTAATGGTGTTATATTAATTACCACTAAAAAAGGCAGGTTTAATCAAAAGAACAGTGTTCAATTTACCAGCAGTTATGGCATTGAGCAGATTAACCGTTTACCTGATCTGCAAAATGAGTACGCTCAGGGTTCTGGGGGTGCTTACATAAACACTAACCCATCATCGTGGGGGCCAAAAATTACCGGACAAACCGTTACTAATTTTGCAGGACAACCCGAGACCTTGCAGGCTTATCCAGACAACTTGAAGGATTTCTTCCAAAGGGGAGAAAACATCCAAAACACTATTGCCTTCTCCGGGGGAAGTGAAAAAAATACTTTTCGTTTTTCTTATGGCAACAATATTGCCACAAGCATTATCGCGGTTAACAGGTTGGTAAGACACAATATTTCTTTAAATACATCGTCAAAGATTACTAACAAACTTACCTCTACGATTTCTGTTAATTACACTAATAATAAATCAAGAAGAACACAACAAGGTAACCAGTTAAGTAACCCGTTGTTTAGAGCTTATTTTATTCCGCGCAGCTACGATCTTACTAATCTGCCTTTTGAGGATGCGGTTGGTAACCAGACTTTTTATGGTGGAGAAGACAATCCTTACTGGACCATAAAACATAACCGCTATACCGATGAGATTAACCGTTTGTTTGGTAGTGCTGCACTTAACTATAAGTTTAATAATAATATTTCTGCAGATTATAGATTAGGAACAGATTTGTACAATACCATTTATCACGGATATGATCAAATTGGAGCAAGAGGTGGTGCAAATACCTCAGCCGCTGGTGCAGGTGCTGTTTTAGAAGGAAGAAACTTTTACAGGAGCCTGAACTCAAACTTCTTTGTAACAGGTACAAAACGATTTGGAGAAATAAACGCCACAGCTATATTAGGAAACGAAGTTTCCCAGATATTCCGTAACAATAATCAAACTATTGGACAAGGGGCAATTGTTAGAGATTTTGAGCAATTGTCTAATACCTCAACCTATTTCCCTTCCCAGGGAAGCTCTGAGGCGAGATTGATAGGAGCATACGGTGATTTTACGTTTGCTTACAGGAGTATTGCGAGTTTGAACCTTACAGTAAGAAATGACTGGTCTTCGACTTTCAAAAAAGGCAACCGTTCTTACTTATACAATGCAGTTGCTGCAACAGTGAACCTCACTGAACTGATCCCGGAGATAAAAGGTAAAGTTCTTGACAATTTTAAAATTCGCGGAAACATTGCTAAAGTAGGTAAAGCAGGAACTGACTTCATCTACGGAACCGACAGTTATTTTGGATCTGGCGGTTATGCAAGTGGTTTCGGCTATAATACTAGTCTGCCTTTTGGTGGATTACAGGCTTTTGGACTTAGCAATACTGCAGGAGATCCTGAATTAGGTCCTGAATTTACTACAAATAGAGAAGTAGGGATAGAAGCCTCTTTGTTTACCGGCCGCATATCTTTAGAAGCTACTGTTTACAATCAAAAATCAGAAGATCTTATATTCTCTGTACCTGTATCCAATGCTTCGGGTATAGGTAGCATCACTCAAAATGCCGGCGACATGACTAATAAAGGAGTAGAATTTGCGCTAACAATAATGCCTGTCAGAACAACAAACTTCAACTGGTCATCTACTTTCAACTATACTCAATTTAAGAGCATAGTTGGTGATTTGGCACCAGGAGTGGCAAACATCTTTCTGGGTGGTTTTACTACGCCTAACGTTCGTTTAATCGCGGGTGAAGAGTATGGGCAGATTTACGGAAATGCTTATCAAAGAGATTCTAAAAGCGGACAGATATTAGTAGGTGCTAACGGATTACCATTAATTACCCCGGGTGTTGAAAAGATTGGAAATCCTAACCCTAAATACTTGTTAGGAATCAACAATAATTTCAACTTTAAAGGTCTTACACTAAGCTTCCTGCTGGATATTAAAAAGGGCGGTGACCAATACAGCCGGAATATAGCAGACATACGAAGAAATGGAGTTGCCATTGAAACTGCAGAGTTTAATCGTTTTAATGCCGACGGAACAGTAGCAACACCATATATCTTCCAGGGTGTTTATGCAAACGGTTCACCTAATACCACGGCTATTACAGCGCAGCAGTATTGGGGTAACAGTGGAATTTATGCTGCTGCTGAAGGTTTTATTGTTGAAACTTCATGGTTTAGAGTTAGAGAAGCATCTTTATCCTATAAGTTTAACAAAACTACATTAGATAGATCTCCATTTGGCAATGCTGAAGTAAGCATATTTGGAAGGAATTTATTTTTAAGAGCTAAAAATTATCCACACTTCGATCCTGAACAAAATGCATTAGGTGTAAGTAATGCGCAAGGTTTAGAATTTAATGCATTACCACAAACAAGAAGTATGGGTGTTTCTCTTAAAATTTCGCTTTAAATAAATCATTATAATAAATAGATATGAAAAAAGTACGATTTCTAATTATCACGTCACTGGTACTTTTTACAGTTGGCTTAACCTCCTGTGAAAAATACCTTGACATCAATACAGATCCCGACCGTATACCGGCAACAAATCCTCCAATTGCTCAACTATTAACCAACGCTCAAATAAACCAGGCTAACGATGCCGGGGGTGATTTCTGGAGGTATTCAGGGTTAATAGTACAATATGTATCAGGACAGGCAAGTCAGCCCAACCAAACGTATGATTATGGCAGGTACAACATTACCGGAAGCGACCAGGACAACCTTTGGCTTAATGTTTATTCTAATACATTAAGTGACCTTGAACTTGTAATCAGGAACGCTTCTGAAGGTGGAAGCCCTCATTACTCGGGGGTTGCCAAAATAATGAAAGCTTATGAATACCAGCTAATTGTAGATACATGGGGAGATGTGCCCTATTCAGAAACTCAACAGTTAGCAGCTAATAGGGCGCCTAAATATGACAAGGCTGAAGACATTTACAAAATCTTAATTACGTTACTTAACGAAGGAATAGCTGAAGTAAATGCAACTACCAGCAATTTAAGCCCGGGTACAAATTCTTTGATTTATGGATCAAATTTCACTACTGCAAAAACTAATTGGGTAAAGCTCGCAAACACTTTAAAGATGAGAATTTTCTTACATTACAGCAAGAAGGATCCTGCTTTTATGGTTGCGCAAATGAACGCATTAATAGCAAGCGGAGCGCAGTTCTTTACTTCTAATGCAGATAATTATCAATTTGCATTCATAAACGCACCTAATGCAAGAAATCCGATTGACCAATTTGAAAGAGTTAGATCTAATTACTTGTTCGCTGATGACAACATTATTAGTATCATGAACAATAAAAATGATCCAAGAAGAGTTACGTACTTCACTCCATTCTCTTATACTTCAATTCCTCCTACTTATAAAGGTGTGAAGCCTGGTGATCCTGCATCAGTTAACTACTCTCGTATTCATACGTATCTTCGTGGGGCTATTGTAGGTACGCCTGCGGCAAGTGCTTTTAATGCAGCAGGGGGTATTGTAAGTTCAACTGCTATTAACTATACAGGTGATGCCCCTTTAAGAATGGTTACTTACCCAGAGTACTGCTTTATCAGAGCCGAAGCAGCATTAAGAGGGGTTGGGCCAATAACTGATGCGCAGGTATGGTTTACAAATGGTATAAGAGCATCAATGCTTCAGGCAGGTGTGGCAGAAGCAACAGCCACAGCTTACATAACTGCTAACGGCACTTTAGCCGGATCAACTGCAGCGCAGTTACAGCAGATAATAGAAGAAAAATATGTAGCACTATTTGGTGTGGCTATTGAGCCATGGACTGATTATAGAAGAACCGGCTTCCCTAGGTTAACTGTTCCTTCTAATGCAGTGGAAACAGCAGTACCAAGATCGTTGTTCTACCCTCAGTCAGAAATTGACTTAAATCCTAAAAGTCCAGGACAAAAGGCAAACCAACAAGTAAGAATTTTTTGGGATACTCCTTAGTTGTTTTTATCTGCAATCTTGTATTAGAGGATGTGCTTTTCCGGTACATCCTCTTTTTTTATTATTTTTTAGCAGCTGCTAAAATCCGCTACCAGTAATAATTTAAAAATCTACAATTATTTTTAAAAATCGATTGTTTAAAAACTAAACATAAATTTTTAAGGTATATTATTAGATAAAAGCAGCATTAATTTATTACCACTTGTCACATGTAAGATTTCTTATTTATATTGCGTATCCTTTTTTTAAATTAAAATTAAACATGAGAAAAATTCTATTTATGCTTATGTGCATGGTATTGGCACATGGCCAATTAAATGCTCAAAACCGAATTATTACCGGCAGGGTTACAGATGAAACAACCGGTAATCCTTTGCCTGATGCAACCATTTCTGTAGTAGGCGGTACATCGAGTACTACTACAAATGCTACAGGTAGTTTTTCAATTTCAATTCCTGCTACAGCACGCGAACTGGAAATTTCATTTGTAGGATATACCTCACAAAGAATTACTATAGGTAACAGAACAAGCTTTCCTATACGATTATCTTCTTCAAACTCTGGCCTTGGAGAAGTAGTGGTAGTTGCTTATGGCACAGTTAGAAAAGAAGCCTTAACAGGTTCAATTGGCCAGGTTACATCCGAACAAATTGAAAGAAGACCTATTTCTAATATAACACGTGCTATTGAAGGTGCAGTGCCGGGAGTAGTTGTTACTTCAGGAGGTGGTCAACCTGGTGCAGGTACAAATATTCGCATACGAGGATTTGGATCTATTAATGCTACTTCTGAGCCTTTGTATGTGTTAGATGGAGTTCCATATGTAGGCAACACTTCCAATATAAATCCTGATGACGTAGAAAGTATTACCGTGTTAAAAGATGCTGCTTCTACTGCCCTTTATGGTTCACGGGCAGCAAATGGTGTTGTAATTATCACTACTAAAAAAGGCAAAAGAGGAAGAAATAATATTTCTGTAAGAGCTATGACGGGTATTGCTAAGCGAGGCTTACCTGAGTATGACAGATTAGATGCTTTTCAGTATTATCCCATTATGTGGGAAGCTTATCGTAATTCTTTAGTCTATCCTGCAACAGGAACTGGTATCTCATTAGATTCGGCTAACCGGGTTGCTTCCGGTTTAACTGCAAGAACAAGTATTCAGGCACAGTTAGCTTACAATCCTTTCAATGTTCCAAATAACACAATAGTTGGTACTGATGGTAAAATAAATCCTAATGCACAATTACTTTATCCTGACGACCTTGACTGGAATAAAGAACTGATGAAAAACAGGATACGTAAAGATTATTCAATAAACTTTAGTGGCGGCGCTGAAAAATCTGATTACTTCTTGTCAATGGGTTATGTAGATGAAGGCGGTTATACGCTTAATACTGATTTTAAAAGATACTCAGCAAGATTGAATGTTAATATACAACCGAAAACCTGGTTAAAAACAGGGTTGAATATATCGGGCACTCACTCTCTTTCAAATACTGCAAGAGATGCAAGCAGTACTACTTTCGTGAATCCTTTCTTCTTCTCACGCAATGTGGGCCCAATTTATCCGGTGTATGCCCATAACATGACAACAGGTGCCTATGTGCTTGACGACAAGGGAAACAGAGTTTGGGATCTTGGAAATTTTGGAAGTTCAGCTATAGGTACTCAAAATGGCATTCCCAACAGACCAAGTGGTGCTAATGCAGGCAGGCATATTTTAGCAGAAACAGTACTAAACGAACAAAGGTTTACCAGAACAGTTGCCAGTGCCAGAAACTCTACAGATATTAATTTTATTAAGAACTTTAAATTTACTAATAACATTGCTGTTGATCTTCAACAACAATACGACATGTCTTATGATAATACCCTTGTTGGTGATGGTGCTCCGGCAGGTCGTGCCGATAGAGAGACAGGTAATAATACCGGTGTAGTTCTTAGTCAATTACTTAATTATTCAACCAGATTAAGTGGACATAGCTTTGATGCATTAGCAGGGCATGAAAGCTATAATCAATTACTAACCGGCCAGAGGGGTTTCAAGCAGGGTCAGTCTTTATCTGGTAATACTGAGCTCAATAATTTCACAACCATTAATGCTGCTACATCTTATACAGATAGATATAGTATAGAGAGTTATTTCTCCAGGTTAAATTATGATTTTGAAGGTAAATATTTCTTATCCGGAAGTGTCCGCAGGGATGGAAATTCCCGCTTTGCTTCAGAATCAAGATGGGGAACATTCTGGTCTGTTGGTGGGGGATGGAGGTTGAGTAAAGAGAAATTTTTAAGTAGTATTACCTGGCTTGACCAATTGAAACTAAGAAGTTCTTATGGGGTGGTAGGTGTAGCAGATGGTATTTCATATTATGCCTACCAGGGTTTGTATAGTTTTAATAACAATGCTAACGAACCAGGTATTTCGCAAAGTCAGACTTCTTTCTTAAACAGAGAATTAACGTGGGAGAAGAATAAACAGTTTGATGTTGGCGTTGATTTTTCAATGTTTAAAAGCAGGTTAAGCGGTTCTATTGAGTATTATAACCGGGTTTCGGAGGATTTGTTATTTGCTGTTCCGCAGCCACTATCAAGTGGCGCTTTAACTGTTACCCAAAACACTGCTACTATGTACAACAGAGGTATTGAGCTGCAGTTGAGTGGAGATGTAGTAAAAACGAAGGACTTTACATTCAATCTGAATATAAATCTTTCTACTGTTAATAATAAAATTACAAAGATGCCAGCAGCGGTTCCTGAATTCATTACAGGCACAAAGAAGTATTCTGAAGGCCATTCCATCTTCGATTACTGGCTCCGTACTTATTATGGTGTAGATCCTGCTGATGGTGCTGCTTTATACCTGCCGGCCAACACAGCTTCTGCTACCGGCAGAAGGATCATTACCAACAAAACCGGAGGTATGGATACTGTTACTACCCTTGCAAGTAACGGAAAGTTCGAATATCAGGGCACCGCAATTCCTGATCTTTACGGCAGCTTCAGCCCAACCATTACCTTTAAAAATTTTAGTCTGAGTGCTTTATTTACTTTCCAGTCAGGAGGACAAACATTTGATGCTAACTACCAGGGATTAATGTCTTCGGGTACTTATGGAGCGGCTTTACATACAGATATATTAAGAAGATGGCAAAACCCAGGGGATATTACAGACGTTCCACGCATGGATGCAGGCCGCACTACTGACTTTAATGCTACATCTTCAAGGTGGTTGATTGATGCTTCTTACTTTAATATAAGATCGTTAAACATCGCCTATTCTTTTCGTAATGTATTAACCACTTCAGGCCAGTTTTTTGTTTCTGCCGAAAATTTAGGATTCTTCTCTAAAAGAAGAGGAATGAATAATCAACAGGCTTTTTCTGGTGTTACCTCAAACGCTTATCCGCCTGCAAAAATTATTAGCGCAGGTTTATCTTTAAATCTATAAACAATAGAAATGAAAATGCTTAAATATAAATTCCTATTACTTTCAATAATCGTATTGCTTCTTTCTTCATGTAAGAAAGAATTTTTAGACACTTTTCCAACCACCTCTGTTGCAGCCACCGAAGCTACAGCTACTACAACAAATGGTTATGCGGCAATTAATGGCATTCATAGAATTATGTTTGTTCAATACGATCAGCAGGGTCAGGCGGGCGAAGGCTCTATTAACATTTTCAGGGATCTTATGGGCGAAGACATCGTCTATCCTCTTGCAAACGGCAGCACTGGTCTTATAGGATGGATGCAGTGGATAACTCATCGTAACGTTAATGCTGCTGATCTAAGGTTTGTTTATCGCTTTTACTATCGTATTATAGCTAATGCAAACGTATTGATTGAAGGCATTGATAATGCAACAGGCCCCGATGCAGATAAAAAGATCATTAAAGGGCAGGCTTTGGCTTACAGGGCATGGGCTCATTTCCAGCTTGTGCAATTATGGGGGAAACGATACAATGCTTCCACAAAACCTAATGCTCAATTAGGTGTTCCTTTGTTGTTAACAAATACATTAGCAGGACAGCCAAGGGCTACTGTTGAAGAAGTGTACACGCAAGTAAATAAGGATCTTGATGATGCTATAACTCTTTTAGCGGGTTATACAAGAACCGGTAGTGCAGCAAAATCTAACCTCAATGTAAATGTAGTAAGAGGAATTAAGGCTCGTGTAGCATTAACTCAGCAGGATTGGGAAACTGCCGCAACGAATGCTGCTGCTGCAAGAACAGGGTATCCATTAATGGATACAGTTGCATATAAGTCAGGTTTTAATAATATCACTAACCAGGAGTGGATTTGGGGTAGTCGCCAGATTGACGACCACAATACTTTCTTTTTTTCTTACTTTGCTTACATTTCGGCAAACTTTAATTCTACTGTTCTAAGAACTCAGCCGAGAGCTATTAATGCTACACTTTGGGAGGCTATTCCTATTACTGATGTTCGCAAAAGAATGTGGGATAGAACAGGCGCTAATGTTCCAATTCCTCCTGGCGGAGCCAGGGTTCCATACCAAAATAATAAGTTTCTTGCAAGCAGCAGTTCTTCAAGTATAGGTGATGTACCATATATGCGTTCTGCAGAAATGTTATTGATTGAAGCAGAAGCGAGGGCTCGCCAGGGACAGACAGGACCAGCGAGGGACGCATTATTTACTTTAGGTAAGGCAAGAAATCCGAATTATGTTTTATCAACCAATTCGGGACAAGCCTTAATAGATGAGATCATGTTTAACAGAAGGATAGAACTTTGGGGTGAAGGCTTTCGTTTTACAGATTTAAAAAGAACAAATTCTCCTTTAAACAGAACCGGAATTCCCAATCATCTTCCTGCCCTGATTATGGTTTCTGAAATACCTGCCGGTGATGTGCGTTGGGAATTCTTGTTTCCGCAAGATGAGATTAACGCAAATCTCGCAATAGTTCAAAACCCACTTTAATTTAATAATATATAGCAAATTTAAAAGAGGAGTGCTCAAAGAGCACTCTCTTTTTTTGAAGCTTTACCTTATTTTTTTTCACAACTTTTTATTTGTTAAAGCCGTTAATAAAGTTTTGCAATAAAAGCAGCATTAACTTAACACCGCTTGTCACATTTAAGTATTTCTTATTTATATTGCGCATCCTATTGGGGAACCCATTATACGGCCTTAAGTGGAATAGTAACAATTCCTGCTGATAGTTCCTTCGGATATATTAATGTTCCAATTTTAAATGGGGGTGCAACTGCTGGGCAGGCAAGATTTTTAGGTTTACAATTGAATGAGACTGGCAGTGTTAAACCATCTGTTAACTACAGCCAGTTAGGATTGGTGATAGATCAAAGGTGATTTCATTCCGCTTTCTTTAAATTATTATGATGTAAAAATAAAAGAGGCATTCGGATACGTTCTTATGCCTCTTTTATTTTTCTTATAATTTTGCCTCTTAATTATTTGTGAGACAATACTCCTATTATTTAATGAGTTGATCGTATGTTTTACGTCCATCCTTTTTTTATGATAAGATGATATCTGAGATGGCTAAAGAAGCCTTCTATCGCCCTAACACCCATTTAGTAAACAAAATAAATTCATTTGATTGTTTGACACCTTTATTATTCCAGGAAAAAGCAAACTGCAACTCTTGCATTTAAACTGCTGATGTCTATTTCGTTTCCCCATCAAATTACCTTCACGCTGCCACAACTCCAACATCTTTTTTGCATCTTTTAAAAACAAAAAGTTAATTGAAACTATTTTCAATTAACTCCTGTATAACTCTTATTGGTATTGGCTTTTGAGGAGATTTTATCAACCACTTTTAAGCATTATATATTATAATGCTTAAACCATTTTAAAACCTTCCAAAAATTTAGTGGTAAAATTTCCTTTACGAAAATCTTCATTTTGCATTAGCTGCAAATGAAAAGGTATTGTTGTTTTAACTCCTTCAATTATATATTCACTCAATCCTCTGTACATTGTATTAATTGCTTCTTCGCGGGTTTGTGCAACAGCAATCAGTTTGCCTATCATACTATCATAATACGGGGGAATAACATAGCCGGCATAGGCATGGCTGTCAACTCTTACTCCATGTCCCCCCGGCTGGTGCAAAACAGTAATTTTTCCCGGACTTGGCCTAAAATCATTGTAGGGGTCTTCGGCATTAATTCTGCATTCGATAGCGTGCATTTGCGGATCATAGTTTTTCCCGCTTATGGGTTCACCCATCGCAATCTTAATCTGTTCTTTTATAAGATCAAAATTTATCACTTCTTCAGTAACACAATGCTCTACCTGTATGCGTGTATTCATCTCCATAAAGTAGAAGTTGGAATGCTTATCTACCAGAAATTCAATAGTACCTACACTCTCATAATTAATAGCACTGGCTGCTTTAATAGCAGCTTCGCCCATTCTTTCTCTTAGCGCAGGAGTCATAAAAGGTGAAGGGCTTTCTTCAACCAGCTTTTGGTGACGACGCTGAATAGAGCAATCCCTTTCGCTAAGATGAGCAACTGTACCATAGCGATCACCTACTATCTGTATTTCAATATGGCGGGGCTCTTCAACAAACTTTTCCATATAAACCCCGTCGTTTTTAAAAGATGCACCTGCTTCTGTACGGGCAGTGATATAAGCTTTTTCCATTTCCTTTTCTTGCCAAACAACACGCATTCCTTTACCACCCCCACCTGCTGTTGCTTTTAATATTACCGGATAGCCAACTTCTTTTGCAAGCGTTTTTGCTTCCTGTACGCTTTCCAGTAATCCCTTACCGCCCGGAACAACAGGAACACCGGCTTTAATCATGGTTTCCTTAGCGGTAATCTTGTCTCCCATTTTATTGATCATTTCGGGAGTGGGGCCGATAAATTTTATTCCGTGGTCGGCACATATTTGAGAAAACTTTGCATTTTCAGCAAGAAACCCGTAACCGGGATGTATAGCATCGGCATTGGTAATTTCAGCCGCGGCCATAATATGAGGAATATTTAAATAAGAATCTGCACTTTGTGGTTTTCCAATACAAACTGCCTCGTTTGCAAATTTAACATGAAGGCTGTCTTTATCGGCAGTTGAATAAACAGCAATTGTTTTAATTCCCATCTCACGGCAAGTACGAATTACGCGAAGGGCAATTTCACCACGGTTGGCAATCAATATCTTTTTAAACATTAGTTCAATTGGAGTTTTGAAGATTTGAGATACGAAAATGGGCAGTTAAAAAAATGACTTAAAAGATATTAAAAGGAATTTTAAAATTTTTCTTCAAGAGACCTTTTTGGACAGTTGCCTCATTTTCAATGATTAATTTTCAAATTATTTATGCCGGCTCAACTAAAAACAATGGCTGGTCGTATTCGACAGGGCTTGCGTCGTCTGCCAAAACTTTTACAATAGTGCCATTTACTTCACTTTCAATCTCATTAAATAATTTCATAGCTTCAATAATACAAACAGTTTTGCCTTGTGTAACTTCATCGCCAATGCTTGCGAAAGGAGGTTTATCGGGCGATGAACTTCTATAAAAAGTACCGATCATAGGGCTTTTTATTGTTACCAGATTATCCTGCTGCTTGGTTGAAGATGGAGTAGTTTCCTGGCTGCCGGAGAGTGCATTAGCAGCAGTTGAAGGTTGCGAAAAAACAGGCGAAGGAAGATAAGCAGGAGCAGGCGAAGGTGCTGAGGTTGTATATACAGGAGAGGCTTCTTCCTTTTGGCGGATGGTGATTTTAAAATCCTTTTCTTCAATACTAAGCTCACCTATGTTACTCTTGTTAATTATCTTAATTAATTCCTGAATTTGTTTAAAGTCCATACAATTGGTTTTATTGTTGGGTTGAATATGCAGATGTTTGCAGAATGAGAGGCAAAATAGCCAATTTTTGTAAAAAACATTCTAAAGGCATAAAATTAGTTAGGAGCCAGGAGCCAGGAGTTAGAAGATAGGAGTTTGGGTGATAAGTATAAATTACTCTTTTTTTAATAAATTTTTACTTCGATACTTACCTTGTACTTCGTATTTGATATTCATATTTAATTTTCCTATTTCCTACTTCTTACTTCGTACTTCCCTTCCTATTCTCCCGTTTCTGAATGTGGTGCATCTACCGGTTTTGATTGTGACGATCCCTGCTCGCGGAAGTAAATGCTAAGTACAATTATTGCTGCAATAGAAAGAAATTCGCTTTGCCAGTTTTGAAAAGACTCAAACCACACTCTCGGTCCATGCAAAAATTCTGCAAGAGACTCTGTTGGCAAACCTGTTCGTACCTGTTCTTCATTATTATCAAGCCAACTGCCATATACGTGCATAACAAATGAAAACACATATAATAAAAGAAGCACAATTGTGAGAGAATGTTTATAGAAAGATAAGATCAACCCGCCTTTATGTTCAGGCCATGGAGCATCTTTTTTATTAGGGTCAGGTTCGCGGTCCACTTCTTCCTCTTCATCCATTTTCTTAGATTCTGAAGACCCTTTTTGCCGTAAGCCTCGGGTAAGCAAAACAAATAAAGCCATCTGCAAAAACTCGCTTTCCCAGTTCTCGAAGGTAGCTTCTATAAAATGACCGGTCGTTAAATATTTTGATAAGGTAAGTGTGAGATATTTATCTTTCTTCAAATCCTCGTTGTGCTCTTTCCAACCGGTAATAGCCTGCGCTGCCATCGAAATTATAAACAATACAAGAAAAGCAATCGTCAAACCATTATTATAGAGAAAGCCTTTTTTCATTAAGTTTTAAAGATAAAAAGTTGTGCCACTATTATTTATCATAACCATATATTGCTTATGAATTTGGGATAATCTTATTCTTTCACTCTTTCAACGTATTCGCCTGTTTTAGTATTAATACGAATTAATTCACCCTCGTTTACAAATAAAGGAACATTTACAGTAGCGCCGCTTTCAACAGTTGCTGGTTTTAGTGTACGTGTGGCAGTATCTCCTTTTACACCAGGCTCGCTATAGGTAACCTGCATAACAATTTTATCAGGTAGTTCAACACTCATGGCCAGATCAGTTTCAGTATTAATTAAAACAGCAACTTCCTGTCCGTCTTTTAAAAATTGTGGGGCATCTATCATTCCTTCTGCAAGCGAAAGTTGTTCGAATGTTTCATTGTCCATAAAGTTGTAGCCGCTTTCATCTTTGTATAAAAACTGGTAAGGCTTCTTTTCTACCCGAACCGGGTGAACAGTATCTCCACTATTCCAGGTATGTTCAATAGAGCGGTTATTATCTAATCCTTTTAATTTTGCCCAAAATTTTGCTCCTGCACGGGCAGTTTTATTTTGGCCAAATTCTATTACGGTATATAAGCTGCCGTCTAATTTCAGTATCATTCCACGACTTATGTCTGCGGTTGTTGCCATATAAGATATAAAGTTTGATTAAAGGTTTGCAGTAAAATATTTAAGAGGCGCAAAAGTAGGCAATGCATTTTAAATGGCAGCGTAGGTTTTAAGATGCGAATAACAAATGTATATTGCAGGTAGTACACTTATACTACATCGCATCATGCCGGTAACTTTTAGTTCTTTTTCTTCTTGTATCGTGCGATCGTATCAACCACCTGCTGATTTTGTAAAATAGCAGGATTGAGGTCAATGAACTTTTTTAGTTGACGGGGAGAATGTTCCAAAGCTTTTTCTAATTGAAGAATCGCTTCTTTACTTTTCTTTAATGCAAACAGGCATGCACTTAAATAGTATAAAAGTAAAACTTTACCCTCAATAATTTTTAATGCTGCTACGCTTTGCTCCATCGCTTCTTGATAAAAACCGGCTTTGTAAAGGCAACGTATTAATGCCTCCCAACCTGCCACACTTTTTGGACGTGAGCGAACAACATTTCCAAAAGACTGAATAGCCTCTTTAAACTGGCGAAGCTGCATTTTACATTCGCCCATTGCCAGGTTGTATTCAGGCAGCATCTTATGAATTCGCATAGCGTTTTCCAGTTGCTTCACCGCACTTTCCCATTGCTCTTCGTTTATATAAGTGAGGGCCATTTTGTAATACAGTTTACTATCCTCAGGGCTTAAATGTGATGCCTTGCGATAATTAAATCTTGCCTGCGCAAAGTTCCCGATCTTGTGGTAGCAATGGCCTATTGCTTCGTATATCACCTCTTCAGGACGGCTTAACTCTAATACTTTTTCTAAAACCTCTATCGCTTCCTTAAACTTTCTAAGGCGCAGGTAAGCATCGCCCATATTACGATAGGCATAATCAAACTTCTCATCAATAGTTACAGCGTATAAATATGCATCTATTGCCTTTTCATACAATTTTAAACCCTGGTAAGCTGCGCCAAGATTAAACCATGCCAATTCGTTGTATGGGTACTCGTCAATTATTTGCAGGTGCAAACGAATACTTTCATCATTGCGTCCGGTAAAATCGGTCCAGAAGCAAATTTTATATAAGGCTTCCTCATTATTCTGGTCATCCTCTAATATCAGTTTCAAACAATCAAATACCTTGTCAAACTCCTCGTAATCGTCATATACATCGGCAAGTTCAAACAGCAATTCAATTCTTTCTTCACCTTCAAATTGCAAAAGAGCAGCTTCTAAAAGCTCTACTGCTTTAGCTTGCTGATCTAATGCGAGGTATGCATCGGTTTTTAAAATAAACAGGTTTATATCGTTGCTGTCGTACAATTCTGCTTTTTCCAATATATCAAGTGCCTCCCAATATTTTCGGTTTGCTAACAACAAATCCGCTTTTTTTATCATTAAAATCGAGGAGAAAGGGAATTGCTCAATTCCTAATTCTACAGCTTCCATAGCCTGGGGTAGTTCATCCTTTTCATCATAGTAATCTACAATGCGTTCAAAAGATTCCTCTTCCAAAAAGCTATGTTGCTTGCCAGACTTCAGATTTTCGTACTGCTTCAGTAATTCTCTCATTTCTTCCCGGTCTTCTCTATATGAATTTTCGCTCATTTCGTTTATCTGTTTAGGAAAGTTAAGCTTACACCCAAAAAAAACAAATTCTTTTGTAAACTATTTTTAAAAAAATTTGTCTATATTAGAATAAAATTTGTTAAATATTCAATAATTACTTAATTTCGGATTACCAATGAAAAAACCATATACCATAAAAATAACAAAGTTAATGCTGGCTTTACTTCTTGTAAGTGCTGGGCATTTTGCTATGGGATCTTTTACGGGTACTGCTGAAGATAAGGCAAAAAACATTTATTCTTTAAAGAACTTCAATCGCAACTTTTATAAAACGGCTTCTCCGTTTTCTTTAAGATCTGGTTTTCAATACCGTGGTTCTCAATTAATTTCCATCAAAAAAGAAAGTAATGGTGATCTTACCTTAAATTCTATGATGCGTTACGAAAAAGGAAATACCACTTATATTTATCCATATAAACATAAGGT
>JAABUN010005164.1_pt1 | contig 16593 bp, 19 predicted proteins | sample 5559311 | NCBI WGS metagenome assembly JAABUN01 (sample SAMN10711877, study PRJNA513370) | rock metagenome | isolation source: Antarctica rocks | place: Antarctica: Victoria Land, Siegfried Peak sud
ACTCGTCGAGGGCAGGAGGGTTGCCGCCTTCACCAATGACGAGGAGGTGGCCGCCGGGAAGGACAAGGTGATCCCGTTCTTCCTCGCGGACCAACTCGAGGAGCAGGGCGCCACCCACGTCTTCGCCGGTGCATTCGAGGAGATGGTCGTGGTGGACGACCGACTCGTGACGGGTCAGAACCCCGCCTCTGCAGCCGGAGTGGCGAAGGAGATGGAGAAGCTGCTCGCGGAGTTGATTCACCAGGAGAAGAACACGGAGCAGCACGACGCTGAGGTCCTGCGTGCCGGGAAGGACGCAGAGAAAGCTGCGGAGAAGGACTCCTAGCACTGATCCGGGTGCAGTGACCCCGTCGGCTGTGCCGATATATGAAAGGCCCCGCCCACCTTATGCATCAAGGAGGGCGGGGCCTTTCAGGTTGCGGTGACGGTGGGATTTGAACCCATATGGACGCCCCCGCGGTGATGCGGTAACGTCCAGAATCGTTGCGAAACCGCGGAAGTTATGCCTGTCGGGTCACATGCCTTCACACCTATTTGCAGGCATTCCGTTACCGCTGTGTTACTGCTAGCGCTATTTCGCTCTGGCGCGATGGAGAGCGGCAGCGACTGCGTCGAGGTCGTCCTCGAAGAGGTCTGCATACCGGTCGAGCGTCATCGCGGCGGAGGCATGACCGAGCATATGCTGTAACGCCTTGATATTCGCGCCGGCACTGATCGCCAGCGACGCGGCCGTGTGCCGGAGGTCGTGCGGAGTAACGCGAGGAAAGTCAGGGTCGTTCGCCTGGGCCCGTTTCACGGCGTAGGTGAACCACCCGCTGACGGCGTTACCCGGGCGAAGGTGGTTGATACCGTCACCCCAGAGGAGCGCCTCCCGCTTCTTACCCGTGCAGGCGTTCTCGACGGCTTCGTCGAGAAACTCTGGGTAGACCACGGTTCGCTGTTCATGCGTCTTCGGCGTGCCTACGATGACGTGACCGTTGACGCTCACCGCGTTCTCGCTGATGTTCACTCGTCGGCGGGTGCGATCCACGTGTGCAACGCGCAGACCGGTGGCCTCACCCCAACGGAGCCCCGTGTAGGTGAGGAACTCAACGAAGTCGGGGTACTTCGATTCGCTGGCAAGAACCTTCACCTGTTGATGCGATAGGTATGCGCGACGGGCGCTGGTTTTGCGGGGCAACTTTACCTTGTCACCGCGAGCCGGGTTCTTGTTCAACCGGTTGTCCTGGACTGCGTCGTCGAGGATCGAGGCCAGTACGCCGTAGGCGCGGGCAACAGTTGTTGCGCTCCGTTTTGAGGCGAGCTCGGAAATCCAAGCTCTAACCTCGCTCTGAAGGATGGTTCCGACCTGACGTCCGCCCCACTTGGGCTGCACATGTATCCGCCACGCGCTCTCATCAGAGTGCAGGGTGGATGCTTTCAGCGTCTTTGCCTGAACTCTGTCGGTGTGGGCATCCATCCATGCAGTGCCGAGCGCGTCCACGGTCGTCAGGCCTGCGCTAGGGGCGATGTAGCTCCCGCTCAACTTAGATACTTCGACGGTGGCGAGGTAAGCCTCCGCCTCACGCTTGAGCCTGAAACCACCCTTGCGTGCTGGTTTGTTATCGGGTCTTCGGTAACGGGCCTCATACCGCCTGCCGGCCTGCGTTTCGTAGCCGTAGACGCTGCCCATGCTGCTCCTCGTGGGTGTGTTATGTCGGTACAAATGTGAGTGTACTCGGGGGTTCGTGTATGGTTGCGACTAACCCGAAGGGCGCATAGTCCCCCTTGACCACCCCGAAATATATGACAAGGGGTAGGGAGAGTTTCTCTCCCGTCGAGTGGATGCGCACTATCCGGTGCACGTTCGACATAGCAACCTGAAAAGGTTCGTCGAGTGATCCTCTTGCCGCTGATAAAGCCGTAAGGGTACCGCTATGTCTTCTACCATCTCCATGGGCAATAAAGCTGCCGACTCGCTCGTTGAGCGTCTGACAGCTATCGAACGCCGTCTTTCCGAGCCAAGTGCTCCGGTGCTCGATGGACTACTAACTCCCGCCATGTTGGCGGAACGGCTAGGTCTTACCGAGCGCACTCTCAGTGAGAAGCGCATCACCGGGACCGGCCCTGCGTTCATCCGGCTCGGGACACACGTGCGGTACCGCCCCGAAGTAGTCGATGCCTGGTTACTGTCCCAGGAGCACACCTCGACTGCCGAAGAGGTGCGCTGAATGAGTGCCACATGCATGTCTCGTGCAAGAACCCTTCCTGGGGGAGCACCTGCCTCACTGGTGACCATGAACCTCTTGAGTTCAGCCAGCGTCCTCCGAGGGAGTGCTTAGGAATGACGGGAATAGAAAACCGCCCCGTCAATGACGGGGCGGTCCCAAAAGCGTTTGGCGGCGCTAAGCACGACTTTAACAGCTCAAGGTCACCCCAGGGAGGGCCGGAAGCCGAAGCTCGTTACGGCTTACCTCCGATCGACGCGCGTGCAGGAGTTCCGGCCGCAGAAGCCACTACGGTTGAGCAGCCGGCAACGATTGATGCAGTCATCAAGACCATCAGAAGTGAGCCACACCTCCTCTCGTCCTACAACGGCATTCTCGAAGCTGTAACGACGGCATTCTGCCACGAGCTCCCAGTGGGAGGGCTAGCAGACCCCCGTAAGGTTGAGCAGCGGCTTTTGTCGGCGATGGCCCTGGCCTTCATGACAGCGAATAACTATCGTGAGCCGCGTGACCGGTTCTTACGGCCCAAAACGTTGGAGCCGTTGCAGGTTGCCATGTTGGTCGACCGAATCTATACGATTCGGGAGGTAACGCCAGGGGGAGCAAACCCCGATGACGGATTGGGCATGCTCGCGGTCTATCAAGCTGAAGGTGAGTTCGCTGGTACACATCGGCGAGGGGACCTGGGTCTGCTGGAACAGTTGGCTCATCAGTTCAACCCCACTGGGAATGAGGGTTGGTTCAAGGAGTTCCAGCGTGCGTTGCGTCGGCGCGTAGAGAAACGGCCCGAAACCGTCGAGCGCGACCTCGTGGCGATGAACAACTGCATCTACAACTACGCCACTGGTGAGCGATTACCGCTTACACCGGATTACGTGACGTTGGCGAAGTTCGACACAAACCTGCCCGAGACCGAGCCGCCAGTGCCCGAGATCATGAACGAAGACGGCACTGTGTGGAACGCCTATGACTGGTTCTGTGAAGTGGTGCCGGAGGAGGACACTCGACTACTGGTCTTACAGATCATCGGTGCCTGCTTGCGGTCCGACGTTGACTGGCAGGTTATGCCGATCTTCTATTCCGAGTTGGGCGCAAATGGAAAGGGCACGGTTCTTGAACTGACTCGCTCTATCGTTGGAGATCGGTTGGTCGCCAACGTCCCGTTGAGCAAGTACGGAAGCGAATTCGGTCTAGCGCAAATTGTCGCCAAGCGAGTGAATCTTGTGGATGAGAACGACGTAGGGGCATTCATTGAGGCTGCGGCAAACCTAAAGTCGGTGATTACAAATGACGTAGTCACTATTAATCGAAAACATCGAGACGAGTACTCCTACAAGCCGCGGCTCTTCAACATCCAGTCAATGAACGAGTTTCCGAAGTTCAAGGACAAGACAGACGCGATGCTTCGACGCTTGTTATTCGTTGTCTTCCCGAATCGTTTCACTGAAGTGACGAAGAACAGGGCGATCAAGGAGGACTACGTAAAGCGGGCCGAGGTTCGGGAGTGGTTTGCCTATCAGGCCCTAGTGAGTCTGCCAAAGTACTACAAGCTCAGTGAGCCTAAGAGTACTGCTGAGGCCAAGCGGGAGTACCGCATCGAGACGGATCCGGTGGTGGCCTACTGGGATGAGTTCGGTGAGAAGTTTCAACGCGACTTCCTACCCTTCGGGTTACTGCACGGGCACCTGGCTGCGTGGCACAAGGAGATGAACCCGCGCGGCACTGTTGAGGGACAAGCGAAGGTTACCCGCAAGCTGAAGACACTCGTCGACCCCGATGAGTGGATCGTCCCTCAGGGAGCGAACGGTAAGGACGTCGAATTCTCCCTTGCGCAGTGGCTGGTTAATTCGGAACCGGTGCTCGGCGAGTATAAGTATGTCGAGGAGGTGAGGAAGTGGGATTGGGATCCCCACGGCGATAACTCTGGAGGCGCTGTACCGCATACCGCACCACGGACAGCTCGCGGATTCGTACGCAAATCGGTATACGCAGCCCATATGGCCGTAGGCAGTACTCCGTACCGAGCACGTAGGGCGTAAGTAGGCCGCATGCCGTCAGCAGGATATGAAGCCCCGCCCGGCCATTCGGGCGGGGCTTCATAATTCGCTGTTGGGAGGAAAAGCCGAGCAGGCGTTCGGTCAACGTTGGGCTGCCAAGGGATTCCCGCGTGGATCCAGACCTGCTCAGTGCCACCCGCCAGTACGCCGCGCTCGATCGGCACAACGAGATCGCAGGTGTGCTGCTCGCCCAGGAGCACCGGGCCTCTGTGCATTTATCCGCCCCCTAGAGAGGCCACGGTGAGAGCCGAGGTCCAAGGCCGCCCATACATAGACTGGAACGACCCGTGGAAGGAGGGCTTCATGGCACCCAGTGCGTGCACGATCGCCATCATCGACCTCGCTGGCGTTGTGTACTCGGCCGGTAAGGTGTTGGACGGCCTAACAGCGGGGCTCGAGGTCACGGAGAAATTCCTCCGCTCCGGAAGACCTGACGGAGCAATCACACGCTCGGACTTGGCGCTGCTTCAGGATCTCCGAGATGTCTCGCAATTCATCATCAGCCAGTCCCAGTCCCAGTCCCAGTCCCAGTCCCAGTCACAGGCACAGGCACTGATCACCGCGGAGTTTGTCTGCGCGGTCAACCTAAAGATCACCCGCAGCGGCGCCATGCATCCGGGCCAACTCAGGGCATCCGAGCAACAGATCGGCGTCGGGACAAGGCACGGCCACTACACACCCGAGGCCATGACTGATGCAAGCCTGCAGCGCCTGCTCGAGGAAACACTATCCACTACAGACACCCGCGAAGCAGCACTGGATCTCTTCGTGAATCTCGCCAAGGCCCAGCCTTTCGAGGACGGCAACAAACGTACTGCGCTGTTCGTCGCCAACAGCCTGCTGCTCAGCTCCGGAGCCGGAGCACTGCTGACAATCCCGGTGGACGAGCAAGATTCCTCTCTCGCCGATTCGTTCAATGACCTCTTGGCCAGGGCTTACATCCTTAACGAGCACGCAGGAGTGAAGAACCTACTCCGTGAGCATGGTCTGACGCCCCTCAAGGGCCACGCTAGGCAAGCGCCAGCCCGGGAGTCATAAGAGACTGCGCCAGGTACTCCCGGTGGTTCTCGCTGGCAGGAAACGGCAAAGGTTGAGCTCGCCAGGGGAACTGTTGCGCTGTAGCACGGGGACTCCGAACCAGAGGTTCGCCAGGAACGCTGAGAACAGCTGACTGCTGTTTCACTGACCGCAAGCAGGTGATGATCGCTTACGGTGAAGGGCTGCTCAAACGCCTGATCCAGAGCAAGATGGCCAACGAAGAGGACAAGCAGGTGCTCGACGCCATCTGGACGAAGTCGAAGCGCCACATGGAAGATGACAACATCCAGCAACTGATCAGGGACTATGCCGCCGCAGGACTGACTGAGGAAGAACGGTCCTCAATCGAGGGCTTCATGGACGATTCACCCGCACCGGGAGACAATCAACCGAAGGAGGAACGATGACTGATCGTAAGCGCACCAAGGAAGAGCTGCTCAAGACACTTCGGCGAGAGATCTTCGCGGCCCAGATGAAGGTCATCCTCGACAAGGAGTTCGGTCGCGAGACGTCTCCCACCGTTAAGAAGCTCGCGAAGATGACGATGCCACCGATTACCACTTCCCGGCCCGAAGAGGTGGAGCTAGCGCCCGCGAGGTCCAGGACGAGCATGCGATATGTCTCGGGGAAAAACAGTGGACTCGTTGCTGCAGCGCACCGTAGGGCTATACCGGGCAAAGTCATCTTAGCCCAGCAGAGGCAAGTTGCCGCCCTCTAGGCATGCACCACACCGCACTACGAAAAAGCCCCGACCGGTCACACCGGTTCGGGCTTCTTTATTCAGTCGATGAGGCGCAAGGTCTACGCCTCGTTTATGGAGCAATCATTGCCCAAGCAGGTGATCAGGTAAATGACGCGTGCTCGCCACGCAATTGGGATCAGAGCAGCAGCCGAGCAGCAGTGAACGCCAGAGCGCCGGCTACATAGCCGGCGAGGACCTGTGCCGGGGTGTGGGCCTTCAGCTTCACTCGGGACCAGCCGACGGCTGCGGCCAGGAGTAGGGCCAGCACCGGGCCTGCGACCGGCACAGGAACCAGCAGCGCGAGTGCGACGTACGCTGCGACGGCTGAATGCACCGACAATTTCCAGACCAGGTTCGCCAGCAGGCACAGCACCAGGCCGAAGAAGACGCCTCCGACCTCACCGAACAGTTCCGCCGGCGCATCGAGGACCATCAGCAGCAGCGCGCCCAGGCCCAGGGACACCGCTGCAGCGATGAGGATCGGCGCCCGGTGTTCGCGGACGCTGACGTGATGATCGGTCACTGAACCACGGCGCTTGAGCACCAGGACCAGAGCAAACGGCAGGCCAACTGTGAAGACAGCAGCTATGACAGCCTGCAGCCAGGTGACCCCGGCTGTGAGCAGCGGCTGCGCGAGGAGAAGCCCTCCAACGAGGACCGCCGGCGCGAAGACTTCGGTGATGATGTGCGCCAGGGTCGAGCCTGCCTGGCTGGTCCGACGGGCATCTGGTGCGGGGGAGTGCTGGATCTCAGGCATCAGACGATCATACGAGCCGATGACGGGCGAGTGGCTGTGGGGAGACTCGACCTCACCTGGTTCAATTAGCAGGCAGCATCGGTTTGCAGCGTTCAAGGAATCTCTTCATCATGGCTGTGCCCTCGTTCTCAGCAATAATCCCTTTCGCGATACGGTCATGGACGCCGTCCGACCAATGACGGGAACTAGCGTCCACGTTCGATTTGGCTCTGAGGCGACGCCAGAGGCACTCGTGCTCGGGATGCGGATCGTTGTCGCACCAATCGCACAAAGTTGGCACCGCTTCCCTCGGCGTTTCCTTTTTTCGGGTCGAGGACCACGAACCAGATGTTGATTTCTCGGGTCGTGAGTACCGGCTGCCAGTCATCATTGCCACGGCGTCTCGCGTTGTGATCTCTGTCCCGACCAGCGAAACCTCTGGTGCAGCCTCATACGTGGGCTGAGGTTGTTGGTATTGACCTGGGATGTGTCCCTCGAACAGAGGCTGTCGGACGTCAGGCCGATCCTGGCTGCACGGACCGAAGCCCTTGTCGGCACACAGGTGGGCCTGAGCAAGCAGATCATTGCGGAGGGGAATCGAAACCGTCACCGGTACTGTCACTGACTGCCAGCGGTCCTCCAACTCCAGGAAGCCGTCACCGAAGAAGCCTGCCCGGCAATGAGCACAGCCGTAGGCCAGGTAGGTCTTTCCCGCTTGCTTCGACTTGTGCATCCGTAGTGGCGCCAGCTGCGGAAGGTCTCCCTTGCCCAAGACCGCTGCAACGTCCCCAGTAATCAGGGTTTCGATACGCTCACACGCCCACAACGGGGCACCAGTGCGGATAGCTTCAGCCGTCTCCTGGCACCGCGACTCAAGAGCCGCCGCTGTGATCCTCCAAATCGTCGATGGCTGCTTACATGCGAAACAGTTGTCGCTCAGATATTTGACCGTCACCGAGGTGATCCGTGCCTGTACCCGATCGAGGTTCAGTCCCTGAAGGAGAGCAATGACATGGGAGTGGAGGCTGGTCGCCTCAGGTTGCTGGAACGCCTTTGCTGCCATGACGTCGAAAAGATCTCCATCGCCCTCGAACACGACATTGGGTACGCCGGATCGCCTCGCTTCGTCAGCATTCCGTCGGTGGACATACCAGAAGCACTCGACTCCGTCGGAGGCATATCGCTCTTGGCGGCGACGGAACTCTTCAGCGTCCTGGCGTGACCACTGCACTTCGAGAGCCACCCGCCGGCCGTCGATCTCTGCCAGGACATCAGCTGTCCAAGCTCGTCCTGCCGCGCTCCATTCAACACTGACTTGCCAGCCTGCGTCTCTGGCAGCCTGAGCGATGAGGGTCTTAGCTGCACGGTGTTCCGCAGTCTCGCTCCAGCACTCAACGAGACCGCACTGATCTCCGGCTTTATGCGCGAAGTGCTTGAGGCCACGTCTGGATTTGCGCGGTATCCCAGGTAGACCACACTTCATGGTCAGTATCCGGTTCTTGTACTCGCCTTTCAGGTGATCCCAAGACTCATCTGTAGATAAGTACGACTCGATTCGATGCCCATCAAGAAACGCCACCAGCGGCATTGGCTCCCCCTTATACCCGCGCAGAGTGTTGCCTCACGTTAACCATAGGTACCGACAAAATGCTGACTGGTTGGTGAGTGGCTCGATTGATCATCTGTGATTTGAAGCGTGGAGTAGCGATGGCCCATGGGCGCGGCGGTACCTGTTGATATGTGCTGGTTCGACAAGACTGGTGTGGTGACAGAACAGTCCTGGGAGCAGGTGCGCGACGGCAGTATCTCCACTGAAGGGTGGGTGGAGGCGACAGCCAACGGTTGGGGTGCGCTCGTGTGCTGGGTCGCTGGGCCAGCTAACACCTGTCGAAGGCCTGCGGCTGTGCGTGATAGGCATACCGAGGTGCTCGTAATGACCAACGGTGCCACCGTCCGCCAGCCGAGTGTGCTGAGTGACGCTGATCTTGCATCCATTGACGAGAACATCGACACCTACCTTGCCGCTGCAGGTGTTCCCCCGGTACCGCGTGGCTACGCCTGGTTCGTCCGACGTCCCGGGGCGTGTACTTCTGACCAGTCGTTCTGGGCCGCGATTAACCGAGGAATGGCCGAAGCCGGGCTGGAAGCGCTCGAACCCCTCCATCACCGATTGGCGCTGAACAGCGTGCTGCAGGACCTCTACCGCAGCTAATAGGTGCCTCCACGTTCGCGGAGAAGCTGCGCGTGACTATGACAGGTTCAAGTGGCCCCGCTGTGACGGTTTGACTTGGACCCACCTAGCGACTCGCGGGGCTTCTTGTGACGGTTTGAGTTGGCCCCACCCCAGCGTTGGAATCATTGATTCGTTTCCAGTGGTGGAGGTCCGGGATGAGAGCACGCGTGGAGGTATTCGCAGTAATCCGTAGGGACGCCCGAGTGGAGGGCCTCTCGGTTCGTGCGCTGGCGGCTCGTCATGGAGTTCATCGCCGCACGGTACGAGCAGCTCTGGAGTCCGCGGAGCCACCGCAGCGAAAGGCACCGGTTCGTCGCTCGCCACGACTTGATGGGTTCAAACCGGCGATTGACGCGATGCTCGTCGAGGACACGACAGCGCCGCGGAAGCAACGCCATACCGCCCGTAGGATCCTTGCCCGGCTGATTGAGGAGCACGGGGCCGGGGACCTGTCGTATTCCACGGTTCGCGACTATGTCCGGGTCCGTCGCGCGGAGATCGATGTTGAGGCCGGCCGGCGCGTGGAGGTCTTCGTCCCTCAGGAGCACGCACCGGGTGCGGAGGCCGAAGTGGACTTCGGTGAGGTCTGGGTCGTTTTGGACGGGGTGAAGACGAAGTGCCACATGTTCGTTTACCGGCTCTCCCACTCGGGGAAATCGGTCCACCGTGTGTATCCGACGCAGGCGCAGGAAGCGTTCCTCGAGGGACATATCGACGCGTTCACCGCTTTGGGTGGTGTTCCGACCAGACACATCCGCTACGACAACCTCACTGCTGCGGTCACGTCGGTGGTGTTCGGGCAAGGCAGGCAGCGGGTCGAGAACGACCGGTGGGTGCTGTTTCGCTCCCATTACGGCTTCGATGCTTTCTACTGCCAGCCCGGCATCACCGGCGCCCACGAGAAAGGCGGTGTCGAGGGTGAGGTAGGTAGGTTCCGCCGCAACCGGCTCTCCCCGATGCCCGTGGTCGCGTCCCTGGACGAGCTCAACGACCGCATCCGGGTCTGGGAAGCGGAGGACGACGGCCGGCGGATCAACGACCGTGTCCGCACCGTTGGCCAGGACTTCAATACTGAACAACCCCATCTTGCAGCATTGCCGGCGGAGGCCTTCGATCCCGGACTGGTGCTGACGCCGAGGGTGGACCGGTCTTCGATGATTACCGTCCGCATGGTGAAGTACTCGGTCCCGGCACGGTTCATCGGACGGAAGGTCCGGGTCTCGCTGCGGGCGTCCGAGGTCGTGGTCTTCGACGGGCGCACGACCGTGGCCAGGCATCAGCGGATCACCGTCAAGTACGGCCAGTCGGTGCAGCTGGACCATTACCTCGAGGTCCTCAAAACCAAGCCCGGCGCGTTCCCCGGTTCCACCGCCCTTGCGAGGGCCCGGAAGGCTGGTTCGTTCACGAACGCCCATGAAGCGTTCTGGGCCGCGTCCCGACGGGTCGACGGTGACGCCGATGGGACCCGGGAACTCATCGACGTCTTGCTCCTGCACCGGTTCATGCACCCCGACAACATCCAGGCCGGCATCAGCGCAGCCCTCACGGTGGGGGCGGTCAGCGCCGACGTCGTCGCGGTCGAAGCCCGCCGACACGCAACCGAACACCTGACCAGCAACCAGGACCTGGCAGGTGTGGGTGGGTCCAGTTCGGACCGTCATTCGGACACCCATCGCGGTGCTCACGTGGAGGAGCACGTGCAACGGGTTGTCAGCCTCACCCAACGCCGGCTCATGGACCCGGCCGCTGTCATTGCCGGCCTGCCACCCGACAGCCGGCCGGTCCCGTCGGTCAGCTCCTACGACGAGCTGCTCGCCAAACGCTCCCCAGCAAACTCAGCACGCAAGTCCGCAGGCACCTCTGTCAGCGCGTCCGTCAGCATGTCGAAGGAGAACATCTCATGAGCCCCACCACCTCCACTACCACGGTGACTCCGACGCTGCGCCGGCGTCGTGGTCTGACGGAGCAGGCGGCCGTCGCAGCAGTCGACCAGGCCTGCCGCAGACTACGCCTACCCACGATTCGGGCGGTCCTCGACGAGGCCCTGACCGTCGCCGGGAAGGAACAGCTCTCCTACCAGGGTTCCTCGCCGAGTTGCTGCTAGCCGAGTGCGACGATCGGGACCGCCGCTCCTCGAGCCGGCGGGTGAAAGCGGCGAGCTTTCCGCGGGACAAGTGGCTCGGGGACTTCGACTTCGACGCGAACCCGAACATCAACGCCGCAACCATCCACACCCTGGCGACCGGGGACTGGATCCGCAAAGGCCGACCTCTCTGCCTCATTGGGGATTCCGGGACCGGGAAATCCCACCTTCTCATCGGTCTGGGCACGGCTGCCGCTGAGAAGGGGTACCGGGTGAAATACACGCTCGCGACCAGGCTTGTGAATGAACTCGTGGAAGCCGCGGACGAGAAGATGCTCGCCAAAACCATTGCCCGGTACGGGCGGGTGGACCTGCTCTGCATTGACGAGCTCGGCTACATGGAACTCGACCGGCGCGGCGCCGAGCTTCTCTTCCAGGTCCTCACCGAACGAGAAGAAAAGAACTCAATCGCGATCGCGTCGAATGAGTCCTTCTCCGGGTGGACGAAGACCTTCACTGACCCGCGACTCTGCGCCGCGATCGTCGACCGACTCACGTTCAACGGCGCGATCATCGAAACCGGCACCGACTCCTACCGCCTCGCACACACGCTCGCCCACCAAAGCACGCGTTGATCCGCTCGGGCTTATCACCATCGACTCAGAGCGACCAACGCCGAAAAACTACCGACTGCCGTCCTGCAAGCCAAGCAATTAGCGTGCAGCTTCGCTTTTCTGCGCAGATGAAGGCGAGTCGATCAGGAACGCGGAGGTTCCTACGAGAGCTGCCCATCCTAAGAGCATGATCAGGATCCCTCCGATGTCGCCGGCAGCCCCGTCCGCTGACCCGTACGAGAGGTAGAGACCATTGGCGAAGAGCATGGGCAGCGCGGCGATCGAGAGCAGTATCGTGCCGCGTTGAAGGTCAGTGACTGCAGTGCCTCGCTGTTTACCCATGAAGAGATAAGTGACTGGCACGCCTATCGCCAAAGCGATGGAGACCACGTGCGAGGGGGTGAACAGTGCGTCTTGACCAAAGTTCTGCCACACAACCCCCGTGAGGATAGCCAAAACCAGAGGAATCCGGGCGGACTTCGTTCGTAGACCTCGTGGCGAGAGTTGCATGGCTAACTGTCGCACGCAGAAGGGGGATCTGCTCTGACCACCCAAGTTCGAATATGGGTCCCCTCCAGTTTCTGCAACACAGATCAGTCGAGGCTCCGAACCCAGTGCAACGTCGGACCACTGCATCAGTCCTTTCAGAGATCCCTCATCGGAGTCATCGCCATGAGCATCGAGGAATTCACAACATTCGACAATCCTTAGCCGGGTCCACTTCAAGCCGTCCCGCTGGGGCCAGAACGGCTTGACACAGTCATGCGCGATGGCTTCCTTGGATATGTATCGGGTTTACGGTTTGAAGCGCCTGCCTCACTCGAGTTCAGGACATGGGGTCTACGGGTGTCGCACTAGGAAGGGAATGCGACGAGAGCGATAGTTATCAGGCTATTCATGATCAAGGCGACTAGTTGTCTGCCATGGCAAGCTACGGCGTCCGGTTAGCGAACGGAATCACCTTATATCTGTCTTTGAAGGCTAGGATCATGGCCTTCTCAAGCTGCGCTTCCGTTCCGTCCGGAACAACCTTCCACGCCACGAGTAGATGCTTGGCATCGGCTAACTGCCAGATGTACTCGCCGCCACAATGCCCGTGCTTTCGTCCTTGGCCGGCCACCGAGTATTCCTCAATCCGGTCCCACAAGCCCCCGCCGTCCTTGCGTTGGCTTGCTTTGCCTATGTACAGGACTGACGCTTCTGTGACCCACTTCGCCTCAAGCTCACTGAGTGGGGCATTTGCCTTGCGGGCCTTGTGTGTCCCACCGAAGCCCTTGACGAGAAACTGTGGAGCGGATGTTCCCGTTCGTAGCACTACGTAGACACCCGGCGATCTCGGGATCCCGCCGTCGTTCTGGATGTTTTGCTGCCGGATGTCCGCGAAAGGCAAGAATCCTTTGAAGCCCTCGTCCATGAGCTCGCGGACGGTGAAGCGTTTTAGCTTCCCCATGCGTTAGTCGCCGCTGATAAGGCGCAACGTTGGGCGCTGATCCGTCTGTCCAAAGAGCTCGCGCACCTGACGCGGGCGGATTTTCAAGGTTTCGGCGAGAACCGATACGTCTGCACCGTAGTTTGCAGCTAGATCAGCGGCTTTCTGCAGGAGGGTCGGCATCTCGCCTGGGTACAGGTTGGTCGGATCGGCAGCGGCGTCGTCGATTACCGCGAGACGCTGGTACGCGCGCCGTGCTGATGACTCCGTCGTCCGGCCACGCTCGACCATTCGACGAACGAGTGAGTGAGGAGAGACCCCCCATGTTCTGCCGATCCGGTCGAGAGCCGCTATGTCGAGTCTCTGCGGAAGCACCGCATCCATGGACGCTGCGGGAGTCAGGAATGCAGCGGCAAAGGTGTCTGCTTCCTTCTCGACGACTGCGCTGTGTTCGGTTGCGTCCGAATGCAGCAATAGGTGTCCGATTTCGTGGGCGATCGAGAACCGGTGTCTGAAGACGTTCTCGCTTCGACGAGGCGTGGTGACAACTATGGGACGCTCGACGATCACGACAGAGAAGGCATCAACAGCATCGATCTCACCGAGCGGACGAACGACGACCACGATGCCATGGGACTCCGCTGTAGCCACGAGATGCCTGACAGGGCCTTCTGGAAGTCCCCACTGCTGTCGTAACAATGCAGCCGCGTCCGAGGGGGTTGTGTCTTTGGGAATAACGGGCAGATCGACGTCAGGAAGCCTCACGTGCCGCTCGAGCGCGAACGTCAGCTCCCAAACCAGAGCCGCGGTCGCCAGTGCTTTCTGTCGGTCACTCACGCGAGCTGATCTCAAGCTGCGAAAGTGCGCGTGCACGGTGTCGATCCGTGCCAGGGGACGGCCGATGTCAAAGAACTCAGGACGCACGTCCAGGACCTTCGCCAAGCGCTCAAGTACATCAGTGCGTGGCGAATTGACGCCTGCTTCGTATTGACCGATGGCGGCAGCGGAAACCCCGACTTGCAGAGCCAGGTCGGTCTTGCTCACGCCGGCGCGCACGCGAGCTTGGGTGAGCCGGGCCGGCTCGAAGCGGCCATGTGTTTGTCCTAGTCCGGCGAGGTCGAACAAACCTGGCGTTTCTTCCCAGGAATATCGCACTCGAGCACTACACACGACAACGCTGACCCATCTTGGAGGAGCGTAAGCCGATGCCATCTGCAACACTCCGGATCACGGTGGTGACACAGGTGGCCTGGACCCAAGGATCTTTCACCGGACGCTGCCCTGTTGGGTCAAGTACTCTCAAACTGCCGATGCGTCGAGTAGGCCCTGAAGTGAGGCCCTTGTGCTGAGTAGTGAACTGATCCGCTGATCGTAGTCGTTTAGGTGCTCGACAAGAGTCGGAACCGCGCAGGGCTGAAGACGCCCAGGTTCACGGATGCAATCGATGAGGTTGCGGATGATTCGGATGGGAAGTCCTGCATCTAAAAGTTCACGGATGTAGCGCACTTGTTCGACGGCGCCGGTCTCGAAGAGTCTTTGCCCTGCGGTTGATCGCTGAGCCGGCAGGATTCCCTGGTTCTCGTAGTGGCGCAGCAGTCGGGCGCTCACCCCTGTGCGGGTTGCCAATTCCCCCACTCGTAGGAGCTCATCTGGATTTGCCCTTGTCACTAGTGTCAACTCCTAGGTTCTGGATATGTCTATCTCTTATGCATACCTCAACGGTCGAACAGCCACTGCCGAGCAGCTTGCTACTCTGGCTTTCGCTGGATACGCCCACTTCACAGCCATGCAGGTGCGTAATCATGCTGTGCGAGGACTCGACCTCCATCTCAAACGGCTGCGTAACGCAAGCGATGAGCTCTTCGGTGACCACCTACCGGACGAGCAGGTAGGCGAGTTCATCTCGCTGGCATTGAAGTCTGCTCCACAGGACGTCTCTCTGACTTGTTTCATCAGCGCACGCCCAGGTGAGTTCATGCAGGCTCGGGCGAACGTTGAGCTTGATGTCCTCATCAAGGTTACTGATCCGGTGACACCACCAACTGGTCCTCTGGCACTCGATGTTGTGAGACACGAGAGGCATCTTCCACACGTCAAGCACGTCGGAGAAGTAGCCAAGACCCAGTTTCTACGTCAAGCCAACGCGAAAGGCTTCGATGACGCGGCGTTCCTCGACAGTCATGGGCGGCTCAGTGAGGCGACCATCTGGAATCTTGCGTTTTGGGACGGAACCTCAGTGGTCTGGCCCGAGGCGGAGGTGCTACCGGGCGTCACTATGCAGATTCTGTCCCGCCAACTCACCGCGCTCGGCATAGATCAGACCACACGCGCCGTCACACGCACAGAGCTAAGCGAAGATCTTGCAGCAGTGGTGATGAACTCCTGGAGCCCCGGCATACCAGTCGCCCACATCTACGGGCAACGAATGGCAGATGACGGAGAATTCGTACACTTCCTCCACCATGCGTACGCCGCGGAACCGTTCCACACCCTATGAGCCATCTTCCATCAGGGATCACCGACGAATATCGGCATGACTAGGAATGTCCGGGAGGATGGAGAGATGACCAAGATGGAAGAAATAGATGAACCTGGTGCGGTCGGTAAATTCCTTGAGATAACGGTTGAATCCGAGAGTGGAACACTGATGGCGCTTGCCCGCACTGGGCAAGGAGTTCCGATTGTGATCGTGCACGGAGTCGTCGCTGATGCCTTCGCCTGGAAGCAAGTCGCCAGATCCGTAGCGCCGGAGCGTCCGATCCTCGTGCTCAACCGGCGTGGACGCAAGCCGAGCGCTCCTCTGGGCGACGGGTATGAAGTTGAGACTGAAGTGCAGGACCTTTTGCGCTGGCTGTCGACTGTTGATGGGCCGGTTGACTTAGTTGGGCATAGCTACGGCGGTCTTATAGCGGTTCGGGCAATTCAACGAGGCGCCGAGGTTCGTTCCCTCGTTCTGTACGAACCGGTTGCCGATCCGTTCGGCCTCGAGGCGCTACCACTAGTAGCGGCAGCCATCAACGCTAGCGACCTCGACGCCGCGGTCGAAATAATCAACGTCGATCTATCTGGCTACACCCATGCTCACGTTCAAGCACTCCGGTCCGGACCGGCGTGGCCCAAGCTCATGCAGTTATCTGAGCCCGCTGGCATTGAATTACAGGCCATCAACGAAGCAGTCTTCTCCGTCCCCCAACCATGGACCACTCCTACGGCACTGATCGCAGGCGAGCTCAGCAGAAATCGCCCACCCTACGGCCCGAGCATGGACCGATTCATGAAAGTCCTGGACGTCCAAAGCGTCACAATTTTGCCTGGCCAAGACCATCTGGCCCATGTGACCGCTGCGCAAGAGCTGGCCGACGCGATCAACGAAGGTTTCGCCACAACAGGGCGTCCGTAAGCCGATCGGCTACCGACCACTTTCCGTCGGTGATTCTCGGTACTCACCAGTAAG
>JAABUN010005165.1_pt1 | contig 16593 bp, 15 predicted proteins | sample 5559311 | NCBI WGS metagenome assembly JAABUN01 (sample SAMN10711877, study PRJNA513370) | rock metagenome | isolation source: Antarctica rocks | place: Antarctica: Victoria Land, Siegfried Peak sud
CCTCGACCAGGGCTACTGGGAGGACTCGCTCATGACGGCGCCCGACGAGGCCGCGCTGCTCAGGGACATCGAGCTGTCCATGGAGGCCGGCTTCAACGGCGCGCGCCTCCACGAGAAGGTCTTCGAGGAGCGTTTCCTGTTTCACGCGGACCGGCTCGGCTACCTCGTGTGGGGCGAGTTCGGGGACTGGGGCGTCTCGGGCGGCGGCACCGTAGGCCACAACCAGGCGCCGACGGCAAGTTTCATCACGCAGTGGCTGGAGGCGCTGCAGCGCGACATCAACCACCCCTCCATCATCGGCTGGTGCCCACTCAACGAGACGCACCAGAAGCTGCACGAGCGCATCACGGTGCTCGACGACGTCACGCAGGGCATGTTCCTCGCGACCAAGCTGGCCGATCCGACCCGGCCGGTCATCGACGCGAGCGGCTACTCCCACCGCGTCGCGGCGACGGACGTCTATGACTCGCACTCCTACGAGCAGGACCCGGTGGCCTTCGCCCTCGAGCAGGGTGGCCTCGCCCACGGGGACCCGTTCGTGAACCGCAACCACGAGGGGAGGGACTACTCCGTGCCCTACAACGGCCAGCCCTTCTTCGTCTCCGAGTTCGGTGGTATCTGGTGGAACGAGGAAGAAGCCGCCGCCGCGGTTTCCGGCGACGACGAGTCCGAGTCCTGGGGCTACGGCCAGCGCGTCGCCTCCGAGGAGGACCTCTACGTGCGCTTCGAGGGGCTGTGCTCGGTGCTGATCGACAACCCCGACATGTTCGGCTACTGCTACACGCAGCTCACGGACGTGTTCCAGGAGAAGAACGGGATCTACAACTTCGACCGCTCGGCGAAGCTCGACACCGCGCGCATCCGCGCCATCCAGGACCGCGTGGCGGCGATCGAACTGGCGTCGCTCACAACCGACGCCTAGCTCCTTCGGGGGAAGGAACGACGACGGCGGCACCCGGGTGGGTGCCGCCGTCGTCGTATCCCGCTCGGGTCACTTCCTGGCGAGTTCCGGATGGTGTAGTTCGGTGACGTCCGGGTGCGCGCGCACGCGGCCCTTGAGGACGTTCGAGCCGTAGGAGGACAGCATCGGGTTCTCGGGATCGTCCGACAGGCCGCGGGCGGCCGACTTCAGGTCGTCGGTGAGCGGAACGGGTTCGATGACCGCGTCGAGGCGGGGTGACCAGAAGAACGGGATGGCATAGCGGTCGACGCCCGGGGCCGGGGCGGTGACGCGGTGGATGGTGGCAGCGAGATACCCTTCGGTAGCCACCTCGAGCATCTCGCCCAGGTTGACCACGAGCGCTCCGGGGATGGGGATGACGGGCACCCACTCGCTCGTACTGTGCGGAAGCACCTCGAGGCCACCAACCTCGTCCTGCAGCAGGAGAGTCACGAAGCCGTAGTCGGCGTGCGCGCCGACGCCCTGCGAGCCGGCCTCCTCGACGACGCCGCCCACGTAGTGGACGAGCTTCGCCATCCATGCCGGGGTACCCTCGAACGGTTCCGCGAAGTAGTCCTCCGGCAGGTGGAGGGCGACGGCGATCGCAGACAGCAGCTCGGCTCCCACCCGGGACATCAGGCCGGCCCACGCCATCGCCTTGTCCTCGAGCTCAGGCAGCGCCTCGCGCGGCCAGAGGTTGGGACCCTGCAGCAGCCAGTACGGCTCGTCCTCAGGGTAGTCCTCCAGAGGTTCGCGTTCCGGGGAGAAGTCGATCTGCTCCCGGGCATCGGGGCGGCCGCGCGTGATCTCGGTTCCGAGACCCGCGTACCCGCGGAAGTGGGGGGAGGTGCGGTTGTGGAGCTTCAGGCGTTCCTCGAGCGGCAGCTCGAAGAACCGGCGCGTGATGTCGAAGAGGTCATCGGCCTGGTTGGGCGATGCGCCGTAGTTGACGACATGGAAGAAGCCGACGGTGTGGGCGGCGTTGCGCAGTTCCTCGATGAACCCGGGGGTGAAGGAACCATCGGCGGAACGGGCGGTACTGAGGTCAAGGGTGGGGATCGATCCCGTGGTGGGCTGCATGCGCAGGAGGCTACGCCCGGTCGGGAGGGAGCGCAGCCTTTGCGTTACGCCGTATTGCGGCGCGCGTCTCCCGTCCCGGGCTCCCGCCAGGCCCGCCAGCGCCCGGACGGCACGGAGGCCGCCGTCGGACCCCGGCCAGTGGCGTGTCAGTGCTTCCGGTCCTGCGCGCCGCACCACCACGCGCAGGACGACGGCGATCAGCACGAGATCGTCCGCGTACCCGATTACGGGAAGGACATCAGGGACCAGGTCGATCGGCAGGAGGAGGTAGGCCACAAGCAGGCCGAGCATGATGCGCACCCTCAGCGGCACGGTGCTGTCCACGGCGAGGCGCCGGATGAGCCGGAGGACGTCGGGTCCGAGGCGCAATGCATCGCTCAGCGACAGGATCTCCGGGTGCCGCCGGGCGTAGACGGCGAGCCCCGCCAGGAAGAGGGCGTAGGCCACCACGAGCGCCACCGCGGCCTGCACCGCCACCTGCCAGTCCATATCGATCCTTCCGCCGGCGTCGATCCGTGTCCTGCGCCCCGGCTCGGCTTGTCGGATGCACCCGCTCCGCAGCGCCGAGCTCCGCCGGAGTACGAGAACACCGTACCCACTCCGGTGCAGTACGGAGCCACGCGCACGTGCCTACGTGTTGATCGAGCGGTGACCGGGCGACGCCGGCCCGACGCACCGACAGCGGACGACGGCTAGGTCGCAAGGGCCGCGGAGGACCGCCGCGATCCTCTCGGTGACCTGTTCCTCGGCGAGGGCGTCGGTATCGGCGGCGCATGTCGATCACCAAGCCGTTCACCGTGGCCAGCAGGATGGTCGCGAAGACCAGTGCTCCGCGTTCGACGGCTCTCCGAAGGTGGCCGCCCGCTCGGCCAGGGTGGTGGTGAGCATCGAGCGCTGGTTGCGCCTGTGTTCGCGGAACGCGGTGCCGACCTCGGGTGCCGGTCTGCCTGGGGGGATGCAGCGACGCGGTGCGACGCTTCTTGAGGGGTGGGTGCTCGCTGGCGGCCAGGTGGGCTTCCTGCACGCCCTTGAGCGCGATGCCACCGTTGTCTCATAGACCGAGGACGCGGATACCGTTCTCGACATTCGAAACGCCTCTGGCGTGCTGATGGTCTTCACAACCGACGCGCTCTTCCTTCTGCTGACCGGTAACAAGCCACGCTTTCATCTCTCGCCGACGGCCCGCGGCGCGACTAATAAACGGCAACCGAACCTAGACCTGTGGTGCTCACGCTTGCCGTTAACCAGGTGTTGGGAAGTCAGCTGTCGGGGTGTTCTATCGTTGCAGCGAAGGGTGGCCAAACGGCTACCCGATTCCAGAAAGGTGAGAATGACCACCAAGATTACCCCGCCCAACGTCAGCAGGCGCAGCGCTTTGGCAGCCGCCGGGGGTTTGGGGGCGCTGGGAGTAACAGTGGCTACGGAAACGGGAGCTAACGCAGCGCCGGAACCGAAGGCACTCAAACCGGCCCTTGCCTTCCATCCGGGCGGGAAATTTAAGCTAATTCAGTTCAACGACACCCAGGACGACGAGCAGACAGACCAGCGCACCATCGAACTGATGAACCGGGTTCTTGACGCGGAGGCGCCTGACTTCGTGGTCATCAACGGCGACGTTATCAACGGCGACTGCGACTCCGAACTGGATGTCAAGCAGGCGCTCAACCAGGTGGTCCAGCCCATGAATAGCCGCCACATCCCGTGGGCGGTTACGTTCGGAAACCACGACGAGGATTCCGTTGCGAGGACCGGCATGACTGAGGCCAAGATGCTGCAGTTTCTGCAGAGCTATGAGTTCAACGTCAACGGCGACTCCACGACGGGCCTCACCGGAACTTCTAACTCGTTGCTGCTGGTGCAGTCCTCGAAGTCAGAAGAACCGGCTTTCGGTCTGTGGCTTATCGATACCGGGCGCTACGCCCCGGACAGCATCAACGGCCAGGACTTCAAAGAATACCCGGACTGGGACTGGGTCCGGATGGACCAGGTCACCTGGTACCGCAACCTCTCAGTTGCCATCGAGCAGAAGTACGGCAGAAAAGTTCCGTCTCTCATGTGGGGTCACATCGCGCTTCATGAGCACCGCAACATGTGGTTCGCCAGCCTCGACTCCCGAACAGACCCTGACCACCAGCGTGCGATGAAGAAACACAACATCGTGGGTGAGCGGAATGAGGACGAGTGCCCGGGTCCGTTCAACTCGGGTCTGTTCAACGCTTTCCTGGAGCGTGGGGATGTGCGCGGGTACTTTGTGGGCCACGATCACGTCAACACGTACGTGGGCAACTACTACGGGGTGGAACTCGGTTACGGACCCGGGACCGGGTTCGGTGCCTACGGGCTACCGGGCGCCGACCGGAACCGGCTGCGCGGTGCACGCGTTTTCGAGCTTGATGAGAACCACCCCGGAATCTATAAAGATACTCGACTGGTGTTTGCCAAGGACCTTGGGGTCGACCTGACGGCGAACGACCAGCCCATCGTTCCTCAGCCCCTAGACCAGGCGCAGCGTTGAAGCACCACTTTCAGATTCCCGCCCGGCGTGCGTCGCAGTCCCGTCTCCTCCCGCGCAGCGTCGGTGATGGGATGGCACGGCGTGAAGGAGGACGAGGAGTTTTCAGGCCGAGGGGAAACGGTGTTTACGAGTTCGGACGAGAACGGCACAAAGAGGAGGGGGGTGCCTGGTCTGAACAATAGCGGCAGTAATTTCGGCATCGGCGCGGCGGTCACCATGGTGGGCACCTCCATCATCAAGGTCACACTCGAACGAAGCTGTGGAGACGAGCGCGTGCAGGGTTGGTGGTGCAGCGCCGCTTCACGCGTCTGCGATCCGGAGGCCATCGATCCCGACGACCAGCAAGCGACGTTCCGTCATCGAGCTACCTCCTGAGCTTGCTCCACTGGAGTGTCAAGAAGAACGTGATCTGCGCGGACAAGGACGTCTACGCGTTGACCAGCCGAAAGTAGCAGTGAGGCGCGAGAAGGCACGTCGACGCGAACCGGCTCGGTGCGGTCCCTCCAGAGGACGCTAACGCTCGTGACAGCGCCGCGCAGGGTGGTCGCAGTGATCGTGCCACTACCATCAGGTGTCGGGACAAGCTCCAGATCCTCGGGGCGTACAAGTGCTTCGGCGACTGAGCCAGAAATGAGCTGCCCGGTCCTGGCGCTGACCGATTGATCAAGCACAACAGCAGAGTCATCACCGACAATGGCGGGCAGGCGGTTGATGACGCCGACGAAAGACGATACGAAGGCAGTCGCGGGCCGGCGGTACACATCCTCTGGCGTACCAATCTGCTCGATGCGTCCGGCACTCATGACGGCGACGCGGTCGGCCATCGTCAAGGCTTCCTCCTGATCATGAGTTACGATCACGGTAGTCGTGCCGGTGTCCTGTTGCAGCCGACGGATCTCGTCGCGCAACTGCACACGCACTTGTGCATCAAGGGCCGACAGAGGCTCGTCTAGAAGCAGGACATTTGGTTCGATCGCGAGGGCACGGGCGAGTGCAACGCGTTGCTGTTGACCGCCGGAGAGTTGGTGCGGATATTTTGCGCCGTGCTCGGCGAGGCCGACAAGGTCGAGCAGCTCGGCGGCTCGGCGCGTGCGGCGCGCACCGTTGAAACCCCGGACCCGCAGGCCATAAGCGACGTTATCCTCCGCACTGAGATGCGGGAACAGTGAATACGCTTGGAATACAAGCCCAACGCCGCGGCGACGGGCACCGACTCGTGTAACGTCCCTGTCGCCAATGGAGATCGAGCCTGAATCGGCGCTTTCGAAGCCCGCGATGATGCGCAGGGCCGTGGTTTTACCACAACCGGACGGTCCGAGCATGGCTAGCAATTCGCCGTCGGCGACATCGAGGTCGATGCTATCGAGCACAGTGCGGCCTGCGAAGGCCTTGCTGATGCCGGCGAGCCTGACGTCGGAGGAGGTGGATTTCATGAGGATGTCTTTCCGAAAGCGGTGGCGCGGAGGCGGGGTAGGCGTGCCTTCGTGACGATCGCCAGCAGGAACCACGTGCCGAGGATCGTGATGACGGCGAGAGCGGCCGCAGCGCGAGGGTTGTCCTGTCCGAGCTGCGCGAGTAGGACGGGGTAGGTGTGGTGTAGCAGGAGGGTGGCCAGTACGAACTCACCTACAACGAGTGTTATTGACAGCATGGCTGCCGTCAGGAGCGCGGGACGCATATTGGGCAGAATTACGGAAATGAATGTACGTATGAAACCCGCACCAAGGCTGGTGCTCGCAGAAACAAGGGTGCTGACATCAAGCGTCCGTAAGCCGTTATCTATTGCTCGGTATACGAGTGGCATGGTGATCACGACGTAAAACGGAATGAGGCTGTACTGGCTGGTGAGGAACCCAGGAACAGTCGCCTGAAACGCGGCGTTTGCGCCCGTCACCAGCGCGACCGCCGGGACGACATAGGGCAACACCGAGAGGGCTTCAGTGACAGGCAGGGCACGGGGCACGCGAAGATGGAGCCAGAGCAGAGTCGGTACCAGGAGCACGAGGGACCCGATCGTCGTCATGACTGCGAGAAGCAGGCTCGTGCGCAACGGAACCCAAAGATCGTTGCCGGCAAGGGCCCGCCGCAGCGGGTCATTCGTCGCCCCGACGTCGGGCAGGGAAAAGCCAAACATTCCGGACGCCACAAGTGGCACTGCGAAGAACATCAGGACGGAGAGCAGGACGATCACACGCACGACGTCGGCGAGAGTAACCCGGGTCATCGAAGCCACCGTGTAACTCGCCTCATGAGGACCCAGCGTGCAAGCATCGAGACCGCGACGACTGCCATCATGCCCGTCGCAAGTGTGGCGCCGAAACTTTCGTCAACGACAACGTTTCCCGAGACGAAAAAGCCAATGAGGATAGGGACGAGATTCGCACCGCCTCCACTCAGCGCGTACGCGGTCGCGAATGCACTGAACGCATTAGCAAACAATACGAGTACGGCTCCACCAACAGCGGGCGAAATTATCGGCATGACGATCTGTAGTAGGAAACGAACGGGTCCAGCGCCGAGGCTAGTGGCAGACTCTCTCCACTCGCGCCGAAGACCGGAGACAGCGGGCAGCATGAGGATAGCCATGAGGGGGATCTGGAAGTAGAGATAAACAACGACGAGGCCGGCGAAATCCGATAGAGGCAATAATTCAGAAAGGTCAATGCCGAACGTGTCACGAACGGCATTCGTAACGACTCCCTGTGTACCGAGCGCCGCAACGAAAGCAAACGCGAGGGGAACCCCCCCGAACTGGGAAGCAACACCCGAGAACGACAAGACGACGTCACGCAGCCAGGCCGGGCGGCGAAGGGTGGCAAGGGCCCAGGCGAGAATGAGCCCGCCAAGACCGCCGATCAACGCCGTCGTTGTGGCCAAAGCTGCGGTATTAACGAAAGCCGAAACATATTGAGCTTCACCCAGGCGGATGAAGGATTCGAATGACCACTCTCCCGCATTGTTATGGAAACTCGTCCAAAGGTTCACTACTACGGGCAGCACGAGGAAGACGCCGACGACGAGGACAAACGGCAGAATTCCGAGGAGAGCCGGATTAATCTGGCGCACGCTATATGCCCGACTCGGAGTGGACGCGTCAGTGGGCGCCGCAGGCGGTGATGACACCGAGGCGGCAACGCCCGCGGGCACTGCCACCTTGGTGTCACGCCCAGTGAAGGGCGGGGTCTGTGTCACTTGTTCGCAACCTTCGGTCCCCACTGGTCGACGACGAGTTCGGTTGCCGACTTGCCTTGCTCGAGCGTCGGAAAGGTGATCTCGTCAAGGATGTCGGCCGGAGGCAAAGCCGACTGCGCCTCGGCGGGAAGGGTGCCAGCCTCTACCATCTTGGTATAGCGGGCAGGCACGGCCCCGCTCTTGGCGTAGCTGGTAGCACCTTCGTCACTCAGCAGCCACTCAATCCAAAGGCGACCAGCATTGGGTTGCGGGCTGGCTACGGTGAGGGGCTGAGCGTAGTAGTTGCCGAAGACACCGTCGCTCGGCACGACGACCTGAAGATCTACCCCAGCCGAGTTCATATTTTCCTGGATGCCTGTGTAGTTGTAGTTCCAATCAAAGGTGACCGCGGCCTCGCCTATCTCAAGTGCAGCGGCGTTCGATGAAGTGTCGACGAGGTAACCGCCGTCAGCGAGCTGCTCGAAGAAGTCAATGCCAGCTTGGATGTCGTCGAGGTCACCGCCGTTAGCGAGTGCTGCGGCGAAAACGGTAGCGAGAACGGAGGCACCTTCGCGGGGGTCACCGATCGTGATTTTCCCCTTGTACTGGGGGTCAAGCAAATCAGCAAAGCTCGTTGGCACGTCAACCTGGTTCGCATCTACCCCGATACTCAGCACGCCGTAGTAAGCACCAACCCACATTCCGTTGGGGTCCTTCAGGTTATCGGGCACCTCGTCAATCGTGCTCGGCACGAACTCCTCCAGCAACCCCTGCTCGATGGCGGGCTGCGTGAACGAGTAGCCAATGTCGAGCACGTCAGGCTGAGTCGACTGTCCCTTGAGGGTCTTGACCGCCGTCAGTTCTTCAGCGCTGGAAGCGTTTGGGCTCGAAACCTCAACATCGACACCGTACTTTTCCTCGAAACCAGCAAACGACTCGCCGTAGTTCGCCCACGTCTCCGGGTAGGCGATGAGCTGCACTTTACCTTCCTCCTTTGCAAGCGCCGTGATTTCCTCGAGGTTCTCACCAATGGCGGCGTCGCTTGCGCCCTCGGATGGCGTGCAGCCGGCGAGGATGGGGATGACGACAATAAGCGCGCTGGCTGAGAGGAGGGCCCGCATCTTGCCGCGTTTGCGGTTTTGCGGGTGCTTCTGGTGCGTGATCACGTGGTCTCCTGAGATGTTCACTGGTCGAGGACGGGTCGCTTACTAGCGTTGTTGCCTCTCGTGACCCACTCATGAACATGATGTGGACCTAGAGCAAATTTTGGTCTAGACCAAAGAAATGTGACCCTCGAACTTCAACAGGAATGACAGGGTGGTCCTTTCACTCATCTCACGAGAAGGACATTCATGACCACCCACGACTCCGCAAGTAAGCGCAAGAAGGCTTTGGACTCGATCCAGCTCGACGCCGCCGACGCGGTCATTTTTGACTTCAACGGGACGCTGTCCGACGATGAAGGGCTGTTGCTCGAACTGCTCGACGACGTCGTGTACCGTCACCTCAGGCGACGCGTGCGCCCTGAGGAGTACTCAAGCCGCTTCCTCGGGCGAAGCGACCGCGACATAGTCGAGGCCCTTGTGCGGGATGCGGCTGTGCCGTCGGTGAAGGTCACCGTCGATGCCCTGCTCGGTGAGCTGGTCAGTTTATATGTCGCTTCAGTGAGCACAACACCGCGTATCTCACGTGGCGCAAGAGAACTCGTGGAGGCGCTGGTCGGATTGGGTCTCCCACTCGCCATCGTGACAGGGGCACGTCGCGAGGCCGTGCTACCTGCCCTCGAATTCGCGGGTTTAGGAAAGGCTTTTGACGCAGTGGTGACGGATCGCGACGTCGTAGAGGGGAAGCCACATCCCGAAGGGCTACTCCTCGCCTCCCAGATGCTTGGAGCGCCCGTGCCGGCACGCACGGTTGTTTTCGAGGACAGCGTGCCCGGCCTTCGGGCGGCAGCCGCTGCCGGAATGCATTCTGTGGCAGTCCGAGGAAGCGCCAGCGAAATGGATCTCTCCCTGCACGCCAGCCTCGTGGTGGACGCTTTGGTGCCGGAGCTCGTGACGACCGTCGTTCCTAGCCGATGATCGGGTCTCCCGTTAGAGGTGGTGCGTCGTCGCTCGTCGGAGTAGTCGGTTCGTCAGTCGCGATGCGTCCTGCTACGGTCACCCGAAGTTGATCCGAGCGGAACAGGTCGCGGGAGTGCTCGATCGGCCGGCCGCGCGGCGTTGACGAGATGCGCACCACCTGAAGCACTGGAAGGCCGGGCTCCACCTCAAGCAGTTCAGCATCCATACCGTCCACAAGCATTGACGCGAGATCTTGCGTCGCATAGGCCGGCGCCTGCCGATAGTGTTGGCGGAGGATTCGATACAAAGATCCCGTGAGATCGTGGTCGAGGAGTCCAGGCAAGTCACGAGCGGGGAATGACGAGCGCTCGAGGACGACTGCCACATTGTCCGCGAAACGCACTCGGATAATACGGTGCACCGTGTCGCCCTCGTCAAGTTCGAGAGCCTGCGCGACGTGCGTCTCGGCGGGAACAGTTTCGGCGGACACGACACGAGCTTCAGCTGTTTTTGCCGACCGGAGTAGTTGTGGTCGGAGACCGATGAGATCGGCGATGTTGACCTGGGACAGCTTCGCCGCAACAACGACACCTCCTCGTCCGCCGACAGCACGGGCGAGTTCCCCGGAGAGTTGTACGGCGTCGAGTGCCTGACGAAGGGTCATGCGACTGACACCGAATGCTTCAGCTAAACGCCGCTCAGGAGGAAGGCGCATGCCTGGCACGAGAGTGCCCGCCGCTGCGGCGGTTCGCAAACGTGAAGCGATTTGCTGATAAACGGGACCAACACTATCCAGTTGAGTACGTCGCGCGAGATCCAGCACCGCGTCTGCACTGCCCTCAACATCGCCCAGTGTCGCCTCCTCTGCACGCTCGGACAGTACGTGCTGTTTCTGACCTGCCACACACCAAGCCCAGCATGTACCGGACAGCGGCACTAAGCAAGATGAGGAACCGGGGGACCGCTGAAGGTGCGGTTGACTGCTGATGTGTGCACCTGAATCGAAGACCCCGGTCGATGATTCGACTGTGGCAGGCTGTCCCACTGAGGGCTCAGGTACCGCCTTCCACGCGAACCGGCAGGGGCTGCTCCAGGATGAAATCGTCTTCGAAGCGGTCACCGAGCTGGAACCGCTTCGTGCCGACACGCTGGAAACCGCTCTTGGTATAGAACCGGATGGCCCGAACGTTCTCCTGGTTCACGCCGAGCCATACGCCGGGCAACCCCGACCGGGACGCGAGGTCCAGTGTCGCGGACATCAGGGCTGTGGCGGAGCCGCGGCCGTGGTGGTCGGGATGCACATAGAACTTGCTGAGCTCCACCGTGGGTGAGATCGATAGCGCCGCCAGGACGTCCTCGTCGACGGGCTGGTCCAGTACCACCATGCTGTAGCCCGCGATCCGGTCCCCGTCGCGGATGCACAGCACGGTGTGACCCGGGGCGGCGATGAAGGCGGCGAAGCGCTCGGCGGAAAGCTGCGTCGCGATGTACCGATCGATGTCCTCGGGCGGGGAGTCCGGTGGGCAGGCCAGCGGGAACGTGACGGCCGCGCAGGCGGCGACCTGGACGGCGTCGTCCGCGGTGGCCGTCGAGATATGGATAGTCCTGTCAGTGGTCCTGTCAGTGGTCATATAACCCAATCTAGGATGAACGACGGCAGGACGCGGACTGCCGGGTCCGCGTCCTGCTGTCATTCAGGGCGGTCAGCCCTTGGGTGAGGGGACTAGTTGAAGACCGGCTCGCCGTTGCGGGTGAGCTTCCAATTCTCCTCGAAGAACGTCGAGGGATCGATGGTTCCTTCGGCGATCAGGTAGTCGATGAGCAGCTGGCGGATCTCGGTGGTCTGGTTCACGAGCACCGGAGCCGTCGCGATGTGCGGGAAGTTGCCGCCGCCGGACTGCCGATAGTTGTTCGTGGCCACAGCGAAGCGCTGGGCCGGGTCGATCGGCGCACCGTTGTAGCTGAGGCCCACGATCCGCTGGCCCACGGGCTTGCTGATGTCGATCTCGTACGAGACACCGGACATCATGTCGTAGTTGTAATCGGGCGTTCCCGCGGCGTTGGTCAGCGTCGCCGGGTCGACCGGGGCGCCCGGAGCGACCTGTTTGAAGTATTTCGCCGAGTACTCGAGGTAGTCCTTGACCTGCGCGCCGGTCAGCTCGACACCGAAGAGCGTGTTCGGGAAGACGTGAAGGCCTGCCATGTCACGGATGGTCACGGGTCCCTCGGGGATCACGGCCGCACGGTTGAAGGGCGCCACGATGGACAGGACGGGGAGGTCGGCGTTCGGCGTCCCTTCCAGTGCCTTGTCCACGGCTCCGGCCTGGACCTCGTTCACGAAGTCCATGACCGCGGTGTCGCGGATGCGGGACTCGGCGGCGGACATGGTCTCCGTCGCGGTGCCGATCGCGGTGTTCACGTAATCGATCGTGGTCCGGTGCTGCTCGGCGGCGATCGCCGAGATCGTCGGATCGGCCGGGACGGTATTCGTGTTGAGCAACTCGGAGTTCGCCGACGTCACATCCCACTGCCCGCGTACCTTGGTGAGCTCGAAGTCCATGACGGACAGACGCATGCCCCAGTTCTTGGGCTCGGTGAGGAGCACCTGCTCGCCGGTCTGCTTGTTGGTGACGAAGCGCTCCGGGATCTCCTGGTGCTCGTGTCCGGCGAGGACGGCGTCGATACCCGGTACCTGCTCGGCGATCAGGGTCGAGGCGTTCTCGACGGGCAGGCCGGCATCTAGGAGGAGGTGCCCGACGGGCCGGAGTGAGAGCTGACGACGACGACGTCCGCGCCGGCCGCCTTCATCTCGGGTACGTACTTCCTGGCCTGCTCCACCATGTCGAGGAAGCGGAACTCACCCTCCACGTTGTTCTTGTCCCAGATGGCACTGCCCGGGGTGGTGAGCCCGAGGATGCCGACCCTGATGGGCTTCTGACCCTTCACCTTGACCGTCTTCAGCACGTACGGCGCGAAAGCGTCCTCACCGGTGGTCCAGTTCTTGACGTTCGCGCCGAGCAGCGGGAAATCGAGCTGGTCCTCGAAGGTGCGCAGGAGCGGCACGCCGTAGTTGAACTCGTGGTTGCCGAGCGTGGTGGCGTCGTAGTCCATCGCATTCATCGCGGCGGCCATGGGGTGGGTTTCGCCGGTCTCGTCCACCGGCTTCACGTTGGCGTAGTAGTCCGTCAGGGAGGTGCCCTGGATGGTGTCGCCGTTGTCGATCAGCAGCGTCGACTCCTCGCCGCGGTCCGCGCGGACCTGGTTCACGAGGCTGGAAATCTTGGCGAGTCCGACGTCGTTGTGGGCGGCGTCGTCGTACTCCGCGTTGGTGAAGTAATTCCAGTTCTCGATGTAGCCGTGGAGGTCGCTGGTCCCCATGACGGTGACGGTGGCCGTGGCGTCCTTGGGACCCTTGGCTCCGCCCGGTGCGGCGGTCGCTGCGGGGGCGAGTCCGAGTGCTGCGATACAGCCGAGGGCGACCGCCGCTGCGACGCGGCGATGCCCTGTGGTGAAACGTTGTGACACGTGAAATCAACTCCTGTTCGTGATGCGGAGGCGACAGCATATCGGTGACGGGTGACACACTGGTGACGGTGGACTTGCTCCAGGTGAACGGCGCGGGTCCGTCGTGCACAGCGTGCGTGCCGGGCCGACGGGCCGGCGGAACAGGGTCAGGACGAGGTCAGGGAGGACCACGATGGCGGCGAGGGCAGAGCAGCAGGGCGCGTACCGCGAGGACGTCCTGGGTCCCGGCTACGAACTGCGGACGCTGCTGTTGCGTCCCGACGACGAGGGCGAGGTCGTCGCGACGCTGGTCCGCGGCGCCCTCCCCGAAGGCTCGCGCCGCGCCGTCCTCTATGTGCACGGCTTCGTGGACTACTTCTTCCAGACCAACCTTGCGGACGCCTGGCACCAGGCGGGCTTCAATGTCTATGCCCTGGACCTCCGGAAGCACGGGCGGTCCCTCCGCGGGCACCAGACACCGAACTACATCACCTCGCTCGAGGAGTACGACGAGGAGCTCGACGAGGCGGCGCGCATCATCCGCGAGGACGAGGGCCACGACGTCCTCGTGGTCATGGGGCACTCGACCGGCGGCTTGATCACCTCGCTCTGGGCGCACCGCCGTCGTGGCCGGCGGGTCGTCGACGCGCTGGTCCTCAACAGCCCCTGGTTCGACCTCAACGCCAGTCTGTTCCAGCGCACCGTCGGCACCGCGGCCGTCCACCGGCTCGGCACGCTGAAGCCCCGCACCGTCGTCGGCAAGCTCGGAACTGCGTACGGCCGCTTCCTGCACCGCGAGACCGGCGGGGAGTGGGACTACGACCTCGCGTGGAAGCCGCACGGCGGATTCCCCGTCGTCGCAGGGTGGCTGCAGGCCATCCGCCGCGGCCATGCGGAACTCAACCGCGGCCTCGCGATCGACTGTCCCGTCCTCGTCGCGTGCTCGGACGCCACCTCGAACCCGGTGAAGGAGCCGGCGCGACTCTCGTCGACGGACGTGGTGCTCGACGTCGCCCATATCGCCGGGCGCGCACCGAAGCTCGGCAGGCTCATCACCCTGGTGCGCATCACCGGCGGCATCCATGACCTCGCGCTCTCGCCAGAGCCCGCGCGATCAGCATTCTTCGCCGAACTCGCGCGCTGGCAGCAGGCCTACGTCCCGGGCGGCGACGAACCGTGACGGAGATCCGTCAGGTCGGCCCCGACGACGACGACGGCGTGCGTGCGCTCTCCCGGCTCCGCGCTGCATGGGCTGCAGAGGATGCAGGGCTGGAGTACAAGCGACCGACGGGCGGTCGGCTCGGAACGGGGCGCGACGCCAGTTTCGAGCAAGAGTTCAGGGCCTGGTTGCGGTCGGAGCCGCGCGGGTTCTTCCTGGCGGTCGGTGCCGACGGCGAAGCGATGGGCATGTGCAATGTCCTTCTGTTCACGCGGATGCTGAGGCCCGGCTCGGCGCCGTCGTGCTGGGCATACCTCGCGAATGTGTACGTGATGCCCTCGAGCCGTGGGCATGGGGTCGGAGGAAGCCTCGTGCGTGCCGCTGCGGATCAAGCCCACGCCTGCGGAGCAGTCCGTCTGGTCACGGCACCGAGCGGACCGTCACGGTCGCTGTACATCCGCCACGGCTTCCGCGCAGCGAATGAACTGCTGGTGCTACCTCGCCCGTGATTCCCGGCCGCGACGACGACCAGTCGGCGGTCGCCGGACGCACTGGGTGCATCTTGCCCCGAGTCCGTGCACTATCGTCGCCCACCGGTTCGAGGGGCGAACCGCGGGCCCGTCCCCGCCGTGCTCACGCATGCCGCGCGGAGAATCAGCCGGGGACGAGGACGGTTCGAGAGGGGCCGCTGCTAGGCGGGCCGGCGCGGGGCCAGTTCATCCGCCAGAGCCTGCTCCTGGCGAAGAGCGCAGTGGGTCAGGGAGAACACCCGGGCGTCCGACCGCAGTTGCCCGATGAGCGTGAGGGCGATTTGGGCATCCTGCATGGTCGGATCGAGAAGCTTCAAGGCGGTTTCCTCCACCCTGAGGGCACCGGCGACGCGGGCCGCCGAAGCGAGGGTGGAAACCGCCGTACGTTGGCGATCGGCATCCGGATTCCGGAAGGACACCTCGATCAGGGCAATCAGCTCCTCTACCAGGGCTATGAAGGCCATACTGTGCGAGGCCGTCCCGGTGCTGGACCCGACGCGCGCCGCGAGACGGTCGAGTTCCGCGCTGTCGATGAATGGCTGCACCCCGAACTCCTCCCGTGGCCCATATGTCGCTGTGGATGTAGGAGTGCGGTGCACGCCCTCGAGAGCCGGGCTGTGTGGTCCACCCGGCACTCCAAGTGTGCCTTTGGAAGGTGAAGCAGGACACAAGGAATCCGCAGTATCAGTTCAAGATGCCGAGGTGATCGGGCCTCGACGCGAGAGCGGATCGCGGGCAGGGAGGACCTGGTTCCGCATCGGGACGACACCGCAACCAGGGTGGTGCGGCAGGCCGATCCGACGGGCGGTCCTGCCGTACCTTGTCTGCCGCGCTCATCGCCGCATCTTCCCGACCAGCCGAGCGAGTCCCGCCGCGCGACGTTCGAGGGTGCCGAAGGACATCGGCGCGATACGGGCGACGGCGTCGGGCACCTTGGCGCTGAGCCCGATGAGCAGGCGCGGGCTGCGTGCCTTCACCGCCTCGAGCATGAGCTCAGCGGCGCGGTCGGCGGGGAACGTGAGGAGCCTGCTGAACTCGTCCCTGGCCTTCGTCATGTCGATGTCGCCGAGGTTCCCACCGATGCGCGCGTTGAGGGCGATGTTCGTGCGGATGCCGCCGGGGTGCACCGTGGTGGTGCCGATGCCGCGCGGTAGAAGCTCACTCCGGAGCGCTTCCGTGAAACCGCGGAGCGCGAACTTGCTGGAGGAGTAGGCGGTCTGGCCCCTCGGGCCCACGAGGCCGAACAGGCTGGACACGTTGACGATGTGCCCGCCCGGGTCGATCCTCGGCAGCAGGCGATGGGTGAGCAGGACGGGAGCGTGGAAGTTGATGGCCATGACCCAGTCGAAGTCACCCATGCTGATCTGATCGAAGCGGCCGGCCAGGGCCACGCCCGCGTTGTTGATGAGCAGGTCCACCCTGTCGGTCGCGGCGAGCAAGCTATCCGAGAGGCGCTCGACGGCGTCCCGGTCCGCCAGGTCCGCGACGAACGTCGTGACCGCGGTGCCGGGAAAGGCGGAGCGGATGGAGGTCGCCACGGCGTCGAGCCGTGCCGTGTCGAGGTCGACGAGCAGCAGGGCGCTTCCGCGCTCGGCGAGGCCGCGCGCGAGGTGCTCGCCCATGCCTCCGGC
>JAABUN010005166.1_pt1 | contig 16592 bp, 14 predicted proteins | sample 5559311 | NCBI WGS metagenome assembly JAABUN01 (sample SAMN10711877, study PRJNA513370) | rock metagenome | isolation source: Antarctica rocks | place: Antarctica: Victoria Land, Siegfried Peak sud
ACCGATACACGTGCATGGAAATAGCAGCCTGAAAAATTTATAACATGAAACGAACTATACAGACTAATGGCATAAAAAATAAAAATTGAAAAAACTGAAATTGTAGTTATTGCACAGTCTGACGATGATGCATAAAGAATAAATGCCGGTATCAAAAAAATAAATATTAAACCTTTTCTTACTTTTACCCGCGCAGAAAAAGCCGGTGAAAGTAAAATGATATAATTTATAATGCTAAACTTTGAACTCTCACGAAAAATACCCTGTCATTTTGTTATGCAGGCAAGAGGCCTTACAAGTTTTTGAGCAGCGGAAAACAAAGAAGATAAGATTAATATTAGAAGTAATTACCAAAAAAGACATTAATGAATTATCAGCCTATTGAGAATTATGGTATAATAGGAGATTTGAATACAGTGGCATTGGTGGGGTTAAATGGCTCTATTGATTTTATGTGCTTCCCCAACTTTGACTCTCCAAGCATTTTCGCAGCGTTGCTTGACGAACATAAAGGCGGAAGGTTTGAAATAAACCCGGTACTGGCAGAAATGAAAACCAAGCAACTGTATCTGCCTGACACCAATGTTTTACTGACCCGTTTTTTATCGAGCGAAGGGGTGGGAGAGATAACAGACTTCATGCCGGTTGAAGAGCTTTTTGATGGCAAAGAATTGATAAGAAGAGTAACTACTGTGAGAGGTGAAGTAAAATATAAGATGAAATGCAGTCCGAGGTTTAATTATGGCAGGAGCACGCACACTATAGAAAATGTAAATGAAACTGAAATAAAATTTACATGTGCAGATGATCCTAAAATTGTATTAAGCCTTAAAAGCTCGGTTCCTGTATATATAAACAATGGGGATGCGTGTGCTGTGTTTACTTTGTCATCAGGAGAAACTGCTGACTTTCTTTTAGAGCACGTAGATGCAGATCATAATGTAAATAAAGATTTTAAAACCTTTGTCACTGACAGTCTTTTTGAAACTGTCCGTTATTGGCAAGATTGGATTGGCCAATCTACATATCACGGCAGATGGATGGAAATTGTAAATCGTTCTGCCCTGGTACTAAAACTGCTTACTTCCTATAAATATGGGTCTATCATTGCTGCTCCGACTTTTTCTATACCCGAAAGTATTGGGGGCAAGAGAAACTGGGATTACCGCTACACCTGGATTCGTGATGCATCTTTTACTGTTTATGCATTGATAAGATTAGGCTATACGAAAGAAGCAGGATCGTTTATGAACTGGGTAGAGAAGCTTTGCCAGGATATAAAAGGACAGAATATGCTCGGTATTATGTATTCGATACATGGTGACAGGCAGTTGGAAGAAAAAATACTGGATAATTTTGAAGGATATAAAAAATCCGGTCCTGTTCGCATTGGTAATAATGCTTATTGCCAGTTGCAATTAGATATTTATGGCGAGTTGATGGACTCTGTGTACCTGTACAACAAATACGGAGAGCCGATATCGTACGATTTCTGGAAAAACCTTGAAAAACAAATAGATTGGTTAAGCGAGAACTGGAACCAGCCTGATGAGGGTATTTGGGAAGTACGGGGAGGTAAAAAGCACTTCTTATATTCAAGACTACTTTGCTGGGTTGCGTTAGACAGATCAATAAGGATAGCGGAGGCAAGGTCTTTTCCTCTTAACAAAAAGTGGAAGGTTGAAAGGGATATTATTTACAACAGTATTTTTACAGATTTTTGGGATACAGATAAGAAAGCTTTTATGCAATATCCCGGTGCTCAAACCGTAGATGCTTCTGCCTTACTAATGCCTCTTATCCGCTTCATTAGTCCAAAAGATCCAAGATGGTTATCTACACTTAAGAGAATTGAAGATGAATTAGTCGCTGATTCCCTGGTTTACCGATATAAACCTAAGCTCGCAGCGCCAGATGGTTTAGTCAGCCATGAAGGAACTTTTTCTATGTGTACATTTTGGTATGTGGAATGTTTATCCAGAGCCGGCCAACTGGAGAAAGCAAGATTTTATTTTGAAAAAATGCTGGGTTATGCCAATCACTTAGGCTTATATTCTGAGCAACTTGGTTTTGAAGGCGAGCATCTGGGTAATTTCCCGCAGGCATTTACGCATCTCGGTTTAATCAGTGCCGCATATAATTTAGATAAAAAATTGAATAACAGGGGGAATAAGAATGTTTAGAACCACGATTTTATTGGATTTTGAGAATTGTAAGAAAATTGAGTTTAAGATAATTAGTCAAATATTTCTCTGGTGCTCTAAAAAAATTTGTTTAATAAAACTATGCTCATCACCTGAAAACATCTGCTGTTTTAGTTTTTTCTACCCAAAATATTGTAACAAATCTTGCGGTTATATTTATAAGCACTTACATTTGTAAACTAAAACCGGAGATTATGTCATTGCCTACTAATAACAAGAAAGGGGAAAACCAGGTAAATAAAAATCAAAAAGATCAGGGGAAAGGATCTAAGTTTATAAAAGGTTCTGCAAAGCCTGCAGCTATTACAAAAAAGGTTAGATCTACAGGCGCAAACAGAGGAAGCTAACTTCGAAAGGCGTTCTTATCTTTAAGAATTGTACGCAAAAAAGGGTTTTTCACAGGAATGAATTATACTTCGTTCTTACTTGTATCTCTGCATCGGTTAGTAATTATTTTCATCTCCGCAATCTATATAGCCGCAATTGATACACTCATAACATTGCTCGTTATTATTATGTATCAACACCGCGTTGCATCTTGGGCAGTCTCTTTCTGTTAATTTCACCCGGATATTTAGAATTGATACTTCTTCAATCTCAGTTTCTTCGTACTTCGTCATGTATATTGTTTTTTGTAATTGTTATGCAATTATATTTTACCATTAATTAAATCTTGATAAACAAAATTAGAGACTGTATAATTCTTTAAGTGTGGTAACTTAATAACAGATGTTAATAAGTGTGAAAGACGAAAGAACCTAAATCTTTAAAGAGGGGATACGAAAGAATTTAGAGCAAGGAAATCATCATCTGTAATTGCTGCTATGAAAACAAATATTCTTTTGGGACTTCATAAGAAGAAATAGCAGCAAGTTAAAAACAGGATTCTTTCGAAATCATACCAAATACTAAGCCATTGGCAAGAATCACTACTTTATCAATTTTCTTATTCAATAATTATCACAAGTTTGCTTAATAATTACGCGGGTTTAAAACAAAATAAGAACTATTTGAAGCATCAAATGAAACATGACCTGGGTGATTATGAGAAATAGTAAAAACAAGCCGATAAATGATTTTTATGAAACAGCAATCGCACCTTACGTTTATATCAATAGTTTTATGTAATTTCTTACAAGTTAGTGCACAGCCTTCCCGAACCGATACTGTAGCCTTTATATCTTCTCCTGACACCAGCTCGTGGCAATATAAAATGCAAACCAGTGAAGAAAAGTGGTCTTATTCAGCGAAGAGAAATGACTTTCAACCATTTTATAAATTTGATTATAGCAGTGCGTTAAAAAAGAATTCTCATACAGCCAATATTAGTTATTATGGTAACGCTACACTGTTTTGGCTAAATGACATTAAAGAAATTGAGTTAGCCGTAGTTGGTATTACCCAACAAAATGCTAACGAATTTATTTATCATGCAACAGTTAATGATAGTTTTGAAATAATCCATTGGATGCATCCAAGCGATTTCCGGACAAACAAAAACATCACCTATGCCTACCTTGGAAAATTCAATACTAAAAACAAAATTGTAAAGTTTGAATTGTATAACATTAAAAACTATAGCGACAGAATGAGTTTTATATTTAATGACTTATTCATGCCGCCCGCTAAAGTAAAGTATGCGATAATTAACTATAATGATAAATATCTTTTCAAGCCATTTATGCAGCACTACATTCCTGATAAAAAGCAGCATTACTTTAAAGAAAACGAATGGCAAAAAAGAAAAGTAGGCTTCAATTGGTCTGACAGCATTAATCACATTGCCATTGAAATGGAAAACAGCATTCAAAATGACATGTATAATGTTTATCTCGAAAGAAAAATTGAAGGAAAAACAGATACAGTTTATGTATCTAATAATTGGGAAATGTCTCACTACTCTCGAAATCCGTCATTAAGAATAAATTCTTCATTTTTTAATAAGCCTGGCAATTATCAGGTAATAGTTACTCCTGAAGCACCCGATGATTTTAAAAGAAATGCATTTGAACAGGCAGTAATAGTTCCTTTTAATGTGCTTCCGTCTAAAACAAAACTATTTACATTTTGGCAACTGCTATTTTATATATTCTTACCCCTGTTGGCAGGCGGAATACTTTTCAGTTATTACTATTTAAAACAAAAACGCAGGCTTTTTAAAGAGACACAGGAGAAACAAATAATTGCCATTCAACTCAATTCTGTTCGCTCACAATTGAATCCTCATTTTATGTTTAATGCACTTTCCGGTATACAAAACTTTATAAATAAAAATGATAACAGTGCTGCTAATCTTTATCTTTCAAAATTTGCCCGTATTACCCGTAATGTCCTCAATGATAATAATAAAGATTTAATCAGCATCCTGGATGAGGTTAATTTGCTTGAAGATTACCTGCAAATGGAACAGATGAGGTTTGGATTTAAATATAATATTTATGTGGATGATACAATTGATAAAACAAATACAGAAATACCTGCAATGCTGACTCAACCTTTTGTTGAAAACGCTGTAAAACATGGAATTTCTGGTTTAAAGCACGAAGGAGTAATTGACATTACTTTTAGAAAGGAAGCTGATAATCTTATTTTAGAAATAAAAGACAACGGTAAAGGTTTTAACATTGATGCTAATTTTGAAGGCGTGGGAATGAAACTGTCAGAAAACAGAATTAATTTATTGAACCAGTTGCACAAAGAAAGCCTTATTTCATTGCAGAAAAAATCAAGTATCAACGGCACTTTAATTTCAATAGTATTAAATAATTGGACATAAAAATGCGGGCAGTTGTTGTTGATGATGAAACCCATAACCGGGAAAATATACAGGAGCTGCTAAGAAACTATGCTCCTGAGGTTATAGTTATTGCTGAAGCAGAAAATGCAGAGGAAGGGATAAAACAAATTAAGAAGCATCAGCCTGACCTCGTATTTCTGGATATTCAATTAGGTAATCAATCAGCTTTTGAGCTATTAAAACAATTAGACGAAATAACATTTGAAATTATTTTTATTACTGCATATGATAAATATGGTATTCAGGCTATAAAGTTTGCCGCTTTAGATTACCTTTTAAAACCTGTTGATGTTGAAGAGCTGCAAACTGCAGTTAAAAAAGCACATGATAAAATTTTGCAGAAAAATAAAGATGAAAGGCTAGAATACCTGCTCGGTTATCTAAAGTCTCACAGTAATATTCATTCTAAAATTGCTTTACCACTTTTTAATGAAATACTTTATGTGTCTATAGATGATATCATACGTTGTGAGGCAAATAATACATATACTTTTTTCTTTTTGACTACAGGTGAACGGGTTCTGGTATCTAAAACTTTAAAAGAGTATGCAGAAATATTAAAAGATTATGGTTTTATACGAACACACCAGTCCCACATGGTTAATGCCAGGTACATTAAAAGTTGGCTAAAAGAAGACGGGGGTGTTTTATTACTAAAGAACCTTACTAAGATACCAGTATCCAAACCTAACCGGGAAAAAGTAAAAACTACTTTAGGACTTCAAATAAGATAATTGATTAAGATATAACTAAATAAAAACGGTCTGCGTAGCTGCAGACCATTCTTTATAATTATAGTAAGAATTTCTTATCCTCTGTTATCAGAGCCTGGTCTCGCCTGCTCACCCCTTGGTGCAAATTCCGGCTTTGGCATAAGAGCTTTACGACTAAGCTTAAACTTACCTGTTTTAGGGTCTAAACCTATCAGTTTCACCTTAACTACATCGCCTTCATTTAAGACACCTTCCATACTTTCAAGACGTTTCCAGCTTATTTCACTTATGTGCAATAAACCTTGTTTTCCCGGCATAAATTCTACAAATGCACCAAATTCTTTAATACCTTTTACAGTAGCTTCGTACACATCACCTACCTGTGGTACAGCTACAATACTTTTGATCCATGCAACCGCTTTATCCAAACCTTCTTTAACAGGTGAAAAAATGCTTACTTCACCAACATTACCCACCTCTTCAAGATTGATAGTTGTACCCGTTTCACGCTGTATCTCCTGTATTACTTTACCCTGTGGGCCGATAACCGCACCGATGAATTCTTTATCAATAAACAATTTTTCCATCCTCGGAGCGTGCGGCTTAACCTCTTCACGGGACTCAGGCATACATTGATACATTGCATCAAGAATGTGTAAACGACCACCACGTGCCTGTTCTAAAGCCTCAGTCATCACTTCCATACTTAAACCGTCTACTTTAATATCCATTTGCACACCGCAAATACCATCACGGGTACCGGTAACTTTAAAGTCCATATCTCCCAAATGATCTTCATCGCCCAGTATATCAGTAAGAATGGCATATTTTCCATCTTCGCGGGTAATTAGTCCCATTGCAACCCCGCTTACGTGTTTTTGTATCGGCACACCTGCGTCCATTAAAGCAAGTGAACCAGCACAAACGGTCGCCATTGATGATGAACCATTACTTTCAAGAATATCACTAACTACGCGTACTGTATATGGATAGTCATTGCCCGGCATCATCTGTTTAAGACTGCGCATAGCCAGGTTTCCATGTCCTACTTCTCTGCGCCCCGGACCTCTCATCATTTTAACCTCACCTGTGGAGAACGGAGGGAAATTGTAATGAAGAATAAAATTACTGTAATCAGATTTCGCAGCACTTTCAATCAACAATTCATCTAACTTAGTACCGAAAGTAACCGTTGTAAGTGATTGTGTTTCGCCTCTTGTAAACAATGCAGAACCATGCGGCGTAGGCAGTGGATCTGTCTCCATTGATAACTGGCGAACATCTTCCATACTACGTCCATCCAGGCGCCTTCGGTCATCCAGCATCATGTTTCTCACTTCTTCCCAATGCAGGTCAGCGAAATATTTTTTAGCAAGTTTTTTATCTTCATCAGTTGCTCCTTCACCTAAACCTGCAATCAACTCATCTTTGATAGCACTGAACGCTTCACTTCTTGCATGTTTGCCTGATCCGCTTCTTGCAATTAACCCAATTCTCTGATTAGCAAATTCGGTAACCTTATTTTTTAGTTCTTCGTTTTGTGCAGGCTTAGTATATTCTCTTTTACCCTGCACACCCACTTTATCTCTTAATTCCTGCTGAGCTTTTATGTGAATTCTGATGGCGTCATGAGCTACTTGTAAAGCATTTACCAGATCAGCTTCAGAACATTCTTTTGCTTCACCTTCAACCATCATCAGGTTTTTTTCAGTAGCAGCTATGATAAATTCAAAATCAGCTTCTGCTAATTGCGAACGTGTAGGATTTATAACAATTTCCCCATCAATTCTTGCAATTCTGACTTCACTTATAATTTCTTTAATAGGAATATCAGAGACTGCAAGTGCGGCAGAAGCAGCAAGGCAGGCCATGGAGTCAGGCATAACTTCCGGATCGCTTGAGATCAGGCTTATCAATACCTGCACCTCGCAATAATAATCTTCAGGAAATAAAGGACGTAATGCCCGGTCTACTAACCGGCTGGTTAATATTTCATAATCATTCAACCTGGCTTCTCTCTTGAAAAAAGACCCGGGAATACGGCCCGCAGAGGCAAATTTTTCCTGGTAATCAACAGACAGCGGAAAAAAATCCTGGCCTTCACGAGCCTCATGATTTGCTACAACTGTCGCTAACAAAATACAATTGCCCTGGCGAACAGTAACAGCACCATCTGCCTGCCGGGCTAATTTTCCAGTCCCGATAGAGATTTCACGACCATTACCAATATCGAAACTCACACTAATTGGTTGAGACAACATATAAATTACAATGTTTAGAGTACCACAACAAAAAATACAAAGAGGTGCGCAGAAAGTTTCCTCGTCATGGTTAATAATTAAATTGTTTGCACAAAAAGGGAACAAACATAAAAAACTATTCCCAACTGAATATTATACCAGTTGGGAACAGACAAATATCATAAATGAAATCTATTTTCTTAGTCCTAACTTTTCGATCAATTCACGATAACCTTGCAGATTATGCTTTTGTAAGTATATAAGAAGGCTTTTGCGTTTACCTACTAATTGCATTAAACCACGATGAGTGGAAAAATCTTTTTTGTTCTCCTGTAAATGTTTTGAAATCTGGCTGATCCTTTCTGTTAATAAAGCTATCTGCCCTTCAATAGAACCTGTATTTTCCGCTTTGCCGGCGAATTCTGTAAAAACGCTGGCTTTTTTTTCAGTTGTTAAAGACATCTCGAATTGTTTATTATCTTTTTATCGGCTGCAAAAGTAGGATAATATTATAAAATGCCGAAATTATATAAACATATTTTCAAGTATTTGAGTTAATAAAAAAATTGCGGGCTTATTTCATAAATAAAACCTAATAAGTTAACCCTGATATTTTTTATTTTAAAAGATTTTTAGGAAAAAGAACAGAAACCAAGATAAAAATTATTAAATTAGCATGAGTTCTTTCCTTTAACAATAAAAACCTGCCACATGAATAATCTTCAACGTTTGGAACACTGGGGCAATACTCATCACCCAAAATGGGTAGATATTATCAGAATAGTTTTAGGGGTTTTCCTATGCTATAAAGGCATAGATTTTCTTCGAAATATGGGAGCCATAAATGACCTGCTAGCAAATCATCTTTCGTTTGGTTCTTTTGCAACCATTATGCTAGGTCACTATATTGTATTTGCACATATATTAGGCGGAATTTTCCTTGCTATGGGAGTTCTCACCCGTTTTGCATGCCTTATACAAATACCTATATTATTGGGCGCTCTTATCATGGTAAATTGGTCTCAGGACATGTTAAGACCCTACTCCCAATTGTTACTTACTATCGTAGTTTTGCTTTCGCTTATATACTTCCTGATCGCAGGCAATGGGCGATGGGCAGTTAATTTTGATGAGCCGGAAGAAAGAAGAGCAGATAAAACTATATGACATAGTTTATTTTCAAAAGATATCCCTTGATAAGAAATATCAAGGGATATCTTTATTAATTCATGTAAGTCATTTATTTCAGTTGCAAGTTTCGCCCAAAAAGACTGTACCTTCCAAGAATACACTTTCATTACGATGAATATAGGTGATTTTAAATTATTTTTTTCAGCCCCCAACCCAACCCTTTACCGCATTTTCAAAGTATCAGCTGCAACAATTCCTAATTAAATAAAATAAAGTTTAATTTGATTAATGATAAGTTTTTTGATGGGCTTCTGATTTTGTGGATTCTATTTTAGATTTCTCAAAATTCTGTCTCATATATTCTCCTCTTACTACTTTTGAAGTTTTATGTTCACCGTTATGACTCCAGCCAGGAGGCATAACGATATATAAAAGTTTATTTTTAATACCAGGAGCTCTGCGTATATCTTTTAACAAAGCCCCAAATTCTCCAAAATAAGCATCAACAAAACTATTAGGCTTCATTTCTCTTGAAATGCCATAAACAACAGGAACATTCCGTTCTTCAGGTTGGTAAGTCTTAAAAACTCTGTCCCAAATGTTTAAGAGGTTGCAGAAGTTAGTATCCATGTACAAAGGGTTTTTTGCATGGTGAACCCTGTGATGAGAAGGGGTAAGAATAAAGTTATATAAAAAGCCCATCCGGCCTTCTTTTACTAAACCTTCGCCTATATGTATTAATCCGCCCCATATGCCATCAATTAACATTATTACCAGTAACATAGCAGGGGTAACACCTAATAAAATGCAAACAGTAGTTCTTATTAAATCTGCATAAGGTCCTTCAAGAAAAAAATGGGCAAATGAAACAGACAGGTTCATAGTTTCCGGGGCGTGATGTGTAGAGTGCAAACACCAGAATAACCTGACTTTATGGCCGAGATAATGATAAATGAAATGACCAAATTCCCAAACAATATATCCATAAATGAACCAGTACCATGTAAAAGAAGTTTTGACGATTGCATATTTTTCAAAAAGACCTATGCAAAAAACCACTGCAGCAATCGAGATAAACTTACCAATTACAGCATTAAATACGAAAGAAAAAAAAGAAATTTTATAGTCGAGAACCTTAAACTTTTTATACAGTAGAGCCCCTATAATTTCAAGTATAAGGACTAATGGAAAGAGTGGACGGATAATGGAAAAAAAGCCATCGGAAGTAAGAAAATTTCTATAATCCCCGGAATTAAGAATTTTAAGAAAATCTTTTACGCCAAAGAAGCCAATTAACCAATCAGATATTGCTTGAAAAAATTCCATCAATCGTTTTTTAAATAATTAATATCTCTAAGCTCTTGTTAATTTATAAGGATATACTTTGCCTGAGGCCCATTGCGCTACGTAAATATTTTCATCACGGTCAATGCATACATCATGAGGATGAACAAAAATTTTGTCTGTCTGACTCATGGGCTGCAGTACTCCATTGACATATTCAGGTTTACTACCGCCAATATTACTAACTACTTTATTATTCTTATCAATAATGATTACAAAACCCGTTCCAGCTGCATCCATATTTGGTGATCTAAGCACTGCTGCATATAAATGATCGCCTTTGATTACAGGACGGCAAACACAAGCCCCTGGAAGTTTAATTATTTCAATGAGTTCGCCTTTTTTACTAAATTTTTTGAAACAATTTCTTGTACGGTCGGTAATCAGCAACTCATTTTTGTTGTTACGGGTATCGAAACAAATACCATGTGCATTATCCAGATGCACATCACCTTCTCCCCTGCCACCAAAATGATTTTTTAATTTCCCCTTGCTATCGTAGTGCAATATGTACTGTGCGCCATATCCATCAGCAATAAATATATCCCCGTTTGCATCAATGATGGTTTCGGTGGGTACAAATTCTTCAGGCTTTGTATAAATTCCGGCATCTAATGGTGCATCAATTGTAAGCAAGACTTTTCCATCTATAGTAGTTTTATATACCTGATGCTTTACAGTATCCGTGATATACAAAAACTCTGTCCCGTTTTCGTTGTGAAGCGTTAATCCGTGTCCTCCCGGAAAAATATGTCCCCAGGTATCCAATAATTTCCCATCTGTATTATAGACAAGAACATTATTTTTTGTTTCATTGGTTAACAGGATTATTCTGCCCCTGCTATCCTGCACCATTTCATGACAATCATTAACCGGGAATTGAGACGCATCTGTTTTAGACCAGGCAGTATCTAATGTATAAGTCATATTGTTATACCCATATACTTTATTTTGCCTCCTGGCAAACAGATCATGCATTATCAATATGCCTCCGGTAGCCATTGCCGCCTGTTGTATAAAGCTTCTTCTTTTCATGTTTGCTCTTTTCAAAAATATTTAGCCGGTAAAAAATTAATAAATTAATTTGTTTACCGGCTATAAAGTTACTTGTAATTAAAGATATTAAAACCCTTTATTCTGTGTAAGACTTTTATTATTGTTTATTTCCCTCAAAGGAATAGGAAACAGCAACTGATTTTCAGTAAAAGTTTTTCCCCATACCGTTGTATGCCCTACAAATTCATCAAAATTTTTGGTTATATCATTTCTGACTTTATGGGTCCGAAGCATGTCGAACCAGGTCTTACCCTCGTAACATAATTCTAAATACCGCTCTGTCCATACTTCTTTTTCAAATTCATCCTGACTAATAGATGTAATAGCAGGCAAATTTGCCCTCTGACGGATCATATTCACGTAAGATATAGCATTGGCGTTAGGACCAGCCTCAGCTCGGTTAGCAGCTTCGGCGTACATAAGCATTACATCAGCTAACCGGTAAATAGTATAATTGAGGTCAGAATGAGCACTGCTGGTAACCGCGTTTACATCGAACCACTTATAAATATAATAACCGCCAAGAACTATCGTATCAGTGGTAGAGCCATTTTTTGTCCATTTAGTGTAAAAGAATTGTCGTTCCTGGGTACGTTTATCTCCGGCGGGATAACTTTGTACAAATTGTACGGTAGGTACGAGTCCTCCAAATTCATCAGAATAAACTGCGATATCCTGGTATTGGGGCAATGCCTTTGCTGTAAGGTCATTATCGTTAATACCCGCAGCATACTGCACCTGCCATATGAACTCCCCTTTATTTTTATTGGAAGGATTATTCATATCAGTGTAGTTAGGAAACAAAGTATAACCGCCATTGTCAATAACCGCTTTAGATCGTTTGGCAGACTCTGCATAATACTGCTGGCCTCCGCCCACAGGAAAACCTGCGTAAGTAAGATAAACATCTGCAAGTAATGACTTTACAGCTCCCATAGAAACCCTGCCCGTGTTATCCTGCCATGGCAGAGACGATGATTCTGCAGTGATAAGATCAGGAATAATGATTTCGTCATATATTTCTTTAACCGGCGAGCGGGCAGGCTCTACATTGTTTAAATCTGAAACTACATCTGTAATCTTTGGAACGTCTCCGTACATGCGCACCAGGTAAAAATAATAAAACGCTCTTAGTGTATGAACTTCAGCAAGCATATTGGCTTTTGCGGCGGTGTCCTGAGGTATCTCACTGATCTTCTGCAAAGCAAGATTACAATTAGCGATGCCCCGGTACAGCCCCTGCCACCAGCTATCAATGTAAAAGGATTGCGCATCATAGGTAAGATTATAAAAACGGAAACTTTCTGTTTGTGCGTTTCCTGATGCTTTACCCGTCATAAATTCCATTAAAGAAGCAGTGTTACCACCATAACCACCACTGCCGGCATCTAAGATTGTAAGATTAGAATACCCTGAATTGGCAAATGCTCTTGCGATTGTAGGACTGGTAACATTTGACTGTGGAGTTAGTGATCCTGTAGGTTGCTCGTCGAGAAATTTTTTACAGGAACTTAAACCAAGAATAAATGTTACTATAAATATACTTTTAAAAATTTTCATATTCATTCGTTTATCTAATTAGAAAGAAAGGTTTAAGCCTGCGTTAATAACAAGAGGTCGCGGATAAGGGAAAAAATCCTGGTTTTGTGTAAGCTGACCTCCGAAAGTGTTAACTTCAGGATCATAACCTGTATATTTTGTAATAACGAACAGATTTTGTGCGCTGACATAAAAGCGAAGGCGGCTTATATTCAATCTGCTGATTGTGTTAGCCGGTAATGAATATCCTAATACAAAGTTTTGACCACGTATAAAAGCGCCGTCCTGTACCCAATGGTTGTCTATATGGGTTTGATAAAATGATCCATAATAACGAACTTCTGCTATATGACTGTTTTGATTTTCAGGCGTCCATGCACCCAGCACAGTTGCTAAGCTATTAGCTATCGCCTGCCTGTCTTCAGTGGAATGCATGAAGTTGGACACGGTATTTACTCCTCCTACAAACCGGATATCAAAGGTAAAATCAAAGTTTTTAAAGCTGATTGTATTTGATAAGTTTGCAGTGTATTTTGGATATGCCTGGCCAAGCCTGGTGTTATCGGCATCATCAATTTTACCATCATTATTAAGATCTTTCCATTTTATATCTCCCGGCTTTAAATTATACTTTGCTGCTTCACCCGCTTCTTTTGTACCCCACACACCCTCTCTTACATAACCCCAGAAGGTTCCGATAGGCCAGCCCACCCGCAGAATATTGGTTTGTCCTAAAAACCATGGGCCGGGATAAATATCATCGTTATTGACTCCTAATTGCAGTATTTTATTCTTATTAACCGTGAAATTAATATCAGTGGTCCAGTTAAGGCTTTTTGATCTTACAATCTGTGTATTAAGTGCCAGTTCAACACCATTGTTTTGCAGTGAACCTATATTTTGAGTTACATTAGACAAACCTGAAGTCCAGGGAATAGGTGCATCTAACAACATATTTTTTGTTACACGGTGATAATAATCTGCAGTGATATTAAACCGGTTAAATAAACCTACTTCCAATCCTACATCAACCTGGTCTACATGTTCCCATTTCAAATCCTGGTTTCCAAAACTTGAACGGCTTATAGTAGGTTGTCTTTGCCCGTTAAACAAGGTAGTACCGGAACCTAATAATTGAAAAGATCTATAAGTACCAATCTCCTGGTTACCGGTAGAACCTATACTGGCGCGAAGCTTTAAATTACTGATAGCTGCACTGTTTCTAAGAAAATCTTCTTTAGATATATTCCACGCTGCACCTGCAGAAGGGAAAAAGGCATATTTATTATTTTGTCCAAACCTTGATGAACCATCGTATCTTCCGGTCGCAGTAAATAAGTATTTGTCGCTGATATTATAGGTCAGACGTGCAAAGTAAGAGTTCATTGCCCAGGTCTCATCACCCGAGCCGATGCCTGGAACCCCTGTACCTGCTCCAAGGTTATGCCATTGCCAGTAATCATCAATAAAGTTTGTCACACTTGCACCCTGGTACTCCTGATAATTTTTCTGCCATGAGAGACCTAACAATGCAGTTAATTTTTGATTTGAATTCACCTGCTTATTCCAGGTAAGATAATTTTCGGTTTGCCAGTAAGTTCTCATCCAGTTATTAATGCTTGCTACCCCTCTTTCATTTAGCGAAAGTGAAGAAAGTTCACGTCCGGAATAAAAATTGTTCTTTTGTGCATTCACATCAAAACCGAAATCAGTTCTGAAATCAAGATCTTTTGTGATATGAAATAAGGCATATGCATTTCCAAGAGATCGCATAATGTTAGCCAAGGTATAGCGGTTTTGAGCAATATTGACAGGGTTGCTGCCACCTTCCATGCCCGGGAAATCGCTGTTGCCACCCCAGGTGCCATCAGGATATTTTATCGGGATAATGGGTATTCCTTCAATTACCATCCTTGATACGTTAAGACCTCCGTTAGCATCCGAAACCAATCTTTCAGTACTTTTTATAAGAGACATGCTTCCTCCTATTCTCAACCATTTATTTACATCATTATCCATAGTGAACCGCAGGGAGTATCTTTTGAACCACGATTGTATCATTAACCCGTTTTGATCTAAGTATCCTGCAGACAAACTGTACGTTGATTTTTCAGATCCGCCCTGCAATGTAAGCTGGTGATTATTGCTCCAGGAAGGCCTGTACACTTCCTCTTCCCAATTTGTATTATATAAAGGCTTTCCGCTTGCATCAAAAAGTTTTGGAAAGTTTGCAGGATTGTTAGCTACATATTTACCTTGTGCAAATCCGGCAGAATCATACTTCTGCGCATTTTTATAAGCAAGGTTGTATACATCCATAAATTCCTGTGCATTTAAAGCTTTTAAATGGCGTTGCAGCCTGTTCATGGATACATACGTATCGTAAGAAATACGGCTTTGGCCTTTAATGCCCCGCTTTGTAGTAATAATGATTACACCGTTTGCACCTCTTGCACCATAGATAGCAGTAGCCGAGGCATCTTTTAATACTTCGACTGAACCAATATCATTTGGATTGAGCGTATTAGCGTCTACGCCGATAACACCATCCACTACATAAAGGGGATCGAGGCTTGAGTTAATAGAGCTGATACCGCGAATACGAACCCTGGCCGCCTCACCCGGAGCATTGGTATTGAAATTTACCTCTACTCCCGGCACTCTGCCCTGTAATGCCTGTGATATATTAGTAACAGGCCGGTCTAAGAGTTTTTCTGATTTAATAGTTGAGACAGCACCTGTGAGATCAGATTTCCTTGCAGTTCCATAACCAATAACAACTACTTCACCCAAGGATGCATTTGAACTTTGAAGTTGAGCATTGACCGTTGCCTGATTACCTACCGGTACTTCGCGGGCCTCCATTCCTGTATAACTAAATACAAGCCTGGAATTTGCAGATGGAACACTTATGCTGTAATTACCATTTGCATCGGTAGAAGTACCAGTATTAGTACCTCTGATCTGTACTGAAACATTAGACAACGGACCACCTGCACTATCAGTTATTCTACCGGTTATGGTTCTGGTCTGTGCGCCGGCAAACTGAAACAGCAAGAGTAATAAAGAGCTGAAAAAAGATGCTCTGAGTGTAGTTTTTTTCATAAGGCTAATTTTTAAGAATTGGAATAGTTAGAAATAAGACACCAATTAATGTATAAAGCTGCTTGCCCTTTTATCTTTTCTCTTATTAATCTTTCAAAACCTGCTATTAAAAAACTTTCTATTTTAATTAGGATAATACAAAAAAATACTAAAAGTTTTGTCTGAATAATTGTTTGCTTAGAAATATAATAATGAAAATTATTTATTGAATTGAAAAGCTAATACATTCATGTTCAAACATACTAACATATTTTAAATAAAAAAAATTTTTTTCCCATTTCGTCAGATTTATCGGTAAAAAAGGTAATGAACGACTGCGTGATTGCAGGGTATACATACAGGGCAAACGCATTAAAACTTGCTGACTCCCTTAAGGATGGCTAGGAGGTAATCATTGCTCCATCCACATTTCTTTCGTTTTGTTTTCATGCTTATCTTTTTTGCACCTCTCCTGTCATCATAA
>JAABUN010005167.1_pt1 | contig 16592 bp, 14 predicted proteins | sample 5559311 | NCBI WGS metagenome assembly JAABUN01 (sample SAMN10711877, study PRJNA513370) | rock metagenome | isolation source: Antarctica rocks | place: Antarctica: Victoria Land, Siegfried Peak sud
CCGGGGCCGAGGACTACCTGGTCAAGCCGTTCGACGTCGACGAGCTGCTGGCGCGGCTGCGAGCCTTGCGGCGCAGGCATCGTGAGGATTCAGACGAGCTCGATCTCGGCACCCGCCGGCTGGTCGTCGCCACCCGCACGGTCGTCGCCGAGGGGTTCGCGGACGTCGAGCTGTCGCAGCGTGAGTGCGAGCTGCTGCTGATGCTGGCCCGTCGACCGAGCCGGGTGTTCGGCCGCGCCGAGCTGCTCGACGCCGTGTTCGACGACGCCGACACCACGGGCTCGGTCGACACCTACGTGCACTACCTGCGGCGCAAGCTCGGCCGCGACGTGGTGCACACCGTGCGGGGCACCGGATACCGGATGGGGCGCGCGTGAGGAGGGCCGACCCCGAGCAGAACATGCTTCGCGGCGCCGCGCGGTCGGTCGCCTGGCAGACGGCGGTCGCCGTCGCTGTTCTGGTCGGGCTGATGGGTGCGGCGCTTCTCGTCGTGGAGCGTCATCAGCAGCAGGCGCAGGCCCGGGAGGTCGCCCGCCAGGCCTGGTCGACTGCCGAGGACCTGAGCGACCCGCCTGCCGGGGTGTCGCTGGTGCTCGTCGGCCGGGACGGTCAGCTGCGCCGCAGTGCCGGCACGCCGGCGTCCCTCGCCCGGCTCGACCCGCGCACCCTGCCGGACGGCGACGTGCAGGTCGACCTGGGTGCCGATGAGGCCCTGGTATACACCGGTGAGCGCCGGATCGGCCGGCTGAGCGCGGTCTACGACATGGCCGGCGCCCAGCTCGAGCAGCAGCGCCTGATCCAGGCCCTGGCCGCGGCTTCGGTGGTCGGCGTCGCCGGCGCGGTGCTCGTGGGTCAGATCATCGCCCGCCGGGCGGTGCGGCCGCTGGGAGCGGCACTGGCGCTGCAGCGGCGGTTCGTGGCCGACGCGAGCCACGAGCTGCGCACCCCGATCACCATCGTGCACACCCGGGCCCAGCTGCTCGGACGCCGGCTCGGCGAGCGCCTGGACGCCGGCAGCGCCGCCGAGCTCGAGCAGCTGGTGCTCGACTCCGGTGCTCTCGGCGACGTGGTGGGCGACATGCTGCTGGCCGCCGAGGTCGGCGGACGTGCCGACGGGGGCCACCCGGTCGACCTGGGTGTCCTCGCCGAGGAGGTGGTCGCGAGCATGAAGGGGCTGGCCGACCAGCGAGGTGTGACGCTCGCCGTGCGGCCGGCCACCGACCCTGCGGCGGTCCCCGTCGTCGTGGGCGCGGCTGTCGCGATCCGGCGGGCGCTGTCGTCCCTGGTCGACAACGCGCTGTCGCACACCCCGCCCGGCGGCACGGTGCGCATCGAGGTGCTGCCCGGTGCTGACGACGTGGTGCTGGCTGTCGTGGACGACGGCGCCGGCCTCGACCCGGCCAGCGCAGCGGCTCTGGTGCAGCGCTTCGCTCGCGGGCCGGCTGGTCTCGGCGGTGGTCGCGGTTTCGGTCTGGGACTGGCCCTGGTCGACGAGGTCGCCCGGGCCCACGGTGGGCGGCTGCTCATCGAGGGCGAGCTCGGTCGCGGCGCCACGTTCAGCCTTCGGCTGCCTCGAGCCGGGCGCTGACCGCGCCGGTCGTCGCGACCGGGTCAGTGACCAATGGCTGATCACTGGTTGATCACTTGCCGAGGTCTGCTGGCCCGGTCGGCTGCCTGGGACATAGGCTCTTGTTTCGTGAGCGTTCAACGACCCACGACGGATCCGCCGGTGGCGACCGGACAGCACGATCTGGTCGTGCGGCGGATGCAGGAGCAGTACCGCGCTCTCCCACCGGGCGCACCCGTTCGACTGGCCAAACGCACCAGCAACCTGTTTCGTCCCCGCGAGCGCACCGGCGCGCCGGGTCTGGACGTGAGCGGCCTCGACCAGGTGCTTCGAGTCGACCCGGTCGGGCGCACGGCCGTCGTCCAGGGCATGACGACCTACGAGCACCTGGTCGACGCGACGCTGGCCCACGGGCTGATGCCGATGGTCGTGCCGCAGCTGAAGACCATCACCCTGGGTGGCGCGGTCACCGGGCTGGGCATCGAGTCCTCGTCCTGGCGGCGGGGGCTCCCGCACGAGTCGGTGCTGAGCATGCAGGTGTTGACCGGCAGCGGCGCCGTCGTCACCGCTGAGCCGGACGGGCCCGACGCCGAGCTGTTCCATGCCTTCCCGAACTCCTACGGCACGCTCGGCTACGCCCTGCGCCTCACGATCGAGCTCGAGCAGGTGCAGCCGTACGTCCACGTCCGGCACGTCCGCTTCGGCGACGTCGAGCAGCTCACCACCGCGATCGGCGAGGTCATCGCCACACACGAGTGGCGGGGCGAGGCGGTCGACTTCGTCGACGGCACCGTCTTTGGCGCCGATGAGGCCTACCTCTCGCTGGGCAGCTGGGCCACCACGGCCCCCTACACCTCGGACTACACCGGCCAGCAGGTCTACTACCGCTCGATCCAGCAGCGCGGTGAGGACTGGCTCACCGTGCGCGACTACCTGTGGCGCTGGGACACCGACTGGTTCTGGTGCTCACGGGTCTTCGGGGTGCAGAACCCGCGCATCCGCCGGTGGGTCCCACGGCGGTGGCTGCGCAGCGACAAGTACCAGAAGCTGGTCGGCCTGGAGAACCGCCTGCACGTCAAGGCGCGGATCGACCAGCGCCGAGGGCTGCCTGCCCGAGAGCGGGTCGTGCAGGACGTCGAGATCCCCCTCGAGCGCACCGCCGACTTCGTCCGGTGGTTCCTGGCCGAGGTGCCGGTCGAGCCGATCTGGCTGTGCCCGTTGAGGTTGCGGCGCCCGGTGGCCGGCACCCCGGACGGCCAGTGGCCGCTCTACCCGCTCGCCGCGGACAGCACCTACGTCAACATCGGTTTCTGGTCGACGGTCGCGATCGCCCCGGGAGACCTGGACGGCGACGTGAACCGGCGGATCGAGGCGGCCGTTGCCGACCACGGTGGCCACAAGTCCCTGTACTCCGACGCGTACTACTCCCCGCAGGAGTTCTGGCGCTCCTACGGCGAGGACGCGTACCGACGGGCCAAGGAGCGCTACGACCCCACGGGTCGCCTGCTCGACCTCTACGACAAGGCGGTGAGGCGTCGATGAGCATCTTCGGCACAGCGAGGACGGACGCCGGTCGCGCGGCACGCGTGAGCGTAGGTCAGGGTTTCACGATGATGTTCGGCCCCACGGCGCCGGTGCGGTTCAGTGCCTACGACGGCAGCTCGGCCGGCCGCCCGGACGCCCCGATCCACCTTCGGCTGACCCGCCCACGGGGTCTGGCCTACATCCTGGGTGCGCCCACGTCACTCGGGTTCGCCCGGGCCTACGTCGCGGGCGACCTGGAGATCGACGGAGTGCACCCAGGTGACCCCTACCCGTTGCTGCGCACCATGTCCGAGCTGCTGGAGCCACCGCGGCTGGCGGTCGGGGACGCCGTCCGTGCCCTGCGCACCTTCGCCCCGCTGGCCCTGAGCCTGCCCGAGCCGCCGCCGCAGGAGGTGGCCGGGCCGTTCCGGCGCGCGGTCCGCGGGATGCGCCACTCGCGCACCCGCGACGCCGCGGCGATCCACCACCACTACGACGTCAGCAACCGCTTCTACGAGCTCGTGCTGGGGTCCTCGATGACCTACACCTGCGCGTGCTTCCCCGAGGCGGACTCGACGCTCGAGCAGGCCCAGGCGAACAAGTACGACCTGGTGGCGCGCAAGCTGGGGCTGCGCCCCGGCATGCGGCTGCTCGACGTCGGTTGCGGCTGGGGTGGCATGGTCCGTCACGCGGCGCGCGAGTACGGCGTCACCGCGGTCGGGGTGACGCTGTCCGGCGAGCAGGCTGCCTGGGCGACGCAGGCGATCGAGCGCGAGGGGCTCGCCGGCCGGGCGCAGGTGCGCCACCAGGACTACCGCGCGGTGAGCGAGAGCGGTTTCGACGCGGTGAGCTCGATCGGGCTCTCGGAGCACATCGGGGTGGCGAACTACCCGGCCTACTTCACGTTCCTGCGCTCGCGGCTGCGGCCGGGGGGGCGCCTGCTCAACCACTCGATCACCCGTCCCGACAACCGGCACCCCGGGATCAGGCGCCGGGGGTTCATCGACCGCTACGTGTTCCCCGACGGCGAGCTCACCGGCAGCGGCGCGATGATCACGGCGATGCAGGACGCCGGTCTGGAGGTGCAGCACGAGGAGAACCTGCGCCGCCACTACGCCCTCACCTTGCGCGACTGGGGCCAGAACCTGGTCGAGAGCTGGGACGAGGCCGTCGTCGAGGTGGGCGCGGGCACCGCGCGGGTGTGGGGTCTGTACATGGCCGGCTCCCGGCTCTCGTTCGAGCGGGGCCAGATCGAGCTGCACCAGGTGCTGGCCACCCGCACCGAGGAGTCCGGCGACCCGCACTACCCGATGCGGCCCGACTTCGGCACCTGAGCGGGCGACGACGGGTCCTGGGGCCAGCTGTGCTTGGGATAGCGCCCGCGCAGCTCGCCCCTGACCTGCTGATAGGCACCCCGCCAGAAGGACTCCAGGTCGCTGGTGACAGCCACCGGCCGCCTGGCGGGGGAGAGCAGGTGCAGCAGCAGCGGCACCCGGCCCCCCGCGATCCGGGGGGTGGCCGACCAGCCGAACACCTCCTGCAGGCGGACGGCGAGCACCGGCTGGTCGGCGGTGTAGTCGATCCGCGCCATCGAGCCGCCCGGCACCGCCACCCGCTCGGGGGCCAGCTCGTCCAGGCGGGCGGCGTCCGGCCACGGCAGCAGCCGGCGCAGCGCCACCAGCGTGTCGATGCGGGCCAGGTCGCGTTGGCCGCGCACCCGGGCCAGGTCGGGCCCCAGCCAGGAGTCGGCAGCGGCGAGCAGGGCCGCGTCGGACACGTCGGGCCACGGTGGGCCCAGCGTGCGGTGGACGAACCTCAGCCGCAGCCGCAGCGTGCGGGCCGCGGGCGACCAGGGCAGCAGGTCGAGTCCCTCGGCGGCCAGGCCCGCCTGTACGGCCGCCGCGACCAGCTCGATCGGCGGGTGCGGGATCGGGGCGCCGGTCAGCTCGATCGCGCCGAGACGGGTGCTGCGCCGGGCCACGACCGCCGAGCCCTGCCAGACCACCTCGTCCTGCTCGGTGAGCAGCGCGGGCGCGGCCAGTCGCGCGAGGTCCTCGTCCAGCGGGGCCCCCGAGCGCACCGTGGCGTCGGCCCGACCGACGCCACGGTCGGCGTCGGCCACGGCCAGCCAGACCAGGCCGGTCAACGCACCGGTCGTAGGCGGCAGGGCGGCGCCGGTGCCCGAGGTCATCAGGTACGTCGAACCGCCGGGCCGGCGTCGGGCGATCCGGTCAGGGTGCGCCAGCGCCACCACCAGCCCGACGGCCAGGTCGTCACCGAGCCGTTCGGTGCCCTGCACCGGATCGACCAGGGCCGCGAGCCGACGCCGCTCGACCGCCCACGGGGTGTGGCCCGGACCCCGCCGGGCCTCGCGCAGGGCGGCCACCAGGTCGCCGCCGGGCGTGCGGGCGTCGTCCGCGAGCAGCGCCACCACCTCGGCGGCGCGCTGCGAGCCCACCAGTGCCGCGCCGTCCAGCAGCGCCCGCGCCAGCCGGGGGTCGGCGCCGACGGCCGCGATGGCCCGGCCGCGCTCGGTGACCGTGCCGTCATCGCGCACCGCCCCGAGGCCGCGCAGGGTCGTGGACGCAGACTGCATCGCCGCGGCCGGTGGGGGATCCAGCAGCGCTAGGCCGGTGCCGCCCGGGCTGCCCCAGCAGGCCAGCTCGAGGGCGAAGGCGGTCAGGTCGGCGGTCGCGATCTCGGGCTCGGGGTGCGCGGGCAGCCGTGCGTGGTCGGCCGCCGACCAGCAACGGTGGACCGCCCCGGGGCCCTCTCGCCCGGCCCGTCCGGCTCGCTGCTCGGCACCGGACCTGCTCACGCTCACCGTGACTAGCGAGGCCAGCCCGCGGCGCAGGTCGGTGCGCGGCTCACGGGCCAGTCCGGCGTCCACCACCACGCGCACCCCGGGCACGGTCAACGACGACTCGGCCACCGAGGTGCTGACCACGACCCGGCGGCGGGGCCCCTGCGACAGCGCGAGGTCCTGTTCGCGGGGGCTGAGCCGACCGTGCAGCGGGCGCACGTCAGCATCGACACCGGCCAGCCGACGCGCGACGCCCTCGATCTCGGCGACCCCCGGCACGAAGACCAGGACGTCCCCGTTCTCCGGCAACGCCTGGCGGGTGACCGCGGCGACGTGGTCGAGGTAGGCCGGGGTGACCCCGCGCAGGTCGGTGCGCTGCACCTGCGGCGGCGGACACCAGTGCACGGCCACCGGGTGCAGCGCACCCGCGACCTGAATGACCGGCACCGGCGTGCCCCCGCCGAGCAGCTCCGCGGTGCGCGCGGCCTCGACGGTCGCCGACATCGCCACGAGCACCAGGTCTTCGCGCAGGTGGGCCCGGACGTCGATCAGCAGCGCCAGGTCCAGGTCGGCGTCCAGGTGGCGTTCGTGCACCTCGTCGAGCACCACCGCGGCGACGCCAGGCAGCTCGGGGTCACGCTGCAGCCGGCGCACCAGGACGCCGGTCGTGACGAACTCGACCCGGGTGTCGGGCCCGGTGCGCCGCTCACCGCGCACCGTGAACCCGACCGTCGCGCCCACCGGTTCGCCCAGCAGCAGGGCCAGTCGCCGGGCTGCGGCGCGGGCGGCGATCCGCCGCGGCTGGGTCACGACCACCCGCCCGACCCGTTCGGCGAGAGTCGGGGGCACCAGGGTGGTCTTGCCGGTGCCCGGCGGCGCCTGCAGCACGGCCGCACCCACATCCTCGACCGCGGCCAGCAGGGCGCCCAGGCCGGCGCGCACCGGAAGGTCGGGCGGGTGACGCAGCAACCGCTGGATGGGGTCGCCGCTCACGCGCACAGTGTGCCCGCAGGCACCCGTTCGGGTGACCGATGCGGGACAGGGGGGTCCACGTGGTGGAACCCCCCGCGCCCGGCCGGCCGTGGCCCGATACCTTCGTCGGGGCACTGGTGCGGCCCGAACACGTCGAAGAGGGTGGTGGGATGTCGCGGGACGGCCCATCACCGCGTCGGCAGGTCCCCCCCGTGGTCGATCTTCGGGTCAGCAGCCAGCAGCTGCACCACGTCACCGGTGCCGGTGGGGGCGGGCGGGACGGCGGCCCGCCGAGCGTGCAGGAGGCAGCGTCCTCCGTCGGCGCCGACGACGTGCTGGTGCTGCGCCGGATCACCAGCAGCGGCTGGACCCACCTGGGCGGCGTGGGGAAGGGGGCGGACTGGGCCGGTGTCGTCGAGGTCGACGAGTCGGGTGACGAGTGGCTGTCCGCGACGGTGCGGTCGCCGTCGCCGGTGCGTCTGCATGACAACGCCAGCCGGCACGTCGTCGGTCCGTACTGGGCGGCCAGCTCGGCGCTGGTGCGCGTCGGCGCCGACCACGTCGTGGTCCTGGGCGCCACCGGGTCGACCGGGCGCCTGCAGGAGGCCACGGACGACGAGCTCGGGGCCGCAGCCACCGCGGCGTGCGCAGCGGTCGGCCCGGTCTCGCCGGCCCGGCACCTGGCCGACGAGGTCGAGGTGCTCGCTGCCGTCACCGAGCTGATCGAGCAGGCGCCCACCACCCTCGACGAGGTGCTGCAGCACGTCTGCCGCACCGCAGCGCGCGCCCTGTCCTGCGAGCTGGCCGCGCTGTGGCTTCCGTCGGGCCGGTTCGTCGTGCTGCAGCACGGCGACTCGTTCTCGTGCGACGCCGAGCAGGCCGCAGTCATCACCCGGCACATCCTGGACGGACACGACACTGGGCCCCTGGTGGTGCAGGACTCGTCGTCTCGCCCGCTGCCCGCGCCGCTGGCCCCCTCGGACGGGGTCGCGTCCTACCTGGCGCTCCCGCTGGCCGTGGCGCAGGGCCGCGGCGCCCTGGTGGTGGTGCACTCGGTCGACCACGCCCGGGGGTTCACCGCCCTCTGCCAGCAGCTGGGCGCCCGGCTCGCCGACAGCGCCGCCCGGCTGATCGACGCGGCCTCATCGCGCGCGCAGCTGGAGCTCGAGCTGACCTCCTCACGCCACCACGCGACCCGCGACCCGCTGACCGGCGTCGGCAACCGTCGCGGCTGGGACGAGGCGCTCGAACAGGCCGGTCGCCAGGTCGGTGGCGGGGCGCCGTACACGGTGGTCACCGTCGACCTGGACGGGCTCAAGTCGGTCAACGACACGCGCGGCCACTTCAGCGGCGACGAGCTGATCGTCGCCTGCGCCCAGGCACTGCGTCGGGCGGTCCGTGGCACCCGCGACGTCGTGGCCCGCCTCGGTGGCGACGAGTTCGGGCTGCTGCTCGCCGGTGCCGAGACCCCGCCGCAGGTCATCACCCACCGGCTGCGTCTCTCGCTCGAGGGGGTCCGGACGCCGTCCGGGCTGCGGCTGCGCACCAGCGTCGGGGCCGCGGTGTGTCCCGCGTTCGGTTCGCTGCCCGAAGCCGTCCGACGGGCCGACGCCGCGATGTACGTCGACAAGCGCTCCCGGCAGACCCCGCGCGTCCCGCGCTGACCGTCGGGTGGGGCTGAGCCACAATGGGCCGCCCGCACCGTCTCGTCGAGAGGCCCGTCATGCCGTCCGCGCCGTCCGTGTCCTACTCGATCACCGTCCGCCTCGAGCTGCCGGCCCGTCCGACGGCGGTGAGCGAGCTGACCACGGCGGCCGAGCGCGGCGGTGGGGTCGTCACGGCACTGGACGTCACCTCCTCGGACGCCGACCGGGTGCGCGTCGACGTCACCTGTGCGGCCCGCGACACCGACCACGCCGCCGCGCTGGTCGAGGCGATGCGGGCGGTCACGGGCGTCGAGATCAGCCGGGTCAGTGACCGCACCTTCCTCGCCCACCTCGGCGGCAAGCTGACCATCGAGTCCAAGGTGCCGATCCGCAACCGCGACGACCTCTCGCTGGTCTACACCCCCGGGGTGGCCCGGGTGTGCCTGGCGATCGCCGAGAACCCGGCCGACGCGCGGCGGCTGACCATCAAGCGCAACACGGTCGCGGTGGTCACCGACGGGTCGGCGGTGCTGGGCCTGGGCAACATCGGCCCGCTCGCCGCACTGCCGGTGATGGAGGGAAAGGCCGCGCTGTTCAAGCGGTTCGCGGGCATCGACGCGTTCCCGATCTGCCTGGACACCCAGGACACCGACGAGATCGTCGCCGCGGTCAAGGCGATCGCCCCGGTCTTCGCCGGCATCAACCTGGAGGACATCTCGGCGCCGCGCTGCTTCGAGATCGAGCGGCGGCTGCGGGCAGAGCTGGACATCCCGGTGTTCCACGACGACCAGCACGGTACGGCGATCGTGGTGCTCGCCGCGCTCACGAACGCCCTGCGCGTGGTGGGCAAACAGCTCGCCGACGTCCGGATCGTGATGTCCGGTGCCGGTGCGGCCGGGACGGCGATCCTGACCCTGCTGCTGCGCGCCGGCGCCGATGACGTGGTGGTGTGTGACAAGGACGGCGTCGTGGAGCCGACCCGGCCGGACGTGGCCCGCGATCCGTCGTCCGCGCTGAACGGGGTGGCGCGCAGCACCAACCCGCGGGGTGTCACCGGCACGTTGCGCGGCGCCCTGGCCGGCGCGGACGTGTTCATCGGGGTGTCCGCACCGGGGATCCTCACCGGCGACGACATCGCCACCATGGGCGAGCGGGCCGTCGTGTTCGCGATGGCCAACCCCGACCCCGAGGTCGACCCGGCCGCGGCGTCCGCCCACGCCACGGTGGTCGCCACCGGTCGCAGCGACTTCGCCAACCAGATCAACAACGTGCTGGCCTTCCCCGGCGTCTTCCGCGGGTTGCTGGACGCGCAGTCCCGCGCGATCGACGTCGAGGTGCTGCTGGCCGCGGCGCGCGCACTGGCAGCCGTGGTCACCGACGACCAGCTGAACGCGGCCTATATCGTGCCGAGCGTCTTTCACCCCGACGTCACCAAGGTCGTGGCCGCCGCCGTCGAGAAGGCGGCGACCCGACTGCGGGACCATGCGTGACCCGTCGCGCCTGGGTGTTCACCCTGGTCGTGGCGGTGCAGCTGGTCGTCCTGTATGCCCCGCGGGCGCCGTCGACCGGTGGCGTGCCCGGCCTGGACAAGGTCGTGCACCTGCTGGTGTTCGGGTGCGTGGTCGCCGCAGGGTTGCGGGCCGCTGCCCCGCTCGTGCTGGTGCTGGCCGTCTCGGTGGTGCAGGCGCCGGTCAGCGAGCTGCTGCAGGCCGCCGTGCTGACGAACCGCTCGGGTGACCCGCTCGATGTCGTCGCCGACCTGGCCGGCTGCGCCCTGGGGTGGTGGGTGGCCCGGCGGGTGATGATGGGCAGGTGATGCGCACCGACCTGACCGGCCAGCTGCTCGTGGCCACCCCGCTGCTGAGTGAGCCGACGTTCCACCGCACCGTGGTCCTCCTGCTCGACCATGGCCGGGACGGTGCGATGGGCGTGGTGCTCAACCGGCCGATGACGGTGGAGGTGTCGGCGGTGCTGCCGGGGTGGCAGCCGCACACGACCGCGCCCGGCGTGCTGTTCCAGGGCGGTCCGGTCGAGCTGGACTCGGCGCTCGGCCTGGTGGCGGTGCCCGGTGACGCGGGCGAACCGGCCGGCGTGCGCCGGATCAGCGGGGCGCTGGGCCTGGTCGACCTCGACGTCGAGCCCGGGTCGGTGGTGTCCGACCTGGCCGGGCTGCGGGTGTTCGCCGGCTACGCGGGGTGGTCGGTGGGCCAGCTCGAGGTCGAGATCGGCGAGGGCGCGTGGTACGTGGTCGACGGTGAGGCGCGCGACCCGTTCAGCGCCGATCCCTCGACCCTGTGGCGCGAGGTGCTGCGCCGCCAGCGCGGTGGGCTCGCCTACGTCTCGACGTACCCGAGCGACCCCACGCACAACTGAGTGGCCGACGAACGGCTCAGCCGAACATCCGGATGATGATCGCGTCCATGGCCTTGTCGGGCAGGATCTTGCGGACGCGCATGATGGTTCCGGCGCTGCGACCGACGGGATAGCGGGCCCGCGGACGCTTGACGGTGGCAGCCTTGACGATCTTCTCGGCCACGACGACCGGCTTGGACGAGCGACCCTTGGCGTCGACGTCCTCGAACACCTTGGCCATCGCCGCCGCCCGCTCGGCGTAGGCGCCGCCGGCGGACGTCTTGGCCATATTCTCGCGGGCGATCGGGTTCCATTGGGTGAGGATGGGACCGGGCTCGATGAGGATGACGTCGATATCGAACGGGCGGAGTTCGATGCGCAGGCTGTCGCTGAATCCTTCGACTGCAAATTTCGTTGCGTGGTACCAGGCGCCCAGCGGCTCGTAGATCTTGCCGCCGATGGACGACACGTTGATGATGCGGCCGCTGCCTCGTGTGCGCATGTGCGGCACCACGAGCTGGATGAGCCGGGCAAGGCCGAACACGTTGACCTCGAACTGGCGGCGGGCTTCGTCCAGCGGCACGTCCTCGACCGCGCCGTAAGAGCCGTAACCGGCGTTGTTGACCAGGACGTCGATTCGGCCCGCCTCTGCGATGATCTTCGCGACTCCGGAGGTCACTGATGCGTCGTCGGTGAGGTCCATGCCGAAGACGTGCACACCACGCTGCGCCAGCTGATGCATCGCCTCGACCCGCCGTGCCGCCGCGTACACGGTGAAACCCCGCTCGTGTAGCCGTCGAGCGGTGTCCGCGCCGATTCCGGACGACGCGCCTGTCACGAACGCGACCTTGGCATCCGACATGTCGTGCTCCTTAAAGTCCACTGGTCTGTTGGTGGCCCAACCGTAGTCGGCGGCAAGACAAAAGTCCACCGGTCCGTTAAAGTCGGCGACGTGCACACGACTGACTTCCAACGCGCACGCTCGCCGGAGCAACAGCAACTGCGGCGAGACGCGATCTTGGCTGCCGCGCGCGAGATGCTCGACCTTCAACCCACCGCCGAGGTGAGCCTGCGTGAACTGAGCCGTCACGTCGGCTTGTCGAAGTCCAACGTGGTGCGGTATTTCCCGACTCGCGAGGCGGTGTTCTTGGCTGTGCTGGGTGAGGACTGGGCCACCTGGCTGTCAGACCTGCAAAGGGCGCTACCTGCCGCGGATGGCCGCCGACGGCCGGAGGCTCAGAACCACCTTGTGGCGGCCGCCATCGCTCAGACGCTGAGTGAGCACCCGCGGTTCTGTGACTTGCTCGCCAGCTGCCCGTCTGTACTCGAGCACAATGTGCCGATCGAGACGGCTCGGGCGTTCAAGTCTGCCGCGAACGTCAACCTGGCCCGGTTGGCCGAGCTGGTCGCCGCTAGGGTTCCGCAGCTGAGCCCGGCCGAGGCCTTCCAGTTCGCGGGACTCACGTGGGCTTTTACCACCGGCGCCTGGCCGATGGCCAACCCGTCACCCGTGATCACAGCCGTTCTGCGTGAACCCGACTTCGCCGCCTTGTCCATCGACTTTGTTGCAGCGACCACCCTGGCACTCGGCCTGCTCCTCGACGGCTTCACCCGCCCGCGCTAACTAGCCAGGCAGCGCAGCAGGAGACCGTCGCAACACCAGAGAAGTGAACTGTGCCGATGGCGCGCTACCCGCAGTTGTAGGCCCGAGGCTGCCCAGATGCGCCTGTAGATGCGGCGGCTGCCGTGCCCCTGCGGTCACCCGCGGCCGTGCGAGGTACGCGAACGGCGCGACACCGAGTCGAGCCCCACGGCCAGCACGAGCACCGCCCCGGTCACCATGAACCGGAACGCGGAGCTCAGGTTGAGCAGCGTCAGGCCGCTGGAGATGGACTGGATCACCACGATGCCGAGCAGCGCCGAGTAGGCGGTGCCCCGGCCCCCGAACAGGCTGGTTCCGCCGATGACAGCGGCGGCGATCGCGTTCAGGTTGACGTCACCCGCGCCGCTGCCCTGGTTGGCCGACGCCAACCGGGCTGCGGCGAGCACGCCGCCGAGCGCCGCCAGGGTCGAGCACAGGACCAGCACGGAGGTGTAGACGCGGTCGACGTTGATGCCGGCCCGGCGGGCAGCCTCGGCGTTGCCACCGACCGCATAGACCGAACGGCCCCACTTGGTGCGCGTCAGTGCATAGTTCATCAGCACCACGAGGGCGACGAAGAACACGAACATCCAGCCCACGCCGCGGGTGCGGTTGAGGAAGGCGACCACCGCGGCGAGCACGACCAGCATCAGGATGCTCTGCCAGACCAGCAGCTGCAGCGGCTTGGCCGAGAGGCCGGCCGCGCGCCGTTCGCGGGCCAGCGCGAAGCCGGAGCCGAAGAAGGCGAGGACGGCGACACCGACCAGGGCGTAGGCGAGCGGAGCGGGGACGAACGCCAGCTGGGCGAAGGCGACCAGCCAGGAGTCGAAGGGCAGGTTGATCGATCCCGCATCGCCCAGCACGTACAGCTGCAGGCCGAGGAACCCCAGCAGGCCGGCGAGGGTGATGACGAAGGTCGGGACGCCGAACCGGTTGAAGCCCTGCGCGTAGACCCAGCCGATCAGCGTGCCGGAGAGCACCGCGGCGAGCACCGCGACGACCACGGGAAGCCCCCGGTTGACGAACAGCACGGCCACGATCGCGGCGGACAACCCGCTCACCGATCCGACCGAGAGGTCGATCTGACCGACCAGCAGCACGCAGACGATCCCGAGTGCGAGCACCCCGACCGGTGAGCTCTCGATCAACAGGTTGCTGAGGTTCGCGCTGGACAAGAACACCGGGTTGAGCGCCTGCAGCACCCCCCAGATGACGGCCAGCCCGGCGATCACCGGCAGCACCCCGAGGTCACCGGAGCGGATGCGGTCGAGGAAGCCGTCGATCTCACCGCGGACGCCGCTGCGTTCACGCAGCCGCTCGTCCTGACGGTCGGTGGCGAGCGAGGGAGTTCGGACGTCGGTCATGGCGTGACCTCCTGCTGGTCGGTGGTCGATGCGCCGGCGGCCTGTCGGCGGGCCGAGCGTTGCGAGACGACGTTGTCGGTCGCTCCGGTGATGGCGGCCACGATCTCCTGGGAGGAGACGGTCGCCACCTCGAAGACGCCGTTGTTGCGCCCCAGACGCAGTACGGCCACCCGGTCGGCGACCGCCCGCACGTCCTCCATGTTGTGGCTGATCATCACGACGCCCAGGCCGCGTTCACGAAGCCTCTCGACGAGGTTGAGCACCTCGGCGGTCTGCGCTACCCCGAGGGCCGCCGTGGGCTCGTCCAGGATGATGACCTTGGGGTCGCCCAGCAGCGACCGGGCGATCGCCACGGTCTGGCGCTGGCCGCCCGAGAGGGAGGCGACCGGCACGCGCACGGTGGGGATCTTGGCCGACAGCTGCCGCAGCAGCTCCCACGAACGGGTCTCCATCTGCACCTCGTTCAGCCGCAACGGTCGCAGCTCCTGGCCCAGGAAGAGGTTGTCTATCACGTTCAGGTTCTCGCACAGGGCGAGGTCCTGGAACACCGTCGCGATGCCCAGGGCGTGCGCGGCCGCCGGGCTGGGGATGCTCACGGTCTTGGACTCGAACGAGATCGTCCCCTGGTCGGCGGCGTGCACCCCGCTGAGCACCTTGACCAGGGTGGATTTGCCGGCACCGTTGTCGCCGACGATGGCGACGACCTCGCCCGCCGCGACGTCGAGGTCGATGTCGGTCAACGCCGCGACGGCACCGAAGCTCTTGCTGATGCCGCGCAACGAGAGGACCGTCGTTCCTCGGGTCTGCTGCGGTGAGGTCGTCGTCATCGTCTGCTCCCCTACTTGATTCCGGCCTTGGCGCACGCCGCGGCGTAGGTGCCCGAGCAGACGTCCGAGACCTCGAGGATGCCGCTCTTGATCAGCACCTCGTTCAGGTTGTCCTTCGTGACCACCTCGGGGGTGAACAGCTGGGACGGCGTGTCGAACAGCGTCGTCTTGGCTGCCGGCGGCTTGCCCTGGGCGAAGCCGTAGGCGACCTCGGCCGCGGCCTCGGCCACGATCTTGATCGGCTTGCTGATCGTGTTGTACTGGTCGCCGTTCACGATCCGCTGGGCCGCCGCCAGCTCGGCGTCGTTCCCGCTGACCGGTGGGACGGGGTTCACCCCGGCGGCCTTGAACGCCGCGATCGCGCCACCGCCGGTGCCGTCGTTGGCGGCCACGACGCCGTTGATCTGCGAGCCGAACTTGGTGATCTGGCCGCTGGCCCAGTCCTGCGCCTTGGGCGGCGCCCAGTCTGGTGTGTCGAACTCGGCGAGCAGCGTGAGCCCGCTGGTGTCGACGACGCTGTGGACGCCCTTCTTGATCAGGCCGGCGGCGGCGTCCGTGGGTGAGCCGTTGATCTGCAGGATCCCGCCGGTGGGGTTGGTCGCTTTCACCTTGTCGACCAGCGACTGCGCGATCAGGGCACCGATCTTCTCGTTGTCGAACGACACGTAGTAGTCGGCCTTGGCTTTGGGGATGGGCCGGTCGTAAGCGATGACCGGCACCTTCTGGGCCTTGGCGGCGTTGACGATGCTCGCCGCGGCCGTGGAGTCGACCGAGTCGATGACGATGGCTTTCACGCCCTGTGCCAGTGCGGAGTTGGCCTGTTGCTGCTGGGTCGCGGCACTCGCGTTCGCGTTCGCGTAGACGACCTCGCAGCCCGCGCACAGGGCCTTGATCTTGGCCTCGAACAATGGCCGGTCGAACAGCTCGTACCGGGTGGAGGCGATGTCGGGCATCAAGAAGGCGATCTTGATGGCCTTGGACCCGTTCCCCCCACCGGCAGCCGAACCGCCGGTGCTGCCTGAGCCGCACGCGGCCAGCGATGCGGCTGCGAGCAACGCGGTGGTGGTGATGCCCAGCGCTCGCGAGGAAATGTTCGTCATTGAGCTCTCCTTCGTTTCGTCCTGGCGGACGGGTTGTCAGGTCTGGTGGACGGTGGTGGTGGGAGACAGGGGGACGTTGAACGAGAGCAGGGACGCGGTGCCGTCGGCGGCGATGCTCAGCTCGGTGAGGGTGCCGTTGTCGAGCCGGGGGAAGACGGTGCGGTAGCGGTTGACGTCGATGCCGAGCAGGTGGCACAGCGCGAGTCGCAGCAAGGTGTTGTGCGCCACCACCAGCACCCGTTGGCCGGGCCGGTCGGCGGCTACCTGGCGCAGCGCGTCGGCCCCGCGCTCGGCGGCCTGCGCCGGCGGGTCGGCACCGGGGAACGGGTTGTTGACCGGGTCGTCCCGGAACCGGTCGACCATGGCGGGGTCGCGATCGGCGAGCTCGGCGAGGGTGTATCCCTCGGCCAGCCCGAAGTGCACCTCTCGCAGGCCCTCGACCACGACCGGCTCGAGCCCGATCGCGGCCGCGCTCGGCGTCGCGGTCTCGATGGCCCGCCGCACCGGTGAGGACACCACCGCGTCCGGCTGATGCCGGCGGGTCCAGGAGGCGAGCTGGTCGGCCTGCCTGCCACCGGTGGCCGTGAGGTCGACGTCGCTGGTGCCGGCGTACCGGTTCTCCCGGTGCCACACCGTCTGTCCGTGCCTGGACAGCCAGAGCACCGTGCTCTTCGGGTCGGTCATGACCCCCCCGCCAGCGATCCGGCGTCCAGCCAGCCACGGTCGACCAGGGCGGTACAGAACAGCGCATAGGGCTCGGCGAACTGGGAGCCGCGCGCCGGGTCGGGCTCGTAG
>JAABUN010005168.1_pt1 | contig 16590 bp, 10 predicted proteins | sample 5559311 | NCBI WGS metagenome assembly JAABUN01 (sample SAMN10711877, study PRJNA513370) | rock metagenome | isolation source: Antarctica rocks | place: Antarctica: Victoria Land, Siegfried Peak sud
GCCGGAACTCCGGCGAGTACCTCGGGGTGTTGGACATTGCAGACATCCTCTCCGACCAAGCCAAACGGCCCAGTCCTCAGGTGTCCACCAAAGCGGGGGAACTCCAGTCTGGTCGAACTGAAAGTCAAACGCCCACACATGGTTGGGGCGCTCGGCACGCAGGCGCTGTTCGGGCGCGGTCGAGTTGCCCAGCCGTCGGCGCTTGCGCGTGCGCTGCGGGACCCGCAGGCCCTCCTCGCGCCATAGGCGCTGCACGCGCTTGCGGTTGATCTGCCAGCCCTGACCGCGCAGGTGGGTTTGCGCCTGGCGGTAGCCCCACCGCGGGCGTCGGGCCGAGAAGGCGCGCAGCTCGCCGCGCAACGCCTCATCGTCTGCGGCGGGCGTCGGCTCGCGCCGCTGGGTGGAGCGATGCTGCCCGGTGACCTGGCATGCCCAGCGCTCAGAGACGCCGAGGCGGTCGCAGAGCATCGCGACCGCCTGACGCCTACGGGCTGCGCTCACCAGTTTCCCCGGGCGACCTCCTTCAGCGCCCTGCACTCAAGCGCCTGATCGGCAACGATCGCCTTCAACCGCGCGTTCTCGCGCTCAAGCTCCTTAAGGCGCTTGACGTCGTCGGCCTTCATCCCGCCGTACTGGTTGCGCCAGCGGTGATACGTGTTCTCCGAGACGCCAAGCTCCTTGGCGAGCTCCGCCACGCCCTTGCCCTCCGCCAGCATCCGATCGGCCTCGCGCAGCTTGCGTATGACCTGCTCGGGGGTATGCCTCGTTCGCTTCATCGTGATCGTCCTCGCTCGCCCATCTTCGCGGGCGCATAGAACTCTCACAAGCACCGGACCGAACCACCGGGGTCAGGCCAGAGCTCCGAGTGGAGGAGGCGATGAGAAGGGCGGTGCGTTGAGCAAACTCTCTCCATCGCCATCCGGCTTGTCGACGGATTGTGCTGATGTCGAACAGCGTCTACCCTCGCGACTATGCGAAACCGCCTTCGCGGCATGTGGCGCGACCAACCGGTGGCGGTGGTGCTGATGGTGATGACCTTGATTTTCGCCGCGACCCAGGGTGGCTCCGCAGGGTTGACCTTGATCGCCACCGCCGCTGTTGCCCTTTCCCTCGGCGTCGTTCTCCGGCGGTGGCTCCCGGTGGTGAGGCCGACGCCTTGGCCGGAGCAGCCCTACCGACAGAGGCGAGCTCCGTGGCCGTCGACGGTGGCGAGCCGCGATGGCCTGGCCGCTCAGAGCGGCGACGGCGACCAGACGCGACAGCGCGGTCGTCGGCCGAAGCAGAGGCCAACACTTCGCCAGTTCTGCGTAATGCTCGCGATCGCGGCACCCGTGGGGGTGGCCGAGTGGTGGGTGATCGACGCGGCGGGAATGGACTCGCTCTTGCCACTCCTCTCCGGGATCAACATGGCCGCCTTATCGCTCGGCCGTGCGAGCCGGCGCTTCATCGGCGAGCGGCGCGCCGGGGGCGAAACCGCTCCTTGTAGCCGATGACGGAGAGCTCGACGGCGAGCGACGATAGCTCTCACCGGTAAGTGTCCACGACACTTACCGGTGAGATGTGGTGGAGGATACGTTGCCGAGCTACCAGCACCGACGGGTCGGTGCTCGATTCTCAGGGAGTATGCATGTCCGCAGGGGTCAGCTTGCCTCGGGAGCCCGCCAGGGGTCCACGTCCTTCGGTGCTCGTCGCGGCGCTCGGCTGCGTCGGTGCGCTCGTGTCAGGCGTGGTGGCGCTCGGGTCCGGTGGCGCGTCGGCTCCGAGGCTCGCGTCGCCTGCCGAGAACTCGCGCGTGAACGTGCCAGCGGTCGAGAAGCTGATCGAGCGCATGCCGGTGCGCTTCGAGGCCAATCAGGGCCAGGCCGCGAGCAAGGTCGACTTCCTTGCGCGTGGCCCCGGCTACACGGTGTCCCTGGGGCGTGACGGCGCCGTGCTGGCCCTCAGGAGCAAGGATCCGCGTACTGCGGGCGTGGCCGGGTCGGCCGCCGTGGTGGGGATGCACGTGGTCGGCGGGAACCCGCGCCCTGACGTCACGGGCGACGATCGCCTCGCCGGGAGCACGAACTACCTGAACGGCTCAGACAAGCGGGACTGGCACACGGACGTGCCGTCGTTCGCCCGGGTGCGCTACGCGGGCGTGTATCCCGGCGTGGACATGGTCTACCGCGGCAGCCAGCGCGAGCTCGAGTACGACTTCGTGGTCGCTCCGGGAACCGACCCCGGCAAGATCGCACTCGGCTTCCATGGGTCCGAGCGGCTGTCGATCACGAGGGGCGGGGACCTGCTGATCCATGCGGACGGCGGAGCGATCCGCCAGCGCCGCCCGGTCATCTATCAGGGCGACGGCTCCGCTCGGCGCCGCGTCACCGGAAGCTACGCGCTGGAGCGCGGAAACCGGCAGGCCGGCTTCGCCATCGGGTCCTACGACCGCTCCAAGCCGCTCGTGATCGACCCGAAGATCGAGTACTCGACCTTCCTCGGCGGCTTCAACACCATCGTCGCCAGCGGGGGGAGCGCTGACTTCGCCAATGGGATCACGGTCGACGCCGCGGGCAACGCCTACGTCGTCGGCCGCACCGATGCGATCGCGCCGCGGCCGTTCCCCACCACGCCGGGCGCCTTCCAGTCCGCGTTCGCGGGTGCCTCCCCGGGCAACCCAAGCGATGCGTTCGTCACCAAGATCAGCCCCTCCGGCAGCGGCGCCGTCTACTCGACCTATCTGGGCGGCAGCCTCACGGACTCCGCGACCGACGTTGCGGTGGACGCGAGCGGCAACGCCTACGTGTCGGGCTCCACCGCCTCGACGAACTTCCCGACGAAGACGCCGACCCAGGCTGCCAGCGGCGGCGGGACGGATGCGTTCGTCTCCGTCCTCAACCCGACGGGCACCGGCCTGGTCTACTCCACGTACGTCGGGGGCTCGGGCAGCGATGCGGCGACACGGATCGCGCTGGACTCGTCGAACGCCGCGTTCGTGTCCGGCACCACCTCGCCCGCGGCCGGCACCGCGACCAGCCCGTCGCTGGCGAACAACTTCCCGACGACCGCGGGAGCCTTTCAGCCTGCGTTCGGCGGCGGTGCAGCTGGGACCACGGCGCCGTTCGCCGCGCCGAGCGACGCGTTCGTCACGAAGATCAATCCCGCCGGCTCCGCGGTGGACTACTCGACGTTCCTCGGCGGCTCCCAGCCAGACACCGGGAGGTCGATCGCGGTCGATTCCACAGGCGCTGCATACGTCACCGGCGCGACCCGGTCGACGACGGGCTTCGGCACGCCGGGCGCGTTTCAGACGACGTTCGCGAGCACCGATCCGACCGATTCGGACGCGTACGTCACAAAGCTCAATTCCGCCGGATCGGCCCTTACGTACTCGACGTACGTGGGCGCGACGCGCAGCGACACGGGCACGGGCATCGCCGTGGACGGAACGGGCAACGCGTACATCACGGGCGAGACCAACTCGACGAACTTCCCGACCAAGAACGCCAACCAGCCGAGCAACGCCTCGGCTCCGGGACCGAACGACTCTGACTCGTTCGTGACCAAGCTCAACCCCGGCGGCACCGAAACGGTCTACTCCACGTATAACGGCAGCAACACCTTCGACAACGGGACCGACATCGCCGTCGATTCCTCGGGCAGCGCGTACGCGGTCGGCAACACCCTGGGCGCCTTCCCCCTCAAGAACCCGGTGCAGGTCCGAACGGGCGACTACGACTCCTACCTCACCAAGTTCAGGCCGAACGGCAGCGTCGACTACTCGACGATCTACGGGGGCGGGTCGCGGGACTTCGGCAACGGCGTCGCGGCCGACAGCGCGGGCAACGCCTACATCGCCGGTCGCACGGACTACTACTCCGACGACTCCTTCCCGATCAAGAGCGCCTTCCAGCCCCAGAACGGCGGCTTCGCGGACGCGTTCGTGGCGAAGATCAGCCCGACTCCGAGTTCGCCGCTGGTTGGCTCGCTTCGCTCCCGCAGCGGGCCCGTCGGCGGCGGGACAAAAGTCGTTATCGGCGGAACCGGCTTCACCGGAGCGAGTGCGGTGCGGTTCGGTGCCACCGCCGCTTCGAACTTCACGGTCGACTCCGACAGCCAGGTGACGGCGGTCGCGCCGGCGCACCCGGCGGGGAAGGTCGTGGTGAGCGTCACGACGCCGGCCGGGTCCTCGCCAGAGGATCCGGTTGGCAGGTTCGAGTTCGCCGAGGGCATCTGGAAGCTCACCGGCTCGCTCGGCCGCGTGCACTACGACCAGCAGTCGAGGCTCCTCGGCGACGGAAGGGTGCTGCTGATCGGCGGGCAGAACTCCATGTTCGGCAACACGATCCAGTCCACGGAGATCTACAATCCCAAGACTCGCACGTGGAGCGACGGCGCCAGTCTGGGCACGGCTCGCAGCTCCTACTCGGCGACGAGGCTGGACGGGCCCGCGTGCCGGTCCGCCTCGCCCGCGGCCTACTGCGGCGACATCCTGGTGGCGGGCGGTTCGCCCAACAGCGCCAGCACCAACACGGCCTTGAACACCGCGGAGATCTACGACACCGCCACCAACACCTGGACCCCGACGGCCGGGAACCTCAACGTCGCCCGCAGCCAGCAGGCGGCCACGCTGCTCGACGGGCCGGAGTGCAGTGCCGCCTCACCCCCGGCCTACTGCGGGAAGGTGCTCGTCGCCGGCGGTCTCGCCGCCGGCGTCCCGTTGAACTCCGCCGAGCTCTACGACCCCGCGACGGGCCAGTGGTCCCCCACGGGAGCCCTCGGGCACACCGCGCGCCTGACGACGTCGGTCCTGCTGCCGGACGGCAGGGTGCTCCTCCCTGGCGGGACGGGGAACAACCGCGCCCAGACGGACATCTACGATCCGAAGACCGGCAACTGGGACAAGACTGGCGACCTTAAAGTCGGGCGCGAGCGCGGAAGCGTCGTGGTGATGCCGAACGGGAAGGTTCTGATCGCCTCGGGCACGCTCGCCGGCGACCCGCCGGCGCTTGGGACGCCTCCGCAGGCCGGCGACTCCGCGGAGCTCTACGACGCGGCCACCGGCGAGTGGACGCTGCTTCCGGACCGCCTGATCGACGCCGCCCGCAACAACCACGACACCGCGCTGCTGCCGAGCGGCAAGGTGATGCTCGCCGGCGGTGGCCGCGGGGGCCTGACCTCAGAGCTCTTCGACCCCGCGACGAACAAGTGGGGCTCCGCGGGACTGCTGAACGTCTCCCGGGGCTCGGGGCACCCGCAGTCGAGCTCCTACGACACGGTCGTGCTCTCCAGCGATCCGCGGAAGTTCGCCGCCGACCCGGCGGTCTGCGGAGACGACTGCGGGAAGGTGCTGGTCGTCGGCAACAACGACGACAGGTCGGCCGAGCTCTACACCCCGGAGCCGGAGGTCGGAGCGCTCGAACCCGCCAGCGCCCCGAGCGGGACGTCGGTGAAGATCACCGGTAAGGGCTTCACCCACGGAGTGACATCGGTGCTGTTCGGCTCGACGCCCGCCTCGAGCTTCACGGTCAGCTCCTACGGTGAGATCAAGGCGGTCGCGCCCGCGGGCAGCGGCGCGGTGAAGGTCACCGTCGTCAACGAGGGCGGAAGTGCGACGTCCAAGGGGTCGTTCACCTTCCCGACCGTCTCCTCCTCTCCACCGCCGCGCACAGACCCGGGGACGGGCACGGTGCCCCCTCCGCCCAGACGCGACACCGTGCGTCCGGTGGTCAGCGGGTTGAAGGCGCTTCCGGCGCGGTTCACGATCGGGTCGCTGCTGCCCGGCCTGGCCCGCGCGGCGAAGGTGGGAACGAGCATCCGCTTTTCGCTGTCGGAGACGGCGACCGTGCGGCTGACGTTCGCCCAGCGACGCTCCGGGCGGCGGGTGGGACGCAGCTGTCGCACCGCGTCGCGCCGGTTGCGCAAGCGGCCGCGCTGCACGCGCTACGTCACGGTGAGCCCCAGCTTGACGATCCGAGGCGCCCGGACCGGCGCCAACCGCGTGCGCTTCCAGGGGCGCTTGTCGTCAAGCCGGACGCTGCGTCCAGGGCGCTACCGCGTGACGGTGACCGCGACCGACGCGGCGGGCAACCGCTCCAAGCCCCTGAGCACGCTGATGACCGTCGAGAGTCGCGTCCGGAGGCGCTGAGCGCGAAGGCCTCCGGAGCGGCAGCCCCACGTCCGTCAGCGGCGAAATCGGGCGGCGGCTGCGGCGAGCCTGGCGGGCATCGGATCGGCCGGGAAGTCCTGACGCTGGGCGCGGAGGCGTTGGTCGATCAGCGGCTTGAGCCGTTCGTCGCCGGTCCGCGATGCGATCCCGAAGAGCGCCGCTTCGAGGATGTCGGGATCTGAGAGCTCGTGCGCGTCGTCGAACGCGGCGAGCAACGCGGGAATCATCCGGGGCTCTCCGCGCCGGGCGAGGCCGCGCAGCGCTTCGGCGCGCGTGTCGGCCTCGGTGTCGTCGAGGCGGCCGACCAGGGCGGCACGGATGGCGGGGGTGTCGCGGTCGAGCTGGATCCCGAGCCCGAACGTCGCCCAGTCGCGGACGTCCAGATCGGAGTCGGTAGTGAGCTCGATGAGCGCTTCGATCGCCAGGTCGACGTCCAGGCCGAGGAGGCCGAACGTGGCGCCTCGACGCACCTTCGGGTCGCTGTGCCGGCGCAGGTCGTGCAGCGCCGGGACGGCGCGCTCGTCGGAGAGGTGCGAGAAGGCGATGGCGACTGATTCGAGCACCGCCGGATCGGTCTCGGGGCTCAGCAGAGGGAGCAGGACTGTGATCGCCGGGTTCCGGAAGCGACGATCCTCGACCGCGACCCCCGCCTCGGCGCCCATCTGGGCCAGCACGTCGACAGCTAGGATGCGGCGCTCAACCGCCGGGCTGGACAGCATCGTTTCGGCCGCCGAGAAGGTGGCCTGGTCGTCGCGGCGGTGCAGCTCGCTCACGAGACGCCAGCGCGCCTCGCTCTCGGGCGCCTCACGGGCGGCCGCTTCCAGCACGTCGCGCGCGCTCGGCGGATCCATGGTCGGATCCTCCCGTATCCTTCGGCGTGGCTGCCGACGCGGTGAGCGCATACACTCGCGCGGAGGTCCGCGAGTGCCAGCCAGCGATTCAGGAGCGACGTGAACCAGGACAGATCGTCTCGCAACGATGAGGACGAGCCCGAGGCCAAGCCGGACTGGCGGGTGGACGCGGTCGCGTCTCTCGAGCGTCTCAGGGGCGGGGCCGCCGAGGTTGAGGCGCCGCAAGCGGGCGGTGGCAGGCTCATCTTCACCGACGAGCGCGGGCGTCGACGGCGCCTGCCCGCGGACCTGGGCCAGCTCAGCCGCCAGGAGACCGAGGCTGCCGCGAAGGCGATGTCCTACGAGCTCGGAGCCGTCGAGCCCAGCTACGCCCAGGTCGCGGCGATCGAGCGCCTGAACGAGCTGCGCGCCTCCGGTGCCTGGAGCGAGGCGGACTACCTCCGCGAGAAGCGGCGGATCCTCGGCCTGGACTGAGTGACAGGCGGTGTGGACACGACGGCGGACCCGTGAGCGAGCGCGGTGGCTTGGGCTTGTCGCCCTGGCGCTGACGGCAGGTGCGCTGATCGCGGCCGCGCCGGTGGCGTCGGCGTCTGTCACGACGCGCACCGACCGCGAGACGAGCCGCGGCAACGCGCCGCGGAGCGACGCCCCGACGCCGAACGGACGGCGGGTCTTCGGCGGCTCGGTCGCGCCGGTAGTAGGGGCACCGGGGTTTGCGCCGGCGCCGGCGGCGCCCGCGGCGACGTGGAGCGTCGTGAGCCCCGGGCGCTCTCCGTCGATCATGCCGGTCGCCGGTGACGGGGTGGCCATGAGCAGGTCGAACGCCGACACGAGCCTGACTCTCGGCGTGCTGCTGCTCGGCGCAGGTGTCCTCACGCTGCTTGGCGGCCTCGCCGCGGCAACGCTGCACGGGCAGGTCTATGTCGGCTGAGCGACGGAGCTCGAGCGTCAGCCGGGAGCCCTCGGGGCCGGCCCGAACGACGTCCGGGCACCGGTGATGGCGATACCCTGCGCGGAACGAACGCGGGGGACGCTATTTTCGGTCGTGAGGGCGATGACGAGGTCAAGGCGCTGAGCGACGAGATCCTCCCGAGCTCACCGGGAGACCCGGGCGAGCCTTCGCTGCAGCCCAGCAGCGGGCCTGGCGACACGGGTGGCGCCGGAGGGCTCACCATCCTCCTCGCGGTGACCGGTGTAGCACTGGTGCTCATCGCCGCGGGGCTCGCGTTCCTCTCCTCCGGCTTCGAGCGCGGCGCGAACGCTCGGGTCGCCGGCCGGGACGCGCCGGTGAACGTGGGGGCGCGGACGCAGGCTGACCTCAGCGCGCACAACTCGCCGGCACTCGTGGCCAACCCGCGCAATGCGGCGAATCTCGTCATCGCCGACAAGATCGACAGCCCGCGCTCCTCGTGCGCGCTGCACGTGTCGTTCGACGGCGGCGTGCACTGGAATCAGTCGCCGATCCCGCTTCCCGCCGGCGAGGAGCCGAAGTGCTACGACCCCGACGTCGCCTTCGCCGCCGACGGCGCGCTGCTTCTGAGCTTCGTCACGCTGAAGGGGCGCGCCAACGCCCCCGACGCGGTGTGGCTGGCGCGCTCTCCCGACGGGGGCCAGACGCTCTCAGATCCGATCAGGGTGCGCGGGCCGCTGAAGTACCAGGTCCGCCTGGCGGCCGATCCCGCCAATCCCAAGCGGCTCTACCTGACGTGGGTGGACAGCCGCGAGGTCGGGCCCTTCCGGTTCGCCGAGGCCGGAAACCCGATCCGTGCGTCGCGCTCCGACGACGGAGGGCGCACATGGAGCGCCCCCATCCGCCTGAACCCGTACGCGCGCGCCCGCGCGGTGGCCCCGACGCCTGTCGTCGGCCCCAAGGGCGAGCTGTACGTCCTGTACCTCGATCTCGGCGACGACGTCCTCGACTACGAAGGCGGACACCAGGGCCGTGGGGGAGCGCCCTACGCGGGCCGGTGGAAGCTCGTGATGGCGCGCTCCACCGATCGCGGCGTCACCTGGGATGAGTCTGTCGCCGACGACAATCTGGTTCCCACCGGACGGTTCGTCGCGTTCACGCCGCCGTTCCCGTCGCTGGCCGTCGACCGGCGCTCGGGCACGATCTACGCCGGCTTCCACGACGGGCGGCGCGGAAACCCGGACGTGTATGTGTGGAAGCGACCGCCGGGCAGCCGCCGCTGGAGCGCTCCGGTGCAGGTCAACGACACGCCGCCCACGGATCGAAGCTCGCAGCTGCTGCCACGGCTCTCGGTCGCGCCCGGCGGCCGCCTCGACGTCCTCTACTACGACCGCCGCGGCGACCGATCTGACAGCACGAACGAGGTGTCGCTGCAATCCTCCTTCGACGGCGGGAGAAGCTTCCTTCCGCGCCTGCGGCTGTCAGGCCGACCCTTCGACTCGCGCATCGGTTACGGCAGCGAGCGCGGAATGCCGGACCTCGGCACCCGCCTCGGCCTGGTCTCGACCCGGGAGCGCGCGCTTGGCGTGTGGACGGATACCCGTGGTGGGACGCCGGAATCGGGCAAGCAGGATCTCGCGCGGGGGCTGGCTGCGTTCTCCCCGCCCGAGGATCTGCCAGCGACGCGCAAGACGTTGCTGCGCATCGTCGCGATCCTCCTCGCGCTGACCGGTGCGGGCCTGATGGCCCGGGCGGCGGTCCGGTACCGACGAGACCCGGATCCTCCCCATCCCTGACTGGCGGGGTTGCGCTGATTGCCTCCGTGGGCGCGCAAGCGACCCTCGCCATCCGCACCGCCTGACAGCATCCCCGAAGGCGTCCTCCGCCCGAGGCGCCGACCATGAACGGCCGCGACTCCGCCCAAGCGCGGCCGTTCCTCGTTCACCCCTCACCGCCACCGTTTATCCGGGGGAAGTAGTCAGTGAGTGCCTCCGCGGGTCAGCGCCGGGCGCGCAGCACCTTCACCGTCTTGCTGTTGGAGACCGCGCTCAAGCAAGGCGCCGTTTGTCCCACTCGCGCGCGGTCGATGTAGGTCTTGGCCGGCTTGGTCTTCGCCGTGAACGCGCCGCTAGCGCTGGACCCGCGCGAAGCGGGCCGGCGCCGTCGTGGGCGAGACTCGGGAGTTGCCGACGAACCGCGCGGTGAACTTCAGCCGCTTGACCTGCGCGAAGCGCCGGGCGTTGGCGAAGGACACCGACACTGCGTACGTGCAGTCCTTGCGCAGCGCGACGCGGCGCGTGGAGAGCGTCACCGACCCGCGCTTGACCTGCACCGACACACGGCCCGTGCACCCCACCGACTTCGCGACCCCGCTTGGCAGCGTCAGCCGCCCCGAGGCGCGGAACCTGAACGGCGCCCGCAGGTCGACGGCCTTGGTCACCCGCGCGCTCAGCTTGCCCAGCCGACGCGTGATCGCCGGCGGCGACGGCGGCTTCGGCGTCACCACGGGAGGTGTCGTGGGAGGCGTAGACGGCGGCGACGGCGTCGGAGTGGTCGTCGGCGGCCCCGGCGCGACCGGCGAGTTGTCGCTGCGGAAGACATACACCCGTCCTTCATCCACTCCGGTACCCAGGTCGTAGAGATGCGCGGCAGCGGCGAAATCGAGGAATCCGTCCCCGTTCAAGTCGCCTATGGGTGCCAGGCTGCTGCCGAAGGCACTCCTTGGCTGCCGATCGGGATCCGGGATAGATTGAAGGACGCGTTCGGTGGCCGCGTTGAAGAACTGCACGTCGTTGGGGATGATCTCTGTCGACGGGGAGTTGGAAGGCCCGAATGCGCCTACCAATAGCTCGTTTCTGGGTGCGGCCGCTGTTGGGACGAGATCTCCGACCCCCACCGCCGAAACGCTGAAGTTCCCACCAGCGACGGGCGTTGGATCGTCCAGCCTGGCGAGGTTAGCGAGGCCAACGCCGGTCTTGAAGTTCCCGTTCATGATGTATCCCCGACCCTGATTTATGAACTGCACGTTCTGAAACGGCGCCGGGATGAAGACGTCGGGCAAACTTGTATCTCCGAGGTCGCCGACTGGCGGCACCTGCGAGCCGGCCGGAAGACTCGAGCCGAATACGGCCTTGGGCTGAGGCTCGGGATGCAGGTATGTGTGAAGGAAAGTCCCCGTTGCCCCGTCGACCACCAGGCTGAGGCCGACGTCGAACTGCGCTGGGTCAGGATTGTTCACCGGATAGTCGGCGCCCGACACCGAGAAGCGGACCTCGGGCTTTCCATCCGGGGTGGTCGTGCTGTCAGCCGGAGGACAGAAGGCGCCGGGGGTGAGCCTCGTGTTCCTACAGCCCCCCACATCACCGATCGCCACCGCGGCCTGCCCGAAGCGCTCGGAATTCGTGGGGAGCGTGGTGTTTGGGTTGTCACGCTGCGCCACTGGATTTTGAAGCCGCCACGCCGGAGTGTCGAGATTTACCTGTGGACTCGTCCCGACGATGTCCTCCCCCCTATACATGTACTCCTTGCCAGCCCCGCGGCACGGCACGGGGGATGCAGCGGGGACGGATCCGGGAGACCCCAGCGCGCAGTGCGAGCTCGGGTGGGCAGTGCTGCTCGTTTCATTGTACATCCAGGCACCCACCAGGATGTCGGGAATGTCGCCTTGGTCTCCCGAAAGGTTGCCGTTTACGACAGCGGGTGGGAGCGCATCGCATGCGCCGACACCGGCGTTGCCCTCACAAGGCGGGCTGGCCGCCGGCGAGTACACCGACCGCGCGAATCCCAGGCCACTCTGCCCCGCACGCTCGTCCGGCGGCATGTCAATGCGCTTCAACACGGCGCGCGTCGCTCCGTCGATGACGTAAGCGCGGCCGATGTCGGTCACGCCACCCACGTCGATGCCCCTCGCGCCGACAAGGATGTCCGGTATGCCGTCGGCCGGGCCCACGGTCGGGTTGGGGCACGTTTGACTGGATCTGCCGCCGGGGCAGCTCCCGAGATCGGAGAACGGTGCCGACCTCCGGTTTAGCCCAACCTTATCGACGAATGGGAAGCCGAAGTTCGCCGGAATGTTTCCAGGCCCGGGGTTCCCGCTGTCAGGCGCTGTGATCGTGTCGATCAGCCGACCCGTCTTGCCGCTGAAGACAAACAGCTGGCCCTCCGGCGATGTGTTGCCCGGCGGTGCCTGCGGCACGATGATGTCGTCCTCACCATCCCGATCTAGGTCACCGGCGTTGGCGATGCCCAGTCCGAAGTTTCCACCGAGGATCGGAAGTGGGCTGTCGATTCTCTGAACCTGATAGGTGCGCGGGAGGCCAGCCCCGGCGGCCAACACAGGGCTTGCATTGACGGCCGCCACTAACGATATTGCTCCTACCAGCGTGCCGAATTGACTAAAAGTCCATCGATGCCCCATTCGCCCCCCCAGAAGTGACGTACCCGCCTCGAGCCCGAAACCTAGCACAGAACACCGGAGTGCAGAGCGATCGTCCCCGCACGAGACACTCGCCGGCCCGCCCATGGAGCCCTACTCGCCGACCCCCATCCATGCACGTGTTCATGGGGTTTTTCGGGTTTCGCGGCGGTGACTTTCGGCTCGAACGCGTGGGCACACGCTTAGTCACGAAGAGTGTTCTGGCTGCGAATGCGGTGCCCATCCGTGTCACCACCAACTGCGGAACTCGGGCGACAGGGAGGATTCTCTTGCAGGCGCTGAGCGCTTGGTCCTTCGCGCAAGGACAGTGCGAGCGTCCTTCAGCGACTTCGCTGCCTGCGTCCGCGCGCGACGACCCCGCCGACGACCAGCGTCAGCGCCAGCAGCCCAGCACCCAAGACGCCGAGCAGGCTGAAGCTGTCGCCGTCGTCCTCGAAGAAGCCGCGCTCGGACGTCCCCCGGACGGCTGTCCGGTCGGGTGCTTCTCGTAGCAGCGACTGCTTGTCCAGGATCCCGGAACCCCTGGCGAACGCCCAGCCGATCCGCGACGCGGAGCGATATGCGAACGCTCCCTCACCGAAGAACAGCGGCACCGCCGGAGCGTCGCTGGCGAGTCGCTCGAGCAGCGCAAGGACGGTCCGCCGGCGCGCGGTTACCGACGGCGCGGCAGCGACCTGCGCGGCAAGTCGATCGAACGCTCGGCTCCGGTACCCCGACCTGTTGAGGACCCCGCGCGCACCGAAGAGGGACCCCAGGAAGTCGGGGTCATACGAAGCGAGCGCAGGAATGCTCCAGATCGCCACGTCGAAGCTCGGGTTTGCCCCGCCCTCGCCGATTGCCTCTCCTAGCCGCGGCCGCGAGAGCGACACCAGCCGGGCGGCGGCGCCGGCGCGTCGCAGTGCCAGCACGACTTGGCGGCCCGCCTCGAGGCGCATCGAGTCATTGCTCGGCGCGAGGACACGGATTTCCGGGAGACCGAGTGCCGCGAGCGGCTTTCCGTCGCGGGGCGGCAGAAGTGCGACGGGTCGCGGCGCCCAGCGTGAGCGCGGATGGAGGAGACCGGTCGTGGCCGGAGTGCTCGAGCCCACCGCCCGCGCGATACGCCGCCGGTCGAGCGCAGCGGCCACGGCGCGCCGTACTTGCACCCGGTCGAACGGCGGGCGGCGCGCGTTGAACATGAGCATCGTCCCGAGGTACAGCGGACCGCGGGCGATGCGCACGCTGAACGATTCCACGCTCGCTTGCTGCGCGGGCGTCAGCGCGATCGGCAGCGTATCGGCCTTCGCGCGCTGCAGCGCAGCGAGCATGTCGCGCGACTCGGGGACGATCGGGATCTCGATGCGATCGGCGCTCGGGCGGCCGCGAAAGTAGTCGCGCACCGCTGCGAGGCGCAGCCCGCCGTCGGGCCGCCGGCCCGCGAACCGGTAGGGGCCGCTCCCCACCGGGGGCCCCGCCGGGGCGCGCAACCCCGGGCCCAGACCGCGCCAGAGGTGCGCCGGGAGGATGGGGACGTCGGCCAGCGGCTGGTCGGCGAAGCCGATCGACGGGTGGCGAAGCCGGAACTCAACTGTCCGCCGGTCGCGGGCTCGCACCGATGCGAGCGCCGTGAGCTGCGGCGCGAACCGTGGATGACGCCGCTGGCGCATGAAGTGGTAGGTGAACACGACGTCGCGCGCGGTCAGCGCACGGCCGTCGTGCCAGCGCAGGCCATCGCGCAGCCGGACGACCACGCGCCGGCCGCCGTCAGCGGTGCGTACCGACTGCGCCAGCCACGGGCGCGGCACGCCGTTGCGATCACGCCAGGTGATGGTGTCGTACACCAGCGTGAGAAGGGGGTATCCGAGGGTGAAGGTGAGCGGCGTCAGCGTGCCGGGATCTCGTGGAAACGGTATGCGCAGCGTCGTGCCGGCCGCCTCGGACGGCGCCGCGATGGTGAAGAACGCGGCGATTGCGAGCGCGCCGAGCATTGTTCGTTGCCGAACAACTATGTGCGTGGTACACCTACCCAGGATCATCGTCAAGGGTTATACATGTCAGCAGGGAGCTATGTCCCCGGGGTGCCTCGAGGATATCGAGCGTTCATCGGGGACTTCATGAAGCGGCGAGAGGAGACGGTGATGGTGTTGACAAGACGGCTGAACGTAGAGAGGCGCCGGTGGCTTGGGCTGACGGTCCTGGTGCTCACGGCGAGTGCATTGATCCCGGCGGCTATGGCGCTGGCCTGTAATCCACAGGCGTATCTGACGATCGACAAGGCTCAGTACGCGCCGGGCGATTCGGTTCGCGTTTCCGGTTCGTTCTTCAAGGGAGACAGGAACATCACCCTGTCCATCGACCGTACCGGCCAGTCGGCAACGGTGAAGACCACGGCCAACGGCGCGTTTCAAGCGACGTTCGCCCTGCCCTCGGGTGCGGCGACCGGCGGTTACTCCGTGCAGGCGATCGGCTTCGAACCTGACACCGGCGACGTGACCCCCGGCCTCCCGGCGCGCGGGTCGTTCTCCGTCGCGGCGGCGCAGGCGGCGCCTGCGCAGGCGGCGCCCGCGCCCAGCACGGGGGGCGGAAACGGGCAATCAGCTCCGCAGGCCTCTCAGCCCGCGGCGCAGGCCGGGCAGCCGGCAGCGTCGCAGGCGGCACAGTCGCCGGCGTCGCCGGCCGCGAAGCCGGCGCAGCGTCCGGCCACCGGGCAGCCCTCCCCGGGGTACCGCGAGCCGTCGGTGATCAACGAGCCCGACGTCCAGTCGAGCGGCACGCCGCGAAGCACGCCCAGCCGCGGCACCGCGACGAAGGGCAGCCAGCAGCGGACCACGAGCCGCGGCGCGGTGCCGCGGAGCGACACGGCAATCGCGAACGGACGGCCCGTGTTCGGCGGCTCCGTCGCGCCTGCGGTGAACGCCTCGGCGTCCGTCCCGGCGCCTGCGACCGCCGCGACCGATCGCGCGACAGGCGCTGCTCGTTCCTCACGGGCAGCGGCCGCGGGCAAGTCGGCGTCCCCCGGGGTCACTCCCGGAGCCGCCGAGCAGACCGCGGCGGATGACGTGTGGAGCGCCGTGAGCTCCGACCGCTCCCCGTCGGTGATGCCGATCGCGGGCGACGGTGTGGCGGTGAGCAGCCCGTCCGCCGGTTCGCAGCTGGCCGTTGGCCTGCTGCTCCTCGGGGCGGGGGTCGCGCTGGTCGGCGGCCTCGCGGTAGCGGCAACGCGCAGGCGCGTCCGCGTCCGCTGACGCCCGAGGGCGTCGAGCAGGACAAGATGTAGTGCAGGTCCGGTCGGTCGCTCGTGCAGGCGACCGACCGGCGCTGTTTTCAATCGTGGGTGGAGCTGCGTTCGGCGTGGCGGGAGGAGAACGGATGCTGGGAAGCAAGAGGTCGCTCTCGCGGTCACACGTGGCGGTGCGGGTTTCCGTGCGCGCCAGCTGCCTCGCGGCGGCGGGCGCAGGGCTCGTGGCGGGGCCGGCCCTCGCCGCCGGCAACGGCCTTCCGCGGACCTATGACGTGTCGCGCCTCGAAAGCCCGGCCCCCGGCGCGGTCGGCCAGTACCCGCTCTCGATGATGAACGCCGGCGACCTGAACGGTGACGGCAAAGAGGACTTCATCACGAGTCAGATCGTGAACACCCGCAACGACGCCGGTGTCATCACTGCCGACGGCAACGGCGCGATCTACATCATCAGCGGTGCCACGGGTGAGCGCATCAAGACGATCGAGGCGCCCGACAAGGGTGACGCGGGGAACCGCGCCAACTTCGCGTTCCCCGCGTTCAACAAGATCGGAGCCAACCGCAAGGCGCCGGCGCGGTTCACGGACATGGGAAGCTGCGCGAGCAGCCCGCCCAATGCGGGCGAGCTCTGCCGGAGCGCGACGGTCGGGCCGCCCGACGGGATCCCCGACATCGTCGTCGGCGCCCGCGGCGTCGACGCCCGTGGGCTCAAGGACGCCGGCCGGGTCTACCTGTACGACGGTGCGACGTTCGCGCTGCTCAAGCGCATCGATCAGCCGGCGAGCGACACGACGCCCCTCGCGCTCTCGTCCACCCCCGGCGGCAGCTGGTTCGGGCGCCGGATGCTCGACCTGGCGAGCTCGCCGCCGTGCGAGGGCAGCGCCGGCATCGGCCCCTGTGAGCCGCAGTCGCCGGGCAACGATTTGGGGGACACCGACGGCGGCGGACTGCCGGATCTCGTTGTGAGCGCCTCGCTGACCAGCGAGGACCAGGCGTCCGCCTTCCCGACCTCCCATTGCGCGCGGACCC
>JAABUN010005169.1_pt1 | contig 16590 bp, 16 predicted proteins | sample 5559311 | NCBI WGS metagenome assembly JAABUN01 (sample SAMN10711877, study PRJNA513370) | rock metagenome | isolation source: Antarctica rocks | place: Antarctica: Victoria Land, Siegfried Peak sud
GTATCTGCTGCGGAACACCGACCACCCGAGCGTGCCCGCCGCCACCCGCGAGATGGTCGCCTTCCCCGAACGCGCCCTCGACATGCTCAAGGAGAAGGCCCCACCTTCCATCTCTGAGTAGCCCTGGACCATACCCCCCTCCCCTTGACGCCCCGCCCCCACTTCGCCATACCGCCCGCTGCGCCGTACCGCCACCGGGGGTAAATCGATGTCTGCCGACCTGCCGCCCGACCGTCTGCCGCCGCAGTCCCGCGAGGCCGAGAAGAGCGTCATCGGCAGCGTCCTGCGCGACAACCAGGTGCTGTCCGACCTGTTGCAGATCATCCGGCCGGACAACTTCTACTTCGACGCGCACCAGAAAGTCTTCCAGATCATCATTGATCTTTACAATGAAGGCAAGCCTGTCGACCTGGTGATCCTGCACGAGTCGTTGAAGTCGAAGAAGCAACTCGAAGACATCGGCGGGGTGTCGTACCTGACGGAGTTGTGGGACTTCGCCCCGACGGCCGCCAACGCCGAATACTATGCGAGAATCGTGCGGGACAAGGCGCTCATCCGCAACCTCATCCACACCAGCACCGAGCTGCTACGCGACGCCTACGACGGGGTGACGAGCGCGGACGAATTGCTGGGGCAGGCCGAGCGGCGGGTGCTGGAAATCGCCGAGAAGGGGACCACCGGCGAGACACACAGCCTCGACAAAACTTTGATCGAGACGTTCAACCGCATCGACGACCGGGCCAGCAAGGCGCACCTGTCGGTCACCGGCATCGGCACCGGGTACGTCGACCTCGATAACATGACGGCCGGGTTCCACAACAACGAACTCGTCATCATCGCCGCCCGTCCGTCGGTCGGCAAGACGGCGTTCGCCCTCAACGTCGTCCGGCACGCCATCGTCGAGGAGCGGCAGCCGGTGTTCTTCGTGAGTCTGGAAATGTCCCGGCTCGAACTGGCTGAGCGGTTGCTCTGCTGCCAGGGCCGGGTCGACAGCCACCGACTTCGTAAGGGGACGCTCGACAGCAGCGAGATTCAGAAGCTCATGTCGGCCGGGGACACGTTGCGCGGCAACGCCACCGCCGGGTGGGTGAAACTCTTCATTGATGACTCGCCGGCCCAGTCGATGTTGCGCATCTCGGCCAACGCCCGGCGGCTGAAACTGCGCCACGACATCAAACTCGTCGTCATCGACTACTTGCAACTGATCGAGCCAGAAAATCGCCGCGACCCCCGGCAGGAACAAGTGGCCCAGATTAGTCGCCGATTGAAGTTCCTCGCCAAGGAGTTGCAACTGCCGGTCATCGCATTAGCACAGGTGAACCGGGCCAGCGAGGACCGCCAGGACCACAAGCCGCGGTTGAGCGACCTGCGCGAGTCGGGGTCGATCGAGCAGGACGCGGATACGGTGATGTTGCTGCACCGGCCGGGCAAGTTCGACGGCGGTCAGGAGGACAACGTCCTCGAAATCATCATCGCCAAGCAGCGGAACGGCCCGACGGGGGAAATTACCCTCGCGTATCTGAAACAGTTCATGAAGTACGAGAACTTCGCCGCCGATGCGGGGTACGGGGCGTGACCGGGGCTGCTGGCTATAATGCGCGGATCACCTGTCGGAGGGACCGCGCCATGTCCGAAGTCCTGCCCATCGCCGAAATCATCCGCCGGTATCCGCAGCAGTGGGTGCTGCTCGGCGACCTGGTCGGCACCGACGAGCCGGACGTGCATGCCGGCCGGGTGCTGTACCACGGCCCGGATCGGACGGCGGTCACCCAAGAAGTGCTGCGGATTCGGCGGGACCGGTCCGAGCGGTTCGCCGTCGCCCACACGGGCGAACTCGCGGGCGACCCGGTGGTCGTGCGGTGAGTACCCCGTTCGACCCGGCGGCCGGCCTGATCTGATTCTGGGGCGAACTCGAGGGTCCCGCTGGACTCGTAACCGTGCGGTTGGTCCTGGACACTGGGGCGACGAACACGCTGCTGCACGTCCCGTCGCTCTTGGCCGCTGGGTACGGCACCTCGCCCGCCCAAGGCCATGTCCAGGTGCAAATGGGGAGCGGCGGCGTGTCCATACCGGTCCTGTCTGTGTTCAGTCTGAGGGCGCTCGGCCAAAGACAGACTGGCCTTTTGGTTGGCGCACACATGATCCCGCCCGGGGCCAACGCCGACGGCCTGCTCGGCCTCGACTTCTTCCGGGGCCGCGAATTAACCATCGACTTCCGCTGCGGGCAGGTCACCCTACCATGACACCGCGTCACCCGAACAGCCGGCTCCCCCACACCCCCGTCCGGTGCAGCCAGTATTGCGCCAGCGTCTTCAGCGTCTCCAATCCGTACTTGGTCGAGCGCCGAAAATTGATACTACTCGCCTCGGCAAAATACCGGACCGGGACCGGCACGTCCCCGAGCCGGAAGCCGTGGTAGACGGCTTGGATTAAAAACTGCGTGTCGAAGACGAAGTCCTCGCTGTTCCGCTCGAACGGGATGGTTTCGAGGACCGCCCGGCGGTAGACGCGAAAGCCCGAGTGGAACTCGCCGAGGTTCTGCCCCAGGCCCAGGTTCTCAATCAGTGTCAGCCCGCGGTTGCACACGTACTTCCACCACGGCATGCCGCACGCCAGGGCTTCCGGCCGGCTCCGGATGCGGTTGCCTAACACCACGTCGCAGATGCCGAGTTCGATGAAACTCACCGCGTGCGGGATGACCCGGGCGTCGTACTGGTAGTCCGGGTGAATCATCACGACCACGTCCGCGCCGCGGTCCAGGCAGTATCGGTAGCACGTCTTCTGGTTGCCGCCGTACCCGCGGTTCTTCGGGTGGACGATGACCGTGAGGCCCATCCCTCGGGCGATGTCGACCGTCCGGTCGGTGCTGCAATCATCCACCAAGAGCACCTCGTCGACGCACCCGGCCGGGAAGTCGGCCAGGGTCGCGGCGAGGGTTTTTTCCGCGTTGTACGCCGGCAGGACGGCGATGATCTTGTGCGTCCGAACCGGCGGCCGCGTGGCCGGAGCGGTGACGGCGGCGATCGGGAACGGGGCGTGGGCCGGTTCGAGCGGCGGGCGGGCGAGGAGCGTGTCGGGCATCGGCGAAGCGTCCGCGCGGGGAACCGAACGAGTGCGGGGGTCAGTGTACAGACCCGGCGGCGGGGCGGTTATTCCCGTCACGGCCCGGCTAGCCCGTGCCGCTCCAGCAACGCGGCATCGGCGAACAGGTCGGCCGTCGGGCCGTCGGCGGCCACCCGGCCGGCGTCGAGGACCACCGTCCGCGGGCAGAGTGCCTTCACGAACGCCAGGTCGTGCGTCGCCACCACCTGCGTCCCCGGCAGCCCCATTAATAGGGTCAGCAACTCCCGGCGGCCGCGCGGGTCGAGGAACACGGTCGGCTCGTCCAGGAGCAATACCTCCGGGTTCATAGCTAATACCCCGGCCAGGGCCGCCCGCCGCTTTTCGCCGCCGGATAGCCGGTGCGGCGGCCGGTCGGCCAGGTCCGGTAGGCCGACCAGGGCCAGGGCCGCGAGCGCGGCCGCCTCGGCGGCCTTCGGCGTCTGGCCGAGGTTCATCGGCCCGAACATGACATCTTCGCGTAGTGTTGGAGCAAAGAGCTGGTCGTCCGGGTTCTGAAACACGACACCGACCTTGGCGGGCAGCAGGAATCTCGTCGCTCGATCGGCCGGGTCGAGGCCGGCGACGGTCGCCTGCCCGGCGCGGCCCGGCAGCACCCCGCACAGCCGCAGGAACAGCGTCGATTTCCCGGCCCCGTTCGGCCCGACCAAGGCGATGCGCTCGCCGGCGTGGGCGGTGAACGACACCCCGGTGAGTGCGGGCCGGCCGTCGGCGTAGGCATGAGACAGGTTGCGGACTTCTATGACCGGCGTCATGGCGTCCCCAGCCGCGACAACGCCAGTCGGTCACTCATAACGACGACCGTGGTCAGGGCGACTGCCGCCGCGAACAACATGACATCGCCGAAGTCCGTCCGCGGCGTCGCCGTGGAATGCGACTGACCGGCGAACCCCCGGCAGCACATGGCGTCGGCGACGCGCTCGGCCCGGTCGTCGGCCCGGACCAGCAGCGCCCCGACCGTGTAGCCGAGGGTCCGGTAGCTGTGCCGCGCCGTCCGGACGGCGAACCCGCGCGTCCGCAGGGCGACCCGCGTCCGCCGGGCCTCGGCCGCCAACAGCACGGCGTACCGCACCGCCAACCGGGCCACCTGCACCAACTTCGCCGGCACCCCGAGGGCTTCGGCGGCGGCCAGGGTGTCGGACAGCGGGGCGGCGTGGGCGAGCGTCAGCCCGGCGACGCCGACTGCGATGAGCCGGAGCAGGACGGCGACCGTAGGCAAGATGGCGTAGTCCGGGGAGGTGAGCGGGCCAAGCAGTAAAAGCGGGGCCGCCGACAAGACCAGCAGGCCGACGCGGCCCGCCAGGACGCCCGCCGGCACCCGGCCGACGGCGGCGGCACCGAGGGCGCTAGCGACAGCCAGCCCGGCGGCCGCCGGCGTGCGCAGCGCGGCGCACCCAGCGATGAACACGACGAACGCGGCCAGCCGCCACCGGGCGTCCCGGCGGGCGAGCGGCGAGGGGACGGCCCCGGCGACGGTGGCGCACAACGTCATCGCGCCAGTTTACGGACCGGCGGGGGCCGTGGTGACGACCCCCGCCGGGCGGACGGCCGCGTACCAGTCGAGCCGCCGGGCCGGGAACCCGGCGAACCCGCTGAACGCCCACGAATCGCCGTCCGCGAGCATCCGGTCCAGGACCGCCGCGTCGGCCCAGAACCCGGCGGCGGGCGGGTCGCCGGGGCCGCGCGGCCCGGTGTGAGCGGCCGGCCCCCACGAGTTCAACAGGAACCCGCCCGGCCGCGCCCCGCCGCGCACCCCGACGAGCGCCATGCAGTGATACCACACCCCATCCGGGGCACAAAAGCCGTCGGCATCCCGGGCCATGCGGAACCCCTGCCGGCTACACACGGCCACCGGGTAGCCGTGCCGAATCGCGGCCTGGGCCTCCGGCCACCGGCGGACGTTGGCGATCCCCTTCACCGGGTGTTGCCGGGCGACGGCTTCCAACTCGGCCGGCACCCCGGTCCGCCCAAAGTCCCGGCACCGGGCCTCGGAGTAGCGCGTTAAATCCTGGCCGGCGTAGACACCGCGCGGCACGACGCCGTAGGCCCGCACGAACTCGGCCGCCCACGCCCCGACCGACCCGTCCCCGCTGACCTTGCCGCCGCCGATCTCGACCCGGCTGCCGGCGTAAATCACCTCCTGGGCCAGGTCCCGGTACTCGGTCCGGCCCCCGCTACTCTTGTTGGCGGCGACTTCGACGCACATCAGGTGCTCGACGGCGGCCGCCGTGCCGAACCCGACGCACGCCCCCACCCGCCCCTGGTCCCGGGCCGGCAGCACGGCCCCGGTCACCTGCCGGCACGCCTCCCACAGGAACACGTCGTCCGGGCCGGTGTAGCGGGCGCGGAACGCCTCGGTCGCCGCGAACTCCCCGGACCCGGCCAGCGACTGCCGGACCGCGCCGACCGCCACCGGGTCCGGCACCCAGCCGTAATGCTCCTCGACCCCCTGCACCGGCACCGGGGGAGACGCGGGCGGGTCGGCCCGCATCGCCAAATACGCGGCCACCGCGGCGGCGAACGCCAACAGCGCGGCCAACAGCCGGGCGGCCGGAGCCTTCAACGCATCGGGCATTTTCATCGGACGGCCTCCAGGGCGGTGGCGATCTCGGTAAACACCTCGGCCGCGGCCTTGCGGGCGACGGCGTCCAGCAGGATCGACGGGTCGGCCGGCAGTTTGCGGGCGAGTTCGGCGGCGATGCGGGTGCGGACCGTGACGAGGGCGGTCGGCCCGACGGCCGTCTGGGCGGCTGCCCGCACCCGCCCGGCCAGGTCGCCGGCCGTGGCCACGTCCGGCAGGGCGGCGAGCTTGACCGCGTCGCGGTAGACACCCGCCAGTACCGCCACCTGGACCCGGTCGGCCGTCGGGTCGGCGGCCACGAGGGCTTGCAGGTCGGCGGCGAGCGTCAACCCCGGCTTCGGGTCCGGCTTCGGCCCGCCGACCACGACGACGCAGCGGGCCGCGTCGCTCGGCACGTCCCCGGCCGCCGTCCAGGCGAACACGACGAACCGGCCGGGCGTCGGGCTGCAAAACAAGGCAGTTTTGCCGTCCGGGAACGGGACCAGGTCGACCCCGTCGGCGGCCGTCGCCCACCGCACCACCGGGCAAGTGGTCTCGGCCTTCAACACGACCATGCGGCCGGCCGGGGCACTGGCTTCGGCGGCGACTTCGACCTTCGGCGGCGGCCCGGCGGGCGGCAGAGCCAGCGACAGGGCGAGCACGGCCCACAAATCGAACGGCATGAGGCACCTCATCGACACGGATGATGATCGGGTCGCAAATAGTGGACGCCCGTATCTGTACACTCCATTTCGCCGCCGGCGGGGGTTGTGGGTAGAATGTTCCGACCGGCCGCCGACCCCGCCCGCGGAACGCCTCCCATGACCGAGTCCGATTACCTGAGCGGCCGCGACCCCGAGGCCATGCTCGCCCTCGTCGGTGCCCGGTTGTCGACCCGCCGGTGGCACCTTTTGTCCGCGGCGGTGACGCGCCGGTTGTGGGACCACCTCCCGGCCGGCCCGCTGCGCGAGGCGGTGGAGTGGGTCGAGCAGCACGCCGGCACGGCCCACACCGACCCGGCCGCCGGGGAATGGCTAACCAAGTTAGGCCCGGCCGCCGACACTGCCCGCGACGAGGCCCGGACCGTCCAGTACGAGGTGGTCAAGCCGGCCGACCCGGACGCCGACCCGGACAGCTTCCAGCACACCGACGCCCGGCGGACGAACCCGGCCGCTCCCTTGTTTCAGGCCGCGTGCCGGTATGCGTCGAACTCGCTCGACCAGGCCACGGAGGCCGCCGGCCACGCCGCGACGGTGGTGGCCGCCCTGGTCGAGACGCCGCCGGGGCCGGCCCAACTGACGGCCGTTAGGGCTATGGTCGTCGAGGCGACCCGGGTCCGGGCGGCGGCCAACCTCGATGCGTCGTCGGCCCTCAAACTGAAGGCCGAGGGCGACGAGGCGGCCGACCTCGACAACCGCAAAAACGTCAACGTTAGGTACGCCGCGGCGCTGCAGACCGTCACCAACGAGGAGGAGTCGGCCGGGGCACGCCGGGACGAGGTCGAGGAGCAAAAGGAGAAGGCGGACCGTAAGGCGGCCGCCCGGTTCGTCCACGAAATCGCGGGGAATCCGTTCAAGCCGTTCCGGTTCGACCCGGCCTGGCGGACCGACACCGTCGTCGGGCTGGCCACGGCCATCGACGCCGGCCGGCACTTCGACCGGATGCCGATCCTGGCCGACGCCTTGTTAGACGCCGACTGCGACGAGGAGACGGTCCTGCGGCACTGCCGGGGGACCGAGGCCCACGCCCCGGACGGCCCGGCCCACGCCCGCGGCTGCTGGGTTATCGACCTAATCCTAGGTCGGGAAACGACTTACTTCGACGCCCCGCCGCTGGTCCCGTCCCCGCCCCCGCCGCCGGCTCCCCCGGCGAAAAAGCCGGCCCCGGCGTTAGGCGGGATGGACCGGCTGTTCGCGGCCCTCCGCCAGGCGGACGATGAGGACGACGTGTAACGGCCCCCTGCCCCGTGGACGGACCCGCCCTTATGGCCGCGCGCTTCCGCTGCCCGTATTGTTCGACCGAGGTCGCCCTGTCCGGCGTGCCGGCCGGCGGCCGGGCCGTCTGCCCCCGCTGCGGCGAGACGTTCGTCCCGGCCCCAATCGACGCAATTGATGGCGACCCTCCGGCGGCCCCTGAGACCGGGCCGCCGGCGGACGGGACGGGGCGGTCGCTGCTGACGCTGGCGATGTTAGGCGGCACCCTGGCTTCTGCGGTCCTGGCGGCCTTCGTGTACGCCGTGCTGCACGGGCCGCCGCCGCGGGTGCCGTCGCGGCCGACGCCGACTCCCGCGGCCGCCGGGGTCGTGCCGCCCCTCGGTCTGCGAGGGCTGGCGCACCTGCCGGCCGGGTCGGACGTGGTGTTCGCCGCCCAGTTCGTCGGCGTCGAAACCGCTGCGAACGAGGCGAAAACGACGCCACGGGCGCTGTTGAGTCAGGCGGGCGTCCCGGCCGACCTGTTCGCCACTCTCGACCACCTCGGCCTGCCGATCGAGGCGGTCGACCACGTCGCCGGCGGCCTGCAGGTCGGGGCCGACTCCCCGATCCCGCGCGGGGTGGTGGCAATCCTGCTGCGCTCGGCCCCGGCCGATCCGGCCGCCGTTAGGGTCAAGCTCAACGCCGCCCCGGTCCGCGGTAAGCCGGGGTACTACACGGCGTCCGTCCGCGGCTTTCCCGTCACCCTGCGGGAACTCGACCCGCGCGTTTATCTGTTCGCCACCGATGCCGCCGACCTGGCCCCGCCGGCCGACCGGGCCGGAGGCGGGCATCTGGCGGCAGGGGTACGGGAAGGCATGGCTCGCGTCACTCCGGGGGCAGCCGCGTGGTTGGCGACGGACGCCGCGGACTGGGCCAACCGGCCGGCCGTCGTCCTCGGACTGAAGCTGCTCGGGGACTGGTTGACGGTGCCGGCGGACAAGTTAGCCGCCGTCCGCGCGGTGGCCGCCGAGGCGATGTTAGGCCCGCCGCCGGCCGGGCGGGTGTGGGTGCGGAAAATGACCGGGAATTGGACAGAATGGAACGACTGAGTTGCGAGTAGCCCAGGGACGTTCGTCCCTGGGCTTTCGGTGGGAGTCAACGCACCTTTGTCCGGAAGAAGTCGAGCGTCCGCTTCAGCCCTTCTTCGCGGCCGACCTTCGGCTCCCAGTTTAACAGTTTACGGGCCAGAGTGATGTCGGGCTTGCGCTGCTTCGGGTCGTCCGGCGGCAGCGGCCGGTATTCGATCGTCGACTGGCTTCCCGTATGCCTCAGAATCTCGTCGGCGAACTCCTTGATCGTGATCTCGGCCGGGTTGCCGAGGTTGACGGGGCCGTGGTGGTCCGTGTACAGCAATTTATGGATGCCGGCGGCCAGGTCATCCACGTAGCAAAAGCTGCGCGTCTGCTGCCCTTCGCCATACACGGTTAACGGTTCGCCGCGGAGCGCCTGGCCGACGAAGTTCGGCAGCACCCGGCCGTCGTCGAGGCGCATCCGCGGGCCGTAAGTATTAAAGATACGCACGATATGGGTATTGACGCCGTGTTCGCGGTGGTAGGCCATCGTCATGGCTTCCGCGAACCGCTTGGCCTCGTCGTACATGCTCCGCTCGCCGACCGGGTTGACGTTCCCCCAGTACGACTCGGTCTGCGGGTGTTCGAGCGGGTCGCCGTAGACTTCGCTCGTGCTGGCCAACAAGAACCGCGCGCCGTGGGCCTTGGCGATGCCGAGGGCGACGTGGGTGCCGAGCGACCCGATCTTCAACGTCTGGATGCTACTTTTGACGTAGTCGATCGGGCTGGCCGGGCTGGCGAAGTGTAACACGTTATCGATCAGCCCATCGACGTGTAACGGCTTCGAGGCGTCGTGGACGATGACGCGGAACTTCGGGTTACCCCGCAGGTGTTGGATGTTGACCGGCCGGCCGGTGATGAAGTTGTCGACGCAGATGACCTCGTCGCCGGCGGCCAGGAACACCTCGCACAGGTGCGACCCGACGAACCCGGCCCCGCCGGTGATGAGCGTGCGCATATCTAGCCCTGCTGCGGATACGGTGGGTGAGGGGTCAGGGTAGCGATCGGCGGCCCGGGCGGCGAATGGATGGACAGTGTCGACGAGGCGGACGGGGGCGACACGGTTAGCGACATGAGCGGGCCTCCGGGGGAACGGACGTTGGGGGCCGGGCGAGTCGTTTAATCCTTTCGGATGATGGTCTCGTGCAATCGTCCCACCGGGATTCCTAGTAGAGTCATTCGCGCGACGTTATCGATGGTCTTCCCGTCCGGCATCAGTTCTAGTTCTTGGTGTACGATCAGTGGCCCCTTATACCGATACCGCAAGAATAGGCGGTTGCCGTCAGTACGTCCCGTTACGGTACCCGCGGCGTCGCTCAATGTTGCGGTGTACTGACCGGGGCCGACGGTCGTCATGACCCATCGCCGGTTCTGCGGCCTGCCGTGGTGCAACGTGACGGTCTGGTCGAGTTGGAACGTGCCGTCGCGGCGGTCAGACCCGTAACTGACCACATGCACGGAACGTGGCCTGCCGAAGAGCAGTCTCAGCGAGCCGTTGCCCTCGCTGTGACCGCTGAACCCGTTGCGAGGGGTGAACTCCGGGGGCGGCCCTTGTGCACGCAGGGGGTTGCTCGTCATCACGGTGACAAGAGCAAGAACCAGGAGCCGATCGGTCGTCATCAATGCACCTGACGATTACAAAGCGAACTCGCGTTCGCCGGATTCCGACTCGTCGAGTTGTCCGATCCCGGGCATCGCCCCGTCCTCGGCTCGGGGCTGCCGCCGGACGACCCAGCTCAGCCGCCCGGCCCGGGTTTGGGGGCCGGGTCCACTGCAGCGCCTGGTTCGGCGTCTTGGCCCGCGCCGAGCCGCGACTCAACGAAGTCCCACGCCGACTCCCGCGACTGGTGGACCCGCTCCGGGCGGGACCGGACGTACCGAACGATCTCCGCCCACTCCAGCGGGTCGCCCAGCCACGGGCCGATGTCGCACACCCCGCGACCGACGGGAATGAACTGCACCACCCCGCCGACTTCGAGCCACATGCCGGCCCGTTCGTCCGCGGCCACGCGAGCGGCGATCCGGTCCACGGGGATGTAGCGGAGCCGCCGTTCCAGCCGCTTCCGGTCTCGCTGAGGCGTGGACACCCGCGACGCCCTCCTGCCGCCGAACGACAAAGCTCAGCGGCGGCGGCGGCCGCGAGTGACAGAATACTCACGAAAGCCAGACCGGCCCCCGGCGTCCGCTGCAGCGCCTGGTTCGGCGTTCCCTACGGCATCAACCCCTTCTTGGCCACGTCGCTGGCGACGCTGACAAGGATGTCGCGGATGGCCTGGGCGGCCCCCTCGCCGATCTTCTTCAACAGCCGTGTGACCCGGCGGGAAGCCACCTCGGCCTGCGGCGTGTCCATGGCGATCTGCTCTACACTCTCTTGGAACTCTTGGCGATCCGCTTGGTCCTGAGTTTCCTCTGCGAACAGGTCCACGGCGGCCCGTTGTCGGCGCTGGGTCCACGGGAAAGCCGCGCCGCAGTCGGAGCAGAACGCCGGCGGGGTGAACCCAGTAACGTCGAATTTGTTGCCGACGAAGTCGAACTCATCGACTTCGGAGCCGCAGGCTCCGCACGCGGTCAGGGTGGCCTCCCCACACTTGCCGCAGAACGGCTTGCGTTTGATGGAGCACAGCATGTAGGAGACTCGCAACGGCGCATAATGCCCGTTGGGGCACACCTGGACACCCAGTTCGAAGCCCATGGACCCCATAGATCCGTCCTACTTTTAGTGTCATGTGCGCACTTACTCCCCGCGCTGCGGGTCGCAGGTGAGGTAGTTGAAGTCGAACCCAACATACACGGACAGCGCCTTGGATTGGTCTAGTTGGATGGACTGGCGAGCTGCTTGTTCGAGTTCGGAGTTCTCTGGATCGACACGCACGGAAACTACACCGTCGATCACATGGTAAGCGACATCGTACAAGCTACCTCGCCAGCGGATTCCCCTGGCCCGGCCACTTTGGTTCATCCAGCTACTCCTGCTAACGCTCAAGACGCCGAACTTGGTGTTAGATTGCGCACGGCGCAAGCTAACACGGGACCCGCTCCGCCCATAGCCTGACCGGCGGTCAGGCTAACCGGCCGGCCGCTGGGTGTCAAACGTTGCGCACGACTTTGCGCCAACCCGACGCCACCGAACTTGGAATTAGATCGCGCCCCAGCGCAAACCACCCCAGAACTCGCCCGCCGTCGGCACGCTGCGGACGCCAGCGTCCGCAGCGTACCGCCCTCCCCGCGCCGCCGCAACAGCCCGCGCCCGATCCGCCACCCTACCGCCCCCCCGCCCGCCCCGCCGGCCGCGTCGGCGGCCCCTCCGCAGGCAGCGGCAGGCTCGCCAGGTCCGTCCCGAAGTCCCCGGCCGCGTCGGCGTGGGTCGCCCACCAGTCGGCTGCCCGGGCCGCCGTCCACGCCGCCGCGCAGCCGCACGCCGCCAGCGCCCGGCCCAGGTCGGCGGCCGAGGCGAACCGCTCGGCCGGGGGCTTCGCCAGGCACGTCTTAACCACCCGCCGCACGTCGCTCGGCACGTCCGGGGCGAAGCTGACGATCGGCGGCGGCACGTCGTGGACTACGGCCATCAGGGTCTTCATCGGGTTGTCCCGGTGGAACACCTCCCGGCCGGTCAGCAGGTAGTAGGCCACGCTGCCGAGGCTGAACAGGTCGCTGCGGCCGTCGAGGGAGCCGCCGGACGCCTGCTCGGGGGACATGTACTCGGGGGTGCCGACGATCAGCCCCTCGCGGGTGATCTTGGCGTCCGGGTCGAGGTCGTCGGCCAAGGAATGCACGAGGCCGAAGTCGACGACCTTCACCTGGTCGTGCGGGCTGCCGTCCGGGAAGACCAGCACGTTCGAGGGTTTGACATCCCGGTGGACCAGGCCGTGCCGGTGGGCCTCGGCGAGCGCCCCGCACACCTGGCCCAGGATGTGGACCACCCGTTCGGGCGGCTGCGGGCCGTGCTTGGCGACGAGGTCTTCGAGGCTGATGCCGTTCAGGTACTCCATGACGTAGTAGAACGTCCCGTCGTCCGCCCGGCCGTAGTCGTAGATTTCGACGGTGTTTGGGTGCCGCAGTTGGGCGGTGGCTTGCACCTCGCGCTCGAACCGGCGGACCTGCTCCGGGTTGTTCAGGTAGCGGGGGTGGATGCGCTTGAGGGCGCACGGCCGCTTGAGCAGGTGGTGTTCGGCCAGGTACACCTCGCCCATGCCGCCGTGGCCGAGCTTCCGCTTGAGGCGGTATTGGCCCAGTTCCCGGACGGCTTCGCGGGCGACGAGGACCTCCCGCCGCAAGGCTTCGGTCTTGGCCGTGCCGAACACCGAGAGGCCGGCCCCGGCCGCGAGCATGGTCGCCGAGACGGCGAACAGCGGCCCGGCCGACTTGCCGGTCTGCGGGCTGACGTTGGCGGCGACGGCGCTGATGAGCAAGGCGGCCAGGCACATGCCGGCGGTGATGGCGGCCCCCCGGGCCAGGGTGTTCGGCACCAGCACCCCGTGGAAGACGATCAGGACGAACCAGTTGAAGTGGACGATCCCCGCGGCCGCCAGGGTGGCGGTCTGCTCGTGCTGGGTGCCCTCGAAGCCGCCGGGCGGGACGTGGGTCAGGACCATGAACTGCCAGTAGGCGAAGAAGACGGCCATCAGCCCGAAGACGGCGATCTCCATGACGCGCAGGGCCTGCTCGTCGAGGCGGCGGTGGCGGGACAGGAACGTCGCGGCCGCGGCCAGGGCGGCGACGGTGACGACGGCCAGGCCCAGGCCGGTCCAGCCGACCGTCGCCCGGCCGAACAGGTCGATGAAGTCGGTGGCGGCGCAGACCAGGAAGAACGAGAACGGCACCGCGGCGATGACGCAGCACAGGGCCAGGCGGTGGCGGAACAAGGCCCGGGCGTCGGCGTCGAGGGTCGGCCGGCGGCGCGGGGACAGGACGGCCGGGCCGGCGAGGGTGGTGCCGGCGGGCGGGGACGGGCGGAGGGCCGGCCGGGCGTCGAGGGCGTAGTCGGTGCTGGCCGCCGCCGGGTCGGGGTCGCCGCCGACGGGGCCGAGGCGGACCGTCCGCCGCTGGTGGCCGTCGGGGCGCAGGGTGGCGGACATGTCGGGGGCCGGGGGAGGTCGGGCGCGGAATGCCGGGTGTCCGATTGTAACCGATCCGGGCGGCCGGCGGGGGCGAATCGCCCGAAGACAGGAGTTGCGGGTCGTACCGCTCCGGCAGTTAGTGCGGTAACGTCCGTGCGGGCAAGCTGGGCGAGAAATCCGGCCGGCCTTATCCTTCCCCGTTGGCCCCACCCCCCTTGACTGTTTATACACAATACCACCGCCCGCCGTCGCACCCGTCGACTCACCCCCTGGTACGTTGCCCATGTTTGCGCGCCTGTTGATCGCCGCCGGCTTGGTCGGGCTGGCCGGTGCCCCCGGCCGGTCGGCCGCCGAGGACGCCCCGCCGCCCCGCCGGGTGCCGACCGAGGAACCCAAGAAGGAACCCAAGAAGGAGCCGAAGCGGGAGCCGAAGGACGACCCCAAGCCGAAGGCGGACGCGAAGCCGGAGTCGGTCGCCCCGGGCCAGAAGAAGCCGGCCGCCCCCAAGGTCGGCCAGCCGAAGAAGTACGACGAGGTCATCACCAAGGACGCCAAGACCCAGCCCGGGGTGTTCGCCGTCCACGAGGTCGACGACCGCGTCTACTTCGAGATCCCGACCGACAAGTTGAACAAGCTGATGATGTTCCGCGCCGAGGTCGCCCGCGGGCCGAGCGGGGTGACGCACAACGGCCAGCAACTCGGCACCCGGTTCGTCCGGTTCGAGCGGCGGGAGAACAAAATCTTCGTCATCGAGGCCGCGTTTGACAAGCGGAGCGGCGAGGACACGGCCAAGGCCGTCGAGGCCAGCGGGGTCGAGCCGATCATCGCCAGCTTCGCCGTCGAGGCCGAGGGCAAGGACCGGTCGGTCGTCATCTCGGTCGCCAACGTGTTCCTGACCGACTCCCTGGACATCGGCTCCCGGCGGGCCGGCGGCAGCAGCGGCAGCGTCGACATCGAGAAGTCGTTCGTGACGAGCGTCAAGGCGTTCCCGACCAACATCGAGGCCCGGGCGCAACTGACGTTCCGCGGCGGCGGCTCGTCGCCGTTCGGCTCGCCGTCGCCGTCCCCGTCCCCGTTCGGCGGCGGTGCGTCGTCGGCCCGGACGGCCGTCGTCCACTACAGCCTGTTCCAGCTCCCCGAAACCCCGATGCAGGGCCGGCTCTTCGACCCCCGCGTCGGCTACTTCAACGAGAGCTACGCGGACTACTCGGCCAAGCGGACGTGGGTCGAGGAGAAGCAGTACATTGCGCGATTCCGGCTCGAAAAGAAGGACCCGGCCAAAGACGTGTCCGACCCGGTCAAGCCGATCGTGTTCTACCTGGCCCCGGAGGTGCCGGACAAGTTCCGGGCCGCGATGAAAAAAGGCGTCGAGGACTGGAAGCCGGCGTTCGAGAAGGCCGGGTTCTCGAACGCGATTATCTGTAAAGACCCGCCGGCCAAGACCGAGGACCCGAACTGGGACCCGGAGGACGCCCGGTACAGCGTCATCCGTTGGGTGGCCGAGCCGGTCGAGAACGCGATGGGGCCGCACGTCCACGACCCGCGGTCGGGCGAGACGATCTCGGCCCACGTCATCTTCTGGCACGACATCCTCAAAATTGTCCACATGTGGTACTTCGTCCAGTGTTCGGCCCAGGACGAGCGGGCCAGGTCGTTCCCGTTCCCCGACGACCTGCAGGCCGACCTGATCCGGTACGTCGTCGCCCACGAGGTCGGCCACACGCTGGGCCTGCGGCACAACCACCGGGCCAGCCAGGCGTACTCGATCGACCAGTTGCGAGACCCGAAGTTCGTGGCCGAACACGGCAACGTGGCGTCGATCATGAGCTACGGCCGGTATAACTACGTCGCCCAGCCCGAGGACAAGATTCCGGTCAAGGACTTGATCCCGAAGCTCGGGCCGTATGACTTCTTCGCCATCATGTGGGGGTACAAGCCGCTCCCGGACGCCAAGACGCCGGCGGCCGAGGTGGCCACGCTCGACGAGTGGGCGGGCCGGCAGGTGAAGGAGCCGTTCCTGCGGTTCGGCGGCGAGGACGGCCCGTCGACCGTGGACCCGACTGTGCTGACCGAGAACATCGGGTCGGACGCCGTCAAGGCGACCGAACTCGGGTACAAGAACATCGACCGGGTGCTGGACTACCTGGTCAAGTCGACGACGGCGTCCGGCGAGGACTTCGACACGCTCCAGGAGGCGTACCGGGCCGTCCTGCAGCACCGCCAGTTGTGGATGGGGGCGGTCCTCAAGCAGGTCGGCGGGGTGGTCGAGAGCCGGACCCTCGGCGGGCGGGGCGAGCAGTTCAGCCGGGTGCCCAAGGACAAGCAGAAGGCGGCCGTCAAGTTCATCGTCGACAGCGGGTTCGCCACCCCCAAGAAGCTGATGAACCCGGCCATCCTCAACAGCCTGAAGTACAACGGCGTCGCCAACGATGTCACGGGCTTCCAGCGGTCGCTGCTCACGGGCCTCCTGAACAGCACCCGGCTCAACCGCCTGTTGGACATGGAAGTCCTCGACGCCGACACGGCCTACCCGATCGCCGAACTCGTGGGCGACGTGCAGGCCGGGGTGTTCAGCGACCTGAAGGCCGACGCCCCGAAGATCGACCCGATCCGCCGCAGCCTGCAGCGGGCGTACATCGACACGCTCAAGGCCGAGTTCGAGCCGGCCACGGGCGGCGGCAGCGTGTCGCTCCCGAGCCGGGGCGGGGCGCTGGTGTTCAACCTGGGGCCGACCCGGAACAGCGAGCTGCGGGCCGTCGCCCGGGTGTCACTGCGGGACATCAAAAAGCAGATCGACGACGCGCTGCCGA
>JAABUN010005170.1_pt1 | contig 16589 bp, 10 predicted proteins | sample 5559311 | NCBI WGS metagenome assembly JAABUN01 (sample SAMN10711877, study PRJNA513370) | rock metagenome | isolation source: Antarctica rocks | place: Antarctica: Victoria Land, Siegfried Peak sud
CGCTGCCTTTGAAGAGGAAGTGGCCCCGCGCCGGGACGATGGTGTTGTCGGGCACTGTCGAGGTCTGGAAAGTGGGAGTGTTGGCGCTGCCTGTATTGGTGCGGATTTTCCAGCCGGAGATGTTGAGTGGCGAGCCGAGCGTGTTGTAGACCTCCACATATTCGTCGTCTGAAGTTGTTCCGTGGAAGCGGAACTCGCTAATCAGCGCGACCGGACTGGCCGCGACGTTGGTGCGGGTGTAGAACTCGCCGTCGGTGAAGTTGCCGTTGCCCGTTCCCGTTCCGCCCAGTTTGTTGCCCGTGCTGTCGATAATGCTATCGTCGTCCTTTACGTCAAGACGAACCGTGCCGCTCTTGCCAGTGAATCCGCTCACCGTCACCGTATAAATCGCGCCGCTCCCGGTGATGCTGTCTACCGGCCCTCTGGTGAATGGCCCGGACAAACTTCCCGTCGTGGTGAGAACGAAGTCGAAAGAGTTCACGCCCGTCACGTTTTCCGAGAAAGCCACCAGAAACCGCAGGCTGTTGCTCTGATTGGGATCGACATCGAGCCGCGTAATCGAGGCCACCGTCGGCACCAGATCCGGCGCGCTATCGCGCAAAAACACGTCGGTGCCCGTGTTGCCATCGCTTTGAAACGTCAAATTGGTGGCACTGCTCACGAATGCGATCTTCTGGCTGTCCAAACCGAAAACTGGACTGCTGGAAGCGGCATTTCCCGTCGCGGAGTTGTCGGGAATCGCCGAAACCAAGGTCGTTACGCCGCCCGGCCCCAATTCTCGCACGAACACATCGGTGGAGGTGCCGTTGGTGTTGGTCTGCGTCACCAAATCGGTGGCCTGACTCGTAAACGCGAGCCTCGAACTGTCGGGACTCCACACCGGGCCGGTCGATTGAGCGCTTCCACTCGTGCCGCCCGTGCTAATCGAAACCAACCTCGTCACGCCGCCCGCCGCCAAATCGCGCACGAACACATCGCTATTGGTTCCGTTGGCGTCGGTTTGCGCCGTGAGGTCGGTCGAACCGCTCGTGAACGCGATTTTCGTGCTGTCGGGACTGAAAATCGGGCCGCTCGCCGAGTTCGTTCCCGTCGCGTTGCCATCTTTATTGACCGAAATCAGTTTCGTGGTGTTATCCACCAAATCGCGCACGAAAATGTCGTTGCCGAGGCCGTTGGTGTCGCTTTCGGCTGTCAAATCGCTCGCGCTGCTGAGAAACGCGATCTTGCGCCCATCACGGCTCCACACCGGGTTGGTCGATTGGCTGTTCGCCGCCGCGCCCGCCATGTTAATCGACACCAGCTTCGTCACCTTCGTCCCTAAATCGCGCACAAAAACGTCGTTATTGGCGTTGCCGTCGGGGTCGAAAGTCAGGTTGCTGGCGCTGCTACCGAACGCGATCTTGGTGCCGTCGGCGCTGAAAACCGCGCCGTTGGCGCTGTTGTTGGCCGTCCCATCCCCGTTTCTGTTGAACGTCACCAACGTCGTCACCTTGGTCGTCAAATCGCGCACGAAAATGTCGTTTTGGCTGCCATTATAGTCGATGTCCGTCGTCAAATCGGTCGCCGCACTGGTGAAAGCGAGCCGGTTGCTGTCGGGCGCGAACATCTGCCCGCCCGAACCGCCCGTCGTGCCGTTCGCGGCGCCCGCCGCCGTGCCATCTTTGTTGATGGTCACCAAACTTGTCTCATTCGCCACCAAATCGCGCACGAAAATATCCGGCACGCCATTGTTATCGGGGGTCGAAGTCAAGTCGGAAGACACGTTTGCAAAGGCGAACTTGCGACTATCGGGACTCCACACCCCACCAAAGGAACCTTTATTTCCCGTCGCGCCCGCCGTGTTGACCGAAATCAAAGTCGTCACGCCGCCGGGCGCCAAATCGCGCACGAAGAGGTCGTTGCCCGTGCCATTGGTGTCGGTTTGCGTCGTCAAATTGGTGGACTGGCTCGTAAACGCGATCTTTTTGCTGTCGGGACTGAAAACCGGGTTGTTGGAAACGCCATTCCCCGTCGCGCTACCGTCTGGAATCACCGACACCAGCGTGGTGATGCCGCTCGCCAAATCGCGCACGAACACATCCATGCTGGTGCCGTTGGCATTGAGTTGCCTGGTTAAGTTGGTGGCGTTGCTGATAAAAGCGATTTTGCGTCCATCGGGGCTAAAAATCGGCGGCGCCGTCGCCCCGAAGCCCACCGCAGAAGCGGCATCACCGCTCGCTGTGCCATCGGCAATCACCGAAATCAGCGTTGTCGAAGCGGCGCGCGCATTTCCGCCGCCGACCGCAAAAATGAGGAGCAAAACGCCCGCACAAACGCGCGAAAAGCGCGGCACCGCAACCGAAAAATGCAAAAAATGTTTCATGACAGCTAAAGGGAGCGCCCCGGATAGAAGCCGTCGACAAATTTTTTCAAAACAACGCTTAAAGAATGACCAAATTTGTTGCCACCTTTCATCGCGTTTATGTTAAATCACAAAATTATCTGCCAAAATACGGCGCGGCTCGCGCTCGATTCGAGCGGCCCAACAGCGATGAAGGCAAGTGCGGGCACCCGAAGCCATAGCGCGTTGGAAAGCGGTTGTGATGACATCGGCGGGCAGTGAAAATGAGGTATGGCAGCCAAGCGAGGACGATGCTCTTCAAAACTCAAAAAAGAGCGGAACAGACCAAAGTCTGTTCCGCTCTCTATAAGGCCGTCTCACTCCCATTCCCGAAACAATTTCTTGTTTTTGAGGCGACTATCGCGCGTCACCTCGCGCTCTTTTTGAATTTGGGCGCGCTCCTGGCGCATTTCGTCGGCGTTGTTGCTCAGTTCGTCGCCGAGATTGATGAGATGCTGATCCAAATCGGTGAGATTGTCCATGCCGCGCGAGCCGCCGAGCTTTTCGGCTTCATGCGCGAGGATAATCGAGCGCGAGGGCGCGCTGCGCTGCGCCGGTTCTATGCCGACCACATCCAAAAACGCCGAGCGTTTGCGGCCATTTTCATAAGTTGGGATGGGAGAGCGCGAATCCCATTTCGAGCCGCCGGGTTTGAGGTTCTCCAAAACCTGCGACACGGCGTGGGAGTTGAAGGGATGCTTGCCGTTGCCGTTGGATGCGACGGCGTGACCGTTGGTCAAACTGATCTTTTCGACCGAGTTTTCGAGCGCTTCTTTGGCTTCACGCGCCGCTTGTTCGCGCGATTCGTCGTCCTCGATTTTTTGGAAGTCTTTGTCGAGTTTGAGGTCTTCCAGAATCGGATTTTTGACGAGTTTGATGTATTCGCGCGGGCCGTAGATGCCGGTTTTCGCCAAAACCTTGGCGGCTTCGTCATATCCGGGAATCTGCGTCTTGCCGGGCATCGAAAAGTGGTCGAAAACGTATTTGAGGTCTTCGACGGTGCCGGCTTCGTCCCACTTCATCCATTCTTTGACCGTGTTGCGAAAGAAGTTATAGTGGACGCGCTCATCGACGGAGATAATCCGAAGGCCAGTGACGAGCGCCAAGTCCTTCTCTTTGGCGGCGATTTTTTCCAGGTTGCGATAGTTCCAGAAGGTCGCCAACTCTTGCACCATGGTGTAGCAAACCATCTGGCGCGGATGATCGTAAGGCAATTCCCATTCGAGCGAGGCGAGCGAGGCTTCGACGGCCTGACGCTGCTCTTCGGTGCGGTGGCCACTCGCCAATAGCCAGCCTTCCAAAGTCAGCGAATGTTTGGATTCTTCATAGCCCCAGTTGATGTGAAACCAACTGCGCCCGCGACTGCGGCGGATCATGTGGAGCATTTTCGAGGTGAAATCGGGCAGATACATCTCGACGGCGCAAAAAGTTTCGACGCACTGGGCGAGGGTTTGGCTGGTGTCGGGATTGGCGTGAGCGTAAGGAATGTCGGTGAAAGGGTTCCAGCGCCGCTTTTGCTCGGCCATGTAGAGATATTTGAGAAGCTCGCGGTAGAAGAAGTCTTCCATGCGGCTTTGGGTGCTGATTTTAGTCAAAATTGGGCCTCGGAAATCGAAAATCGGATGCTTAAAAGGGTAGCAAAACGCGTCGGGGTCTTAAAATAAGGGCGCGTTTGGAAAAGACTCCTCTGACACCGCAAAGTGCCCGCCATCCGCTAATGATTGGGCTTAGGGCAGCACAACTTTCCAAACACCCCCGTCGCGGTTGGAAACCAACGCGGTTTTGGCATCGAGAAACAGAATCCCGCGCGGGCGCCCCAATTTTTCGGCGACGACGGTCTTCTCGCCTTCGGAGTTGAGGCGGATGAGTTGTCCGCCATCGCCTTCATTGGCGACGTAAACCATTTTGTCGGGGCCGATGGCGATTCCGGATGGGTCGGAAATGCCGGACGCGAAAGTGGAGACGCGACCCGCGAAGTTGACCATGAGAATCTTCTCGCCGACTTCATCGCTCATCAAATAGGTTGAAGCGTCGTTAACGAGCCAACGGAAACCATAGCGTGACTCGCCCACTTGCGTTGGCGCGGCGTAAAGCAAAGTGCGCTCGCGGTTTTTGAACATTTTCGCCAAGCCCAAGCGGTAAATTTTTGAGGTTGTATGGGACACAACCGCTAAATCGAACGGCGTGTCCTCGAATTTACTCATTATCAATGGGCTGACATAAAGCCCGATGGGTTCAGGAACATCGGCCATCACCACGTCCATTTTGCCGCCTTGAAAGCGCACCACGTGGTTGGCTTTGCGCTCGGAGATGAAAACTTGCCTTCCAATGGACTGAATCGCCGATGGCCCTTTCAAACCTTCGGCAAATTTGCCCAGCGCTTTGCCATCAGGCGAGAACTTGAGAATTTCGCCCGCGCCGTAATCGCAGATTAAGAGGTTCTTATCGGTGTCAAAGGCCATGCCCTGCGCTTCTTTCAAACCGGTGATGAACGGCGTGACAGTCGCCATTTTGGGCGCGGCGGGAAGCGGCGCGAGGTTCTCCGCCGCAACTTGCGCCCTAACCGGAGCCGCCGCGAGCGCGAGGCCGAGAAAAAGTGGAAGGATTTTCATATTGTTCCAGTTTGTGTTGATTGTTGCCTGGCGCGGCGCCTGCGAAAGCCGTTGAACCACAGATAGACGCCCGAAAGCGCCAGAAACGCGGTGGCCAGGCCGCCTAAAACCGCGATGATGCGCGACAAATCGCCGCCCCAGCGTCCGATATGAAGCGGATAGCGCAGATTCATCAATCGTTCGCCGCCTTTGGACTGGCGCGAATCGGTGATTTGCAACACGCGGCCCGTCGCGCCGTCGAGCGCGATGTTGTTTTGGCCGTTGGGATGGAGTTCGCCGCCCAGTTTCTTGCGAACGATGAACGGAGCGCCGGATTTGGCGGGAAAAGTCAGCCGGGTAATTTGACCGTCGGGAAAAGCGCGGTTGGCAATGGCGACGAGTTCGTCGATGTCGCGCAGTTTTCCGCTTCCAGCTTTCACCTTTTTGGCGTCGGAAAAGCCGAAAACCGCGACGATACGCGTCGCGGTTGCGGGCCAGACCAGCGCCGCGCCCGTCAAACCCGAATTGAGCAGCAATACGCACAGCCAAAAGCCGCCCGCGCGGTGAAGTTCGTAGACGCGGCCCTTGCAGTTGGTTTTTAGTTGCGGTTTGAAGGCGCGCTTCCAGGCACGCTTCCAGGCACTTTTGGCGCCCGGCCACCACAAAATCAAGCCAGACAGCGCGAGCGAGGTCAAAATCAGCCCGATCCAACCGAGAATTTGCTCGCCGACCTCGCCCGCGAGCAAATGGGTGTGCGCGCGCGACAGCCAGATGAAAAAGCTTTGATTCTCCGCGCGGGCGCCGAGGATTTGGCCCGAATAGGGATCGACATAAACCCGCGTTTTTCCTTTATCGAGCCAGATTTCATGCGCCGCGTCCGGCGTTTTCGCGGCGAAAAGAAAGGAGATCTGGCGATTGGGAAATTGACGGCGCGTCGCGGCGAGGATGGAGCCGAACTTCGCGGGTTTTTCCTTTGGCGTGACGCGGAGCAGTTGCGGATTGAGGCGCGCATCGATTTCGGGCGCGTAAATCAAAGCCGCACCTGAAAGGCCCAGAAAAGCGATGGCGAGCGCGGCGGTGAGGCCGAGCCAGCGATGCAGCCACAGGAAAACGTTTCGCATGAATCGCGGCGCCATTTAAGAGGCTTTGGACTGCGCCAGCGTCAGTGCGTCGCGGCCTCCCGCCGAGATGGGCGCGCCGGTTCGATACCACAGATTCGCCCCCTGAATGGTCTGTAAAGGCCGCATCGCTTTGACGTGTCCGTCGGCGAAAAGATAGTTGGAGGTGCCCAGATGGCCGGCAAAAAGCGCGTTGCCATAAACGTTCGTCCAGTTCTGGCCGCCGCTTGGCCGGTCATCCCACGCGAGATCGTTGCGGTCGATGATGACGGTGACATAAGGAACGTGCCACATTTCGGTGACCGCGATGAGTTGCGATGGGTTTTCGAAGTGCGCCAGGCGAAGCGGCGTGACCTGGCCAAAAAACCCGGTCTCGTGTTCGGCACTTTGAGGCTGCGTCGCGCTCGGCGAACCGGTAGCGCCGGTTGTCGCATCGATCCAGTTGCAATTCCCGGCATAAGAGCGCCGAAATTCGGGATCGAAAGTGATTTTGTCGTTGTCGGGATTCGACGGGCAAGAGAAAAGCTGCGTGCTTTTGATGTAAGGCTGTGAAACGGTGCGCCAACTGTTGTCATCGAAGTTGGGCGAAACCACCGGCGCGAAACGGCGCAGCGGCATGGATTCGTCGAAATCCTGCGCGTATTGCGTTAAAGCCAGGCCAAGCTGCTTCAAATTCGACTGGCACGACGAACGACGCGCATTCTCCCTCGCGCGGCCAAAAACCGGAAACAATATCGCGGCGAGGATCGATACGATGGCGATGACAATGAGCAATTCGATCAAGGTGAAGGCGCGTTTGGGAAAGGTCTTTTGCATAATGGTTGGGCTTATCCCGCGGCTGCGAACGTGGAAAATCGCATTGCCGACTTGTTTCATCGGATTAAAGCCAAATCCGAGCTTATAACTCGGCAATAGCTGGTGCAAGACGTTTTTTCCGATGGAGTCGATACGCTTTCGCAATGGCTGCTGTGTCTGGATTCGCAAAAATTGCGGGTCAAAAGTCGGGGTCAAATACGGAATAAAGAAAAGAGAACGAACTTTTGGGGGCGTGGCAACGTTTGTGCATTACACGCCTTCACCACGGAGATGAAGTTCTCCAAAAACTGATTCACAGGCTTTCCCATGAAACACCCCGCATTTTTCCCTCGTTATCCCGGCGCCCGGCGCCACAGCGGTTTCACGCTGCTGCAAATACTGGTCGTTGTCGGCCTCATCGCGCTGTTGTCGGCGATTTTGATGGGCCAATTCGGTCGCAGTCGCGCTTCGGTGCGCCGCGCCGAGTGCGACGTGCATCTCAAAGAGATCGTGCTGGCGATGGACACCTACCGCCAGGAGACCGGGCGGATGCCAAAAAGCCTGATGGAACTCAAAACCAAGGGTTATTTGCCGCTGGAAACGCTGCGCTGTTCGGCTGACCCAGATTTGGCGACCAAAGGCCGCGATGCGGATTATTCGTCTTATTCGGATTATTATGTGCAGCGCGACGCGCTCGACGATGGCGAACTGCCGATCATCGTGTGCCCTTTCCATGAGAAAGACGGTCTGCACGGCGCGCAGGGCATCAAAGCCGGTTACACCAAAAGTTTTGCGGCGCGTCCGGCCACGCTTTCGGGCGTTGCCGGTGCCGTGACGGTGACACGTCCCGGTGACGGCGTGCTGGCGATTCCGGCTTCGGGACAACTCGATGTGCGCGGCGGCGACCGCATCAAGGTCGGATCGGGCACGGCCCTTCTCACTTTCGCTGATGGTTCATCGGCCACGCTGGCCGGTAATAGTGAAATGAGCGTTTTGGAGTCTTATATGCAGGGCCAGACCAAAGACTCGCTTTACACCATCGTGCGTCAATTCGCCGGCACCATCAGCTACTCGGTGGTTCCGGGCAACAAGTTCGATGTCGCTACGCCAACCGCTACGGCGGGCGCACTCGGCACCAAGTTCACGATTTCACTCGCCGCTAACCCTATCGCGGGGTTGCTGCCGGTAACGACTTTGCAGGTCACCGAACACGCCGTGGCTTTCACTTGCCAGGGGCGCACTATCGACGTTTACGAAACCGAACCTGCGGTTGCCAGTAACGACCCCAGCAACAAGTCGAAGGAACACAAGCCCCGTGACAGCAAAGATAAGAAGATCGGCAAGAAAGATAAAGGTTAAGAAGACAAAAATTAGCGCGGGGCGCGGAATTTGGCCCTACAGGTTGCGCCTCAATTTCGCCCTAAAATCAGCATGAAGTCCCGTTTTTCTTTTGGCTCTGTCCCGCGTGCGGGACAGGGCCTCTTCTTTGGTTTGACGTGTGCGTGTTTGATGGCGCTACTGGTTCCTATTGGGTTGCTGCGTCCTTTGGAGCGCGGTGTGCGCGATACCCAGTTTTACCAGCGCACCGCGTATTTTCCGGCCTCGGTTTACCCTTCGCCCAACCTGATTCTCGTCGAGGTCGATGACGCCGCGGTTGCTGATTATAATTTGCCGCTGCCGCGCTACCTGTATGCCGATCTCATCGACCACCTGAGCCGCGCCGGCGCCAAAACCATCGCCTTCGATGTGCTTTTCCCGCGACCATCGCCTTCCAACGACAGCGATGAACGGTTAATCCGCGCCACTGCCGCTTCGAAGCGCGTGGTTTTCGCCGCGCAGTTCGACCTGCGGCGTGATTACACCGTTACCCTCAGCAAAGACGGCAACGCGGCCTCGATTCAGCCGCGCTTCCGCGTTCCGACCACTTCCTTAACCGCGCCTTCCGATTCGAACGATGCTCCAGTAAGTCGAATCCTCGCCACAGGGTGGGGATTGGCACCGATGGCCGATCTGCAACGCGCCGCTGCGGGACTGGGGCACGCCAACGCGCCGACCGATGAGGACGGCGTGATGCGCTGGGTTCCGCCGCTGCTTTCCTTTCGCTCCGGGCAGGCTCCGGCGCTTTATCCTTCGCTGGCGGTAGCCACAGCAGCGCATTTTTTGGGCGTTTCTCCCGCGCAAATCGTGGCCGAGCCGGATGCCATCACGCTTCCGGCCCGCGGCGGCGTGCGACATATCCCCATCGAGATCAATGGCACGACCTGGGTGAACTGGATTGGCAAACAGGGATCGTTTCCCACACGCCCCATCAAGAATGTCCTTGAGGGCAAAGTGCCCGACAGCGATTTTAAAGGCAAAATTGTCCTGATCGGCGTCACCGCTGCGGGTTCGACCGAAATTCGGCCCTCGCCTTTTTCGCCCACACAGGCCGCCGTCGATTTGCAGGCCAATGCCATCAACGACATCTTGATGAGCCGCCCGCTCCAACCAGCCCCCGACTCGACATGGTTGCTGCTGATGGCCGCGTTTCCCTGTCTGGTTGGGCCGCTCACCATGACGCGCTCTCCCAAATGGAGCGGCCTTTTCACCGTTTCAGGCTGCGCCGGATTGTGGATTGCCGCGCTCACCGCTCTGACCCGCTTCAACTATGTGTTGCCCATCGCCGGGGCGCTGGCGGCGGGGGTATTGACCTGGAGCGTATGCGTGGCCTATCTGCAATTTATCGACGCGCGGCGCCTGCGCCTGGCCGAAGAGCGCTATGCCCTCGCGGTGCGCGGCGCCAACGATGGCATTTGGGACTGGAACCTGCAAAGCGGCGAAATTTACTTTTCGCCGCGTTGGAAAGCGATGCTCGGCTACGAGGAAGGGGAAATCTCCTCGCGCCCCGACGAGTGGTTGGGGCGCGTTCACGCCGAAGACATAGCGCACACGAAGGCGCAACTCGACGCTCATCTCGCCGGCGGCGCGGCTCATTTCGAAAGCCATCACCGCATCCGCCACAAAGATGGGCGCTATTTGCACGTTCTGGCGCGCGGTCTGCGCGTCTGCGACGAGCAGGGCGTTCCGTCGCGCATGGCCGGTTCGCAGTCCGACATCAGCGAGCAGACCGCAGCCAACGAGCAACTCGAATACAACGCGTTTTACGATTCGTTGACCGGGCTGGCTAACCGCGCGCTTTTCATGCAACTGATGACGCGCGCGCTTTCTTCGCCGCGCCGCCGCGGGGATTACCGCTTTGCGGCCCTGTTTCTCGATCTCGACCGCTTCAAAGTCATCAACGACAGCCTCGGCCACTCGCGTGGCGACGAGCTTTTGGTGGGCGTGGCGCGCCGCATCGAAGGGGTTTTGCGCCCCGGCGATACCGCCGCGCGGCTCGGCGGCGACGAATTCACGGTTTTGCTCGATGATGTCGGCGATATCGGCGTCGCCACCCGCGTCGCCGAGCGCATTCAAGCGGAACTCAGCAAAGTTTTCGTCATCGGTGGCCAGGAAATTTATCCCACCATCAGCATTGGCATCGCCATTTCGACGCCGGAGTATCGCCAGGCCGAAGACCTGCTGCGCGACGCCGATACCGCGATGTATCGCGCCAAAGCCGGGGGCCGCGCGCGCCACGCGGTTTTCGACGAGGAAATGCACGCCGCCGCGCTCGATTTGCTGCGCCTGGAAACCGATCTGCGCCGCGCGCTCGACCGCAACGAGTTTTTCGTGGTCTACCAGCCCATCGTTCATCTCGCGTCCGGCGAAATCAGCGGTTTCGAGGCTTTGGTGCGCTGGAATCACCCGACGCGCGGACTGGTTTCGCCGGGCGCTTTCATTCCTCTGGCCGAAGAAACCGGTCTCGTCATCGCCCTCGACCATTTCGTTTTGCGCGAGGCGTGCGCTCAAATCCGCGCCTGGCAAGAAATGTTCGCCGGGCGCGCGTTCACAATTAGCGCCAATTTGTCGAGCAAACAGTTTTTGCAAAGCGATCTGGTGACCAAAATTCAGGCGGCGCTGGCACAAAGCGGCCTGCCGCCGCAGTCGCTCAAACTCGAAATCACCGAAGGCGTTTTGATGAACGACCCGGAAGCCGCCGCGACCATGCTCCGCGACCTGCGCGCGCTGGGAATCCGGCTTTCCATCGACGATTTCGGCACCGGCTACTCGTCCTTGAGCTATTTGCACCGTTTTCCGCTCGACACCCTCAAAGTCGATCAGTCGTTCGTCAAGCGCATCGAGGCCGACGGTCAGGGCGGCGAAATTGTCGATACCATCGTGCAACTGGCGCGCAACCTCCGCATGGATGTCATCGCCGAAGGCATCGAAACGCCCGAACAACTCGGACATCTGCGCGCCATCAACTGCGACTACGGGCAGGGCTACCTGTTTTCGCGCCCCAAAACCAGCGACGAAGCGCAAGAACTGCTCGCCTCCAACCTCAACTGGGCAGTGTCACTCCCCGAAATTGCCGCAATCGAGACCTGATGGCCACATATCAAGCGTGTCAGGCACTCTGCCATGTTCACCTGCCGCGCGACGCTCGCCATTTTGCGCCATTGTGTAGCCATTGTGTAGAGACGTGCGGAGCGCGTCTGCCCCTTTTCCGAAGGAAAATGAAAGCAGGAAAAGAGGAAGACGTGCTCCGCACGTCTCTACGGGATTTCCTACACACGCCTTAGAACCGCGTTGCAGAAACCACTCAAAGCCCGCACCAAAAATGCGGGCTTTTTGCCGCGCCAACGCGAGGTGATAACCTTTTGACGATTCGAAATCTCTCCTCTGGAACCCTTATGCCCGTTAAAAAAATTGGAATTCTCACTGGCGGCGGCGATTGCCCCGGCCTCAACCCCACCATCAAAGGCGTGGTGACGCGCGCCGCCGATCACGGCATCGAATGCGTCGGCCTGCTCAACGGCTGGAAATCTCTGGTCGGCGACGCGCCGCTGTTTCGCACTTTGAGCGTTGACGACGTGCGCCCCATCATCAAACAGGGCGGCACGTTTCTGCACACCTCGCGCACCAACGCCTATTCGCCTAAAACGCCCGAAGCGCTGCCGAATTTACTGGCAAACGTCGAAAAACTCGGCCTCGATGCGCTCGTGGCCATCGGCGGCGACGACACTTTGAGCGTCGCGTCGCGCCTCACCAAAGGCGACCATCTGCCCACGCCGGTGCCCTGCGTCGGCGTGCCCAAAACCATGGACAACGACGTTTTCGGCACCGATCAGTGTTTTGGTTTCGACACTTCGGTCACTTTGGCCGTCGAAGCCGTCGAACGGCTGCGCGACACCGCCGACAGCCACAATCGCGTCATCGTTTTGGAAGTTTTCGGGCGCAAAGCCGGTTGGACGGCGCTTTACACCGCCATCGCCGCCGATGCGGATTACGTTCTCATTCCCGAACGCAATCCCGCGGATTTGGCCGGAATGTTCGCCAAACTCCGCGAAGTCAAAAAGCGCCGCGATTACGCTCTCGTCGTCGTCGCCGAAGGCGCCGATCATCCCGATTTGGAAGCCTGGGCCGACGAAATCGCGCGCGGTCTCAACGGCACGCGCCTGGGCGAAGCGGCGGTCGAAATCGACTCTTTCGGCCACCCGATTCTCAAAGAGCGCCGCGTCGGTGATTGGGCGGCCTATCAAATCAAACGGGAACTCGGATGGGACACCCGCACCTCGGTGATGGCGCACCTGATGCGTGGCGGCGCTCCCACGCTCACCGACCGCATTCTCGGCGCCCGACTTGGCATCGCGGCGGCGGATTACGTCGCCGAAGGGCGTTTTGGCGTGATGGCGAGTTTGAAAGGCCAGGACATCGTGCCCTTTCCGCTCGAACAACTCACCGACGCGGGCGGAAAATCGATCACCCGCGATTGCACGCCCGAAGCGCTGTTGATGGCGGATATTTTGATGAAATAAGCGTCAAAAACGCTTTTGTATAGCGGCTGATGCAAAGGAAGCTCTATTTCGTCATTCGGAGGGGAGCCGTGCGACCCGAAGAATCTTCAGTTGCTGAAACGCGAGATTCTTTGGGTCGCACGGCTCCCCTCCGAATGACGAAATGGCCGGCGTAGCCTTCATTTTTCAACCGTTATATCACGCGAAAACGCGCCGCAGCGATGCGGCGCGTTTTCGCCCCTCATTTCATCTCGAACGTGCCGTGATCGCCCAAATTTTTGGCGAATCCGCCCAAGCGCAGATATTTTTTGGCGTCTGCGGAACCCTTCAAATAGGCGTCCCAGAAAACAAGTGTGCTGGCCAGAATCAAGTCGTGGTCGCGCGCGTCGTTGGCGGCATCACCGGTGCGGCGACGACCTCCAAAAGTCATGTGGTCAGCATCTTGAAGCACCAAAAGATAGCCTTCGGCGCGCGTCACGGCATCGAAGGGCGCGCGGCGGTCGCCGGGTTGGGTATCGCCAAGGGGACTCTGATCGCGTGTTCCGGTGAGCAGGTAAAACGGGATTTCGAAGTCGGCGTATTGGGCGCGAACACGGTCGAGCGACTGCGATGGCGCACTCATCGCCACGCACGCTTTGACGCGCGGATCGCGCCACGCCGGTTTTTGCAACGCGCCGCGTCCCGCGACGGCCTGCGCCGTGAAAGCGCCAAAAGAATGTCCTGCCGAGCCGATTTTGGCGGCGTCGATGCGGCCAAAGAGCGCCGATTTCGGGTCGGCGTTCATCCGAAGCAGCGTGTCGATGGCGAAATGGACATCGGCGGGCCGATTGTCGATGTTTTTCGGATTGGCCGCTGCCGCTTTCATTGCCTGCATCGGTCGCGCCGCGCCGCGCCACACCGCGTCATCGCTGCCGATGTGCTGAATTTGGGCACAAACATAGCCGTGCGCCGCCCAAAATGTGCCGAGATAATCTAAACCGTCGCGCGTGCCGCCCAGACCGTGCGAGATTATCAGCAGCGGAAACGGCCCGGCACCCTCTTGCGGCAAATGCAGCGTCGCGGGCACGGCCCGCTGCCGTTTGGCATCGAACCACTCGACTTTTTGGGTTTCGACCGCGAAAATGGCGTCCGCAAGCGCATCTTTTGGCGCGGGCGCGGCCAAAGCCGACAACGAAAGGGCGAGCAGAAGAGCGCCGGCAATGGAAAGCAGGGTCGTGAATTTCATGCCCGCGTTCGACAAAATTGCGCTCGGCAAGTTACTTCTGGCCGGGCGCGCCGCAGTAAAACGGTAAAGAATTGAGCCGCACGGGTTTCTGGCGCGCGCGTTGCGACAAACTGAGCATCATGCCCCGTGTTCTTCTTATTGACGACGACATCGAACTCGCCGAACTCGCCACCGAATTTCTGACTTTGGAAGGTTTCGAAGTCGAGGTCGCGCGGCGCGGCGACACCGGCCTCGACCGCGCCATTCAGGGCGGTTTCGACTGCATCATTCTCGATGTGATGCTACCCGGATTGGGCGGTTTCGAAGTTTTGCGGCGTCTGCGCGGTCAATCCGGCGTGCCGGTTTTGATGCTGACTGCGCGCGGCGACGACGCCGACCGTATTTTGGGACTCGAAAGCGGCGCCGACGATTATCTGCCCAAACCTTTCAATCCGCGCGAACTCGCCGCCAGGCTGCGCGCGGTTTTGCGCCGTTTCGCCACGTCGGGCAGCAACGACGGGCCACCGCGCGAACGCATGGAAGTCGGCGATCTGGAAATGAATCTGGCTTCGCGCTCTTTGCGGCGCGGCGGCGAGAAAATCGAACTGACGGGCCTCGAATTCGATCTTTTGTCGGCTTTTTTGAAAGAAGCCGGCAAAGTCGTGCCGCGCGAGATCATTTTTCGTGACGTTTTCGGGCGCAAACTGCTGGCGGGCGACCGCTCCATCGACACCCACGTTTCCAACCTGCGCCGCAAAATCGGCGCGCATCCCGATGGCACGGAGCGCTTTAAGAACCTGCGCGGCGTGGGTTACGGCTATGCTTTGCCGGAGAATTTCGGGGAAGAAGAGGGCGCGAAAGCTGAGGTTACTGAGGAGGGTTGAAGGCGTTTTGTCCTCGCTTCGCTGCGGCCCTCACCCGTCTCGCCAAGGCTCGCCACCCTCTCCCGCAAGCGGGAGAAGGGTTTTTGGGAGTCACGCTGACTGAAACTTTTGCGCGGCCCCAACTTTCTGGTTAACGAGATACCAAAACCCTTCTCCCGCTTGCGGGAGAGGGTGGCGAGCCTTGGCGAGACGGGTGAGGGCCGCAGCCAAGCGAGGAAAATCGCCTCAGAGATCAAACAAGCCTTCAAAAAATGTCGCTTTTCCTGAAAATTTTCCTCTGGTTTTGGGGCGCGATGGCGATTGTGATTTTGTCGCTCGCCGCCGTGCAGTTCACCGCCAGAGATAATCTCGTCATTCCGCCGCGTCAGGATTTGATGGCGGATTCGCTGATTCAATACGGGCAACTCGCGGTTTTGACCTATGCGCGCGGCGGCGACGCGGCACTCAAGAAATATCTAACCGAGATCGACCGCAAGGCGCGCGTCAAGGCTTATCTTTTCGATGAGGCGGGCAACGAGCGCGGCCAAATGCCCGAAAGCAAGCGCGCGCCGCAGGATGTCGTCGAATTGGCGCAAAAAGCCGTGCTCAACCAGACCGTGCAGTTCGGTTTGTCGGAATCCCTCGTCATGGCCGCGCAGCCGGTTTTGACCGAGCGCGGCACCTTCGTTTTCGCGGGCGCCATTTCGCGCACTTCGCTCGCCGCGCGGCGCGAAGGCCGCCGCATTTGGGTTTTGCGCGGCGTGTCGGTGTTTTTCATCATCGGCGGGTTTTGTTATGGCCTGGCGCGCTATCTGGCCGCGCCGGTGGGCCGCATTCGCCGCGCGGCGCAGCGCATCGCGGGCGGCGATTTGTCGGCGCGCGTTCAGCCCAATCGCATCCCGCGCGGATCGGATGAAATCGCGGGTCTGGCGCGCGATTTCGACGCCATGGCCGAGCGCCTGGAATCCCTCGTCGCCGCGCAAAACCGTCTGCTTGGCGATGTTTCGCACGAGTTGCGTTCTCCGCTGACGCGCCTCAATTTGTCGCTCGAACTGGCGCGTCGCGGCGACGAAATCAAACGCCTGGCGGCTTTTGACCGCATCGAGCGCGAAGCGACGCGCCTCGATGCCCTCATCGGTGAGCTTTTGACACTTTCACGCCTGGAAAACGGCCTACGCGCCGAGAATCTGAGCAAAATCGTCGATCTCTCGACTCTGGCGCGCGAAGTGGCCGCCGACGCCGATTTCGAAGCCCAAAACGCCGGGCGCGGTGTCCGCGTGGGCTTTTCGGGGCCGGACGCGGGCGTGGAAGTGCGCGGCGACGCCGAACTGCTGCGCCGCGCCCTGGAAAACATCGCGCGCAATGCCACGCGTCACACCGCGCCGCAGACTTCGGTCGAAATCGCGCTCCGCGATGACAAAGATCACCTCGTTTTGAGCGCGCGCGATCACGGCCCCGGCGTGCCCGAAGACGAGCTTGAGGCGATTTTTCGCCCTTTTTACCGCGTTGAAGGCGCGCGCGAACGCGCCGAAACCGACCGCGGCACCGGGCTGGGTCTGGCCATCGCCGAACGCGCCGCCAGCGCCCACGGCGGAAAAATCAGCGCGGGTAACGCCGAAGGCGGCGGTTTGCAAGTCGAAATCGTCTTGCCCATGCTTCGATAATTATTTGGTAGTGGCTCCGTGGGACACGCCGGTTTGTAGTAGCGCCGCAAGGCGCGTTTGGATAGCGCATCAGTGCTGCGAGACGCGCCTTGCGGCGC
>JAABUN010005172.1_pt1 | contig 16579 bp, 13 predicted proteins | sample 5559311 | NCBI WGS metagenome assembly JAABUN01 (sample SAMN10711877, study PRJNA513370) | rock metagenome | isolation source: Antarctica rocks | place: Antarctica: Victoria Land, Siegfried Peak sud
CCGGCGACGCGGCCGCGAACCCGCACCGTGCCGCTGTCCGGACGCATCACCCCGGAGATCAGCTTGAGCAGGGTGCTCTTGCCGGAACCGTTCAGGCCGAGCAGCCCTACTGTCTCGCCCTGCTCGACGGTCAGCGACAGGTCGTCGATGGCCTGGAAACGGTCGGTGAGAGCGCGCCCTTTCGTGACCAGGACGGCCATTTCCTTGAGTGAGCGTGTGCGGCGCAGCACAAACCCCTTCGACACGTGCTCGACCCGGATGACGGTGGTCATATGTCACAGTTCCTGGGCGAATCGGCCTTCGAGCCGAGAAAATGCCAGTTGCCCGATGATCAGAACGACAAACGACCCTAGCAAGGCGACGATTCCACGCGTGAACAAGTCGGGGATGATTTCTTCGAAGGCCGGGGCCTCCGGAGTGCCAGTCGCTCCGTTATACCAAAAGGCGCGCTGGAAGAGCTGGGCGGCGATCGTGAGCGGGTTGGCTAGGTAGAGCTGCTCCAACCACGCTGGTCCGATGGCCTCCTTGGCGAAGGACCACGGGTAGAGGACCGGTGAAAGCCAGACCACGACAACCAGCACCAGGTCGACGACGTTCTCGAAGTCGCGGTAGTAGACGTTGAGGGCGGCGAGCAGCAGGCCGAGCCCCGTGGCGAGCACCGCGACCACAGCGAAGCCGAGCACGGCTGCCGCAAAGGCACCGTCCGAAGGCCTCCAGCCGACGAACAGCGCGGCGACGAACAGCACGACCACCTGCGGCAAAAGGTGGATAGCGGCCACGTACGTGGTCGCAACCGGGAAGAGCTCCCGTGGCAGATAGATCTTCTTCACCAGCGGGGCATTGCGGACGATGGACCGGGCAGCGTTGCCAAATGCCTCGCCGAAGAAGTTCAGCAGGACCAGACCCGAGAACAGGTAGACCGCGAAGTCCTCAAGCGAGCGGTTGAGCCTGAGGAACACTCCCAACGCGAAGAAGTAGACCGTGAACTGCACGCCGGGTTTGACGTAGGACCAGAGCAAGCCGAGCACTGACCTGTGGTAGCGAACCCGCATCTCCTGCCGCACGATCAGCCGCAGCAGATAGCGTTGTCGGAAGACGTCCAGCAGGCCGGCACCACGCCCGGGCTCGACGAGCCCGGGTGGGGTCCCCACCGTCACGATCGCTTCTCTGCCGACATCTGCCCGGCCGCATCAAGCCTGGCGAAGGTGGAGCTCCATGCCTGTGGCGAGGTGAGGTCGCCGCTGGCCTGCTTGTAGCGTCGGCTCAATTCGGGCCATTCGGTGATCAGCCGACGGTTCAACTCGACGCTGCGCTGCAACAGCGCGGTGAAGCGCACCCGGTCGCGCCGGTACCACGCGGCGGCGGTGCCATCGGCGGTCGAGACGACCGCGCTGTCGAGCGAGGACAGGCGCCACCAGCGGGCGTCCATGGCCGGGACGAAGGCCTGGGGTGCCCGGTCATCGCCGTCACGGGCGGGAAGAGTCTGTCGAACGATCCCCAGCGCAGCGGTCCGCGCAATGGCCAGCCGACCGCGGGGCGCCTGCGGCGGGCGGTCCGTGCGTGGCGGCTTGCGGCGCCAGGCAGCCGGAAACGCCGTGACCTCCTTCTTCGCCTGGGCGTCCGGGAAGCCCGCGCGGATGGTCCGCACCTCCGGTAGGACGGTGGCGAGGGTGGCATGCAGATGTTCCGGGCCGGACAGGACGTCCTCCAGAGCCTTGTTGCGCAACGAGGCAGCGGAGTACTGCATGGACATCAGGTGCTTGATCTGGTGCTCCACGCTCTCCCGCACGGCTACGCCGCCCCTCGGGAAGGGCGAGTGCAGCAGTGCAGTGACAAGTTTGTTGCGAAGGTGGAAGTAGGCCTGCCAGTCCAGCCGGTCGTCCTTCTCCGTCCAGGGCATATGCCAGACGGCCATTCCAGGAAACGACACAGTGGGAAACCCAGCCTTCCCGGCCCGGAGTCCGAATTCGGCATCGTCCCATTTGATGAAGAGCGGCAAAGCCAAGCCGACCGTCTTGAGCACCTCCAAGGGGATCAGGCACATCCACCAGGCGTTGTAGTCGACGTCGATCCGCCGATGCATCCACGGAGTCGCGCGCAACCCTTGACCGCGGAAGTCGTGGTCCTCGAACGCATGGTCCGCCGGTCCCCATTCGAAACGCCACGGGCGCACGATCTCGCCGAAGCTGTGTAGGCGTGAGGGGGCCATGAGGTTGAACATATGTCCGCCCACGATGGTGGGTTGCCGGCACAGGTCAGCGAAGGTGGCACCGCGCAAGATGCACTCGGGTTCGGCTACCACATCGTCGTCGATGAGCAGGACGTAGCGACTGCGGCCGGCGTTCAGTGCCTCCAGCATGCCCCGAGCAAACCCGCCGGAGCCGCCGAGGTTGGCCTGCTCGACGATCCTGACCGAATCGCCGATGTCGGCAACGACCTGCTCGGCTTCGGCCTGGTCCCGGACCTTGTCGGTGCCCTGATCGACGACGAGAACCTCGTCGATGATCGCCATGGTGTCGGGAGCCGACGCGAGTTGCCGCAGAAGGTCGAGCAGGTAGGCCGGGCGGTTGTAGGTGGTGATGCCCAGACTGACTGTCCCGGGCGTCTCCGCGAGCCGCTCAACGGGGCCGCTGACGCCCGTGGCGCGCCACTCGGCCCACTCGAGGACTGCGTCGGCACGGCCGGCCACGATGTCGAACCAGTACCAACCGCCGTCGCCGAACCGGCTGAGCGACAGCGGGAACGACAGCCTGCGGACCTCGTCGGCGCCCGCGTTGCTGCTGGACGACGTGACCCGCTCACTGCTTCCAGCGGCAGTCGACCGGTAGACATTGACGGCACCCGGACCGCGCACCTGCACGTGCAGCTCGATCTCCTCGACCACCGTCCAGCGGCGCCAGTAGCTGGCTGGGAAAGCATTGAAGTAGGTGGCGAAGGAAACGCGGGTGCCAGCCTGGATCAGCAGGCGGTACCGGTCCATGACGTTCTCCGGGTGCTGTTCCCGGGGCCGCTCGGCAACGGCGGCGTCAGGCAGCGCCGCATGGGGAGCCGATCCGAGTTCGACGTAGAGCGGCAGCGTATCCGAGTCGCGGTCGAGCGGAAGGATGACGCGCTGCAGGGTCCGGCCAGGCGCCAGATCGGCCGTGGTCATGCAGGCACCCCCTTGCGCAGGGGAGCGGCGACAGTGAGGTGCGGCTTGAGGACGTCCTCGTAGGATGTCAAGGCGGCGGCGATGGCCATGTGCATGTCCAGATACTGGTAGGTGCCGAGGCGACCGCCGAAGAAGACATTCTCCTCCGCGTCGGCCAACTGCCGGTATCGAAGCAGCATCTCGCGGTCGGTAGGAGTATTGATCGGGTAGTAGGGTTCGTCGTCGGCGTCGGCAAAACGGCTGAACTCCCGCATCACCACGGTCTTGTCGTCAGGATAGCTGCGCTCGGGGTGCAGGTGCCGGAACTCGTGGATCCGTGTGAACGGCACGGCTGCATCGGCGTAGTTCATGACCGACGTGCCTTGATGATCTTTGACCGGCATGACCTCGGTCTCGAAATCGAGTGTGCGCCAACCCAGCCGGCCCTGTGAGTAGTCGAAGTAGCGGTCGAGCTGACCGGTGTAGACAACCGGAGTTGAGCCGACAACCTCCGCTCGGACGTCGAAGAAGTCGGTCTTCAACCGGACCTCGATGAGCGGATGGTCAGCCATCCGCTCCAGCCATGCGGTGTAGCCGTCGGTCGGCAGGCCTTCGTACTTGTCGGCGAAATAGCGGTTGTCGTAGGTGTAACGCACCGGCAGTCGGCTGATGATCGAGGCCGGTAGATCGGTCGGGGCAGTCTGCCACTGCTTGGCGGTGTAGTCACGAATAAAGGCCTCGTAGAGCGGCCTGCCGATCAGCGAGATGGCCTTGCCCTCGAGGTTCTTGGCTTCGCCCGGCCCGACCTCCGAAGCCTGCTTCGCGATCAACTCCTTGGCCTCATGCGGCGAATACGCCGCCGAGAAGAACTGGTTGATCGTCCCGAGGTTGATCGGCAGGGGGTAGACCTCGCCGGCATGCACGGTGTAGACGTGATGCTGGTAGGCGGTGAAGGTGCTGAACCGGTTGGCATACGTCCAGACCCGCTCGTTCGAGGTGTGGAACAGGTGGGAGCCGTAGCGGTGGACTTCGATGCCGGTCTCGGCGTCAGGCTCGCTGTAGGCGTTGCCGCCGATATGGTCGCGGCGCTCGAGGACAACGACCGGCAGGTGCAGCTCCGTAGCGACCCGCTCGGCCACTGTGAGCCCGAAGAATCCGGATCCAACGACGACGAGGGCAGGCTGCACTGAAGTTCTCCAAAGGTCGGGTCGTCAAGGTGCTACATCAGGCTAGTCGGCACTGCTGCGGTCTAGGCGCTCGGCATCCGTGGGCAACCAAGAGCTGCCAGCCGCGCCGGGTTGCTCGTTGTCGGCATCCCTCAGGCGAGTTCCGGCGCCAGCTCGGCGACTCTGGCGTGTAGTTCCTTGACTCGCTGGGCTTCTGCCGCCGGCACGACCAAGGTCGCGGCCGGCGTATGCACCACGACGAGGCCCTCGCATCCGACCAGCGTGACGAGATGGTCAGGGTCGGAGGACGCGACCACATTGTCACGGCTCGCGAGCAGGACGGCGCGGGTAGCACCCACCATGTTGCCCTGCTCGTCGGCTCCGAGCGCCTCTCCGTAGGTGGACCAGGACCCCACGTCGAGCCATCGAGCCACCAGTGGCAGAGCGGCGACGGTGAAGTCCCGGGACGTAGCGGCTGGCTCCATCACACCGTGGTCGATGCTCAGTCGGGCTAGGCTCGGCCAGGCTTCAGCAGCGAGCCGATCCCAGGCAGATGAGTTGTAGGCGGCTCCCATGGACCGCAGCAAGGCTCCGGACTGCGGAACAAAGGTGTCGACGGCCCGCAGCAGCGTGGCGGCGCGCCAGACGAACATGCCCGAATTCCACAGGTATCGCTGCGGACCCGCCTTCAAGAAACCGGACGCCACGGCCAGCGTCGGCTTCTCTCTGAACGACGACACCACATACGCGCCGCCCTCCAGCGGCGCACCCAGCTCCAGATAGCCAAAGCCGGTGGCCGCGGACTCGGGGACGACTCCGAAGGTCACCAGGACGTCAGCATGAGACTCGGCCAATGCGAACGCCGAGTTCAGCGTCACCGCGAACGATGACAGCGGCTCGATGAGGTGGTCGGCGGTCAGGACGGTGATGACAGCGTCGGGGTCCCGCTCGGCGATGACTGCGCAGCCCAGCGAGATGGCCGCAAGCGTGTCACGACCGGACGGCTCGATGATCAAGTGGTCTGACTGCAATCCCTCGACAGCGGTGACCGGGGCACGCAGCTGCTCGCCGGCGACCAGCCAAGTCCGTGCTGCCGGGACCACCGCTGTCGCGCGGGAGACCGCGAGGTCCAGCAGCGACCGTCCGGCCAGCAGCGGCACCAGCTGCTTCGGGCGGGCGGCGGTCGAATACGGCCACAGCCGGGTGCCTGCTCCACCCGCGAGGATGAGGGCGTGACGCATCCAGGACCCTCGCGCTCAGGGCTGCAGCGCGCGCAGATAGCTGGCCAGATGGGCCTCGGCCGAAGCGGCCCAGGTGAACTCGAGGGATCGCTCGTGACCAGCGGCGCTCAGTGCGGCCCGCCGATCAGCGTCGTCGTAGAGCGCGGTGAGGGCCGCCCCGATCGACTCGGCGTCGGGCTCGGTGTACGCGACGGCGTCGCCGCCGACCTCCGGCAGGGACAGCCGCGCCGTGGTCAGGACCGGCGCCCCACAGGCCATCGCCTCGAGCACCGGTAGCCCGAACCCCTCACCATGGCTCGGGTAGGTGACGATGCGCGCGCCGCCCAGATATCCCGGCAGGTCGGTGAAACGCAGGTAGCCGGGACGCAGGACACGCAGGTGCGACGGGACGTGGGCGACCGCCTCGTCGACGTGATCGTCCCACCCGGAACCGCCGGCCAGCACGAGCGCGGGTGCATCCTCACGGTCGGCGAAGGCCGTCACCCAACCGCGGATGAGACCTGGCACGTTCTTGCGGGGCTCGAGCATGCCGAGAAACGCAAGGTAGGGCCGGCCACCCAGGCCGAGCCGCGCCTGCACCCGCTGCTTCTCGGCATCGCTCGGCAGGCGGAATGTGCGCGGGTCCACCCCGTGGTAGGCGACGTCGATCGTTGTCGCGTCGGCGTCCAGCACCCGGATGACCTCGTCACGGGTGGCCTTGCTGGGAACCACGACGCGAGCGGCCCGACGCACCGCGGTGCGGGTCGCGGACCGGAAGAACGTCCCCTTGACCGTGCTGTGCAGGGTGGGCTCCGTGAAGAACGTCGCGTCGTGGATCGTCACGACGACGGGCCGGCCCGAGCGAAGTGGCATCGTGTAGTGCGGCGAGTGCACGACATCGGCCTCGACCTGCTCGGCCACCAGTGGCAGACCAGTCTGTTCCCAGGCCAGGCGGGCCGGCCGGTGGGCGATCGCGGCAGGTCCGGCGACGACGCGCGCCTCCGGGGCGATGCGGCCGTAGCGCTCGGCGTCAGCCCGCTGGCACACGATGGCCAATCCGGCATGGACATCGTGAAGTGCCGCGATCAGACCGTCGACATAGCGCCCCACCCCGCCGCGGTCGGCCGGAACCGCGGTTGCATCGACCAGCACGCGGGCGGACACGCGAGCTCCTTCGGTGGTGTGGCGTCGAGGCCGGCTTCGAGGCGTCAGCCTACTTCCACAAACTGTCGTGGGGAAGAAGGTCCGCCGGTAGGGACACCGGCTGCCGTTTGCCACGCGATCACGGGACCGGCGGGCGGGTCTCCTGGGTGATCGAGCCGCACAGGAGGCAGGCAGTCCCTGCCCAGCCGGTACGGTGGCGCGGTGACCGGATTCGCGCCGTCTCCCCGTCGCGCCGATCCTGTTCCCGCCCCAGCCGAGCAGCGGGCCTTGGGCCGTGGAGAGGGTCCGGGACTGCTGCAGGCACTGTGGGCATTCGGTGGTATCTCCGGACTAGGCTGGTGCCTCGACACCGCCGTGTTCGTGGCGCTGGTCTACGGTTTGGGGCTGCCACCTGGGCGGTCGAACGTGATGTCCGCCGGTCTCGCCGTCGTCTTCGTCTTCCTGTGCAGTCACGAGTCGGTCTTTGCGGGGAAGCGCCGAAGCAGGTACCAACACCTGTCGCTGTATGCGATCTGCCAGGTGGTGCTCGTTCTCGCTGCCTCTGGACTGGTCAGCGTCCTCGTCACGACGACGGGCGCCGAGCCATGGATCGTCAAGGCGGCAGTCACGCCGCTGACCTTCGCGGCCAACTTCGTGGTGATGAGCATGATCACCCGTGGTCGTGCGCTCCCCGCTGCGAAGGCCACCCGGCGTGAGTGACGGACTGCTACTGTTCATCCCCGGGTACAACTGCGCCGATCAGATCGGACGAGTTCTTGCCCAGTTGACACCTGCGGTGCAGGAGGTCTTCGACGAGGTACTCGTGGTAGACAACCGCAGCGTTGACAACACGGTCGACGTAGCCAAAGACGGCCTTCGCGCACTGAGCCACGTGCGGACGAGGCTCCTGGTGAACGACGAGAACGTAGGTCTGGGCGGGTCACACAAGGTGGCCCTGCAGCACGCGCTGAAGGAAGGCTACGCATTCTGCGTGGTGTTGCACGGCGACGACCAGGCTGCCGTGAGCGACGTCCTGCCTCTGCTGAGGAACGGTCGCCACCGAGAGCACGACGCCCTACTGGGGTCTCGCTTCATGGCCGGGGCTCGCCTGGAGGGCTACTCGACTTTTCGAACCGTCGGAAACCGTTTCTTCAACGTCCTGTTCAGTGTGGCAGCCAGGCGACGCGTGCTCGACCTGGGCAGCGGACTCAACGTCTTTCGGGTGTCCTGCTTCGCAGACGGTTCGCACCTGCGGCTCGCTGACGACTTGACGTTCAACTATTACCTGATCCTCCTGGCTGCGCGCCGCGGATGGAACGTGCACTTCTTCCCGATCACATGGCGGGAGGAGGACCAGAGGTCGAACGTCAAGATGCTGTCACAGTCTCGGCGGATGCTCCGGCTTCTCGCGGGCTACCTGCGCGACCCTGAAGCAACCCTTGCAGCCGGCGCCGAAAGGCCGGGGCGCGATTACCTCTCCACCACCGTCTACGACTCGAGCTCATGATCACGTCAGCGGCTGATGCTGCGAGCCTGCGTCTCACTCCGCTAAGGACGAAGCGATGGCATCGGGTCGAGATGCTCGCGGCGCTTATCGCCGTGGCGGGGCTCGCGATGCTAGCGATCGCAACCCTCACCCCTCAAGGCCGCGAACGCCTGGATGTCTTGCCCAGTTGGTCTCTGCCGGTGCTCGCCGCGGCTGCCGTCTACGCCGTCGGTCACCTCCTGCGCGGTCTACGACTGGTCGTGCTGCTCCACGACTCCCGAGTGGGAGCGCGTCGCATCCTGTCAGTCCACCTTTTCACGGCCGGACTGGCCTTGCTGCTGCCCTTTCGCCTCGGCGACCTTCCGCGCATTCGTGCCACCGGCGTTCTCGTCGGGAATATGAGCCGCGGCCTGGTCGCCGTCGTGCTCGAGCGACTGCTGGACGTGGCGGTCGTCCTCTCGCTGGGCCTAGTGGCCACGGTGACCGCAGGTGGGTCCATGACAGCTTTCGCGCCCGTCCTCATCTTCTCGACAATCTTCGTTGTGTCAGCGGTGGCTACGCTGACCCTTCTGCCGGCCTACCTACGGGCACTCAGTCTGTACATCGTCCGGCGACCTCAGGCGCCCGGCGGCGAGCGGTTGCTCGGGGTCCTCGATCGGATGCTGCACATCGTCGATCAGGCTCCACATCTGCTGCGTCGGCGAACGTCGACACTGGTGCTGCTCACGACCTTGATCTGGATGGCTGAGCTGTCGGCGCTGGGCATCGCCGTCCCCGCTCTCGGCGGCGACCCCGTTCAGCTTGCTCGGGGGCTGCTTTCCTTCCTGTCATCCCTGTCCTCGGGATCCGTTGCGCTGGCGAGCCAGCCCGGACAGTCACCGCCGTACCGCACGGTTCTTCTCGTGCCGCTGCTCTGGGCTTCGGCCGTGTCCGGGGTGCTCCTTGCCCGGCAGATGTTGCCGCGTCTGATTCGACCCGGCAGGTCGTCCTGGTGATCAAGGGCGGCGTGACCTTCGTGTACGACGACGTGGTCCCCGTCACCAACGACATCCGAGCCAGCACCGGGGTACGCGCCTTCGGGGACTTGCTCAGCCGGGGTATCCGGCTGAGGGAGTCGTTGACCGGCTTGCTCATGGGAGCCGGCTGCGCCGAAACCGTACATCTGCTGAACCTGCGGGAGGTGTCCGACCTGCAGGAGCGTACGCGGATCGGTAGCGGGACGCACCGTTTCCTTGTTCTCCCCAGCAACCGTGTCCCGTCGCTAGCTGAGACCGAGACGAGACAGTTCCTCCGAAAGTTCCTGCACCTGAGCATGCCTGTCGTGCTGGTTGATGACGACCGGCAACCGACCGGCGGGCTGCTGCTCGATACCGCACTCCTGCACGGATATCTGTCCGCGATACTCGCGGACGTCCGGGCGGATTACCTGGACGACTTGTTGGAGCAGTGCGAGCTCGTACCGGACGGGCTGAAGCTCGTCGATCTGCGAGATCAGATTGCGTTCACGGAATTCCTCAGCAGCGGCTTCTCGGTTCGCCACTTCAACCAGATCGACCAGGACCGCTTTCTCGTGGTCAAGCGCTCCGCCGACAAGGACAAGATGCGACGGGAGGCGACCTATCACCGGCTGCTGCCAGACCACGTTCAACACTTCTTCGTCCAGCCCTTCGGACTGAGTGAGGACGCCTCAGGCGCCAGTTACCGCATGCGTAGGTTGTATGTCCCCGACTGCGCGGTTCAGTGGGTGCATCGCGCCTTCGCGCCTGCGGACTACGAACGCTTCCTCGACCACGTGTGCCACTTCCTGACGGTACGACCGGCTCGCGAGGTCGCGCAGGCGGACGCACAGCGTCGTGCCGATAAGCTCTACGTGGACAAGGTCCGCGACCGGATAGAAGTTCTGATGCAGACGGCCGTCGGACGCGATGTCGACGCTCTGCTCCTGGCTGGACACCAAGGCGGGGTCAAGGCCCTGTTGAAGGATTACCTTCTCGTGCATGCACAGTTGACGAAACAGCGCCGCCCGACGCGCTTGGCCTTGACCCACGGGGACCTGTGCTTCTCCAACATCTTGTACAGCCAGCCGAGTCAGCTTCTCCAGTTGATCGACCCACGAGGCGCGGACACTGATGACGAGCTGTACGACGACGCCTACTACGACGTAGCAAAGCTCAGTCATTCCGTTCTGGGAGGATACGACCTTATCCACGCGGGGCTGTATCACCTCGTGTACAGCGCCGACTTGGTGCTGAGCATCGAGCTCGACCAGGCTGGGCTCGCCGATCTACAAGCGTCGTTCGTACGTCGCATCGAAAATCTCGGATATGATTCGCAGTTGATGAGACTTTATGAAGCCTCACTCTTCCTCAGCATGCTGCCGTTGCACGTGGACGCGCCCAAGAAGGCGCTGGCCTTTGCACTGCGCGCTCGCCAGATCGTTGATGCTCTTTCCTCCGCACGCAACTCGCGGACTTGATGATCAACACCGGTAAGTGCATAGTCATGGATGTGGACGGCACGTTGTGCCCCGTCAAGGGTCCCGGCGAGGAGTACGCCAACCTGGCCCCGTACGAAGACGTCCTTCATCGGCTGCGGGCACTTCGCGCAGAGGGTTGGTACATCATTTTGGCCACGAGCCGGAACATGCGCACCTTCGAGGGAAACATAGGACTGATCAACGCTCGCACGCTTCCGGTGCTCGTCAGCTGGCTCGAGGCCAACGATGTGCCGTTCGACGAGTTGCATGTAGGCAAGCCTTGGGCCGGCCAGGCGGGATTCTACGTCGATGACCGGGCCGTCCGGCCGGCCGAGTTCGTCCGGTACAGTGTTCAGGAGATCGAGCGCATCATCGCCCGGGATCGGAGCCAGCCCGCGTGACGACCATCGTCGTGACGATGGCCGGCCGGAGTCAGCGGTTCCGTGATGCCGGCTACGACGCGCCGAAGTACACGATCGAAGTGCATGGGCGCACGTTGTTCGAGTGGTCCCTGAGCAGCCTTTCGTCCTGGCTGACCGGGGACGTCCACCTCATTCTCGTTTCACGACGGGAGGACTGTGCTCACGAGTTCGTCCGCCAGCAGTGCGAAGCTCTCGGCATCTCCTCCTGGTCGCTGGTCGAGCTCGACCACACCACCGACGGCCAAGCGACTACTGTGCTCGCCGCAGTCCCTCATGCGGAGGATCTCGATGCCGCACTGCTGATCTATAACATCGACACACATGTGGATCCCACCACGCTGTCAGCAGATCGGGTGCGAGGTGACGGATGGCTGCCCTGCTTCCCCGGACCAGGCGCAGCGTGGAGCTTCGCACGGGCTGACGAGGACGGAAGGGTGCTCGAAGTACGCGAGAAGCAAAGAATCTCAGCCGACGCCACAATCGGGCTGTACTGGTTTCGTTCCTTCCGCTTGTACGATCAGCTGTACTCGGAAGCGTCGCAGGCGGGCCGTGGCCTGCATGCCGGTGAGCGCTACATCGCACCGCTGTACGACGACCTCGTTCGGCGAGGCGGAACGGTCTACCTCGAGCGGCTGCCGTTCGAAGCGGTCGTGCCATTGGGCACACCGGCCGAAGTACAAGCCTTCCGGGTCAGGCCCACCCCCGGTGGATCCGCGTCATGAGCCTACTTGTCGATCGCCCCCCCGTGACGCTGAGAAGCGAGCACGGGCGCCCTCCGGCGACGCGGCTGCGCAACTGGATCTTCGTTTATCTGCTCGGGCAGTCGATCTTCTTCTACGCTCTGCGCAAGCTAGATCGCCGTTTCTTCTGGCTGGATGATCAACAGGTCCAATTCCTTCCGACCTACCACTGGTTCGGCCGTAACCTCCTCGACGGACGTCCACCGCTCATGTCGCCTGAGCTGGGCAATGCAGGCAACTTCGTCGCCGACGCGCAGTACGGCGTGTACGACCCAGGCCATTGGCTCTTGAGCGCGCTGGTCAGCCGCGCCGAAAATCTCAACGACGCGGCCTGGATCATGAGTGGTAGCTGCGTCGTCGTGCTGGGCGTCGGGGTCATCACTTTGCTCTCGCACTACCGGTGTCCGCCCGTGTTGTCGGTTGCCGCGGCACTGGGTCTCGCCAACACCGGCTTCTTTCTCTGGTTCGGCAGCTCCTACTGGCCGCTTATGCTCAGCACCGCATGGTTGCCCTGGTTCTGGTACGGCTTGGCGACACCTCATCGCAGGGGAGTTCTCATCGTCGGGCTCAGCGCCTACCTGCTCATTGGTGCTGGTTATCCCTACAATCTGATCTTCGCCGCTGCCACGGTGCTGGCCCAAGCCGGCGAGCGCTGGCTGCGTGGCGGATTTCGGGCGGTCATGGCGCGAGAGGCACTGGCACGCGCCGCAGCGGGAATTGCCGGAGTGATCGCAGGTCTGCCCACCCTGCTGTCTCTCGCACAGATGGTCCCTTTCACCACGCGGACGTTCCCCGTCGGACCACTCGGCAACCCGGGGGGATTCATTCCGAGCCTGGTGGACGTGCTGGTCGGCGGCAGCACGCTGACGCCGCTGGTCACGACGACCTTCTTCGGCAACCTGCTACTCGCGCCAGTCGCGGCAACGGCCGTTTTCGCCGTGCCGGCTCTGGTCCTGGTGCGCTGGCGTGCCGTATGGCGACATCCGGGTGTGCTCACTGCGCTTGCGCTGTTGGCGCTGGCCGTGGTGGCAACACAGACGCCAACCTACGTCGGACCGCTTCGCTACCCCTGGCGTTACCTCGCCCTGGTAGGCCTGTACATGCCCCTGCTGGTCGTTCTGGGCCTGACGTACGGCGCGGCCTTCACGAAAAAGCGCCTTGTCGCGGCTGCTGTGATCCTGGCAGGGCAAGCTGGATTGGCGGTGTTGCGAGCCCCCGCCCTGGTGTGGTGGCATCTCGTGGCCCTGCTGGTCGCCTCACTTGCCGTGGCGGGTCTCGTCGCAGCTGCATCTGCTACTCGACGCTCCCTGGTCGTCGCCGGCATGGTGACCTTGCTGGCTACTGCCGTCGGCGCGCCCCTGGTAGGCGAACGCAGCGCCGTGTCGTCCCAGGCAAAGGTGGACGTCGCCTCGGGTGCGCCCGTGACGGGGCGACCCTCGCGCAGCCTCGTCACACGTCCGGAGTGGGGCGAGACCGTCGCCGACTTTCGCCAACAGTCGGTCGCGGTCGGCAAAGACCTGACTGTGCTGGCCTGGGGAGGCGATCTGTCCACACCTGCGTCGGGGTGGGGCAACGGCGTGCTCACTGGCAACGCCAATCTGCTGTCCGACCTGCTGCCTGGCTTCTCCTATGCGGCCTCAGCACAAGCAGGGTGGGCGATCCGCGGGTGCCAGGACCATGTGGGCCAACACCTGGCCGTGCCGGGCTGCATCGAGGGCCTCTTGGCGCCAGTTCCCGGCCTGAACGACGTGTCGTGGATAGAGGCGATGTCGTCCGACGAGGTCCTACTGTCGCAAAGCACCCCCCCAGAGATCATCGTCTACTTCGAGCAACGTTGGCGTGCCGCGGGTTCGATACGTACCTATCTACGTTACGTGCGGAAAACGGCCACACCGGGAAGGGTGACAGGCACAGCAGGTCAGGTGACCCAGGTCGAGCAACGCAAAGGCGATGCACAACTTGCTTACGGGGGTCGACCCTTCGACTCCTACCGCGTCACTACGGAAGCGGGGGGCGGAGAGTTGGTGTTGCGCATCCCGTACTGGCCCGGGCTACGAGCCTCAGTGGACGGTCGCCCGGTCTCCGTGACCGACATCGACCGCACACTCACCGCAATCCGCCTGCCGGCGGACCTGGACCAGGCCAACCTGCAACTGGAGTTCCGACCCGTGGGCGAGGTCCTGCTGTGGCCGAGCATGGCCCTCGGTGCGGTCGGTGTGCTCCTGGCGACCGCCGCTGCTCGGCCGTTTCGACGGCGAGACGACCAGCGCCGTGACGGTGCCAGCGACGCCGTGCACCCCCTTCCCACCTCGAGTGCTCGCCACGCGCCAGAAGCCCGGCCCGAGAGTCCGGACCGGGCTTCTGGTTGATGCAACTGCGCGGACGACTATCGGACGGTCGTCGTGCCGGTGCGGGCGTCCCAGGTGATCGAGCCGCGCTGGAAGTCGTTGCGCTTGCCGCCCGGCACGTCGTACTCATCGCTGATCGGGTAACCAAGCGCACCGCGCTCCGAACCGAGGCTGGCCCAACGGTTGCGGATCGCCCCACGCACATCGTGCGTGCCGGACGCGGCGCTGTAGATGATCGTCCCGCCCTGGAAGTGGTTGTACCAACCCACCCCGTCACCGGTCCGCGCGTCACTGGTCACCGGGTAGCCCAACGGACCGCGCTCCGACCCCAGCGCGGCCCACCGGCCGCGGATCGAGCCACGCACGTCCCGCGCGCCGGACGCGGCGCTGTAGATGACCGTCCCGCCCTGGAAGTGGTTGTACCAACCCACCCCGTCACCGGTCCGCGCCTCACTGGTCGCCGGGTAGCCCAGCGGACCGCGCTCCGACCCCAGCGAGGCCCAGTGATTGCGGATCGCACCCCGCACATTCTGCGCTCCCGTGGCGGCGCTGTAGATGACCGTCCCACCCTGGAAGTGGTTGTACCAACCCCGACCGTCGCCGGTCCTGGCGTCGCCGGTCGTCGGATACCCCAGACCGCCGTTCTCCGAGCCAAGTGCCGCCCAGTGGCTGCGGATCGCACCCTGCACATCCTGCGCGCCCGTGGCGCCGCTGTAGATGACCGTCCCGCCCTGGAAGTGGTTGTACCAACCCCGACCATCCCCCGTACGCGCATCGCTGGTCACGGGATAGCCGAGACCACCACGTTCCCAGCCCAAGGCCATCCAGCGATCGCGGATGGCGCCACGAACGTCCTGGGCTCCTGTTGGAGGAGACCAGTAGATCGAGCCAGCCTGATAATGGCGGAAACGGCCACCGACCGAGTCGGATTCGGCAATGACGGGCGAACCAAGCGCACCGGAAGCGCCGCCCAACGCGTTGTACTTGGCATCGACAGGGCTGAGGGTCTGTAACCGTCCGCCGCCCTGGTTGCTCAGCTCGACGATGGCCATGCGACGCTGGCCCTGTGATGTGCACTGGCCGCCGCCGTCGCAGTTGGTATCCGCCGGGTAGCCGACGTACGGCGCCTGCCAGTAGTGATAGGCCAGCTTGAGCCGGCCGTCGGCCTCGAGGAACGCAGATGCACCGCCCGGCCCCTGCCGGTCACCATTGCTGGTCAGGATCTGGCCGCGCTTTTGACATGGACCCAAGGGCGTGTCACAGACGGCATACCCGACTGCGTAGCGATCGGTCCACCACTGGTTGCCGGAGTAGATCAGGAAGAGCTGCCCTTGGTGTCGCACCATCGACGGGTTCTCGACGACGGGGAACTCCCACCCGCCGGTTTCCCGCAGCACTTCGCGCGGCGCGCTTCCTGGCGCGAAGGCAAGGCCGTCGCCGTTGAGCTGGCGGCTCCAGAGCTTGAGTGGGGGATTCGCCCCCGTGCCCGGGCCCTCGCTGGTCCAGAGGAGGTACTTGATACCGGTGGCCGGATCGATGAACGGCGAGGGATCGAACGACCCGGGACTGCGTCCGTCGCACACGAGCGGAACGGAGCTGTTGTCCACGAAGGGGCCCTTGGGTGACGATGACGTCGCGACGGAGATACAGTGCCGGTCGGGATTGGTGCCAACCCAGACCCCGTAGTAGGCGTTGAAGGTGCTGCCGAACTGCTCAACCCCGGGCGCCGTGACCCACGACGTCATGTGGCTGTTGAAGGCGTAGTTGTTGTAAGCCCAGCGTGGCGTCGCCAGAAGACCGTCGTTCGAGGCGGGCCCTGAGCGATAGGCCTCCCTGGTTACCCAGGTGGCCTGATCGCGCGAGGACATGATGGGCAGGTACGACCCCCCAGTCCCCGTGCCGTAGGCGTAGTAGTCGCTGCCGACCCGCAGGACGTTGGGATCCGGGAAGTTCTGGGTGTAGACCTTGCCCGGTTCGAACCAAGGGGCGCCGGGGTAGGCCGTGGCCGGGGTCGCCAGACCGACGGCCAGCAGGGCCACGCTGGCACAGAGAATGATCGCAGTGATGCCCGATCTGCGTCGCAGTAGAGACACGTGCCCGTCCTACGTCCAGGGGGTTGTGGTCGACTGAACATCGGCAGGCGAGGACGTGCGCTGTAGTGCTGGGGACATTCCTGTCTCTGGGAAAGAGTGCTGTCATCCCCATGGCGGGGTCGGCGACCCGGAGTGTGACCGCTCGGCGGCGCCTGACAGGCAGCTATCGGACGGTCGTCATTCCGGTGCGGGCGTCCCAGGTGATCGAGCCGCGCTGGAAGTTGTTGCGCTTGCCGCCGGGCACGTCGTACTCATCGCTGATCGGGTAACCAAGCGCACCGCGCTCCGAACCGAGGCTGCCCCAACGGTTGCGGATCGCCCCACGCACATCGTGCGTGCCGGACGCGGCGCTGTA
>JAABUN010005173.1_pt1 | contig 16576 bp, 12 predicted proteins | sample 5559311 | NCBI WGS metagenome assembly JAABUN01 (sample SAMN10711877, study PRJNA513370) | rock metagenome | isolation source: Antarctica rocks | place: Antarctica: Victoria Land, Siegfried Peak sud
GAGGACTCACTGCCGCTGTGGCTGGCCGGTCGAGGTGGCTAGGCCGCCAGCTTCGACAATCCCGCCGACAGCTTCAGCGCGCCGTTCAGCCGGGCGGGCGCATCGGCCCACACCCGCTCGATCACGAGCTTCATGTCCGGCCGGATCTTGGCCGTGCCCTTCAGGCGGTCGACGTAGGCCATGAGCGCCTCGACGTTCGGCGGACGATCCTCGAAGAAGGTGACGAGCGTGCCGCGCGAGCCGACCTCCAGCTTCGACACGCCGGCGCGGCGGCAGTTGAGCTTGATCTCGACGATCTTCAGCAGGTTCTCGGCCGGCTCCGGGACCACGCCGAAGCGGTCCTCCAGCTCGGCGGCGAAGGCGTGGATGCCGTCGGGCGATTCGAACTCGTTCAGGCGGCGGTAGAGCTGCATCCGAAGGTCGAGGCCGGGCACGTACGTCTCTGGGATCAGGATCGCGGCGTCGAGCGTGATCTGGGGGGAGAAGGCGTTGCGCGCCCGCTCGGCGACGATGCCGCCCGCCTTCGCCTCGGCAATCGCGTCCTCCAGCATCGACTGGTAGAGTTCGAACCCCACCTCCTTGATGTGCCCCGACTGTTCGTCGCCCAGCAGATTGCCGGCACCACGGATGTCGAGGTCATGGGAGGCAAGCTGGAAGCCGGCGCCAAGCGTGTCGAGATCGGTCAGGATCTTGAGCCGCTTCTCTGCCGTGTCGGTAATCGACTCGCCCGGCGGCGTGGTCATGTAGGCGAACGCGCGCGTCTTTGCCCGCCCGACGCGACCGCGCAGCTGGTAGAGCTGCGCCAGGCCGAAGCGATCGGCGCGCCAGATGATCAGCGTGTTGGCGGTCGGGATATCAATGCCCGATTCGACAATCGAGGTGGACAGCAGCACGTCGTATTTGCGGTCGACAAAGGCGGACATACGGTCCTCCACCTCGGTCGGTGTCATCTGACCGTGTGCGGAAATGTGCGTCACCTCCTTCACCTCGCGGCGCAGGAACTCCTCGACATCGGGCAGGTCGGCCACGCGCGGAACGACGAAGAACGACTGTCCGCCGCGATAATGCTCGCGCAACAACGCCTCGCGGATCACCATCGGATCGAAGCTCGAGACGTAGGTGCGGACCGCCAGGCGATCGACCGGCGGGGTCTGGATGACGGACAAGTCGCGGATGCCGCTCATCGCCATCTGCAGCGTGCGCGGGATCGGCGTGGCGGTCAGCGTCAGCATGTGGACGTCGGACTTCAGCGCCTTCAGCCGCTCCTTGTGGGTTACGCCGAAACGTTGCTCCTCGTCCACGATGACTAGCCCCAACCGTTTGAAGTCGATGGATTTGGCGAGAAGCGCGTGGGTGCCGATGACGATGTCGACCGAGCCGTCGGCCAGCCCCTCCTTCGTGGCCTTCGCCTCGGCGGCGGGCACGAGGCGCGACAGGCGGCCCACCTTCAGGTCGAAGCCCTTGAACCGCTCGGCAAAGGTCATGACGTGCTGGCGTGCGAGCAGCGTGGTCGGGCACACGACGGCCACCTGGTGCCCACCGGCGGCCATGGCGAAGGCGGCGCGCAAGGCCACCTCCGTCTTGCCGAAGCCGACGTCACCGCAGATCAGCCGGTCCATCGGCTTGCCCGACTGCAGGTCGGCCAGCACGTCGGCGATCGCTTGCCCCTGGTCGTCGGTCTCGCCGAAGGGGAAGCGGTCGACGAAGCGGTTGAAGCCGCTGTCGTCCAGCTCCAGCACCTCGCCACTGCGCAGCGCTCGCTCGGCCGCCGTGCGCATGAGCTCGCCGGCGATGGCACGGATGCGCTCCTTCATCGTGGACTTGCGCCGCTGCCACGCCTCGCCGCCCAATCGGTCGAGCGTCGCGCCCTCCGTCTCCGCGCCGTAGCGGGAGAGGACCTCGAGGTTCTCGACCGGCACGTAGAGCTTGTCGCCGTCGCGGTAGGACAGCGCCACGCAATCGTGCGGCGAGCCGGCGACCGGCAGGCTTGTCAGTGTTTCGAACCGCCCGATGCCGTGGTCGGAGTGAACGATCAGGTCGCCCCGGGACAAGCTCGCGAGCTCATGGAGGAAGGCGTCGGTTTTCTTGCGCTTGCGCCCGCGCCGCACCAGCCGGTCGCCCAGCATGTCCTGCTCGGTCAGCACGGACAGCTTGTCGGTGCGAAAACCGCGCTCAAGCGGCAGCACGATCGCGGCGAGCGGAGAGGTGGCGGCCGCCTTCCAGCTGCCCACCGCCGCGACGCTGTCGAGCCCGTGCTCCTTCAACAGCTTGATGAGCCGGGTTCGCGCGCCCTCTGAGTAGGTGGCGAGCACGGTGCGGCCCTTCGACCGTTCCTTTAAATGCGCGACGATGGCGTTGTACACGCTGCCGCCCTCGGTCCGCTCGGGCGTGAAGTCGCGGGACCGCTGAACGTCGAGGTCAACGACCCGTCCGCCCTCCGGCTCGCGAAAGCCGGACACCCGGTGGATCGGATGATCCGACTGCATCCGGCCCCACTCGTCGGCGGTGAGGTAGAGCTGCTCGGGCGGCAGTGGACGGTAGCTGCCCGCTCCCTTCGCGTCCGCGTCGCGGCGGTTCGCGTAATAGTCGGCGATCGAGTCCAGCCGCTGGTCGGCCGCCTTGCCAGTGCCGCTGTCGCGCAGCACCAGTGCCTCGTCGCCGAAGTGGTCAAACAGGGTCGCCAGCCGCTCCTCGAACAGCGGCAGGAAGTGCTCCATGCCCGATTGCCGCCGGTTCTCGGACACCGCCTGATAGAGCGGATCGGAGGTGGCGTTCGCCGCAAAGCGCTCGCGGTAGCGGGATCGGAAGCGCTTGGTGGTCTCCGCATCCAGCAGGGCCTCGCTGGCGGGCAGCATGGTGATCTCCGCCACGTCGCCGGTGGTGCGCTGATCGGCCGGATCAAAGGAGCGCACCGTCTCAACCTCATCGCCGAACAGGTCGACCCGCAGGGGCTCGGGGGCCGCGGCTGGCCACAGGTCGACCAGCCCGCCGCGAACGGCATACTCGCCCTTTTCCGCCACGTTGTCCGTGCGGGTGAACCCGTTGGCGGTGAGCAGCCCGACCAGCTTGTCCCGGTCGATCCGCTCACCCGGCCGAATGGTGGTGACGAGCTGGCGGACGCGGAACGGCGTCAGCGTGCGCTGAAGGACGGCGTTCACGCTGGTGAGAACCAGCTGCGGAGTCTTGCTCGTCTGAAGCTTGTGGAGGGCGGCCAGCCGGTCGGCGGAGATGTGCAGCGCGGGTCCGGCGCGGTCGTAGGGCAGGCAGTCCCACGCCGGCAGCGCCACCACCTCCACGTCGGGAGCAAAGGCCATGGCGGCATCGGCCACTCCCTGCATCACGACCGCATCCGACGCGATCAGCACCACGCGACCGTTGGTGGCGCGGACCAGGTCGGTGAGCATCAGCGGCAGGAAGCCGGGCGGAACTTGGCTGAGCGTCAGCGCAGTCGTGGCGTTCATGATCCGCTTGATCGGCGAGAGCGGCGCGACGTTCACCGCTGCACCGGGACATAGTCGAGGGTCATCAGCGCCGTCAGCTGCTCGCCGCGCCATTCCGGCGGCGGCTCGATGGTGCCGAAGGCCCAGCCCATGATGTCGACGTCCTCGACCTCGCACAGCCGCTCAAACCAGTCACACTCCGGATGGCCCCAGCCGGCGGAGTGTCGGTCGAAATAGCCGCCGACCAGAATGTCCGCCTCCTTCGTGCCGCGATGGTGCGCGCGAAACCTCAGGCGGCGAAGGCGGTGGTCGAGGTCCATGGGGCAGGCTCCGGATACGGCACGGCAACGAAGCGGCAGGGGCGTCGCGCCCCGGCCGCCAGGTCGTTAAGGCGCTTCAAATAGCCATGCGCCCTGATCTCCTCAACCCGCTCTTCGCACCGATCGCCAGCCTGAAAGGCGTTGGTCCGGCACTGGAAAAGCCGCTCGATCGGCTGGGTCTCACCCGCGTGGTCGACCTGCTGTTCCACCTGCCCACCGGCTGGACGCGGCGGCGCTCGGTCACGGCGCTGACGGAGGCGGCTTCGGGCGACCTCATCACGGTGGTCGTCACGCCGTTCGAGGTGGCGGCGAGCCGGGGACGGGGGCCGACGCGCATTTACGCGTTGGACGGGGCAGGCAACACGCTGACGCTGACCTTTTTCGGCGGGGCGGGCCGTTGGGCGCGCCAGCAGCTGCCGCTCGGCGAGGCAAAACGGGTGTCCGGCCGCGTGGAGAGCTACCGCGACGAGCTCCAGATGGCGCACCCCGACCACATCGTCGCACCCGAAGACCCGCTGGCGGACGTAGAGCCGATCTACGCGCTGTCCGAAGGGCTCACGAGCCGGCGGCTTGCCGGGCTGATCGAGACGGCGCTGGAGCGGCTGCCGCACACGCCCGAGTGGATCGAGCCGGGACTGCTCGCGAAAAAGGGCTGGCCGTCCTTCGGCGATGCGCTCCGGTCGGCGCACGCGGAGCCGGAGTCGCGACTCGCCCGGGAGCGGCTTGGATATGACGAGGTGTTCGCCAACCAGCTCGCGCTCACCCTGATCCGAGCCGCCGTGCGCACCCGGCGAGGCCGACCCCTGGCCGGCGACGGACGGCTGGCAGGCGCACTGAAGCTGCCCTTCGCGCTCACCAATGCCCAGGAGCGGGCGAACCGCGAGATCGGTGACGACCTCAGGCAGACCCAACCCATGCTGCGCCTGCTTCAGGGCGATGTCGGCTCGGGCAAGACGCTCGTGGCGGCCATGGCGTTGCTTAACGCGGTTGAGGCGGGGGGGCAGGGAGCCCTCCTCGCGCCCACCGAGATCCTGGCGCGCCAGCACCTCTCGAGCCTCGAACAGCTGCTGCGCGGGCTGCCGGTCACCGTCGCCGCGCTGACCGGCCGCGACACGGGCCGCGCGCGGGAGGGCACGCTGATGGGGCTCGCGGACGGCTCCATCGACATCGTGATCGGCACCCACTCCCTCTTTCAGACCGCCGTGCAGTACCGCGATCTGGCGCTTGTGGTCATCGACGAGCAGCATCGCTTCGGCGTTTCGGAGCGGCTCCTGATGGCGGCCAAGGGAGCAATCCAGCCGCACATGCTGACGATGACCGCGACCCCGATTCCGCGCTCGCTGGCGCTCACCCGCTTCGGCGAGATGGACGTCAGCGTGCTCGACGAGCGACCGCCCGGCCGCCAGCCGATCGACACCCGCGTGATCTCCTCGGAGCGACTGGAGGAGGTGATCGCCGGCCTCGGCCGCCATCTCGAGGGCGACCGACAGGCCTACTGGGTTTGCCCGCTCGTCGAGGAAAGCGCGATAAGCGACCAGGCTGCCGCGGAGGAGCGGTTCCGCGACCTGGCGAAGCGCTTCCCCCACCGCGTCGGCTTGGTTCATGGCCGAATGGCCCCGCCGGAGAAGGACGCCGCCATGAGCGCGTTCACGGACGGGCGGACCGGCGTACTTGTGGCGACCACGGTGATTGAGGTCGGCGTGGACGTGCCCAACGCCACGCTGATGGTCATCGAAGGCGCGGACCGCTTCGGTCTGGCTCAATTGCACCAGCTGCGCGGCCGGGTGGGGCGAGGCGAGGGCAAGTCGGTCTGCCTGCTGCTCCGTTCGGAAGCGCTGTCAGACACTGGCCGCAAACGTCTGGCGTTGCTTCGGGAGACCAACGACGGATTCCGCATCGCCGAAGCCGATCTGGAGTTGCGCGGTGCCGGCGAAATGCTGGGCACGCGTCAGGCGGGCGAGGCCCGCTTTCGGCTCGCTGAGCCGGAGGGCCTCGCCGGCGCACTCGCCACCGCCACCGACGACGCCCGCCTGCTGATCGACCGGGACGGCGGTTTGGCGGGTGAGCGGGGGCAGGCGGCGCGGCTGGCGCTCTACCTGTTCGAACGTGACGCGGCGGTGCGGTTGCTGGGGAGCGGGTGAGCGTCGCAGGACTAAACCACCAGCGCGTGCCGCTTCACCCCCAAGCTCAGCCGATCCCCCGCTGCGACCTCCGCGTCCTCCACCTTCTCTCCGTTCACCCGCACCGCGCCTTCGGCCAACTTGCGCCGCCCCTCCTTTCTGGATGCGACGAACCCCACCGCCACTAGCGCGTCCAGGACCGGCCCGGCCGCCACCTCCGGCAGGTCATGGCCCGCGCCACCGCCCGCAAAGGTCGCCTCCGCCGTCGCCCGCGCCGAGGCCGCCGCCGCTTCGCCATGCGCCATCGCCGTCGCCGCACTGGCAAGCGCCACCTTGGCGTCGTTCATTGCCGCCCCCTTCAGGGCCTCCAATCGCGCGATCTCGTCCAGCGGCAGATCGGTGAACAGCCGCAGGAACCGGCCCACATCGGCGTCGTCGGTGTTCCGCCAGAACTGCCAATAATCGTAAGGCGGCAGCATCTCCGCATTCAGCCAGACTGCGCCATCCACGCTCTTGCCCATCTTGGCCCCGCCCGCCGTGGTGATGAGCGGCGAGGTCAGCCCGAACAGCTCTGCCCCGTCGACCCGGCGCGCGAGCTCGATGCCGTTGACGATGTTGCCCCACTGGTCCGACCCGCCCATCTGCAACCGGCATCCGTGCCGCCGCGACAACTCCAGAAAGTCATAGGCTTGGAGGATCATGTAATTGAACTCCAGGAACGTCAGTGGCTGCTCGCGCTCGAGTCGGCTTCGAACGGAGTCAAAGGTCAACATGCGATTGAGCGTGAAGTGCGGCCCCACACTCCGCAACAATTCGATGTAGCCGAGCGCGTCCAGCCAGTCGGCGTTATTCACTACGATCGCATCGGTCGGGCCATCACCGAAGCTTAGAAATTGTGTGAACGTCCGCTCGATCCTCGCGATGTTGTCGGCGATCGTGCCCTCGTCCAGCATCCGCCGGCTCTCGGTCTTGCCCGACGGATCGCCCACTCGCGTCGTGCCCCCGCCCATCACCACGATCGGCTTGTGCCCCGCCTGTTGGAGCCGCCGGAGGAGCATGATGGAGACCAGATTGCCGACATGGAGCGACGGCGCGGTCGCATCGAACCCGACATAACCCGGCACGATCCCCGCCGCCGCCGCGGCGTCGAGCCCGCCGAGGTCGGTCGCTTGGTGGATGTATCCCCGCTCGTCGAGCAGGCGCAGGAGTGCGGATTGTTGCGTCATGGCACCACCGGGTAACAGCGCCGTGAACAACGCGAAAGGAGTGACGTGGACGGAGTGGAGCTGGAGCCGTTCATGGGCGGAGGAGCGGCGTCGCGGATCGAGGTCTGGGTTGAGCGGGAGGGTCCGTCGCTGTGGACGCGCTGGCTCGTCGATGCGCCGCTGAACGACCTGATGCTGCCCATCTCCGATCCGCCCAGCCAAAAGGACGGTCTGTGGCGGACCACCTGCTTCGAGCTGTTCGTCGCGGGGGAGGGCGCTCCCTATCTGGAAATCAACGCCGCGCCGTCCGGCGACTGGGCCGCATATCGCTTCCAATCTCCACGCGAAGGCATGACGCCACTCGTCCTTGATCCACCAACATTCACGCTCGACGCGGGCGAGGAGTGGATATCGGTGGAGGCCACCGTCACCCTGCCGCCGGAGTTCGCCTCTGCCCCGCTCTCGCTCAACATCGCCGCCGTCATCGAGACCACCGACGGCGCGTTCTCCCACTGGGCGCTCGCCCATCCGGCGGGCCAGCCCGACTTCCACGACCGCTCTTGCTTCCGCCTGAACCTCCCGGCAGCAGCCTAAGCCATGGACTTCGGCATCGATCGGCTGCTCGCCGACCCCGCTCTGCGCCGCCCGCTGGAGGGCAGGCGCGTCGCCCTCCTCGCCCACCCGGCGTCGGTCGCGCGCGACCTGACCCACTCGCTCGACGCGCTGGTCGCGATCGGCCTGAACGTCACCGCCGCCTTCGGGCCCCAGCACGGGCTGCGCGGGGACAAGCAGGACAACATGGTCGAGACGCCGGACGAGACCGACGCGCGCCACGACATTCCCGTCTTCAGCCTCTATGGCGAGACGCGCCGCCCGCACGGGCAGTCGATGGGCACCTTCGACACAATCCTGATCGACCTGCAGGATCTCGGCTGCCGCATCTACACCTTTGTCACCACGCTCCTCTATGTGCTGGAGGCTGCGGCCGAGCACGGGAAGGCCGTGGTGGTGCTCGACCGTCCGAACCCCGCCGGGCGGCCCATCGAGGGCCTGACGCTGCGTCCCGGCTGGGAAAGTTTCGTGGGCGCAGGCCCGATGCCGATGCGGCACGGGCTGACAATGGGCGAGATGGCGCGCTGGTTCGTGGCGCACTTCGACCTCGACGTCGATCTGAGCGTGGTGGAGATGGCCGGCTGGCGACCCGACGAGGGGCCGGGCTTCGGCTGGCCAGCCGACCGCCTCTGGATCAACCCCAGCCCGAACGCGCCCAACGTGAACATGGCGCGCTGCTACGCCGGCACGGTGATGCTGGAGGGCACGACCTTGAGCGAGGGGCGGGGCACCACCCGCCCGCTGGAACTGTTCGGCGCGCCCAACCTGAAGCCACGCGCACTGATCGCGGAGATGGAGCGCCTTGCTCCAGATTGGCTGGCAGGCTGCAAGCTGCGGGAGGTGAGCTTTGAGCCGACGTTTCACAAGCACGCCGCGCAGTTGTGTCACGGCGTCCACATCCACGCCGAGGGGCCGTGGTATGACCACACCGCCTTCCGCCCGTGGCGATTGCAGGCGCTCGCCTTCAAGGCGATCCGGCGGTTGGTGCCCGACTACCCCCTGTGGCGCGACTTTCCCTACGAATACGAGTTCGACAAGCTGGCGATCGACGTCATCAACGGCTCACCCCTGCTGCGGGAGTGGATGGATGGTGAGAAGGCGGAGGTGGGCGATCTGGAGGCGCTCGCGATGGCCGATGAAGCGCAGTGGGCAGACGAAATCAATGCGATTTTGCTTTACTGACCTTCTCCCCGTGAGGGAGAAGGATACGCAGACTTGCCAGCTTGCCCGCTGGTCAGAGTTGAATGAGGGGTGGCGCTCCAGCGGCCCGCGCGGCGCAATGCGCCGCTCCACCCTCACCCAGCTCCAAGAGAAGGGAACAGAAGGAGCCTCACCGCTTCCTCGACAGCTCCCGCATCCCATCGTCCAGTCCCGCCAGCGTCAGCGGGAACATCCGTCCCTCCATCAACTCGCGGACCATGCCGATGGAGCCGGAGTAGGCCCACTGCTCCTCCGGGATCGGGTTCAGCCAGGCGGCGGCGGGGTAGGTGCGGGTGAGGCGGGACAGCCAGGTCGCACCGGCCTCCTCGTTCATATGCTCCACCGATCCGCCGATGTGGGTCAGCTCGTAGGGGCTCATCGCCGCGTCACCGACCAGCACCAGCTTGTGATCGTGGCCGAACTTGTGGAGCACGTCCCAGGTCGGCGTCCGCTCGGCGAAGCGCCGGCGGTTGTCCTTCCACACGCCCTCATAGGGGCAGTTGTGGAAGTAGAAGAACTCCAGATGCTTGAACTCCGACGTGGCGGCGGAGAACAGCTCCTCCACCACGCGGACGTGCGGGTCCATCGAGCCGCCGACGTCCAGGAAGAGCAGCAATTTCACCGCATTGTGCCGCTCCGGCCGCATCCGGATGTCGAGCCAGCCCTGGCGTGCGGTGCCGTCGACGGTGGCGTCCAGATCCAGCTCATCCGCGCGGCCCTCACGGGCGAAGCGGCGGAGGCGGCGGAGCGCGATCTTGATGGTGCGCGTGCCCAGCTCGCGGTCATTGTCGAAATTGCGGAACTCGCGCTTCTCCCACACCTTGACCGCGCGATTGTGGCGGCTCTCTCCGCCGATCCGCACGCCCTCGGGGTTGTAGCCGCCGTTGCCGAAGGGTGAGGTGCCGCCGGTGCCGATCCACTTTGACCCGCCCTGATGGCGCTCCTGCTGTTCCTTCAGCCGCTCGGCCAGCGTCTCCATCAGCTTGTCCCAGTCGCCGATCGCCTCGATCGCGGCGCGCTCCTCGGCGGTCAGGTACTTCTCGGCCGCTTGGCGGAGCCACTCCTCGGGAATGTCCGTCTTGACGGTGCCGTCGCCCAGCACGCCGCGAAACACGCGCGCGAACACCTGGTCGAAGCGGTCGATCAGGCCCTCGTCCTTGATGTAGGTGGTGCGCGCCAGAAAGTAGAAGTCCTCCGCCGACCGTTCCACCACATCGGCGTCGAGCGCTTCCAGCAGCGTCAGATGCTCCTTCGCGCCGACCCGGATGCCGGCGCCGCGAAGCTCGTCCAAGAAGTTCAAGAGCATGGGCGTAAGTTGACAAAGTTGACAAAAGTGCGGCACTTTTGGCGAAACGACCCGACGCCCGATCGAGGACGGCCGCCCCCGGACGTTGCCAGCCCACGCTCTCCGGCGAACCTCCTTGGCACAAACCTCATCGCAATGCTAGCCCCGGCCGCGCGACAGGAACGCCAGCCGCTCCAGCATCATGACGTCCTGTTCGTTCTTGAGCAGCGCACCGTAGAGCGGTGGGATCGCCTTCCTGCTGTCGTGATCCTGCAAAACCTCCAGCGGCATGTCCTCGACCAGGAGCAGCTTCAACCAGTCGAGCAGCTCGCTCGTCGACGGCTTCTTTTTGAGACCCGGCACCTCTCGCAGCTGAAAGAACATTCCCAGCGCCTTGGCCACCAGCCGCTTTTCTATATCGGGAAAGTGGACATCGACGATCGCCTCCATCGTTTCCCGGTCCGGAAAGGCGATGTAGTGGAAAAAGCAGCGGCGCAGAAAGGCGTCGGGCAGCTCCTTCTCGTTGTTGGACGTGATGACCACCACCGGTCGGTCAGCCGCCGCGACCCGCTCGCCCGTCTCGTACACGTCGAACGCCATGCGATCGAGCTCCTGGAGGAGGTCGTTCGGGAACTCGATGTCTGCCTTGTCGATCTCGTCGATCAGGAGGACGGGGAGGCGGGGACTCGTGAACGCGTCCCACAATTTGCCGCGACGGATGTAGTTGCCGATGTCGTGGACCCGCTGGTCGCCCAACTGGCCATCGCGCAGACGGGCGACCGCATCGTATTCGTAGAGGCCCTGCTGCGCCTTGGTGGTGGACTTTATCGACCACTCGATCAGCGGCGCGTTCAACGCACGCGCGATCTCGTGCGCCAGCACGGTCTTGCCGGTGCCCGGTTCGCCCTTCACCAGCAACGGTCGCCGCAGCGTCACGGCGGCGTTCACCGCGACGCGCAGATCCGGGGTCGCGATGTACTCGTCGGTGCCTTCGAAGCGCATGGGGGCTGGGGTCTCCTGGTCGATCCGCCGATGGGGTAGGCGAGCCGCAGGAGAGTGGCAATGCGATGCAATTGGGAGGGCGGGTTCAGCCCTGGTCTCGCGCCTGGGCGCGGCGTTCGAGCATGGCGATGAACTCACGATGTTGACGAAGGAGCTGGCGGGCACCGAAGGCGGCGGCGCGCTCGATCGCCGGCGTGTCGATAAAGCCGGCCACCGTCGCCAGCAACTCGGCCAGGTCCTGCAGCTGGCAGGACGGGATTGTTGCCCCGAAACGGTTTGCGGCTCGGTCGAGGAGGGGGCGCAGCCCATGCCACTCGAACATGAGCGCCGCAGTCGCCCCCAACGTCACGCCCGTCCGCTCTGAGGAACCGAGCGTCGCGATCGCACTCGCTAGCGAGGCGGCATTTGCTCCCTCTCCGACATGGCCGGGGGTGCTGGGAACCGGGCCGACCGCCACGCTCAGGACGGACAGCGCCCTGCGTTCGCACTGCCATGCCTCGAATGCGCGGGTCAGAAAGGCGCGTTCCGCGACCGACCGGGCCTTCAATGACGCACCGTCGACCAACCCCGCCGCGCCGCCATGAAGCTGCGCCAGGCCGTGGATCGCATCGGCGAGGTCAAGGCCGCTCGAACGCCCCGTGTCCGACGCCAGGCGAGCGACCCAAGGGTGTTCGCCCGCACCCAGTGCGAACAGGGCCGGGTCGAGCCCGCCGGCCTTCACGTCCAGTCTGTCGGTGATCCTCATGCGCGTCGGTCAGTCCTCCCAGCTCTGCACTGGGAGGACCTAGCCGACGAGCGGTAAACGGCACGTTAGCCCGCCCGGCGCTCGCAGTGAAAACACAAACCCGCCACGTTATGTCGACCTCGCGGCCCAAGCCATTGTCGCTGACGGACGGCCTAATGCTCGGCGCGCGGCTGGCAAGAAATCATCGACGAGAACCCGACGGCGGGCCGGCAACCTACTGATCGAGGAACGAGCGCATCTTTCGGCTGCGGCTTGGGTGCTTCAGCTTGCGGAGGGCTTTTGCCTCGATCTGGCGAATGCGTTCTCTCGTGACTGAGAACTGCTGGCCAACCTCCTCCAGCGTGTGGTCGGTGTTCATGCCGATGCCGAAGCGCATCCTGAGCACGCGCTCCTCGCGTGGAGTGAGGGAGGCGAGCACGCGCGTCACCGTCTCCTTGAGGTTCGCCTGAATGGCGGCGTCCACCGGAATGACGGCGTTCTTGTCCTCGATGAAGTCGCCCAGATGGCTGTCCTCCTCGTCGCCGATCGGCGTCTCGAGGCTAATCGGCTCCTTGGCGATCTTCATCACCTTGCGGACTTTGTCGAGCGGCATCGAGAGGCGCTCCGCCATCTCCTCCGGCGTCGGCTCGCGGCCCTGCTCGTGCAGGAACTGACGGCTGGTGCGGACCAGCTTGTTGATCGTCTCGATCATGTGGACCGGAATGCGGATGGTGCGCGCCTGATCGGCGATCGACCGCGTGATCGCCTGCCTGATCCACCAGGTCGCGTAGGTCGAGAACTTGTAGCCGCGCCGATACTCGAACTTGTCGACCGCCTTCATCAGGCCGATGTTGCCTTCCTGGATCAGGTCCAGGAACTGAAGGCCGCGGTTGGTGTACTTCTTGGCGATCGAGATGACGAGGCGCAGGTTGGCCTCCACCATCTCCTTCTTCGCGATCCGCGCCTCGCGCTCACCCTTTTGCACCATGTTCACGATGCGGCGGAACTCCGGGAGCGCCATGCCGGTGGCCTGCGCGATCTCGGCGATCTCGAAGCGGATGCGCTCGACGGCCTCGGCCTCCGTCTCTACGAACGCCTTCCACTTCTTGTCCTTGATCGGGAGGCCGGCGAGCCAGTGCTCGTCCAGCTCCCGGCCCATATAGGACTCGAGGAAGTCCCGACGCGGCACCTTGTGACGCTCGGCCAGACGCAGCATCTGGCCACCGAGCGCGGTCAGCCTCCGGTTGTATCCGTAGAGTTCGTCGACCAGCGCCTCGATCTTGGCCTGGTGGAACTGCACCGACTCCACCAGCGTCGTCAGCTCCTCGCGCATCGTCTGGTACTTCTTCTCGCCGGCCTTCGAATAGGCGTCTCCTGCCGACAGGGCGACCAGCCGATCCGCCTGGACTTTGGAGAACTTCCTGTAGAGCGCCGTGATCTCCGCGAACTTCTCGAGCGCATGGGGAGTCAGCGCGGCCTCCATCTGGGCGAGCGAGAGGGTGTTGTCCTCTTCCTCGTCGTCCTTGGCGGCCTTCGCGCGCTTCTCCTTCAGCTCGTCCTCCTCGTCGGCCTCGGCCTCGTGCTCCTCCTCATCGTCCCGCAGAGTCGGGCCGGCGGTCTTCTCGCTGATCTCCCCTTCCGCTTCCTCATCCTCGGCGTTCGTCAAGGTCTCGGGCGCCGGGTTCTTGTTCAGCATGGCGTCGAGGTCCAGGATCTCGCGCAGTTGCATCTGGCCTTCGTTGAGCGCGGTGGACCAGGCGATGATGGTGTTGAAGGTGATCGGGCTGTCGCACAGCCCAAAGATCATCGTGTCGCGACCGGCCTCGATCCGCTTAGCGATCGCGATCTCACCCTCGCGCGACAGCAGTTCCACCGCCCCCATCTCGCGCAGATACATGCGCACCGGATCGTCGGTCCGGTCGGTCGTCGCCGGCTTCTTCTCCAACGCGACGGTCTTGGACGGGGAAATGTCGGTCGGCGTGACCTCGGCGCTGTCGGAATCGTCTTCCTTGTCCTCCTCCGCGTCCTCGTCGTGCTCCACGATGTTCACGCCCATCTCGTTGAGCGCCGACATCACGTCCTCGATCTGTTCCGACGACATCTGATCCTGGGGCAGGGCCGCGTTCAGCTCGTCATAGGTGATGACGCCGCGACGCTTGGCGCGCGCGATCAGCTTCTTGATGTTGGCGTCGTTCAGCTCGAGCAGCGGCTTGTCGCCGTCACTCGCATCGGTGGTCTCGGCGGCTTGGGTCTTGGCCATGTGTCTCACTGTCCTGTGGCGGCGGAGGCGAGGTCACCGCCCGCCGCGAATTCGTTCAAATCATCGCGTGCGCGGCACACGCGGCGGAGAAGCTCGTCCTGCTCCCGGTGAAGCGCATCGAACTCGTCTCCCTCGGTTCTCAGCAGTCGTTCGGTGACATCGCCAAGGGCGTGCTCATCGCGGGCGAGGTCCGTCACGATCCGAGTGGCCCGCGTGAGGTCGCGCACACCGAGCTCCTCATCGACCCCCTTGCGCAGCCAGGAAAATGCCAGGCCGGTGGCGTGCAGACTCCGCTTGCCCATCAACTCCACCCCTGCGTCCGCACATATGGGCTCAAGTGAAGATAGATCAAGCTCCGAGTCGCTCCAGGCGGCGGCGACCAGCCGGTCTCTCAACGTCGTCAGCGGACCGGGCGGCGTGGGCAGGCGGGCGAGCGGCTCCGCCAGCTCGCCAAGCCGGCCCAACCGCTGGCAGAGGCCCGCGAGAACCGATCGCAAGAGCGCCACGTCCGCGGCAGCCGACACCCCGCGAGCCGTCGCGGACGGTCCCACCTCCGGCACCCCGGTGCGTTTTGCGGTCGACGCGGGCGTCCGACGCTCCGACCACGCCGCGCGGCCCTCCTGATACAAGCGGTCGCGCAGAGCCCGGCCGTAATCGCGCGCCAGATCCCGGTCGGTCACCAAGGCCGCCAGCGAGTCAAGCTTGGCGCGCACGGCCGCCTTCGCCTCGGGAGAGCGGAGCGGCGTCGTGCCCCGTGCCGCACGATAGAGGCGATCGACCATCGCCTCCGCACCGGCCAGCAAGTGCTCCAACGCCGCGCCGCCGCCGCGTTTGACCACATCGTCCGGGTCCATGCCGTCCGGCAGGGTGACGAAGGCCAGCGAGCGACCGCCTTTCAACAGCGGCAGCGCGCGTTCGGCCGCGCGTGCGGCCGCGCGCTCGCCCGCCGCATCGCCGTCGAAGCACAGGATCGGCACGTCCACATGACGCCAGAGCAGCTCCAGCTGTGCCTCCGTCACCGCGGTGCCGAGCGGTGCCACCACCTCCGCGACGCCAGCCCCGGCCAGCGCGATCACGTCGAGATAGCCCTCGACGACCAGCAGCCGCCCGGCCGCGCGCGCGGCCGGCGCGGCCCGGTGCAGGTTGAAGAGCGTGCGCCCCTTGTCGAACAGCGGCGTCTCGGGCGAGTTGAGGTATTTGGGGGTGCCATCCGACAGGGTGCGACCGCCAAATCCGATCACCCGTCCTCGCGCGTCGTGGATCGGGATGATCAGCCGGTCGCGGAAGCGATCGTAGTTCGCCCGCCCCTCCGCCTCCACCAGCAGGCCGACCTGGGTTAGCTGCTCGGGCGAGAAGGGCAGGGCGGCCGTCACCCCATCGCGTCGGTCGGGCGCGAAACCCACCTCGAAGGCGGCAACCTGCTCGTCGGACACTCCGCGCCGCAGAAGATAGCCGCGCGCTGTCGCACCTTCGGCCGCCTGCAACCGGGCGCAGAACCACCGGGCGGCGGCCGTCGTGACGTCATGTAGCTCGGCGCGCTCCTCCTCGCGCTCCTTCGCCAGCGGATCGAGCGCGGGCATCTCTAACCCCGCCTCGCTCGCCAGTTCCTTGACCGCGTCGATGAAGGCCAGCCCGCGCTGGTCGATCATCCAGCCGATCGCGTCGCCATGCGCGCCGCAGCCGAAGCAGTGATAGAACGCCTTGGCGTCGTTCACGTAGAAGGACGGCGTCTTCTCCTCGTGGAACGGGCAGCAGCCGCGCCACTCGTTGCCCGCCCGCTTCATCGGCACCGTGCGCCCGACGAGGGTCGAGAGCGTCGTGCGGGCGCGCAGTTCGTCCAGCCACTGCGGCGACAGCGCCATCAGCTCGGCCGGCTCATGGGGCGGTCAGTTCCGCCTTCGTCAGCGCGCTCGCGGTCCCCATGTCGAGCTCATGCCCGTGGCGCGCCTTCAGCTCGGCCATCACGCGGCCCATATCCTTGGGCGAGGAGGCGTTCAGCTCGTCCGTGATGGCGCGGATGGCGGCGCGGGTCTGCGCCTCGTCCAGGCGCGCGGGCAGGAAGCTCTCGATCACCACCAGTTCGGCGGCCTCGTTCGCCGCCAGCTCCGGTCGGCCGCCGGTCTCGAACATCGCCATCGACTCGCGACGCTGCTTGGCCATCCTGTTGAGCACCTCGATGATCATCACGTCGTCGTCGGTCGGCGCGGTGCCGGTGCGCAGCTCGATGTCGCGATCCTTCACCTTGGCGAGGATGGAGCGGATCGCCTGCAGTCGCGGCTTCTCGCCCGCCTTCATCGCGGCGATCTGGGCGGCTTTCAGGTCGTCGCGGATCATGGGGTGGGGGTCCTTGGTCGCTCGTCTGGGTTCGCCCTCACCCCTAGCCATTCCCTTCCGGCGGCGAAAGGACG
>JAABUN010005174.1_pt1 | contig 16576 bp, 15 predicted proteins | sample 5559311 | NCBI WGS metagenome assembly JAABUN01 (sample SAMN10711877, study PRJNA513370) | rock metagenome | isolation source: Antarctica rocks | place: Antarctica: Victoria Land, Siegfried Peak sud
GAACTGTGGGTGCAGCTCGATCTGGTTGAGTGCCGGGACGACGTTGGTCTCGGCGGCCAGCCGCTCGAAGTGCTCGATCTCGAAGTTGGAGACGCCGATACTGCGGATCCGGCCGTCGGCCTGCAGCTTCTCGAACGCGCGCCAGGTGTCGACGTAGGTGTCGAACATCGGCAGCGGCCAGTGGATGAGGAACAGGTCGAGGACGTCGAGGCCCAGCTTGTCCATGCTGGCGTCGAAGGCGGCCATCGTCTGGTCGTAGCCCTGCTCGCTGTTGGTCAGCTTGGTCGTGACGTAGACGTCGTCGCGGGACACCTCGGACCTGGCCAGCGCGGCACCGACGCCTTCCTCGTTCTGGTATCCCTGAGCGGTGTCGATCAGCCGGTAGCCGGCCTCCAGCGCCACGGCGACGGCGACCTCGGTCTCGTCCTGGGGAATCTGGAAGACGCCGAAACCCAGCTGCGGGATCGAACGGCCGTCGTTCAGGGGCAGGGTGGGGACGTCGGGCATCGTGGGTGCCTCTCCTCGGGGGTCAGGTGTCGGTGATGCTCTGCACCGAGGACCCTACCGACGCGACGGCCACCTTCGGCGCCGCCCCTGGGCGGGTAGGGCCGAGCCAGCGTCCATCGAGGCGGTCACAGGTCAGGCTGAAGGTTGGGCGTCGGCCGAGGAGTCCTCACGTCGGGCGACGAGACGCTCGTTGCGGAGGTCCCACAGGGCCTGCAGGGTGATCGTGAGAAGACGTGCGAACGTCCGCAGCGTGTCGGCGTCGTCCTGGTCGTAGTCTCCGCCGTCCGCGCGGTCCGACAGCTGCACCAGTCCCCAGGCCGTTCCGTCCGGTCACGGATGGGTGCCGCCAGCCAACCCCTCATCGGGGGGTGCGCCGTGTCGCCGCTGAACCCGGCCCAGGCTGGATGCGCGGCCAGTGCTGCGTCGTCCATCCGGACCACGTCGTGTTGCTGCAGCAGCCAGCTGTGAATGCCCAGGCCTCGGGCCGGAACCGCATAGTCAGCCCACGCCTCGTACTTCGGGGACAGGGAGAAGTACTTCCGGATGGTGGACCAGTCGCCTGTGACGATGATGGCGATCGCTGCCTGGTGACTGGGCACGGTACGGCGAACCACTTCGGTTGCGGCCGCGAGCAGATCGTCGGCAGCAGCGGCGAACTCCTCGTCGGCGGGGCCGGGTGTGGGCATGGCGGGGTTGGGGGTAGCGCCCAGCCGGCCGTTCGCTCGAGAGGAATTCTTGTCCACAGTGACCTCTGCAGGCGGGATTACATGATTACATCCAGGTCTCCGGAGCGGAAGTACTCCTGACTCGATCCACGCAGGTCCACGAGAGCGCAGACGCGCTCAGGCTGTGGACGAGGGCTCGCGGGTGTGCTCGTGCTGGAGTGCCGCCAAGCGCTCCTGGACCTTGTCGCCGATGGCTGCGAGCATCTCCAGCTCTGCCGCGGTGAGGTGGTCGATGAGGACATCCCGGACGTCGGTCACGTGCTGCGGAGCTGCCGCTGCGATCAAGTCACGACCTCGGGGGGTAATGGCGATGACCGCCCCCCGCTGGTCAGTGAGGCACCGCGTGCGTGACACGAGGCCGCGGTTCTGCATCCGGCCCAGGTGCTGGGACAGGCGGCTCTTCTCCCAGTGCAGCAGCGCGCCGAGCTCGAACGACCTCAGCCGGCCGTCCGGCGCTTCAGAGAGATGGGCCAGGACCTGGTAGTCGGCTTGGGACAGCCCACACCGGTTGCGAAGTTGCCGCTCGATGAACTCCGACAGGCCGTCCTGCATCTGCATCAGGCTGCGCCAGGCCCGCTCTTCCCGCTGGTCCAACCACGGCGTCGACGTCACGCCCCGACTCTACTGGCTGGTTGACGTGTGAACCGATATGGTCCTAGGCTCTGGTTCACACATTAACCAAAGCGGCAGCAACGACTGGAGGCAGCGATGAGGATCGTCACGATTGGACGAGGGACGGTGGGCGGTGGGTTAGGTCGCCTCTGGAGCGCCGCCGGGCAGGACGTCGTGGGGCTCGGACGAGACGGCGGGGATGCTTCGGATGCCGACGTCGTCCTGGTCGCCGTCCCGGGCACGAGCATCTCAGCGGCACTGAGCAGGGTGACAGGACTTGACGGAAAGATCGCGATCGACGCGACGAACATCCTGCCCGCCCGCCAGGGCACCTTCTCGTCCTACGCCCACGAGGTGCAGTCCTTTACCCACGCACCGGTCGCGAAGAGCTTCAACATGAACTTCGGGGGACTGCTCGACGTGGTGCATGAGCAGCGGGTGCGGCCGAGCAGCTTCTATGTCGCCGACGACGGCGCTCAGCAGGTGACCGAGCAGCTCATCCGAGATGCAGGCTTCGACCCACTGCGTATCGGGGACCTGTCACGTGCTCGAGACCTCGAGGACGCGGTCTGGCTGCTCATGGGCGTTCAGCCCGTCGGCGGGGTGTTCTACCGGTTCGCCGCCCCCGGGCAGCTCTGAGATGAAAGCCGCAGTCGTACTCGGTCCGAACCAGACGCCGGTCTACGCCGACTTCGACGACCCCACCCCCAGAGACGGGTTCACCGTCGTGGAGGTAGCGGCGTCGGCGCTCTCCAACGCCACCCGGGCACGCGCCACCGGGAGCCACTACTCAGCGGTCGGAAGCTTCCCCCTCGTGCCCGGTATCGACGGCGTTGGTCGGACCGACACCGGCCAACGGGTCGGCTTCCTCCTGCCGGAAGCACCCTTCGGCGGCATGGCCGAGAAGACCCTGGTGCGCAACGCACTCTGCCTGCCGATCCCCGATGCCGTCGGCGATGTGCTGGCCGCGGCGATCATCAACCCGGGCCAGTCGCCGCTCGGTGCGCTCCGTGCCCGTGCTGGCCTGCAGCCCGGCGAGACCGTCCTGATCAACGGCGCCACCGGCACCACTGGACAGATCGCCGTCCAGATCGCCAAGCACCTCGGCGCCAACCGGGTGATCGCGACCGGCCGCAACCCCGGGGCCCTCGCCAGGCTGGCCGAACTCGGCGCCGACCACACGATCGACCTCAGCTCCGGGTCAGACGCTGTCCGGACCCAGCTGGAGACCCACACCGCTGACGTCGACATCGTCCTCGACTACCTCTCCGGCCCACCCGCCGAGGCCGTGCTCGCCGCCATCGCCCGCAGTCACCAGGCCAACGCGTCCATCCGCTACGTCATCGCGGGCACCGCGGCCGGCGCGGCAACCACCGTGCCGACCAGCGTGCTGGCGTCCAGCACCCTCACCCTGATGGGTAGCGGGATCGGCGCCGTCAGCGTGCCCGACATCCTGCAGGCAGCACAGGATGCCCTGGAGATCGCCGGCACGATGCAGCTCCAGATCGACATCGACCAGCAGCCGCTAACGAGGGTCGCCGACGCGTGGGCCGCCAGCCACGACCGGAGGCGCGTCGTCTTCACGGTCGAGTGAGCAGAGGTGCTGTCCGCTCAGGTCCAGTACAGCAGCGGGGCGGCGGGCAGCCGGCTGGTCAGCTGGGCGGTGAACCACGTCCGCATCTCGGCCATGGTGTGGCGCGGGTAGACGTACTTGACCCCGCCGAACTTCGACCGCTTCTGGGTCCGGGCGTCCTCGTCCATCTCCAGCCTGGTCTGGGGATACCACCCCAGCAGCACGTCCTTGCTGGCCGGGGTGAAGCGGTGGGTGATGATCTCGCTCGTCAGGTCGAGGTCGGGCACGCCGTCGACGGCCGACCTCACCTGGTCCAAGAGGTCTGCGTAGCCCGCCTGCCAACCGGGATAGGCCATCACGGGCGCGATGGTCAGCCCGACGCGGTACCCGGCCAGCGCCAGGGTGCGGAGGGCGGCCAACCGAGCGGTCAGCGGGGAGGTGCCACCGTCGAACCGGCGAGCCAGGTCAGGCGCGTTCACCGAGAACCGGACGCGGGTCCGGCGCTGGTGGTCCAGGCCGACCAGGTCGGCCACGTCGTCGAACTTGGTGGTGAAGCGGAGCGAGACGCCCTCGCCCAGCTCGCCGGCGCCCACCCGACGCACCGCCTCGCCGAGCGAGCCCGTCACGTGCTCGATACCCAGCGGGTCGGTGTAGCAGGACAGCTCGAAGGTGGTGCCCTCGTGCCCGCGCTCGGCAGTCCCACTGGTCACGGTGCCCAGGCCGGCGTGGGTGCGGACGCCATCCAGCACCGCGTCGAGGTTGGCGTAGACGCGGGTGACGGGCGGGCCGCTCAGCGAGCCGGCGAGGTAGCAGTACTGGCAGTGTGCCGGGCAGCCCTTGGCCAGGTCGATCCGCCAATCGGCGCTGGGCGGGATCGGCTGGGGCCTGAGCGCACTCGGTGGCGCGACGACGACGGCCAGTGTCGTCTTGGCCCGGGCGTACGTCTCCCGCTCGGTCTCCCCGCGCAGACCGGTCAGCCGGTCGCTCGCCAGCATCGTGATGTCGGTGACACCGGCGGCCTCGCAGCGCCGCACGATCTCGGCGGTGTGCGGCAGGTCGGCCGCGGCCCGGGTCACGAGGACCCGCTTCGGGGTCCAGAGCCGGCTGGGCGTGGGGGCGGTGGGCAGGTCCATCACGGGGGCTGACATCCCCGGGTACAACGTCGACGAAACGGGTGATCTTCCGTCGCGCGACTCGAACCGGCGTGGCTCATCTCACGCCGTACCCTGCAACCGCTCCTGCACCCCGACGACGCTCCTGCACCCCGACGCCGGGGTGCACGAGCGAGATCAGGGTGCAGGAGCTGGTGCCCGTCAACCGCCCAGCGTGGCCGAGACGACGGCTCGCGCTTCCTCCTGAACCTGGAGGAGGTGCTCAGGCCCCTGGAAGGACTCGGCGTAGATCTTGTAGACGTCCTCGGTGCCGGAGGGCCGGGCGGCGAACCAGGCCGAGTCGGTGGTCACCTTGAGCCCACCGATCGCCGCGCCGTTACCGGGCGCCGTCGTCAGCTTGGCGGTGATCGGCTCCCCGGCCAGCTCGGTCGCCTTCACCGCCGACGGGTCCAGCTTCGCCAGCTTCGCCTTCTGCTCGCGGTCGGCCGGGGCGTCGACCCGGGCGTAGGCGGGGGCGCCGTGTTGCTCGGTCAGCGCGGTGTAGTGCTGGCTGGGCGAGAGGCCGGTGACGCCCTGGATCTCGCTGGCCAGCAGGGCCAGCAGGATGCCGTCCTTGTCGGTGGTCCAGGTGCTGCCGTCGCGGGCCAGGAAGGAAGCTCCGGCCGACTCCTCGCCGCCGAAGGCGATCTCGCCGGTGCGCAGTCCGGGCACGAACCACTTGAAGCCGACGGGGACCTCGAGCAGCGTGCGGCCGAGGTCGGTGGCCACCCGGTCGATCATCGACGAGGAGACCAGCGTCTTGCCGATCGCCGCATCCGGGCGCCAGCCCTCGCGGTGGCCGTAGAGGTACTGGATGGCCACGGCCAGGTAGTGGTTCGGGTTCATCAGGCCGGCGTCGGGGGTGACGATGCCGTGCCGGTCGGAGTCGGCGTCGTTGCCGGTCGAGATGGCGAACCGGTCCTTCTGGCCGATCAGGCTGGCCATCGCGTTGGCCGAGGAGCAGTCCATCCGGATCAAGCCGTCGGTGTCGAGGGTCATGAACGCCCACTGCGGGTCGACGCGCTCGTTCACCACGGTGAGGTCCAGGCCCAGCCGGTCGGCGATGTAGTCCCAGTACTGGACGGCCGCCCCGCCCATCGGGTCGGCGCCGATCCGGACGCCGGCGTCACGGATCGCGTCCAGGTCGAGGGCGTTCTTCAGGTCCTCGCAGTAGGCGCCGAGGTAGTCGAAGCGGGTCAGCCGCCCGCTCACCTCCTCGAAGGGGCGGCGGCGGATGGGGGAGCCGTCAGCCAGCAGCGCGTTGGCACGGGCGGCGATCACGCTGGTGGCGTCGGAGTCGGCCGGCCCGCCGTGCGGCGGGTTGTACTTGAAGCCGCCGTCGCGGGGCGGGTTGTGCGAGGGGGTGACGACGATGCCGTCGGCGGCCTGGGCGTCACCCTCGGGGAGCTCGGCGTTGTGCACGACGATCGCGCGCGAGACGGCCGGGGTGGGGGTGTAGTCGTCGTCGCCTTCGCAGCGGACGTCGACATCGTTGGCCAGCAGCACCTCGATCGCGGTCCGCCAGGCCGGGCCCGACAGCGCGTGGGTGTCCTTGCCCAGGTAGAGCGGTCCGGCGATGCCCTGGCCGGCCCGGTACTCCACGATCGCCTGGGTGGTGGCCGCGATGTGCGCGTCGTTGAACGCGGTGTCGAGACTGGACCCCCGGTGCCCGGACGTGCCGAAGACGACCTGCTGGTCGGGGTTCTCCGGGTCGGGCGTCCGGTCGTAGTAGGCCGAGACGACCGCGTCGACGTCGATGAGGTCTTCGGGCAGGGCCGGTTGACCGGCGCGTGGGTGAGCCATGAGCGCCATTGTGCCCATCCCGAGCCGCGCACGGGGAGACGGCCTCGGCCCTGCCGCGGCCGGCGGCCGGGTGAGACCTCGGCGGCCCGCCCCGGGGTGTGCGGCAGGATGGCCCCATGAGCTCGTCCAGCTTCAGCCGTGCCGGTGCCATCGACCTCTCACAGCTCGCCGCGCGGGCCCAGCAGCCGCCCGCGGGCGGTGCGGGGGCACCCCGTGCCGGGGCCCCCAGCACCGGGGCCCCCAGAACCGGGGCCGGGTACGTGCTGGAGGTCACCGAGCAGAACTTCGAGGCCGAGACGATCCGCCGCTCGGTCCAGCACCCGGTCGTGGTGGAGCTCTACTCACCGCGGGTCGCCTCCGGGTCTCAGCTCTCCGACGCCCTGGCCGAGATCGCCAACGCCTCCGCCGGCAAGTTCCTGCTGGCCCGGCTGAACGTCGACACGGCCCCCGGCATCGTCCAGGCCCTGCAGCTGCAGGCCGTCCCGACGGTGATCGCGCTGATCGGCGGCCAGGTCGCGCCGCTGTTCCAGGGCGTGCTTCCCAAGGCGGAGGTGCAGACCTACCTGGACCAGCTGCTGGCTGCGGCGGTGGCCAACGGCGTCGTCGGCCGGGCCGAGCCCGTCGGCGGGCCCCCGGCGGCCGACCCCGAGCCCGAGTCCGGGCCCGACCCGCGCTTCGCCGCCGCGGACGAGGCCATCGAGCGCGGGGACTTCGACGCCGCCGTGGCCGAGTTCGACCTGATGCTGCAGTCCAACCCCAACGACGCCGAGGCCAAGGCCGGACGGGCGCAGGCCGGGTTGTTCGCCCGCGCCGCCGCCCTCGACCCGGAGGCCGTGCTGGCCACCGCTACGTCCTCGACGGCGCTCGCGGACCAGTTGAAGGCCGCCGACATCGAGATGCTGACCGGTCAGCCGGAGGCGGCGTTCGGCCGGCTCATCGGGCTGGTCCGCAGCCGCGCCGGGGACGAGCGCGACGCCGCCCGGGTCCGACTGCTGGAGCTCTTCGAGACCCTGGGCAACGCCGATGAGCGGGTGCTCAAGGGTCGTCGCGAGCTGATGTCCGCCCTGTTCTGATGGCCCGGTTCTGACCGGCTGCCCGAACGTCGGTCAGGGGGAGGAGGCTGGGGTGGTGAGCATCCGGTCGACGACGGCCGGGTGGTCTCGGCTCGGCGGGTCGGTCAGGGGGACGCCAGGCGGCTCCTCTACGACCTCGACCGCAAGCAGCGGCTGCGGGTCCAGGGCAGCAACCTCACGTCCGACTGCCAGGACACCTACAGCTCGACACCCGGGTGTGCTGCACCCGACCCGGTCAGGCCGGCCGGGCCGATGCCGAACCTCGAGCTGGTGCTCACCCAGGGGCGCCGTAGCTGGACGCTGGCCGAGGACGTCCCGGTCGCTCCCGACCTGACGGCCCAGGTCGAGGTCCAGCTCCCCCGCGACCTGCGCCCCGGTGCGGCCACGCTGAGCCTGCTGGACCGGCAGGGGAACCGAGCCCAGCGGGACCTGGTCCTCGGCTGACCCTGGGCCCGGCGCTGACCACCCCTGCCTGCTCATGCCGGGCGGATCGGATGGCCCGCGGCTCGGCGAGGCCGGTGCGGACGGCGGCGGCCAGCGCCGCCCGCTTGCGGAGGTCGCGCTCCTGCAGGCCGGCGTCGGACGAGACGATCGCCCGCCGCCGACGGAACTCCTCGCGCCGGCCCTCGTAGCGGGTCTCGGCAACGGTGCGCAAGCCCTGGACGATCAGCGTCGCCGGTTCCAGCGAGGACGGCGCCCCCGCCAGCAGCCGGCGGGCGAGTTGCGGGATCTCGTCGTCGGCGAAGATCACGGCCGCGAAGCCCTGCGCGACGTGCAAACAGGCGTACTGTGATGACACGAGATGCCGTCACGGTGTCGGTACCAGGCGGGACGGAGCGGGCATGGATGAGGTCTGGGTCCTCGGCGGGACGGGGCGCAGCGGGCGGGCGGTTGCGGCCGAGCTGGTGAGCCGGGGTGTGGTGCCCGTGCTGGTCGGTCGCGACCCCACCCGGCTGTCGGCGGCCGCGGCCAGGGCCGGGGGCGGTCGGACGGTCGTCGCGAGCACGGTCGAGGCGATGGCGGCGGAGATCCGCTCGCAGCAGCCGGCCGTGGTGGTCAACACGGTCGGCCCCTTCCTGGAGACGGCGGCGACCATCGTCGACGCCTGCCTGCCGGCAAGCCACTACGTCGACCTGGCGAACGACCTGGCCGCCGTGCTCGGGGTGCTGGGGCGCGATGCGGCGGCCGTGCACGCTGGTCGCAGCGTGCTGACCGGCGCCGGGTTCGGCGTGGCGGCGACCGAGAGCGTGGTCGTCCGGCTGTGCGAGGGCCGCCCAGCACCGGCGCACGTGCGGGTCGACATGGTGCCGTCGCTGGCGGTCGAGGCGGGCGTGCTCGGCGACGCCCTCGCCGACAGCATCCTCGAGGGCCTGCCCGGTGTCGAGGGCGGGCGACGGTTCCAGGGCCGGCGCTACCGCGGCGGGCGCCTGGTGCCGGCGCGCCTCGCCGGTGACGCCCAGCGGCTCACCCTGCCCGACGGCTCCGTCGTCACGACGGCGAACCTCCCGCTCGGCGAGCTCGTCGCCGCGCAGCGGGCCAGCGGCGCGCCCTCCGTCGTGGCCGCCACCAGCGAGGGGCCGACCGCGCCCCTGGTCCGGGCGCTGCTACCGCTGGGGACGGCGTTGCTGACGGTCGCGACGCTGCGCGCCCTCGTCCGCCGCCGGCTGGCCGGTGTGGTGCTCGAGCCGAAGCCCCGGCCTCGCGAGCATTCCTGGGGTCACGCGGTCGCCAGATGGTCCGACGGCACGACGCGCGAGGGCTGGCTGCGGCTTGGCGAGGCCCAAGCCGTGACCGGGGCCGTCCCGGCCGAGATCGTCCGCCGGCTGCTCGACGGCCGGGGCCGGCCGGGGGCATCGACGCCGGCAGCCATGTTCGGCACCTCGCTGGCGCAGGCCTGTGGCGGGGAGTACCTGCCGGGTTCGCCCGGGCTCGGCCCGTCCCCGTCGTGAGTGCTGAGAATCCGCCGTTCTGATGCTCGGAAGCGAGACGATTTCCAGCACTCACGCGCGGGCGGGTGGGTTCTCGTTCGGTCGGGCGACCAGGACGTAGCGCTCGTCCTCGACCGCGCCGCCCCAGTAGCCCGGATCGACCAGAGGCTCCTCCACCACCCGGTGGTAGCCCGCGTGGAGCAGCAGTCTCGCGGCGTCCTGGGCGGTGAGACCAGCCCCGGTGGCCCACCTGCCCTCCACCAGGACGACCCGGCCACCAGGCGCCAGCAGACCACGCCACGCCCGTAACGCAGCCACCGGATCCGGCAGCGCCCAGAGCACGTGGCGGGTGACGACGGCGTCGAACGCCCCCGCCGGCAGGGGCGGGCGGCCGGCGTCACCGGGGTGGAAGTGGACGTCCGCACCCTCGCTCACCTTGCTCGCGGCGACGCCCAGCATGGCTTCGGAGAAGTCGACGCCGTCGACCCAGTGACCCAGCTCCGCGGCCAGCAGGGCAAGGCTGCCGGTCCCGCAGCCGAGGTCGGCGACCCGAGCCGGAGGTGGCTGCAGGACGCGGCGGAGCAGCTCTCGCCACGTCTCCCGAACCCGCGCGTCGGAGTCCGTGGTCGGGAGCCTGGTCGAAGGTCGGCGCCTCGCGGTCCCAGGCCTCCGCCGTTTGTTCGACCATCGACCAGACCTCAGGAGCTGGCGGCCTGCGGAGCGGGGACCGCCGGCGCCGGCTTGGCGTCCGCCGAGGCCTGGCTCCGGGAGCGGGTCCGCGACGGCGAGGCCTGCTTGGCGGCCGCCCGGAAGCCGGCGTCGACCCCTACCTCGTCCGGCTGCTCCTCATCGCCGACCGGCAGGTAGCGCAGCCAGACCGAGCCGAGCGGGGGCAGCGTCACCGCGGCGGAGGCCGGATAGCCGTGCGACGGCACCCCGCCGGCGACCACCCGGCCGAGGTTCCCGAACTCGCCGGTGCCGTCGTAGACCTCGGCGTCGGTGTTGAGGATCTCTTCCCACACCCCCTCCGACGGCAGCCCGATCCGGTAGTCCGCGCGCGGCTCGGCGGCGAAGTTGGCCACGCAGGCCAGCATCTGACCCTCGCCGTCGTAGCGCAGGAAGGAGAACACGTTCCCACCGCGGTCGTCCGCGCTGATCCAGGAGAACCCCTCGGGCTCGCTGTCCAGCTTGTACAGGGCCGGGGTGGAGCGGTAGATCGCGTTCATGTCCTTGATCAGCCGCTGCACGCCCCGGTGGCCGAAGGCGCCGCTCTCCCCCCAGTCCAGGCTGCGCTGCTCGGAGAACTCGCGACGCTGCCCGAACTCGGTGCCCATGAACAGCAGCTGCTTGCCCGGGTGGGACCACATGAAGGAGTAGAAGGCCCGCAGGTTGGCGAACTTGCGCCAGGCGTCCTCGGGTGCGCGCTCGAACATCGAGCCCTTGCCATGCACGACCTCGTCGTGGCTGATCGGCAGGATGTAGTTCTCCGAGTAGGCGTAGGCCATCGCGAACGTCATCTCGTGGTGGTGGTGCTGGCGGTGGACAGGCTCGCGTCCCAGGTAGCGCAGCGAGTCGTTCATCCAGCCCATGTTCCACTTGAAGCCGAAGCCCAGCCCGCCGGCGTCGACGGCGCGGGTGACGCCCGGCCAGGAGGTTGACTCCTCGGCGATCATCATCACGCCGGGCTTGCGTTCGTAGTTGTGCTGGTTGACCCGCTGCAGCAGCGAGACGGCCTCGAGGTTCTCGTTGCCCCCGTACTTGTTGGGGATCCACTGGCCCTCGGTGCGCGAGTAGTCCAGGTACAGCATCGAGGCGACGGCGTCGATCCGCAGGCCGTCGATGTGGAACTCCTCCAGCCAGTAGTAGGCGTTGGAGATCAGGAAGCTCTGCACCTCGTTGCGGCCGAAGTTGAAGATGTAGGAGCCCCAGTCGGGGTGCCAGCCCAGCTTCGGGTCCTCGTGCTCGTAGAGGGCCGTCCCGTCGAAGCGCTGCAGGGCCCACGGGTCGGTGGCGAAGTGGCCGGGCACCCAGTCGAGGATCACGCCGACGCCCGCCTGGTGCAGGCGGTCGACGAGGTGGCGGAACTCGTCGGGGGACCCGAACCGGGAGACCGGGGCGAAGTAGCCGGTGACGTGGTAGCCCCAGGATCCCTCGTAGGGGTGCTCGGCGACGGGCATCAGCTCGACGTGGGTGTAGCCCTGCCAGGTGACGTACTCCACCAGCTGCTCAGCCAGCTCCACGTAGGTGAGGCCGTGCCGCCACGACCCGAGGTGCACCTCGTAGATGCTGACCGGCTCGGCGTGCTGGGCCTTCTGCCCGCGGTACCACAGCCACGCGTCGTCGCCCCACCTGTACTGGCTGTTGTAGACGATGGACGCCGTGTGCGGGGCGGCCTCGCAGAACCGCGCCATCGGGTCGGCCTTGAGCCGCCAGACGCCGTCGCCGCCCAGCACCTCGAACTTGTACAACGAGCCGGTGCCCACGCCCTCGACGAACAGCGCCCAGACCCCCGAGCCGGGGACCAGGTGCATCTGCCCGGACTCGCCGTCCCAGTGGTTGAAGTCGCCCACCAGCCGCACCGTCTGCGCGTTGGGCGCCCACACCGAGAACCGGGTGCCGTGCAGCTCGCCCCGCTCGGAGTCGTGCACGGCTGCCTCGACCGCGCCCAGCCGTTGCCAGCACTCGGTGTCGTGACCCTGGTGGAAGCCGCTCAGGATCTCGCCTGTGAGACCTGCGCTGAGATCGAACCCCATGAGGGCTACTCCTTCGTCTCGGTGGGTGAAGGGCCGGTGAGATCGGCGACCGCGCCGAGCGGGATCGCCACCCATCCGGGCCGGAGGCGGACCTCGTAGACGACCTCGTAGACGGCCTTGTCGGCCTCGTAGGCGCGGAGGGTCAGGGCGTCGGCCGGGTCCAGCGGCCCGCCGGCGTACCCGGTCAGGAAGGCCTGGCGGGCCTGCTGCTCCCACGCGTGGGAGCCGGGCCCGGGCACGCTGGCCGCGGCGTAGCCGAACGAGCGCAGCATGGCGGCGATGTCGCGCCAGACGCTGTCCGGAGCCGCCCTCTCGGCGAGGGTCTTCACCGGCTCGCCCTCGAAGTCGATGATCTTCACCCCGCCCGGGGTCAGCAGGGTCTGGCCCAGGTGGAAGTCGCCGTGCACCCGCTGCACGTCCAGCACGGCGCCGGTCAGGGCGTCGAAGACGTGCGACAGGCCCGCGACGTGCGGTTCCAGGGCCGGCGCGGTGGCGAGGGCGGTGTGCAGCCGTTCGGTCATCACCGCCGCCACCTCGACCCCGGGCCGGCGGCCTGCCGGGAAGGCCTGACGGAGCGCCGCGTGAGTGCTCGCCAGCGCCGCGCCCAGGGCGTGGGCCTGGTCGACGAACCCGGTACCCGCCCGCAGCGTGCGCAGAGCCATCTCCCAGCCGTCGGTGGCGTCGGCCAGCAGCTCGACCACCATGGCCAGGTCGGCCGTCACGGCGGCCGAGCCGCCACTTGCTTGGTCGGCCACGGCCCAGCTGGCTTGGACCCAGCCGAACAGCCGGGCCACGTCGGCGCTCGGTGTGCCCGACAGCGCGTCGTGGACCTCGATGTCGAGGTTGCGGCCGAGCTCCAACCGGCGGAACAGCTTGAGCATGGCGACCTCGCCGTACATCACCGAGGTGTTGCTCTGCTGGCCCCGGAAGACCGACGGCTCGAGGTCTGGACCGAGGCCCTCGGCACCGCTGAGGTGGAACGAGACCTGGGTGTCGTCAGTGCACAGCTGCTGCTCGGCCAGCAGCGAGCGGAGCAGCACCGCGGACGCCACCGGGTCCTGGGTGGCGTCGTAGGCCACCACCGAGCCCAGCTCGGCGTCCACCCAACGGCCGACCTCGGCGTGCTGCAGCTCGCTGTGCGGCGCCGGCCGGTAGGCCAGCGCCAGCTGGTAGAGGTCCGGGGCGTCGACCGGCGCGTCGGGGTAGCCGACACCGACGATCTCCAGCCGGACGGCCGGCCCTGCCCCGTCGAACCCTGCCCCGTCGAACCCCGCGGGCAGTGGGGTCAGCCAGGGGAGCGGGGTCATCGAGGTGATGGAAGCGCGCCGACCCTTGCCGCCGAACCAACGGGCACCGGTGACGTGGCGGAGCAGCTGCTCGGTCACGTCGGGGCCGGGGGCGGGGCTCACCGGCCGGCGGTGGTGGTGGTGGCGGCGGGGGCGGGGCCGCCTGCGTCGGGCTCGGGGACGGGGCTGACCTCCGCCTGCTCGGTCACCGGCGTGGCCAGCTGCCGGCTGGGCCCCTGCCGGACGACCGTCAGCACGTGGGCGGGGTCCTGGACCGTCAGCGAGACGTAGGCCCGCTGGCCCCAGCGCCAGGTCTGGCCGGTCAGCTCCTCGTGCACCCAGAAGACGTCGGCCGCGCCGAGGCCCAGGGCCTCCATGTCCAGGTAGAGCTCGGTCTCGACGCCGTTCAGCGGGTCGAGGTTGACCACGACCAGGACGACGTCGGCGTCGGAGCGCTTGGAGTAGACGATGACGCTGTCGTGCGGTGCGTGGTGGAAGTGCAGGTTGCGCAGCTGCTGCAGTGCCGGGTGCTCGCGGCGGATGGCGTTCAGGGTACCCAGCAGCAGGTTGAGGTTCTCACCGCTGGCTTCGGCGGCCGCCCAGTCGCGGGGCCGGTACTGGAACTTCTCCGAGTCCAGGTACTCCTCCCGCCCGGGTCCGATCGGGGCGTTCTCGAACAGCTCGAAGCCGGAGTAGACGCCCCAGGTGGGCGCGAGCGTCGCCGCCAGGACGGCCCGGATCGTGAAGGCCGTCCGGCCGCCGGTCTGCAGGAACGTCGGCAGGATGTCGGGGGTGTTGACGAAGAAGTTGGGCCGGAAGAAGCTGTCCGACTCGGTCGCCAGCTCGGTCAGGTACTCCTCGAGCTCCCACTTCTCGTTACGCCAGGTGAAGTAGGTGTAGCCCTGCTGGAAGCCGGCCTTGCCGAGGGCGTGCATCATCGCCGGCTTGGTGAACGCCTCGGCCAGGAAGATGACGTCGGGGTCGGTCCGGCGGACCTCGGCCATCAGCCACCCCCAGAAGTCGACGGGCTTGGTATGGGGGTTGTCGACCCGGAAGATCCGGACGCCGTGGCTCATCCAGAGCTGGAGGATGCGCAGGCACTCGGCGTAGATGCCCTCCCGGTCCCGGTCGAAGTTGACCGGGTAGATGTCCTGGTACTTCTTCGGCGGGTTCTCGGCGTAGGCGATCGAGCCGTCGGCGCGCTCGGAGAACCACTCGGGGTGCTCGCGCACCCACGGGTGGTCCGGGGAGGCCTGCAGGGCGAAGTCCAGGGCCACCTCCATGCCGAGGGACCTCGTCCTGGCCACGAAACGGTCGAAGGACGCGAAGTCGCCGAGGTCGGCGTGGATGGCGTCGTGGCCACCGTCGACGTTGCCGATCGCCCAGGGCGAGCCGGGGTCGGCCGGGCCGGGGGTGAGCGTGTTGTTCGGCCCCTTGCGGAACGCGGTGCCGATCGGGTGGATCGGCGGCAGGTAGATGACGTCGAAGCCCATCGCCGCGGCCGCCGCCAGCCGCTCGTGGGAGGAGTCGAACGTGCCCGAGACCCAGCGCCCGGTCGCGGCGTCGAAGGACGCGCCCTGGGAGCGCGGGAAGAACTCGTACCAGGAGGCGTAGGTCGCTTCCTGCCGGTCGACGAAGACCGGGTAGTCCGGGGTGGGCGAGACCAGCTCGCGCGGGCCGTGGGCGGCCATCGCGTCGCGGACGTCGTCGCCCAGCACGTCCTGCAGGCGGTCCTCGACCTGCTGCCCGGAGTCCAGGGCGACGGCGGCTTCGCCCAGCAGGGCGGAGGCCGCGGGGTCCCCGGCGGCCTCGGCGCGCTCGGCGGCAGCGGTGAAGAGTGCTTTGCCCTCGGTGCACACCAGGGCGACGTCGATGCCTGCCGGGATCTTGATCTCGGCGTTGTGCACCCAGGTCTCCCACGGGTTGTCCCAGCCCTCGATGCGGAAGGTCCAGGCACCCTCGGTCTCCAGGGTGACCTCGGCGGCCCACCAGTCAAAGCCGGCGGGTGTGCTGCGGTGCATCGGCTCGACCCGCTCGCGGCCCTGCGGGTCGGTGAGCACGACCGACGCGTTGACCGCGTCGTGGCCCTCGCGGAAGACGGTGGCACGGATCGGGATGGCCTCGCCGACGCTGGCCTTCGCGGGGTAGGCGCCACCCTCGACCACGGGGGACACCTTGGTCACGGGGATGCGGCCGAACAGCGTGCCGCGCTGGATCGGGCTCACCACCATGGGCGGGGCCGTGCTGGGCGGTGTCGGGCTGGTCACCTGGCTAAACCTAGCGGTGGCGGCCGTCGACGGGCACCCTGAGCCCGCGCGTCCGGCGGCTCGGGCGCGGCAGCTGCGGCCGCCGTCCGGTCGGGTCGGCTAGCGCAGCACCCGGTAGCTGAGGTGCACCCCGGCGGGGGTGACCAGAGCCTCGACCTGCTCGAGCCGCGGAGCGCCGGCGTCGCAGAACAGCTGCTCCCCGGCGCCGAGCAGCACCGGGGCGATGTGCAGGTGCAGTTCGTCGAGCAGTCCGGCGGCGAGGAACCGCTGCACCGTCCGGGCGCCGCCCGCCACGCCGACGTCCCGATCGCCGGCCGCCTCGCGGGCCTGCGCCAGCGCCTCGTCGACGCCACCGGTCACGAAGAAGAAGGTCGTCCCGCCAGCCATCTCCAGCGGTGCCCGCGGCACGGAGGTGAGCACGAAGACGGGCGCGCCGTAGGGCGGCTGCTCCCCCCACCACCCGCGCCAGTCGTGGTCGTGCGGCCCTTCGCCGCCGAACATCCTGCGGCCCATCACGTACGCGCCGTTACCGCTCAGGATGCGGCGGGCCATCTCGGTGTCGACCGGGTCAGGTTCGCCGGGGCCCAGGAATTAGGTGTGCAGCAGGTCGCCGCCCACGCCCAGCGGCTGCGCCAGACTCTGCTGCGGACCGGCGGCGTAGCCGTCGAGGGAGATCGAGAGGTGGCAGGTGCACAGGTTCATGCCTGCTCTGACCCACCTCGGCCCGCGAACTCGTCGCGGCCGGCCGGGTCAGCCAGCGGCGGCGCGGGTTCGACGGACACCGTAGGTCCCCGCCGCCAGCACCGCTGCGACCGGGACCAGCAGCAGCCAGGCCAGGCCCGAGTAACCCAGGACTGCGAGCAGCGGACCGGCGACGGCGCCGCCCGAGGCGCCGGCC
>JAABUN010005175.1_pt1 | contig 16573 bp, 19 predicted proteins | sample 5559311 | NCBI WGS metagenome assembly JAABUN01 (sample SAMN10711877, study PRJNA513370) | rock metagenome | isolation source: Antarctica rocks | place: Antarctica: Victoria Land, Siegfried Peak sud
CGCTGGCGCTGGGTGGCGGCCTGCTCCGAGCGGGCTGGGCGGTCGAGGACGTGGCGGAGTTCATCGGACATGTCGCCCTTGTGGCCGGGGACGAGGAGGCGGATGACCGGCGCCGGGCCGTCCGCTCCACCGCCGACGCTCTTGCGTCGGATGCGCACACGACCGGCTGGCCCTCGCTCACGGCAGTGGTCGCCTCCCGCGTCGTCGACGCCGTCCAGAAATGGCTCGACATCACGTCTCATGGAAAGACTAATTCGTACGAATTTGTCGATGGGCAAGCAGCGAACTCAGTGTCTGGGGTATCGGCCGAGCGACAGGCCCGGGCGATCTCGGTGCCCCCCTTTCCGCTGGAGATCTTCCCCCCCACCGTGGCCCGCTACCTGGCCGATGGCGCCCGGACGGTCGGGTGTCCCGTCGATCTGATTGCGGTTCCCTTTCTCAGTTATGCCGCCGCCGCGATCGGGCGCCAGCGCCGCCTCGCCATCAAGCGGCGCTGGGTCCGCAAGGCCACCCTCTGGACCGGCGTCGTCGCGACCTCCGGGAGCGGCAAGTCGCCCGCCGATGGCTACGCCCGGGCCGCGCTCGACGTCCTCCAGGCCGAGGCCGACGCGCGCTTCGCCGAGCAGTTCGCCGTCTACACGCGGGACCTGGCTCGCTGGAAGGGGAGCAAGCCGGGGAGTGGGAGCGATGAGCCCGCCCCACCGACCTATGAGCACTGGTTCACGACCGACCCGACGGTCGAGTCCCTGGCTCCGATGCTCCAGACCAACCCCGGCGTGGCGGCTGCCTTCGATGAGCTGGTGGCCTGGGCCCGGGGCTGCAACGCCTACAAGAAGGGCGGCAATGACCGCCAGAAGTACCTCGAGATCTGGAACGGTCGCGCCCTGAAAGTCGACCGCCGGACCCAGGGCGTGCTCTTTGTGCCTGACCCGGTCTGCTGCCTCGTCGGCGGGATCCAGCCCGAGCGGTTGCCGGAGCTGACGCGGGAGGCGAGCGTCCACGATGGACTGCTGCCCCGCTTCCTGTGGACCTATCCCGATGTGCCTCCACACGACTGGTCCTGGGACGAGCGGGAGAGCGACGACCTGGACGAGCTCGTCGCTCTCTTCCGGCAGCTCCGCACCGGGCCGCCCCTTGTGCTGCGGCCCCATCCCGCCGCGCGGGCCCGGTGGGCGGCCTGGTACGACGAGAGCCGGGGCCACCACGCCGCCCTGCCCCCGCTGGCCCGGGAGCTGGCGAGCAAGCTCCCCCCGCACCTGGCGACCTGCTGGCTGGTGCTGCAGGCGCTCCACGATCCGGAGGGCCGTCACCCCGAGGCGCTGTCCGTGCACCTCGATGCGGCGATCACCCTCATCGCCTACTTCCAGGACCATGCCCGGCGGGTGCTGGTCCACTTCGGGACGGCGGCACCCCACGTCGATGCCGGCTTGGCTGGTCGTGTCGCGACGATCCTGCGCTGCGCCGACGGCTGGCTGGGGAAGACCGAGCTGTGGGGAGCGCTCCAGCGCAACGTCCGGGCCGAGGCGCTCGACGCCGCGCTTGGTGCCCTGCTGGCCGAGCGTCGGGTAGCGACGAGCACGGAGGGGACGGGGCCGGCCCAACGCATCCTGTGGCGGTGGGTCGATCCGGCGGATGAGATTCATGCCGGTGCCAACGATATGGGTGCAGGCTGGGATGAGGACCCGGTGCTGACAAATTCGTACGAATTAGGCACCATGTCGTCAGTTCCTGGACGAGCGCAGGCCAGTCTGTCAGCAGGACCGGTTGTGGGGAGCGGCACGAGCACGGAGATACCCGGTCGGTGTTGCGTCTGTGGCGCTCCGTTACCACCAGGACGGCGCTATCAGTGCGCGGCCTGTACGGCGGAGGGGGAGCGCCGGAACGCGGCACGAACTGGTGGGGAGGCAGCGTCGTGAGCCGCTCCCTGTGGCGGTGCCGGAACCCGGACTGCCCGGTGCCGCATGGGGCGGTGCTGGGGCGGGTTACCGCCGATCGCGGGTTGGTGCTCGATCCGGCGGTGCAGACGTTCGCTGCTTACTTCGACACCGGGAGAGTGGAGGTCCGGTGTCCGACCTGTGGAGGGAAACGGGAGTTCCGGGGGACCGTCTTGCGACGCCAGTGACTCCTGTGCCATGACCGGAGTCGAATCAACTTGGAGGAGAGACAGAATCAGCTCACTGGGTCAAGGACTAACCTATCTCGGAGGCGAGATCCTTGTAGCGGAGGCAGTGCCGAAGAGAGGCTCAACGAGACAAAGGGTATAACGCGTAGAGGGATAACATGTTTGCCCTTGTACTCACCGTTGCTGCGCATTGTAGGGCACGGCGATCCACCTCTCAAACGCTTGAGGGGATAAGATACGGGACCGCCGAAACTACCACATCCACCCCCAGTAGTCGATGCCTCCACTTCTTGCGAGCTGTTGCGGATGGAGAATCCTGGGGTTCTAGGACGATACCTTCAACCCAGCATTTGTAGATCCGAGCGCGAGGCCAGTGACCGCACTAGGTTGCAGCTTCTGGCGGTTGGCCAAGGCTTAGGTGAGAGGGCGTGAGTCCTCCGCGGTATGCGACTTCAACGGTGTTTTGGCGCTCGGGAAGGATCTGCACAATACGCCCGGTTGTCCAGAAGTGGATCCAGGCTCTCGTCAAATGCTTGGCTGGTGGCGGGTCCACCGGCAAACGAAGTGCGATGTCGGCGACAAGCTCCTCCGACGGGAACGCATAACCCTCACGATCCGGCCCGCCGACCGTGATTATTAGATCATCATTTCCTTGCTTGTCCTTGCGTCCAATAGCTTTCACGATCTGTTGCCATGCAGCCTCTGGTTGGTGCAAGGACAGCAATCCAAAACCCATCTCGAATCCTGTGGCGATGAAGAAAGGCGTATCAGGCATGGCGTTCATGAGCGGTGCAGCGTGAAAACTGCAGCCGAAGGATGTAGTTCCTATAGTCAGCGGTGGAGCCTGCTCGGGGGGGGCACCTCCAGGGGTCCGAAGCGCGTCAATGTCTGGGTGAAAATCTGCAAACGCTTCAACGATCTCAGACACGGCTTGCGAGTCGGTAGCTGCGGGAGGAAGGTCTTCTTGTCCGTCCCCCCGTTGGAAGCGCATGTAAATCGCGAGACCTCTAAGATGAGCGAATCTGGATCGTGATTCACCCACTGCGTCAACAATCCCCCCTCGAACCCGCTTGAAGAGGCCGAATGCTTCACGCCTTTCTTGCACCGTGAGTTGAGTGCATTCGATTCCTAGCCGCTTTCCGTCAGTAAGGCCCATGAAGTCCGGTGGATCGCTTCCTCGTTCGAGGCTTTCATATGGTGATCGTCCGTGCCTCAACAAGTAGTCTGTACAAAACCTGTCTATGTGCAAGCGCTCATGAGTCCATCTGTCGAGTGGTGCACCAGCTAGGAGTTGTATGGGCTGCTCATAGGTAATGTGCCACTGCATATCTTCGGGGTCGCGCACTGGATAGCCAACGAAACCTGCAAGTGAAGGTGCGAACCATGGTTGTGGTCGATACAACAGTGACGTAACCAGCATATCTTCCGCTATCTGGAATGGTGGAAAGAAGTGTAGGAAACCGCCCGAAGATGATGTTTCGCTACCAACCACTTCAGTCGGTGGAATATCCTCGATCGGTTTCACCCCCACCGTGACAGCTAGAACCTCAACGTTACCTTCGCTGACGTCCCTGAGGAGCATTTCCTTGAGACGTCCTTGTTCCCTGAACCGGTGCATCCAAGCAGCCCACAACTCCAATAAAGGAGCTCCGTAAGCCCAAAGGTGTTCTCGTTTCAGCGCGGGATCGAGCAGGTCACAGATGTCGATCTCGTCCCTCTCCGTGGACTCCGGATACATGGCACGTACCTCCATTGTCACTATCACTCGCTGAGCTTTCGGCAGTCTTTGTGAGCATCCGAACAAGCGCAGAGTTACGTCGCAACATATCGAATGCGATGCTATCCCTGCACTGAGCACCTAGCGTTCTTGCTGGCTTCGCATGCTTTGTTCTCATGTGATCGGTGCCGTGCGGATGGGTACCGCTCCTCATGACATATTCGAGATAGACAGCTTGCAGCACTTGACCCATGTGGCTCGCTTGATCCTCAACAGCGCTTCCTCTCGATACGAGCGCGATAGCAGGAAGTCGATGGTTTGCCAAAGATCATCCGAGTCTACGTTGCTTCTCTGCCCGCTTCTTGCAGCGAGCAGAACAGTAGACTCGCCTTGGATCCATTGTGGGCACCATGCTCCCGCACTGAAGACATGCTCGCTCGGTGATACCGTGCTTACTCGCAAGCGCGACCAAGCGAACTCGTACTCCTGACCGTGGCATGCTCCGTCCGGCCAGCACATCCCGTAGCGCACGATTAGAGAGCCCGGATGCCAGGCGGAGCGCCGACCGCCCCTCGGGTGATGCCGCCAGATTTCGGAGCTGGGGCAGTACCGTTGCTCGCCATGGGTGGCGCCGCCCGTCCTCGTAGATAGAAGTCAGGTCGCCAACCGAGGTGACGAGCTCCCGCTCTTCGATCCGGTTGGCTTCCTTGCCGATGTACAGGCGCCCGCCCTCCCGCACTGGTCGACGCGTCAGTAGTCCCTCCGTCGCCTAGCCGCACTGTCGCCCATCCAGCCCGTTCCGCTTGACCTCCGGGTGGAAGGGATAGCGGCGGGCCACATCGGCGAGCGTCTCCACAAAGCGAACGAAAGAACGAAGGAAATCCCGCAGACACCGATCCTGCTCCGGACAACCACCTTTTTTCGTTTCTTCATTAGTGAGGATGATGAACCTGGTTCCTGCTTTTGCTCCATCTGCGGCACGCTGCTCGACCAAGAAGGCCAGCGTCACTATCAAATCAGCGCAATTGGGTATCTTCCCTGCGACGACGCTTGGGTCATAGAGAACTTGTTTATATGCCATAATCTAGCCTGATCACACCGCTCGGGACAACTGGATAGATGGAAGGACGGGTCATGCGCCGAACCCCGCTCGCCGTGCTGGTTATCTGCATCCTGCTGCTGGGAGGCATCACGCCGGCTGCCGCCCAGGATGATCCCACGTGTGCCGACTTCGACGCCTACGAGTGGGCGCAGGCGGTATTCGAGAGTGACCCTAAGAAGTACGACGCGCTCGATCCGGACGGCGACGGGCAGGCCTGTCCCGAGCTGACCCGTGACGGCTTCGCGCCGGCGTTCTGGCTCACCGAGATTCCGAAGGGCGTCGAGGAAGCCGAGATCGTCCGCCTTGTCGACGGTGACACGATCGAGGTCCGGATCGACGGCGTCTCGAACCGGGTACGGATCTACCGCGCCGATACTCCGGAGACCCAGAACGAGCAACACTGTGGCGGTGAAGAGGCGACCGCGTTCGCCGAGTACGCGCTCTCGTTCAACGACGATGAGGACGGAACGGTCTTCCTCGAGCGCGACAAGAACAGCAAGGACCGCTACGGCCGCGAGCTGGCCTACGTCTGGTTCGAGGTCGACGGGCTGCCGTACATGCTCAACCACATCCTGATCAACAACGGCTGGGCGGACGACGTCGACTACGGCGACCGCAAGTACGACGAGGAGTTCAAGGACGCTGAGTCGTTCGCGAAGCGCAACAATCTCGGGGTCTGGGAGATCTGCGACGGGTTCGGCCAGCCGGTCTCGGTCGTGAAGGCACCGACGAGCGTCCCGCGAGCAGAGCAGCCGGCCCAGGCACCAGCACCACGAGCGGAGCAGCCGGCTCCACCCCCGCCAGCCGAGGCACCGGCCCAGCCTGTCGAGCCTGAACCAGAGCCAGTAGCACCGGAACCGGAAGCGCCAGCGGCCCAGGGTGGCTGTGACCCCAACTACAGTCCGTGTGTCCCGATCTCGTCGGCAGACCTCGATTGCGGCGATATCGGGTTCAGCGTCACGATCATTGGCGGTGACCCTCACGGCTTCGATGGCAACGACAATGACGGGCTCGGGTGCGAGAGTTACTAGCTCATCGATCGAAGGAGGTCCAACGAGACATGCGATACATGCGCCCTTTGTTGATTGCCGTGGTGCTCCTCCTCGTTCCCTTCAACCCGGTGATGCTGGCCACTGCGCAGGACGATGAATGTTTGGTCGCGCCGCCGCCTCCGATGCCGCCCGGCTCGGACGCAGGCCAGGAGAATTCGCAGCCCCCACCTCCGCCCGGAGAGTCCAACGCTCCCGGTGACGCGGGCATGCCGCCCCTGCCACCCGGCTCGGAGGCAGGCCAGGCGAATTCGCAGCCCCCACCTCCGCCCGGAGAGTCCAACGCTCCCGGCGACCCGGGCATGCCGCCGCCGACGCCGCCCGGAGGGTCAAGTGGCCCTGGCGACAACGTGATCGGTCCCGGTCAGCCTGGCGGACCCGGGGGCCAGTTGCCAGTCGGGCCTACGTTTGAGATTCCGGATGCGATCCCCGAGTGTGTGACCGAAGCCAGGGTCGTCCGCGTCATCGACGGCGAGACAATCCAAGTCAGGATCACCGAACGTCGCGACCCTGCCTTCGGGCAGACCCTGACGGTCCGCCTGCTCCTCATCGATGCCCCTGGGAATGGGACATCCGGGGGCCCGGAAGAATGCTTCGGCGACGAGGCCGCTGACAGGGCCGGGGCCCTGCTCAGGGACCGCACCGTCTACCTGGAGCGGGACGCGAGCGAAACCGACTCTGAGGGCCGACTGCTCCGCCACGTCTGGTTCGAGCAGGCTGGAAAACCCTTCCTGGCCAACGAACAACTGGTGCGGGACGGAGACGCGGTCCTCGCCTGGACATTGCCGGACGTGCTGTACATGGAATGGATCTGGGACGCGGAGCTGCAGGCGCGCAAAGACAAAGCCGGTCTGTGGAGTGAGTGCGGCGGCTTGGGCTAAGCGCCGCAGGCGGCGTCGCGTCACAGCCAGGTCGATATTTCAACCGCCCGGACACGAGTCACCACCCGGACTGATGTACAAGAATGGGAAGGTCGCTCGTACGCGGAGGTGGCAGGAGTCGGCTGGCGTCCGCCGGGCCGGAAAGACGGTCACGTCCAGGATCTCTCCCTCGGGGATCGCTCGCAGCGTGTACCCCTTGCCCCGGTACGGCTCGTTCTCACCCAGATCGGCGAAGAAGTACCAGTACCCGTCCTGATGGCTCAGGAGCGACCCCCCCGTGCATTGCGGGTTGCGCCCTCCCTCAAGGATGGACTCGATCGGTGGAGCCTGCTGCAGAGGCGGCGTAGGTGTTGGAGAATCGGCATCCTGAGCTGCATCCAGATCACGTTGTTCGGGTGAAAAGGGGTCGGTTGGCGTCTCGGTCGCATCCAGTGCACGTTGTGCGGGTGAAAACGGGTCGGTGCCCGCCGTGGAAGTTACCGGAGCCACAGACGCGGTAATGGGCGTTGCCACGGGTAGTGGTGGCGGAAGCCCTCCCTCACCCGGGGGCGGGAGCGGGGGCGGTCTGCCATCTGGGGGCAGTGGCGGCGCGGCCATGCCCGGGGAGGATTCGGCGGGTGGCAACGCCTGGTAGCAGGACAGGCGCTCGGTGGCATCGGGGACGATCACATGGGCGCCCGCCTCCGGAGCTTCGTTCAGCACGACCTCGGCGAACGGCAGGGGACGCTGCTCGGGCACCACGAAGATCGGCTGGTCGAAGATGACCCCCACGGCGAGCAGATCCAGGCAAACCAGGGCTACCGCGCCGGCGTAAGCGAGCCCGAGAGCGGTCAGGTAGCGCGTCGGCCGGCGCGGGAATCTGGATTTTCGGCGGTACACGATGGTCCCCGCGGCGGCGGCTCCGAAGAGCAGCGGAACACACAGGCCAGCACCCAGCGGCCACTCCACCGCAAACAGCAGGAGGAGCGCGATCGCCAGGAGCGCCCCCCAAGTCACCAGCACCGCCGCGAGCCACTGCAGGCGTCTTCGCCACCGGCGGCTCAGATAGGATCGGGGGAGGCGATCCAGCCTATCGCTGATGCCACGGGCAACGGCATCCCGCCCCAGGAGCGGGGCTGCGACAGCCACGGCACCGCCAATGATGCACAATAGGGGTGCCCACAGCGCCAGCACCCCATGGACCGCCACGATAGTCGGTGGGACGAGCGACGATGCGTACCAGGCGGTGATGAAGTCGGTGTTGTAGAGCGCTCGGAACTGAGCCCAGAGCGTGGCAAGCCCGACAGGAAAGACCAAAGTCCCCAGCAACACGCCTTTCAGCGCCGGTCCGAGGGAGAGCCGGGGTACTATGCCGTTGAGCATGGCACCCAATGACCGCACCTCCGGGTCACCCGCTTCAGGCGGAACCGTCGACGACATGGTGACCTCCTTGCCACCGCCCCGGATGCCAAAGCACGTGATCGGGCCACACGGCGGATGGTTCATCCCTGCCTGGTATCCCAGGCTTACAATGGTGTGAATCCTTAGAGGGTAGCGCACTTATGGTCCCGTTGGATAGCGCATGGGGTGATGAGGCGACTCTGGCATGGCCTCAACGACAACGACGGGCTCGGGTGCGAAAGCTACTGACCGACGAGCAGAGCTGGGTCATCGTCAGCGTTGACCCATCAGTGCCGGACCGGCAGCTCGCCGATCGACTGGGTGTGCCGGTCTCGACCGTCCACGCAGCCCGGTGGAGGTTCCGCCGGCAGGGCTGGACCTGCGCGGTTCGGTACACGGTCTGTCTGCACTGCGGCGATCCGCTGACCCGGCGCGGACGCCATCACAGCCGGCGTGAGTACCACGACGCATGCCGGCAGGAGGCACGCCGGTCGATCCAACGCGCGATCGACCGGCGCCGCTGGAAACGGATGCCCGTCGAGGCGAGGAACGTCGTCCTCGATCGTGCCCATGAGCACGAGGCGGAGCGCCAGGCGGCGAGCCAGGCCTCAGCGGTGCAGCATAAGGCCCGCTGGACCGAGGACGAGGATGCGGTGCTGATCGAGCGCGCCGGCGAGCCGCTCCACATCCTGGCCCGCGAGCTGGGCCGGACGCTGTGGGCTATCCTGGCACGACGCTGGAAACTCCGGCGGCAAGGCGTGCTGGAGTAGCCCCGCAGACGTTCCAGCGTCGCAGAAATGGGCATGGTCTCTATCCCGTTCGGATGTCTGTGCGTGGTCTTTTCGTCACCCTGGGGTGCAGAACCGGGGCTATCGGGATCACGATGCCCTGCACGTCGAGCCACTCCTCGTAGTGCGATCGATGCACTATCTGGCCGTCATTCCCTACCAGGTGGAGATGGCAGCCAAGTCTTGGACGCATGCCAAGCGCCAATCGCCTGCCGATCGTCGTGATCAGGTGCCGGCGTTATCGGCACTACTGGCACGGCAACAAATCGTTCTCTCGGCCATCAATGGAGAGGAGAGACAGGCCATATACTTCCTCCCAAGACGGGACCTATCCATGACTCCCAAACCCGAAAGGAACGCACAATGCAGGTCGAGTACATCAAGGAATCCGATGCTCCCAAGCCACCCAAGCCGTTGAGCAAATCGGCAGCCCAGACCCTGGAGATCTTGACTACGATCAAGGCCGATCAGGTGGCGAAAGTGACGCCCGGGGACGACCAGACACTCCGCGGGCTCAAGACCTCGTTTTCACGAGTGGCAACGACGCGTGGGCTCAAGATCCAGACATGGAGTGTCGATGGCGACGATGCGCTCTACGTGAAACGCCTCAAATAGGCGGATTGAGGAAGTGCAGCTTTTTCCGTAAACAGGCTGTCCGACCGGACGGTAAGCGCGTGGACCGCTGGAGCCGAGCATCTTGCTTGACCACCAGCCCACCTATCCTCTTCGAGCCTCATTCTAGTTCCGTGTTGGTTGCACCCTTCTTTCGTAACCTCGTTTGTTCTCGCTCCCAACACATGAATCGACGATGACAAGCGCGGGAAGTCGATACCGCATCTCCTGCATGCAGTGTGTACATCAAGACAATCGGAAGGGGCTGCTGCAATGTCGTTTCTGGCCACAATCTATCGAATCTTGATAGGCGGACCCAACGATGCTCTGGAGGAACGCAACGCCGCCGTTCAAGCGGTTATGGATTGGAATGATCACCACGCAGTAGCCCAGCGTATCGTCCTATTGCCAGCTACATGGGAAGTTCATACTCGACCGGAATATGGTAGCTCCCCACAAGAGATCATCAATCGTCAACTGGTTGATAAGTGCGATGCGATGATCGCAATCTTCAAAAGTCGGTTAGGAACACCCACGGAAGAGCATTTGTCCGGGACCGTGGAGGAAATTGAGAGAGTGCACAGTGGTGGCAAGGACGTAATGGTCTATCTCTACGACGGTCCGATATCGCAGCAGACGGCGGGTTTAGAGTCCTTTTTCGCGTACACCAAGTTCAAAGCATCGCTCAGGGACAAGGGACTTTACGCCGGATACGACAACACTGACCACTTCAAGAATAAGGTTCGCTCTCATATCGCCAAACTCGCCAGTTCAATTGAAGTACCCATTGCCTCTTCCCCGGAGCACCTGCAATCCTCGGCAATGGCGGATGCTCCTGCCTCTCCCGCACCGGATACTCAAACAGTCGAAGGAAGCGCCGAGAGACGCTGGTGGATGATTCTGTTAGCTGAGGACCATCCGTCTCCTGATCTATTGGAACAAGCGAGGATGGATTTTGAGGCCGAACAAGAGGCAAGTAACGATGAGCGTGTCCGCGTTGGTGAACAGGCCACGTACTACCATCTTCTGGCGATCAAAGGTGATCCTGCAGCGCTTGAGAAACTGGAGGGCATGGCGGGCGAGTCGGAGTCACTCGGAGAATATCAGAGCCGGATACATCTATCGCTGTCTAGCGCCTATGCGCAACTGGGCAGTAATGGGCTCGCCAGCGAAGCTGCACGCGCAGCATTAGGCTACGCAAAAACGGAATCCGAGCGGGCGAATGCGGCCATCACGCTCGCGTGGGCCCACTTTGCTGGTGGCAATAGAGATGGGTCCTTCCAATTGTTGGCCGCTGAGGCACGCCAAGGAATGAATAGAAAGACCAAGCACAGCATTTATTCTACGATGGCCGATCTCTTTGAGGAGGCGGACCTTAGTTTGCACCACGCCCTAGCCATAGAACTAGCTGTAGAGCACATGCCCGAGCATCAAACGAGTCGATTTCAAGCAGCTCAGGCATTCGACAAAATCGACATGCCCTATATGACGGTTCGTCACTATCACCGACTACTCAGAACGTATTCTTCGGACCAAGGCGCACGAAACAATCTAGGAGTGGTCCTACAGGGACTGTCCTTACGAGGTTTGGCAGTCGAAGAATACACTCGTTCGGCAAAGTTGGGTAACCCGCTGGCGGCTGCCAATTTGGCGCACGCTTACATCTCTCACGGCTTCTTCGCAGACGGAGAGCGAGCAATCGAGCAAGCAAAGGAGCTGGGTCCCGAGCCACAAACAGCGAAAGCGGAATCGTACTTGGCAACCCAGAAAGAGGTCCAGAATGCGAGAAAAACCAGAATACTGAAAGATGCCGGCGATCTCTCGGCAATGATCATTGAGGCTGCTCATGGTGCGTTCTCGGAAAGTGTATCGGACCTCTCTGGGAATTGGCGGGCCAACAATGGAGTTCTCGTGACGCTCGCCTATCACGGCGACTCCATCATGGGAACCTGGACACGACTTAGCCGTAGGTACGAAATGAGAGGCACCCTATCAGGGAATACCCTCCTCATCGATAAGATTGAGTGGACATCAGATGGCCCATTCACGTCAACGAGAACAGAACTCGAGAAAAGCCTCGGTGTTCTCAATATGGAGAATGGCAGCTTGACGATCATCATGGAGAAAGGAGACCCTCCCGAGTACTGGTTGCTCATACGAGAACAACCTGAGGCTACGGCATCATCCAATTGATGTAATTTCAGACCAATCGATCAGGGGTCCAAACGGCTCCCGAGGTCAACAACTAACCGATTTGATGCCTCTTCTCCTCTTCTCGGGATCGATCTTCCACGTGACCATATCAACGACTGTCCCATCTTCTTTCCCTTTGTTTCGTTCTCACCCGTCCCCCATCGAACGGGGATCGGCCATCAGCCGCCTGCTATACTGAGACCAATAATCGAGTGGTGGACACATGGGCCGCTGGACACGAGCAACTCGCTCGACCAGCGGCCTTTTCGTTTGATTCGTACGACGTAACGAAGAAAGGTCCCGATGGCTGCTGACGACACCGAAACGAGCCTGGAGTCGCTCACGCCCGACCCGCAGAACGCCCGGACCCACGGCGAGCGCAACCTCGCGCTTATAGCTGATGCGCTGCGCGACGTCGGCGCCGCCCGCTCGATCGTCGTCGACGAGACCGGCATGGTGCTGGCCGGCAATGCCACCGTCCACGCTGCCGCTCAGGCTGGTCTGTCCAAGGTCCGGATCATCGACGCCGATGGCACTGAACTGATCGCCGTCCGGAGAAGCGGCCTCTCCCCCGAGCAGAAGAGGCGACTGGCCCTCTACGACAACCGGACCGCCGAACTGGCGGAGTGGGACACCAATGTCCTGGCGTCGCTGGCCGACGAGGTCGATCTCTCCGCCCTCTGGGACAGTGACGAGCTCGCCGACCTGCTCGGCCAGGAACCGGAGCCGGTCGCCCTCCTCGGGGATCCGGACGACGTGCCGGAGCTGCCCGCAAATCCCGTGACCCACCCTGGCGATCTCTGGGTGCTCGGCAATCACCGCCTGCTCTGCGGGGACTGCACCGCCCCCGATGGCGTTGCCCGCCTCATGGCCGGGGCGCAGGCGTCCTGCCTCTGGACCGATCCCCCCTATGGCGTGAGCTACACCGGCAAGACCGCCGCCGCCCTGACGATCGCCAACGACACCAGCACGGGACTGGAGGGGCTGCTGACCGCTGCCTTCACGACGATCACCCCGCATCTTAGGGAGGGAGCGGCCTTCTACATCGCCCATCCCGCCGGTCCCCTCGCCCTGACCTTTGCCCAGGTCGTGACCGCGCTCGGCTGGCGACTGCGGCAGACCCTGGTCTGGGTCAAGGACAGCCTCGTGCTGGGGCATGCCGACTACCACTACCGGCATGAACCGCTCCTCTTCGGCTACCTGCCCGGTCCGGGTCGGCAGGGTCGGGGCTCCCGCGGCTGGTACGGCGACCATGCCCAGGACACGGTCTTCGAGATTCCGCGACCGAAAGCCTCGCCCGACCACCCGACGGGCAAGCCGGTGGCCCTGGTATCAGCGATGCTGACCAACAGCACGAAAAGCAGGGATGTGGTGCTCGATCCCTTTGGGGGCTCGGGGACGACCCTGATCGCCTGTGAGCAGCTGGGGCGGTCGTGCCGGATGCTGGAGCTCGATGGGCGCTACTGCGATGTGGTTGTCCGGCGCTGGGAGGCGCTGACCGGCAAGCAGGCTGAGCGGATGCCCGGCCCCGCGGTCGCGGAGTAGCCTTTCCCGTGCGACGCGATGCGACAGTCTCGACGTTGACGAGCCGCCAGCAGCAGGCGATCCAGGCGATTGTTGCGACCGGGGATGTGACGATTGCGGCGCAGTCGGTGGGGGTCAACCGGGCGACGCTCTACCGCTGGATGAAGCAGCCAGCGTTTGTCCAGGCGGTGCACAGCGCCGAGGCGGATGCGGTCGAGGATCTGTCGCGGATGCTGGTCCGGCTCGGACGGACGGCGGTGGCGACCCTGGCCAAGGCGATGAGTGATCCGGCGACGCCAGCGGCCACCAGGGTGCGGGCCGCCGATGCCACGCTTTCCAAACTGCTGCAGCTGCGGGAGCTGGCGACGCTCGAGCAGCGGGTCAGTGCCCTCGAAGCGAATGTCGGCTACGAGGAGGCGCGGCGATGAGGGGAGTCAGCAGGCGGCTGCAGCGGCTGGAGGCCCGGTCCGAGCAGGTGACGATTCGGCGGGTGGCCCAGGCGGCCAGCGTCCAGCTCGGGATCGATGCCGGCGAGCTGGCCGCGGAACTGACCCAGGTACTGGCCGCGTGCCGGGCAGCGGGGGCGGTCTCCTACGAGGAGACGCTGCGTTTTCTCGCGGCCCAGAGTGGGAGGCCCCCCGAGGAGCTGCACGCCGAGGCAGCGGCGCTCCAGAGGGCGATGGCGTGACGACCCTTGGCAAGCACGTGCAGGTGCTGGCGGGGCTCCCTGACGTGGGGGCCTTCCCAGCCACGCTGGTGCCTGCGGACGTGGCCCGGCTGACCAAGGTCGCCAGGATCGCGGAAGCACCGCCAGTGCGTGAAGGAGCAACCGCGTGATGTGCGCCAGACGCCTGCATGCCCGCCTCGACAAACTGATGCCGACCGTCAGGCTGGGGCGGATCGTAACGATCTTTCCGGAGGACTGGTCCGCTGAAGCGCAGGCAGGCTATGACGAAGCAACACTGGCGGGCGATACCGATCGCCAGGCCGCGATCATCCTCCAGGAAACGGGCGAGGTGGTGAACTTCGGCGATGACTCGGTGGTCAAGCTGATCGAGATTCGAACGGCGGGTTATGGGCCTGCTTGAAGCGAGAGACTGGGAGAGAGGAAGCCACGACGTGCCCAGTGGTCTCCGTGACGACACGGCCGCAGTCCGCCTTGGTGAGCGCATCAAGCTGCAGGTCGAGCGTTTGAGCCCCGATCGAGACACGGGCATAGCCAATATCCCAACTCTGGTCGTCTCATAACTCGAGTCGCACGGCAAAGACCGAAACACAGATAGTGAGACGACTGGTGATACGGTATGTCCGCTTGAAACGGGATCAGCAAGAGGAAAGGAACTGCTGTCTTAGAAACGCTCGTTTGTGAGACAGCCGATAGAGCCTCCGAAGCCTTGGGACCAATACCTGGCGCACATATACTACGGACATGACAGATCCCGAGATCCCACTCTCTGGTGGGCACATGACGAAGGTCGTTCGTCTTGGCGGCACAGTCCGCCGGGACACTGGTCCGTGGACCCCGGCAGTTCATTCTCTGCTGCGCCACCTCGAGCATGTTGGTTTCGACGGGACACCGCGGTTACTCGGGACCGATCATGAAGGTCGCGAGATCTTGACCTACATCGATGGTGATGCCGGATTCTTCAGTGCTGATCGCGTTGTCCCGACTGATCTCTGGTCGAATCGCACGCTGATCGGTGCTGCAGCTATGCTCCGTCGCTACCACGATGCGACGGTGGGCTTGGTGTTGCCTGCGGGGGTGCAGTGGCACAGGGTAGAGTCAAGCTCGTCGCCGGGGGAGGTCATTTGTCACAATGACTTCGCCCCCTACAACTGCATTTTTCGTAACGGCGATCTTGTTGGAGTCATCGATTTCGATAGCGCCGCCCCCGGATCACGTCTCTGGGATCTGGCTTATGCCGCGTATACCTTCGTGCCGCTCTACTGCGATGACAACTGTCGGGCGGTGGGGTTGGTTGAACCACCGAATCGTGGCCACCGGCTTCGCTTGTTCTGCGACAGCTATGGTCTTGGGGAGCGGACGGGTTTTGTCCAAACGATTGAGGAACGGGTGCGTGCCGTCGGTGCGATAATTCGGACGCAGGCGAAAGTAGGCGATATCCGCTTCCAACGCATGGTCGACGAGGGACATGCCGACAGGTATGACGATAATGCTGCTTATCTGCATCAGCTTCGGGAAGAACTTCAGAGAGCACTGCAGTCAGCAAGTGGTAAAACACTTATCGACAGTTGAGATGGAAGTCCCAGAAACCACGGTGCTCTCAACCGGTCAACGCACCACGCGTTGGTCACACGGTAGGCGTCAGGGCTGAGCCTCACTGGATCTCGCGGTAGATGGTGGTGCGGGAGACGCTGAACAGTTCGGCGAGCTCGGCCTGGGTGTGTTCGCCGGCTCGGTGCAGGCTGAGTAGGTGTCGGCGCTGGGAGGCGGAGAGCTTGGGTTGCTTGCCGCGGAGCCGGCCCTTGGCGCGGGCGACGGCCATGCCTTCGCGGGCGCGGGCGCGGATGAGGTCGGCTTCGAACTCGGCGACCATGCTGAGGACGTTGAACAGCAGGCGCCCGACGGGGTCGGTGGGGTCGTAGACGCTGCCACCGAGGCTGAGGGCCACACCCTTAGCGGTGAGCTCGTCGGCGATGTCGCGGGCGTCGGGCAATGACCGGGCGAGGCGGTCGAGTTTGGTGACGACGAGGATGTCGCCGCGGCGGACCGCCGCCATGGCCTCCCGGAGTCCTGGGCGGGCTCTGCTGGTGCCGGTGAGGCCGTGGTCGACGTAAATGTGATCGGGCTGGACCCCGAGGTTGAGCAGTCCGTCGCGCTGAGCGGTGAGGTCTTGTTCGGCGGTCGAGACGCGGGCGTAGCCGATGCGGATGCCAGTCACCGATTCAGTGTTGCAGTTAAGGGACCGTCACCGGGCATTTTATCGTGCCGGTCTTACGCGCATTGTGGAGCCTTGGCCCGGCAACGAGCGACGGCTCAGCCGCGGGATGCACGGTGAGGGACCGGCTTGCGGACGGCCGCTGACGGTCTTCGGCGAAATACGAATCTGTCGGGAGCTAGAGCGGATTGCAAAATGGTAGACGGTATGGCAGGGTTCGTGGATGCCCCGTGGTTATTCCCGTGATCTCCGCGAGCGCCTGCTGCATGCCGTGACGTCCGGCGTGCCGTTGGGTGAGGTCGCCC